>Ga0247670_1000031_pt1 | contig 48290 bp, 39 predicted proteins | sample CNK11_metaG_FD_183042 | JGI IMG/M metagenome (GOLD analysis project Ga0247670, IMG submission 183042) | Soil microbial communities from Purdue University Martell Research Forest, Indiana, United States - CNK11 | ecosystem: Environmental > Terrestrial > Soil > Temperate forest > Bulk soil...
AATTATGGCAACCGAGAAAAACACCGAGGTCCAAACCGTTTCCACGCAAGACAACTCCGATTCCATCAAAGCCTTAGAGACGCAGTTATCACAGGAAGAACAGCAAGATAAAGTGGTTCTAGAATCCAAAGAACTCATTTTCGACGAAATAGATGCTGACAAACTACGCGCTAGAGAATTGGAATATACCGATGTGGAGAAGCATTTCGTGAGGAAAAACGCATGGTTGAAAGTCGCAAAGGAACTCGCTCCAGGAGTGCGATCTTACTACGCGCGCGGCCTCCGGTATCTTACCCTCCCGGGTTTTAATCGTCTTGATGTTGCTCTTTTGCGTAAAGAAAATCTTCTAGCAGTAGATCCTCTTGACGCAGATAAAATTTACGTGGCTGGCTTCGAAACAGACCCTGCAAAATACGGGCGGATGGCTAGTAGAAATCCAAAGTTTAAGCTTTTTGGAAATTGCTCTGTCGAAGCCGCGCTCACAGATCACCAAAATCCTTACTATACGGAATTACTCGGTTTGTTCCCTTTTGATATTATCAACTTGGATCTGACCACGAGTCTGACGCCTCAAAAAGAGGGGCCCTACTCAACCACTATGCAAGCGATTAATAACGTGTTCAGGCAGCAGGCTGGATACCCGCTGCCATGGTCGCTTTTTCTTACATTCCGCAATGTCCCTACCGACTGGGAAAGGCGCGCTCTGCAACAGCTATGCGAAAACCTGCAAAAAAATATTTCTGACTATCCTTCTGTCAGAGATGCTTTTGTTAAACGCTATAATGAGCTAAACGTAGCAGATTTGCAAAAGAAGGATGCCAAGCTCTGTATATCACAATCTGTCATAAAATGGCTCGTTGACCGGGCTCATAGTTTTGATATTCACCTTAAAGACTACCATTGTTATGAGTATCAGCGATATTCAGACGGACTTCCGCCATATACAATCTGCAAACAAGTAATGACCTTTTCTAAAGGGGAAGTGTCAATTGCGGTTCTGCCAATGAAGGACACACCGCGAGAGGCATGGATGCAAGAAGACTTAGTTAAATGCATCAACCGTCATAAGCCCCAGGATGTTGAAGACAAACTTTACTCTATTTCGATCCAGCGTTCTACAATATTTGATGAGGTGAAAAATGAAATCTCAGAATTGTGTCGCATAGATCAACCTTAACGAGAGTTTCCAATAAGTGCATTTGATTTTGGCATAGGAATTCTACAAGGAGCCTTCGCCGGGGGTCAGCGGGCGAATTCAATCATGAAGGGGTCACCGGTATTGACGGGAACCAAGCCGGTGGCTTGCCCTCATTTTAAGTCTCCAATCAGATCGTAAGCTGCCACGCCTGCGTCCGCCCGCCGTTCGTTCCACCCCCTTGCTTTTGTGGGGTGGCAGGTTTTCACCCGCCGCCTAGCATAATCTTGTCTCCGGCGCGTGTTTTCGTGAAGCTGTGCAAGACCAATTAAATGAAAAATAAACTGCACCTGATTTGGCTGGGTTGTGTGGCGGCGCTGGCCGTCCCGCTCCTGCACGCGGAGAACATTCCCGATTTGTTCCTCCACGACGGGCTCTCGCTGAACGGCGAATGGAAAAGCATCATCGATCCCTACGAAACCGGCTTCTATGACTACCGTCACGAACAACGCGACCTGACCAATAATCCGTCCCGTTCGGAAACCTTCTATCTGGACGTCAAACCCGCCGATCCCAGCGAGCGCGTGGAGTATGACTTCGACACCTCGCCTGTGCTCCAGGTGCCGGGCGATTGGAACACGCAGCGTCCGGAATTGTTGTATTACGAGGGCAGCGTGTGGTATCGCCAGAAGTTTGAATCCGCCGGGCTAAAACCGGGCGAACGCGCCTTCGTGCGCTTCGGCGCGGTGAATTATCGCGCGGATGTCTATCTCAACGGCAAAAAACTTGGCGTGCATGTCGGCGGTTTCACGCCGTTTAGTTTCGAGGTGACCCGCCTGCTGAAGCCGGGCGCGAACTCGCTGGTGGTCAAAGTGGATAACAAACGCGCCAAGGATGCCGTGCCCACGCTGAACACGGATTGGTGGAATTACGGCGGCATCACGCGTGAGGTGAAAATTGTCACCGTGCCGGAAAGCTTCATCGCCGACCATCGTCTCGCGCTGGAGTCCGAGACAACGCGGACGATTTCCGGCTGGTTGCAGATCGCCGGCGCGGGTGCGGGCGAGAGCGTGGAGCTTTCGCTTCCCGAACTCGGCGAAAAAATCACGGCCAAGACAGACGGTTCGGGGCGCGCGGCATTTCGATTCACGCCGGCGACCTTGCAACTCTGGAGTCCGGAGACGCCGAAGCTCTATGAAGTTCGCATCAGCCATGGTGGCGACGCGGTCGCGGAGCGCATCGGCTTCCGCACCGTGCGCACGCAGGGAAAACAGATTTTATTAAACGGCCAGCCGGTTTTCCTGCGCGGCATTTGCATCCACGAAGAATTTCCGCTCCATGGCGGCGGCCGCGTCAATTCGCCGGAGAAGGCAAAACAGCTTTTGCTCTGGGCCAAGGAACTCGGCTGCAACTTTGTCCGGCTCGCGCATTATCCGCACAACGAAGCGATGACCCGTCTGGCCGATGAACTCGGCATCATGGTCTGGTCCGAGGTGCCGGTCTATTGGACGATTGACTGGACGAACGCCGCGACCTACGCGAACGCGCAAAGCCAGCTGACCGACGAGATCCAGCGCGACGCCAACCGCGCCAGCATCATCATCTGGTCGCTGGCCAACGAGACGCCGGTCAGCAAACCGCGCACGAAGTTTCTGACCCGGCTGACTGAACGCGCGCGTTCACTGGACAACACGCGGTTGTTGAGCGCGGCCATGGAAAAGATCGCCAAGCCGGGCGCGACCAACGTCCTGGTGGTGCATGATCCGCTGGCGGAAATCGTGGACGTGGTTGCCTTCAATCAATACGTCGGCTGGTATGACGGACTGCCGGAAAAGTGCGGACGCGTTTCGTGGGAGATTCCTTACAACAAACCGGTGTTCGTCAGTGAATTCGGCGGCGATGCGAAACAAGGATTGCATGGCGGCAAGGACGCGCGCTGGACCGAGGAATTTCAAGCCGACCTCTATCGGCAGACGCTGCCGATGCTCGACAAGATTGACGGGCTCGTCGGCTTTACGCCGTGGATCCTCGTGGATTTCCGTTCACCGCGCCGGCCGCTGGCGGGCATTCAGGACGGCTTTAACCGCAAGGGACTCATCTCCAGCGAGGGCGTGAAGAAGGAAGCGTTCACCGTCCTGCAGGAGTATTACCAGAAGCGCGCCGACCAAGGAGTGCAAGGAACCAGCCCACAGCATTGACCGGAACCAAGCAGGCGGCACTGGGTGCAGCGTGATCCTGCCGCTGGAGCGCCGGTCTCCGACCCGGCAGGTATTGGAAACACCCCGTTAACACGCCGGATCGGAGATCGGCGCTCCGCCACGCCCGACAAGTCGCGGGCAGGGTCAAGCTGCGCCCGGAAAAAACATTCGCATTACGCTGATTTCGTATTTTTATGAGATGGGTTGCGCACGGTTTTTCCCGCCGGGCTGGAAGCCGCGGCCCTACGTCAGGATGGCTGACGCTACAATTTTCAGATGATTGCAAGCTGCAACGCCCGCATCCAACCGTCGTTTGTCCCACCCCCTTGCTTTTGTGGGGTGGAGACTTTCCGTCCGCCGTCTAAAATAATCCCGTCGCCCGTGGTGAGGTGCTGATCCATCCGTGCGTCCGAAAAACCGACGACCGGAAATGAATTCCGCAGTGGATCGTCAGGCGGGAAATTTTAAAATCAGTCATGAACGCACCCTTTAAAAAAACCATATCGCTGTTCGCGCTGCTGGTCGGCTCCAGTCTAGCTCAAGCCGAACCGGGAGTGGTCACGGTGCCGGTGCAGGCCGCCCCCGGCAAGCCGTGGACGAATCAGCCGACGCGCACATTGGCGGCTTTGCCCGCCTCCGTGACCAGCCAGGTCGATTCCGGACTGGATCAATACGGCGGACTCATTGCCGGCAAGGAAAAGGCCACCGGCTTTTTCTACCCCAAGAAGATTGACGACCGCTGGTGGCTGATTGATCCCGAAGGCGGCCGGTTCATCCACAAGGCGGTGGTGGCCGTGGCGCAGAATGGCGGCACCAATGCGAAGGCGGCGCTGCTGAAAAAATTCGGCAGCGAATCGAACTGGGTGGCCGGCACGACCAGCCTGCTGCATTCGGACGGCTTCAATGGTTTGGGCGCCTGGTCGGACACCGCCCGGTTTGGTCAGCCGCAAAACCGGCTGGTTTATACCTTGATCTGGAATTTCATGAGCAGCTACGGCGCGAAGCGCGGCGGCACCTACCAGCAGTCCGGCCACATCGGTTATCCTAAGGACTGCATCTTTGTGTTCGATCCCGAGTTCGAAACGTTCTGCGACAACTACGCGAAACAGCTGGCCCGCTACAAAGATGATCCCTGGCTGCTGGGCCATTTTTCCGACAACGAAATGCCTTATAGCCGCAATGCGATTTTCAACTATCTCCAGTTGCCCGAAAAAGATCCGGGCCATCAGGCCGCGCTGGCGTGGCTCAAGGAACGTCACGGCGAATCGGCCACGACCAGGGACATCACCGAGCAGGACAAGCAGGATTTTATCGCGCTGGTCGCCGGGCGCTATCACCGCATCGTGGCCCAGGCCGTCAAAAAATATGACCCCAACCATATCCTGCTGGGCGGGCGCTTCAATGCCGCCGAGCTGAATTACCCCGAAGTGTTCAAAGCCGCCGGGCCCTACCTGGATGTGGTGGCCGTGAACTATTATCGCACCTGGACGCCGTCGCAGGAAAAACTCGCGATGTGGTCGCGGGAGTCTGGCCGGCCCATCCTCATCACGGAATGGTATGTGAAGGGCGAGGACTCCGGCCTGCCCAACAACAGCGGCGCCGGCTGGATCGTGAAGACCCAGAAAGATCGCGGTCGGTTCTACCAGAACTTCACGCTGGGATTGCTCGAATCCAAAGTCTGCGTGGGCTGGCACTGGTTCAAGTATATTGACAACGATCCTTTGGAGCCGGGCACCGAGCCTTCCAATCGCGATTCCAACAAAGGCATTGTCACGGCGCGTTACGAACCGTATCCGGCCTTGTTGAACGAAATGAAGCCGTTGAACGACCGGGTTTATTCGCTGGCGAATTATTTCGACGCGCCGACGGCCGGCAAACCGGAGGCTGTTCTTAAATCAACAGCCCGCTTGAAGCCCCAGGCCGAGTAAGCTTGGGGGAGTTGATCCGTCTGCACCTGCCCGCAAATCGGTAAACAGATCGCTCCGCTTGAAAGTGGCGCATCCGCCTACCGCGGACCGCGACCGGTCCCCGGTCGCAGCGGGTGGATGGCAAGGTGAGCGTTCGGATTAACCTGTGATTTTCTGCCTGGCGGAGCGCTGCGGGCGGGGGACCGCCCGCGGTCCGGCGGTTGTGGAGCGCGGACGGTCCTCGTCCGCAGCGGGTGGATGGCAAGGTGAGCGTTCGGATTAACCTGTGATTTTCTGCCTGGCGGAGCGCTGCGGGCGAGGGACCGCCCGCGGTCCGGGACAGTGCCCGGATGCGGCCAGTTTTCTCCAGCGGCGAACCTTTCTAATCCGTAATGTTCCCGAAAGGGCTGTGTAATCTGTTGCGTTTAGGTTCTGCGCAGATGGCATGACTGCCATGACAACATTAAACCGAACATCATCATGAAAAATAAATTGTTCTCAATCGCAATCGCCACCATCGCCACCGGCGCAATCCTGGCGGTATGGCCCGGCCGGGCCGGCCAATTCAAATCTGAGCCTGATTCGCCGGAAGCTCCGGGCCAGTCCGGTTCAATTGGAAAAACGGGCGGCAAGTCCGCCGAATGGAGCACCGATTATGAGGCGGCGCTCAAGAAGGCCGGCGAAACGCACCGGCTGGTCCTGCTGGATTTCACGGGCTCGGATTGGTGCGGCTGGTGCATGAAACTCGACCGTGAAATCCTGGCCACACCGGAGTTCAAGCGGTTTGGCGACGAACATCTCGTTCTCGTGAAGATTGATTTCCCGATGCACCGGCCGCAGCCGGAGGACGAGCGAGCCCGAAATGCGGAACTTGCGGCGCGCTTTCAGGTGCAGGGTTATCCCACGCTGGTGCTGCTGAATGCCGGGGCCAAGCCGTGCGGCACCTTGGGCTACATGCGCGGCGGCCCCGGGGCATTTATTGACCAATTGAATTCGCTGATCGCGAGCCAGTCCTGAACGGGTTGCCGGGATGCGTCGCTGCCTGCCCCGGTTGATAACACCTCCTGATCAAACTGGGGGAATCGGGGGAGCCGCGATATTCTTTGTTTCCCAAAGTCTCCGCCATCCCGGCTTGCCGTGGTGTGAACGGTTCACCGACCACATAATCTGAATGCGGTCCCCAGCCAAACGCGCGAACCTGACGCTCCGGCGGCCGCAGCCGGCACTGAGGATGGCAAGGCCTGCGGCACGCAAGGCACGACTTGTTCTTGCCGGCGCGTCCGGCTTGGGCATCATGGCGTCCTATGCGCGTCCTCGTGGTCGAAGATGACAAGAAGATTGCTTCCTTCGTGGTGAAGGGTCTCAAGCAAAGCGGCTTTGCCGCCGACCACGCCGCCGACGGCGAGGAGGGTCTCTTCATGGCAACCAGCGTGAATTACGATGCCGCCATCGTGGACCTCATGCTGCCCAAGCTGGATGGCTTGAATCTCATCCAAAAAATCCGCGCCCAGGGCAGCCGCGTTCCGGTGTTGATCCTTAGCGCCAAGTCTTCGGTGGACGACCGCGTCAAGGGCTTGCAAGCCGGCGGCGATGATTACCTGACCAAGCCGTTTGCCTTTTCTGAACTGCTGGCCCGCGTGCAAGCCTTGATTCGCCGCGCGACGCAGACCGCTGAACCGACGAAACTGGTCGTGGGCGATCTGACGATGGATCTGCTCGCGCGCGACGTGCAGCGCGCCGGAGAAAAGATCGAGTTGCAGCCGCGCGAGTTCGCCCTGCTCGAATATCTCATGCGCAGCCACGGGCGCACGGTCACCAAGACCATGATTCTGGAACACATATTCGATTATAGTTTCGATCCGCAAACCAACGTCGTGGATGTGCTCGTTCACCGCCTGCGCGGCAAGGTGGACAAGGGCCGGGCCATGATCCAAACCATCCGGGGAGTCGGCTATGTCCTCCAACCTGCTTGAACGTCTCCGCCGGCGCGTCGGCTTCCAGTTGAGCCTCTGGTTCGTGCTGCTCTTTCTGCTGAGCAGTGTCGCGCTCTTCGCGCTCACTTACTATCTGCTGGCGGCGGCAATTCAAAACCGGGAGCGCATTTTGTTGGAGGCGCGGTTGAAGGAGGCCACCAGTCTTTACCAGAACGGTGGCGTTGCCGCCTTGCAAGAGTGGGTGCAAAATCAGCCGCCAAAATTGCAGAAAATGTTTTTTGTCCGGCTGGTCAATGCCGGCGACAGCGTCACGCTCGTCAACGTGCCGGAAGACTGGGTCACCTTCAAGGACTCGACCAACGACTGGCGGGAATATCGCCAGGAGCCGGGCGACGTCATCCGGCTGCCCGACGATGAGGAAAAGGATCTCGTGCTCGACTCGGCGATGCTGCCCGACGGCACCATGCTGCAGATCGGGCGCGCGACCAACAACCGGGCAACCCTCCTGAGTCTGTTGCGCGAAAGTTTTCTGCTGGTCGGAGGCGTGACGGTGTTCCTGAGCATTTTGGCCGGCAACTTCGTGGCGTATCGCGCGATGCGGCCCGTCCGCCAGATTGTGGCCACCGCGCAGGCGATCATCCGGACCGGACAATTGAATGCCCGCGTGCCGACGCGCGCTTCCAATGATGAATTCGACGAACTGGTCCGCCTCTTCAACACCCTGCTCGACCGCAACGAAGCGCTCATCGGCGCCATGCGCGAGTCGCTCGACAACGTCGCGCATGATCTGCGCACGCCGCTCACGCGTTTGCGCGGCACGGCGGAACTGGCGCTGTCAACCAACGCCGATCCCGCCGCCGCGCGCGAGGCGCTGGCCGATTGCGTCGAGGAATCCGAGCGCGTGCTGGCCATGCTGAACACGCTCATGGACATCACCGAGGCCGAGGCGGGCATGATGAAACTGCACCGCGCACCCGTGGATCTCTGCCAGCTCGTGCGCGAAGTGGTGGAGCTTTATCAATACGTCGCCGAAGAACGCAAAATTTCCATCCACACCGAACTGCCCGCGCAGTGCGAGGCGAACGTGGATCGCAATCGCATCCGGCAGGTGTTCGCCAACCTGCTCGACAACGCCATCAAATACACGCCCGAAGGCGGCAGCGTGACCATCACCGTGCGCGATGAGCCAGCGCAGACCGTCACGGTCTTCCGCGACACCGGCATGGGCATTCCCGCCGAGGAGCAGGAAAAGATCTGGGCCCGTCTCTATCGCGGCGACAAGAGCCGTTCGCAACGCGGCCTGGGCCTGGGGTTGAGTCTGGTGAAAGCCGTCGTCGAAGCGCACGGCGGCAAAGTGACAGTGACGAGCCAGGCGAATGCCGGCGCGACCTTCACAGTGAAACTGCTCAAGTAGATTGCAGCGACGTGATGGATTACCGCGCTGCCGGGTAGCGCAGAGTGGCACTCTGCTGTATCGCGGATTGGCAATCCGCAGGCAAAGAGATTGCGTGTTTACTCACCGCCACTTCGCGGTCCAGCGCACGGCGACGGCGCGAGAAACGGCCATCCTATGGCATGCAAATCGCGCTCGACATGAAAGCAAACCAGGAATAAGGTCAATAAAATGAATCGGATATTCTAACCGCAGTTGTAATCACAGTTAGGTCCACTCGGCTGCTATGAATATAGAAGTTTTACCCCTGTCGGATGTCTGGGAACGGCACAGCGAGAAAGTTGCGTTTTCGCCGGACTACACGGAGTGGGACTTTGACACAGAGTGGCAGACAGTTCGCGATGATCTTCGCACCAAGCTGCAATCGAGATGGAAAGAGTCTTGTTATGGAGATGCAGATTTTGCTTTGAGTGATGACCGCTCGAATACATGGGCACAAGCCGGCGGCATACAGAACGCGAAGATGCTGACGCGGGATTTTGTCAGGATGGTCTTTGACGTTATCAAGACACAGCCGCACAGTGACAGGTGGGGAACTTTATTTAGTATTCAGATTGCGGCTGGCTTGTTGAGACGCAAAGCCGTGACTGGCGAGATACTCCTCAAGAACGGAGTTTTGTGCGTGGCAAAATATAAGAACTACGACCATGATGCTGTTTTGGCATATTTTAATGAGACGTAACCAGATTAGATGAGAAGGCAGAGGCTTGTCGTAAAGAGACGGGTTCAATTCTCTGCCTCTGAAAATTAAACCTGCTCCGTCCTCCTTCGTTGCGCTACGGCGCGACAAGTCCGTCGTTCCTACTTCTTCCGCTGCCGTCGTCAGCGGGTTCACCCTTGGCCTGAATCTCGGTGATTGTCAGCATCACGTCTGTGTGCTGAATGCCGCCGGCGTGATTGATTGCCGCGCTGCCGGGTAGCGCAGAGTGGCACTCTGCTGTATCGCGGATTGGAAATCCGCAGGCAAGGAGATTGCGTGTCTGCCCGCCGCTGCTTCGCAGTCCAGCGCGCGGCGACGGCGTGAGAAACGGCCATGCTATGGGGTAGCAAATCTCACTCGACATGAAAGCAACCCAGGCATAAGGTCCAAAAATGAATCAGATATACGAACCGCCGTTGTATAATCAGAGTTAGGGAATTTGCCGTGGACTTTTGGACTGATATTTGGCCCGCGACCCTGTCTGCCCAGCAGATGTTGACATCGGTTGGCGACGACATGAGCCGGCTACCCGAGAGCGTGCGTATCTTTTTGTTGGTTAACGGAGCCCAAGGGGTCATTGATAACGGTGGCTACAATTATTTTTTTGAGGAAGACTGGCCGGGAAATCCGCCCTACGAGGATTTTGCCGATGCATACGAGTCGGTAGGTTGCATCCGCCAGGCAGCAGATTTACGTCGGGTTGTTGCCACATTCCCTTTCTCCGAGCCACACCTGCACAAAGACGAGCGGAGAGCCTTCATCGAAGCACGGTATGACAAGAGCACCTACTGTGTTCCCGAGTGGGGCAATACTCTTTGCGGGGACAAGGAGGTTTTTGAAAAGTTGGCCATGCATGTTGCTATGCACAGGAAAGATTTTCCAGCGTTTCGGCCGCCCAAGCCGTGGTGGAAGTTCTGGTGAGCGTATGCCAACATTCCCTAACAGATCACTGCACTCGACGCCGCGATGACACTGCTGTTTCATGTTGTAGCTCACTTGCGCGGCGCGAGTGAGTTCCGTCGTTAGACAACAGACACCACTAACATGAAATCGGATGATCAATTTGTTGCCGGAGGCGGACGGCCGTTTGCTGGCAGACCAATGACTCGGCTGTTTGCGATTCTATCTTTGTTTGGTTTGGGCTGTTTGATTGCGGCTTCGGTTGCGCTTTATCGTGCCGGTTGGCCGCCGGATTTATTTTCAGGGCAGTTTTGGTTGTGTGTTTTGTTGATGGTTCCAGAGCCGGTGTTTATCGTGCTGACGGTTAGATTCGCATTCACAGAAAAATCCCACCCACGTCCGACAGACGCCCACGATATTCGGAAGTTATATTGATGTGATGAGATTGACGCTGCCCAATCAGATCAGCTGAGAAGACAGAGGCCCGCCGTAAAGAGACGGGCCTCTGCCTCTGAAAACTAAACCTGCTCCGTCCACCTTCGTCACGCAGCGGCTCGGTCGGGTCAACGTAGCCTTCGATGACGAAGTGGGCGTTGGGCAATACGGTTTTTCAATCCGGGCAAAAATGGACTCAAGGCCGCATTTGCCGTGTTACGATTTACAACTTCTGTGTTTGTGAATAACTTGAATAAATAAGTTCTTGCATTTGTGTTATTTAGCAATCTTAATTTCCACCGAACTCACGATATGAGCCAACGCACTCTCAACGCGGAGGAACTTCGGTTTATCATCAGGCAAAATGGCTTCAGCGTGAAAGTCTTGGCGGTGCATTTGAGAGTTGAAGTGCGCACGCTTGAGCGGCGTTTCCGCGAGCAATTCCGCACGACGCCCAAGTCGTGGATCATGCGCGAGCGAATGGACTTCGCGCCGCCGCTCTTGGCCGATGGGCTTTCCAACAAGGAAGTCGCTGCGTCCTTGAACTACACCTGCGAATCAAACTTTTGCCGCGACTTCAAACAATGCTACGGCTGTGCGCCGCAGAAGTTCGAACGCATCCAATGACTCGGTCGCGGGGATGTCGCGTTTTGATATAGAATTGTCGTGTTTTGATAAATGCGTGGAGTTGCCCCGGTAAAGCATATTAAGGATTGTGTAACCATGTTCACTAGGCGACAGCAAGGACTCACGACCGAGCTGCGAAGCCAAATGAAACGCGGGTATGAACCCGACGCAAAAACAATTCTACCTGAACCGCGCAGCGTCAAAAAAGCAATTTCCTGTCAATAACAACGAGAAACGTCGAGCGGTGCGAAGGCATTTCTGCCCATCTCCCTGCTACGAGGAACCCACAATCGATGGAGAACATTGAGAGACGATCATTATGAAAAAGCTCATCAAGAACGTAAAGTTCTCACAAACAAGCGTAGTTGTAGGGGAAAGCATCCGTGTTGATGTCGATGTGACGGACCCGAAGGTTGATGTGCTAGTGAATGGAGTCCACGGAGCCATGCAATACCTCCAATTCAGCCTCAAGGGATCTGCGGAGATCATTGTCACCGCCACCCTCGCAAAGGAGATCGAACAAACGGCTCGCAAGGTCAAAGTCCGCGACCGAACCCGTGGAGAGCCACCGGCACCCATCATTTGGAGCACCATGGACACGTATCAACCTCGCACCGTCGTTTTCTCGATTGCCAATGCCGAGAGCGACCTGACGTCAGTGCGCCAGTATCAGTGGGACTTTGGCGATGGAACTCATGGAATGAGCGAAAGAGGCAGCATCTCTCACGACTACTCCGATGCCTTGGATATCAATCAGCTATGCACAACTTTTCATGTCCGGGTGATGGCCCAAGGTGGGGATGGAAGCGTTTTGACGGGGGTGCGAACGATTGCGGTCTTTCACCTTTACGCCTACAACAAAACCCGAAACAGAACTCTCACACCGCGAGTCATCATCCAAAGTCCCCTTTCACCCCAACCCGCGTCACCCACCGATGATGTCGTCTGTTCCTTTACCATTCGCAATCTGGAAGACGAGGAACTCTCGTTCAGCTCCGAGCGCCACGAATGGCTGACGGATGAACCGGAGAATGCGACGCCACTCACGGCCGTGGCGCTGAACGCACTGGCACCCAAAGCCACAGCTTCAGCGGAACGGTTGATCGCCACAATCCATTTGCCGCTGATGGATCTTCGGGTTCCCGCCCGCTCGTCCGTGACCGTGACCCGGAAATTTCCAAAGCTCCAATTCACGGGGGATTTCTTCGGGGTGGCTATACATCTCGCTGGAATCGGAATGTGTTCAAAGCTCCGAGCTGTTGCGAGCGCCTACCTTGAGGTCAAACTGCCCATGCGTTGGAGCACTCATGTGAGCAATGGATCTGTCGGCGCGGTGTTGTCGGTATTGGCAAAGGACCAGAATCTCACCAAAAACATTGTCACCCATAAGAGCCTTAGTGAGTTTGTGCGTCGCCACGCGGTGGCCGCGGCGCTTTCGCCCACCATTTCCACAACCCCGGCGGTGGACGATCAACCCCTCGATAATCACACGGGGACCTCGTTCAACGCGGCGGTTGAAGTCCGACCGTCTTCGCAACTCGGTAAAGCGTTTCAGTCAGCAGTCTCGCCGATATGGGGTGCGGTGGAAAGCAAGATTTCCTCACTCCTCCCGCAATTGCTGGCTCCCGGCGCGCACGTTCTTACCGATCGCGGCATCGTCTACGGAATGGAATGTGATCCGGACAACATGCCGGACGATCTGCCGGAGGGCGACGTCTGCCAACGGACGAGTGAAGTTGAATGGCGCTATGTTCCCGGGCGGATCCTCAATGCAAAGAAAGGCGATGTGTTGCTCTCTCCCGGCGGCGGCCTCATTGGGCAACTGCTTCGCCAAGTTTCCCCTCCTCAATACTATTCGCATTGCGGGATCATGACGAAGAATCATATCGAGGTGCGGAATTCGACGGGATGTGAAGAGTGGCTCCGAGACCATCCGAAGGGGTCCTTCGGCAAGCCGACGGATGGTTTTGCTCCAGCTGCGCTCAAGTATCTCTGGCCAGGCACCATCACGTTGACCATTGACGAGGCCAACTATGGCAAGTGGCTCTCCTCACCGGAAAACAAGCCTTACCAGCTCAAGCCCTTGTCGTTCGAGCCGGACGAAGGAAACCGCAATACTCTCCGCTACGCGCTGGTCGTAAAACCGCCGCCCTTCGATGAAACAGCGCAAGTTCGGAGTGAATTGCATTCGATTGCCAATGCCGCCGTCGGCATCAACGGTCACTACCGCTTCTACTGCTACACGAAGCCGGAGATTGCGCTGGATCCAGGTCAAGTCGCGGGATCCGATGCGGGCTGGGCGCAAGGAACTTTGCCAACCCAATGTGCTTCCTTTATTTGGTTGGCGGCACAGCATGCCGGGGTGCGTCTTGAGGGACCCGGAGTTCATACTGCTGTGGGGGATCTCGAACCGAAGGATACGGTCAGCGGGGCGGAGGCGGACGCCGCCACTCTCGACGGACTCTATCACTACACGCCGGACGAACGTGCGGCGGCGGCAAAGTGGTTATATCAAACCCTTCACGATGAAGCTCAAAACACCGCTGGGTTTTGGGGAACTCTATTCACCGATGCCCCCAGCGACATCGCCAATCAAATCTGCAATACCTTTGCCTCCGATTGGTCAGAAACCGATGCCAAGGATTCAGATCGGTGGAAACAACCTGGATCGGCAAATGCCGTGAGTCCTGACAACATCATGCTTTGGGATGCGCCAGGCAACGGCAATCAAGGCCAATTTCGGTCCGTCTATGGGTATGTGGAGGAGCTGTTTTATCGACCGGGCACGTATGCGCAAGTGCCGATCTACCGTTGGAAACATGTGGCAACACGCGGGACACTCACCGGTCGAGTGGTCGCGAACGCAGACGTATCCGGCACGAATGTATCTCTCCTGGGCAGCGGACTGCAGGACGTGGTGGTAGGCGAGGATGGACGGTTCACTTTCGCCAATGTCCCCTCGGGCGATTACCACATCTCGGCGGGCCTCAACATTGGCGGCTACTTCCATACTGCGGACCTAGATGTTTCCATCAAGGCTGGCGCGACCACGGACGTGACGGTGACATTGCAGCCGCCACCGGAGGTAAATCGTGTCATAACGATCAACGTCGAGATGACCACGGATTGGAAATCAGTTTGGGCGCACAGCCCTACTTATCACAACGATACGAGGTCGGTCCGTCTGAATCCCTTCAATTCGCGAGATTTCCTCGGCTTCGATGGATCAGGCGAGCCGAGAGGACACATATTGTTCGACATCAGGCTCAATGCGGATCTGAGCATCACGGTTTCGTGGACTGCGCAAGAAATCGATGACGAGGTTGAAGGAGAGATCAAAGGCGGATACACGATTCCGAAGGACGGCACGTTGAACTGGAGCGGGCTCAGAGTCAGCAACGACGACCCCATTGATGCGGACTGGACGGACATGAATTTCACTATCCACAATGACCTCGGCAGTGCCTAGTGCGGGTTGAGTTGGTTGCCAATCGGGGCAAAGTCTGTTTTTGCGGATGGGTGGGATGGTCCTGATGATGGTCCTGATGTTTGGCGACGGCCTGCGAGCCGGTAGCGGCACCCTTCAGACATGCGCGACCGACTGGTTTGCGATCCGTGTTTGGGTTTTCGACTCGTGAGCGGCGCGCAATAGCGACCGTCGATTGCTGCGGTTGGCTTCGTGTTCATTGGCGTTCTTCGCGGTTCAGTCAGCAGCCCACTCACGTTGGCCGCTACGGTTTGTTTCCAAAAAGCGGATCGATTTTCCGGCGGACTTCTTCGCTCATTCGGATTAACGGCGGCTACAGCCTTTTGAATTCTTCACCGGCGAGCTTGCGCGTGGCGTCTATTCCCAGCTTTGTTCCCATCGCGATTTCAGAAGTCGCATGGTCCAAAACATCGGCAGGTCCTTTTGTGAAAATTGAATCGCGCTGGGGGTTGGTGTTCGCACACAACCGAAACAGCACTTCGCTGGTGTTGTGAACATTCACGTCGTCGTCCACCACGACGTATTTGGTGAACATCATCTGGCCCATGCCCCAGAGGCCGTGCCTAGTGGCCGTCCGCAAGGACTTTTGTAGACCCGCATCGGGTAGGTCTTGCGGATGCTCATGAAGACGAGGTTGTGGAAGACGCCTTCCGCCGGCAGCGCGAGCTCCACGATCTCGGGGAAGTTCATCTTGAAGATGGGCAGGAAGAGTTTCACGGACGCGCCGCCGATGTAGGAGTCTTCCATCGGCGGGATGCCGACGATGGTGGCGGGATAGACGGCGTCCTTGCGAAGCGTGTTGGCGGTGACGTGGAAAACGGGATACGGCTCGGGCAACGGCTCGTGCGACCAAAGTTTTCTGCAGATTCTTGAAAGATCAATGTTATTTCGGCCGTATTGATAGTATGAGCGCACAGCGTCTCAAAACGGACGAACTTCGAGTTATCATCAGGAAAAATGGCTTCAACGTGAAGGTGCTGGCGGTGCATATCGGGCTGGACGTGCGCACGCTGGAGCGGCGTTTTAGCGAGCAATTCCGCACGACACCCAAAACGTGGATCATGCAAGAGCGAATGAGCCTCGCGCCGCCGCTCTTGGCCGAGGGTCTCTCCAACAAAGAAGTCGCTGTGTCCTTGAGCTACACCTGCGAGTCAAACTTTTGCCGCGATTTCAAACAATACTTTGGGAGCGCGCCGCAGGAGTTCGCACGCATCAACCGGTTCGTTCCCGCCCGTGTCGTGATTTGATAAAGAATTGTCGCGTTTTGATAAAGGTGCGGAGTTGTCTTCGCAAAGCACACTCAGGATAGTGGAACTATGCACGCAAACACAGGCATTCACGACTGTGCTTCAAAACCACAGAATAGTGGGATGCACTCGACGCAAAAGGAATCCTCCCTGAACCGCGCAACGTCAAAAAAGCAAGTTCGTATCAGCGCCAGTTTGCGATCGTCAGTAGTAATGGAAAATAGTAAAAACTAATCATCGGAGAACAATCATATGGCTCGTTTCATACTTAGTGCCGCGGCAGAAAGCGGCAATTCCACGCCAGGAAACGATGCTCCAGCGGGCTTGGTCGTCACGGTCACGGATACAGCGGGCAAGCCCGTCACCAAGCTGAAGCAGGCTAACTTCCAAGTGCAGGCGTTCCTGTCAGGAACCCAAGCCGTCCTAGTCAGTTTTTTCGAGGAATCGCCGTCAGACGGCAACGGATTGAAATTGCCCGGGGTTTACCATCTTGGCCCTGCGCTCCAAGGGCAGGCTTGGAAAAAGGACATCTATGCGCTCGCCATTGTGGTGAAGCGCGGCAGTGACTTAGGATCCACGGCGGCTTCGCTGGATCTTCACTAATCTTGGATCTAGCCCAACGGCTCGTGAAAATGGACCTGACGCAAAAGCAATTCTCCCTGAACCACGCAACGTCAAAAAAGCAATTTCCTATCAATGATGTGAAGAGGCGTTGGTCTAAACTGTTGGCGGTGGATGCGCCGTTCATATCCACGGTTTCAACGGCACGGTCGTCACGGTCGTGGATTGCCTCAAGTTGCCCAGTTTTGCATCTCAGATTTATGCGCTCTCTCAATTACAGCTTTCAGGCATCTTGGACACACAAATTCAGACTAAACAATGTACGAACGTAACCGGCGCTCTCCAGTGAGCGGCCAACCGCCCGCAAAAACCATACCCCACATCATGAAAGCTCCAAAACGTATTCGTCGCCCGTCGCGCCTCATCAAACAGGCATCCGCCGCAAAACAGACCGATTCTCTCGTCAGCCACGCGTCGGCTCTCCGCCATTTTGGCTACCTTGGTGCCGACGTGGACGTTCTGAAGACCAAGGATCGATCGGCAGCGGCGGCGCTCGACGAAGCAGCGCACGAGTTTCAACGGACCTGGGGACTGAGGAAGTTCGGTCTCGACTCTCTGGGAGAATTAATTGACAGCCGAATGTGCGGTGTGCCCGACCGAATGACCAGCGGTCTGCACATTGAAGCGTACGGATCGCCGGGTGGCCGTTGGAGCCGGGGCAACCTTACTTTTCGGGTCAACGCGATGGGATGCAATCTCCCACCTGCCACGGTCAATTCGATTATCACAAACGCTTTCAAGCTCTGGCAAGCGGCGGCGCCGTTCTTCACGTTCAGGTCGAACGGAGGTCCGTCGGATATCGAAATTCGGTTCGGCGGCAACCAACTCGACAACCGATTTGGCAGCGCCGGTGGAGTCGCGGCTTCGGGTGCCTACCCCGAGGCAGGCAGGTTGAACTTTGATTCTGCCGAGACGTGGACGCCGAATCTGCTTTTGAGTGTGGCGCTGCACGAGATTGGCCACGTCCTCGGCTTGAGTCATTCGAATAGCCGCAACTCGCTGATGTACCCCTACGATCTCAGCATCACCGTAATCGATAACGAGACAATCGACGCGATTCGCGCGCTGTACGGCTGGCAACCTCAACGGAAGATTCCTGGCGTTGGCTCCAGTGACGGCCCGTCCTTGGCGGTGGCAGGTTACCAGAACTTTTCAGGCGGCTTCTACGACCTCTACATGGCGTGGAAGGGGGTTTCTGGGGATTCGGGAATCTATTGGTCTCAGTTCACTGGAAGCGGCTGGCTGCCACAGGAGCAGATCCAAGGAGTCGGTTCATCACACGGTCCCTGTTTGACCCAGTACAACACATCTGCCGGGGGCGTTCCATCAACCGGCCTGTTCATGGCTTGGAAAGGGGTGTCAGGCGATTCGGGGATTTACTACTCTCGCCGGCAGTATTCCAACTGGGACCCACAACGGCCAGTCAACGGAGTCGGCACGAGCGCCCGACCGGCACTCGCCGAGTTCAACGGCAAGATGTACATGGCATGGAAGGGCGTTTCCAGCGATCAGGGGATCTACTGGTCGGCCTTTGACGGCAGCAATTGGCAGGCTCAACAGAATATCCGTGGAGTTGGCACTTCATCCGGACCCGCCCTGCTCGCGGTGGGCAACCGATTATACATGTTCTGGAAGGGAATCGATGGCGATTCACACATTTATTACAACTGGATCGACAACGGTGTGGGGGCAATCTGGCAGCCCCAGCAGTCCGTCGCCTACGTGAACGTGAATGTCAGCGGCAATACTCTTGTCAACGTCGGCACGAGCGCAGGTCCCGGCGTGGCGTCACGCGGCAACGCCGTTGCTATGAGCTGGAAAGGAGTTTATGGCGACTCCGGCATCTGGTTCTCTCCATTTCAGAATGATGAATGGGGTGGTCAGATCAATGTCGCCAGTGTAGGAACTTCGAGCGGCCCGGCATTGGCCAACCTCAACGACCGACTCTACATGGCGTGGAAGGGGATTCCGGGGGATTCAGGTCTGTATTACTCCTGGCTGGGTTGAGCCTACACGTGCAGAGTAAGAAGTCGCTCACGTCGACTGTTACGACTTGTTTCCAAATAGCGCGTCAATTCTTCGGCGGACTTCTTCGTTCATTCGGATTAACGGAGGCGGAGTTGGTTGAGAGTTGATGGTTGAAGGTTGAGAGTCATTTCAGCGAGTTCCTCCAAACAACGCGTCTATTTTCTTCCGCGTGGCTGCATCCATCTTGATCAGCGGCGGCCACGGCCTTTTGAATCCCTCGCCGGCAAGCTTGCGCGTGGCGTCAATTCCCAGCTTTGTTCCCATCGCGATTTCAGAGGTGGCATGGTTCAGCACGCTGGCGCGATCTTCACGGTGAAGCTGCTCAAGCGGGTGTCAGCGGCTTGATGGATTGCCAACCTGTAGCTCAGTTTGATTAACTCTCCCCCCATCCGCGCCATCTGCTCATTTAGCAGGAGATTTGGTGCCCAAGGCAGCAAAATCGAGTTGCCAGAAAGGAGATTGCTTGCATGTGTCTTAAACAAGGCTATTCGAGAGGGTGGCGCCTGAAAAGCAGGGTGTTTAAGCGAAGACCGGTCACTGTTTCTTTGGAATCTCGTTGGAATTTAACTTCAAACCACCAATATTCACTGCTGGCGGTGGCAAAGATATTTCTGTCCACGTAACGTAATGGAAAATCGCCATGACGGTGGAGTTCAAGCACCAACCGCCCATCTCGCAGATGAATCTTGAGGAATGTTTCCAATTCAGCACTCCAGTAATCACCCACGTAAGCACTCAAATTGAGTTGCGATTCTTCGGAAGAGCTGATTCGCTCAAAAACCTCTCCCCAGTTGTTTGTGAACTGCAACGCCACTCCGGACGCCAGATCCTGAAACACCATCCAACTCTTTCCAGCGGCAAATCGGTTGTTACCTTTGGCCGCAAGCATCGAAGCTGGATCATTGTTCTCCCGAGTTTCGAGGTGGTTCCCGACGCGGGCGATCTCGGTAATCATTGACGAGGAATTGAGTTCGTATCTGCCAACATAGCGGTCCAGGTCGGCTGCCGACAACTGGACGGAGGGTGTTTCGAGATCGGATTCAGCCGCTTTAAGTGGCTTTAATTTATCGCCTAGATAGATTTCTGCGGCCGTCAAAGCGACTTCTCTGCTGTCGATTGAACCCAGATTGCTCACTAGGGCCACCCCCAGATGAAGGTCGGGAAACCAAAGCACAAAACTGCGATAACTCGCGTCAGCGCCCCCGTGCTGTAGCAGCCGGGCTCCGCGAAACTCTTCGATAAACAACCCCATGCCGTAGCCAGTCTTCTCGCCGCTATTGAGCCGTCCGGATTCCTGCATCATGGTTAGTGGCATTGCATCTTTCGGTCTTGGATTCTGAAAGTCGGCAATCCATTTTGCGAGATCTTCCACGGTTGTAAATAAACCAGTCGCGCCGACCGTTTCGTAGTTCAGGATGTTCTTGTGGTAACCACCACCGGGAGACGGGTAATAAGAATACGCCATGTTCTTTATGATCTCGAGGCCGTTCGTATGAAAATGAGAATTGGTCATTCCCAACGGCTCGAAGATTTCATCTCGTGTAAAATCAACAAAAGATTTCCCGGAGACTTTCGCCACGACTTCGCTCAACAAGGTATAGCCACTATTGCAGTATTCGAATTTCTCGCCCGGCTTGAATCTGAGTTCGGTTTGATTTTCAAGCAACTTCATGATGTCCGATTGAGTGACGACGTCACCATTTCGCTCTCCGGCCAAAACCAGGAGCGTCCACTGGTTGTTCAGTCCGCTCGTATGAAACAATAAATTGCGCAACGTAATTTTGGTCCCAAAATCGTGCATCCCCGGCAAATACTTTCTCACGTCATCATCCGGTGAAAGTTTTCCTTGCTGAATCAGGCGGGCAATCGCGAATGCGGTAAACTGCTTCGACACGGATGCCACATGAAAGACGGTCGCTGGCGTGACCGGGATGTCATATTCCAGATTGGCCAGTCCCCAGCCTCTTTTAAAAACCACATCGCCATCGCGAATGACTGCCAGTGCCAACCCGGGCGATCCTGCTGCTATCTTTTGTTTCACATACCAATCGAGAATCGATTCCGGCTTTGGAAACACCACGTTGGTGTCAGAGCCCCGCTTCGCCAATAAATCCATGATGTCAGCGTGCCCTTTGATGTCCGCTGCCTGCCAAGCCGTCAATCCCGGGCCCGTGCGTGCTTTGACGTCAATGCCATTGCTCAGCAACAAAGAGATTTCATGGTTGTCGCCGTCCAAAGACGCAATGACTAGGTCTCTGGCGAGGTCTGTTCGAGGCGGAATCGAAACCGCATTTGTTTCCGCCCAAGCGACGGACAAAATTCCCATGCACAAGCACCAGATACAAGAGGTCACCAAACTCAGTTGATGCAAGCTGCGACCAGATGCTATCCACTTGTTCATTTGTGCAATTCTAGGAATGAAAAACTGCGATGCCAAACAAAGAATGGGTAAAAACCAAGCGGCTTTCTTATTCTTTCGCGCTATCAGGAAGGAGCGACCTAACGGCTTAGCCGTGCCATCCAGTTTTGCGGAGCAACGTTTCTACTTTCATCTCAGTTAATTCGCCTCCCCGCCCAACCTTTCAAAATTGTAATGCTCCCGTAAGCGCCCCGTAAGCGGCGTGTGGTCTGATATGGCAAGAACGAGAGCAAAACCGTGAACGCTCTCACAACAAAAACAACAACCAAATAGTCTATGAGCAATTCGAACTGGAACAAACAAGCCGCCGCCGGGAACGGCCGGTGGGACACCAAAGCCTCGTTTGCCTCCGCCCCGGCGGCGCCCGCGACCGAAGCCGAACTGGAAGCCATCCGCTATCGCGGCGCGCCGATGCACAGGACCGCACCGTCGGTCGCACCCCAGCACAACCACACCAGTGCCGCTGCGCCAGGCGGACATAACGAACGCATTCAGGCCATCAACGAATCCGTGCGCCAGAACTCCGCGTGGGTCGCGCCGTTGCGCCAGGAAGTCGGCCGCGTGCTGGTCGGCCAGAAGAATCTCGTGGACCGGCTGCTCGTCGGCCTCGTCACCAACGGCCACATTCTGCTCGAAGGCGTGCCCGGCCTCGCAAAGACGCTCGCTCTCAAAACGCTCGCCGCCGCCACGGAGATGAAATTCCAGCGGCTGCAATTCACGCCGGACATGTTGCCCGCCGACATCGTGGGCACGTTGATCTACAATCCGCGCGAAGGAACGTTCCACACGAAGCACGGCCCGATTTTCAGCAACTTCGTGCTCGCCGACGAAATCAATCGCGCTCCGGCCAAGGTGCAGAGCGCGTTGCTCGAAGCCATGCAGGAACGCCAGGTCACGCTCGGCGACGAAACCTACGCGCTGCCGCAGCCGTTCCTCGTGATGGCCACACAGAATCCGCTCGAACAGGAAGGCACGTATCCGCTGCCCGAAGCGCAGGTTGACCGTTTCATGCTCAAGGTCATCGTGGATTACCCGAATCGTTCCGAAGAACGCGCCATCCTCGATGCCATGGCTACCAGCGAGCCGAATCTCGGCGTGCAGCCCGTGGTTTCCGGGGCCGACATCATCGCCGCGCGCCGCGTGGTGAACTCGGTTTACGTGGACGACAAATTGCGCGATTACATCGTGGACATCGTCCTCGCGACGCGCGATCCGAAACGCTACGGCATTGATCTCAACGGCTATGTCCGCTACGGCGCTTCACCGCGCGCCACCATCGCGCTCACCATGGCCGCGCGGGCCTGGGCGTTCATCAACGGTCGCGGTTACGTCACGCCGCAGGACGTGAAAACATTTGCGATGGACGTGCTGCGTCACCGTGTCGCCGTCAGCTACGAAGCCGAGGCGGAGAACATTTCCTCCGAAGACATCATCACCAAGGTTTTGGAAACGCTGCCGGTTCCGTGAACTGGGAAAATCTTCAACGAAGGAACCAACCATGAACACCGAACAAGCCAGGGAAATCCTGAAAAAGGTGCGCGCGATCGAAATCCGCACGAACCGGCTCGTGAACGATTCGCTCGCGGGTCAGTATCACTCGGTCTTCAAAGGCCGCGGGATGGACTTCGACGAGGTGCGGGAATATTCGCCCGGCGACGAGGTGCGGACGATTGACTGGAACGTGACCGCGCGCACCGGCCACGCCTTCGTGAAAAAATTCACCGAGGAACGCGAGCTGACCATCATGCTGCTGGTGGACGTGAGCGCTTCCGGCAACTTCGGTTCCGGCGCGCAGAGCAAACGCCAGATGGCCGCCGAACTCGCGAGCGTGCTGGCGTTCTCCGCCATCCGCAACAGCGACAAGGTGGGGCTGATCCTGTTCAGTGACCAGATCGAGCAATACATCCCGCCGAAGAAAGGCCGCCAGCACGTGCTGCGCGTCATCCGCGAAGTGCTGTGCTTCGAGCCGCAGTCGCGCGGCACGGACATCGTCCGCGCGCTCGACTTCGCGAATCAAATCACGAACCGCCGCGCAATCATGTTCCTCGTCTCGGACTTCGAACTGCCGAACCAGGACCAGGCGCTCGCCGATGTGCGGCGCGCCGTCCGCCTGGCGAGCCGCAGGCATGACGTCGTGGCACTGCATGTGCATGACCAGCACGAATCGGAGCTGCCCGATGTGGGCCAGCTCGCCATCGAGGACGCCGAGACCGGCGAACTTATCGAACTCAACACCACCGATGCCCGCGTGCGCAGCCGGTTCGCCGAACTGGCCCAGGCACGAGTGGACAGTCTGCGTCGCACCCTCGCCAGCGAAGGCGTGGATTCCCTCAACCTCAACACCCGCGAGTCCTATGAACCTGCGTTGCGCACGTTCTTCAAGAACCGCGCCCGGAGAATGCAATGAAAGCCAACAAATCCATCGTTTACATTTTAACCAGCGCGGTTGCGTTCGTCCTGCTGCTCGCCGTCGCGAGCGCAGCCGCGCTCACGAATCCTGCGCCCGCCCATGCCGCCACTACGGCGGCAACGGCGCAAACCGCTTTGACACCCGCCGCAGCCGCCGCTTCACCAGTATCCTCCGCTGGCGAAGACATCCGGGACATCCGGCAACCCAGGCATGTGCCGGCGCCGTTGCTCTGGACCTTGATTGCGGCGGGTGTCGCAACTTCGCTCAGCGTGTTGGTCTTCTGGCGATTGTTGCGCCAGGCTCCCATCCTGGAACTGTCGCCGCAGGAACGGGCGCTGGATTCTCTCGAAGAAGCCCGCCTCTTCATGAATCCGGAGCATGCGCGGGAATATTGCTTCGCCGTGTCGCAAATCATCCGCGTCTTTCTCGAGGACCAGTTGAGCCTGCACGCGCCCCGGCTGACCACCGAGGAATTCCTCCGCGAACTGATGAAAGGCCAGGACAAAATCGCGGGAACGCAGCGCGGGTTGTTGTGTGATGTTCTCTCGCACTGCGATCTCGCGAAGTTCGCCGGCTGGCATTATCCGCTGGCCGCAATGTCCGCCCTGCACGATACCGCAGTTGAATTCGTGCAGCAATCCGCCAACCCGGCGACAACGCCGCCGGTTGTCGAGAATCCTTTGGTTTCCGTGCCGGAGAACAACCGGATCAACCCGATATCTGTAAACACCAACATCCCTGCCATATGAAGACACTGGTAAAACTGCCATTTTGCGCCTTGCAATCGATCACCTACACGCCCGAACGGCGCGTCATGATTTTCACCAGCACGATGGCGTGCGCCGGGCTGACGCAAAGGCCGCTCATCCGTTGCCGGGTGCCACTCCGTTTGAAACCGCTGATAGAACCGGAAGCGGCATTCAGTTTTGAACCGGTCATCCAAGTCCGTTCGCGCTCAAACTCCTGAACCCTTAACCAAGGCACTGCCATGATCCGTTTTCTCAATCCCGAATTTTTCTGGTTGCTCGCACTGCTGCCGTTGGTTGCGATGTGGCGCGGACGCAAAGGCCGCGTGGCGGCGGTCGAATACTCGAATGTCGAAATCGCCCGCACCGTCGCCCGCGATACCAAAAGCCGCCCGGCGCGCTGGACCACGATGCTGCGGTTGCTCGTGGCCACGCTGATCATCCTCGGTCTGGCGCGTCCGCAATACGGCCAGGGTCGCTCCGAAGTCCAGGCCAGTGGCGTGGACTTGATGCTCGCGCTGGACGTGTCCGGCTCAATGGAAGCGTTGGACTTCACGCTCAACGGCCAGCCGGAGAGCCGCGTCGAGGTGGTCAAATCGGTCGTCTCCAAATTCATCGAAGCGCGGCCTGATGATCGCATCGGCATGATTGCCTTCGCCGGCGCGCCTTATCTCGTCAGCCCGCTCACGCTCGACCACGAGTGGCTCAAGCAGAATCTCGACCGCGTCCGCACCGGTCTCGCCGAAGACGGCACGGCCATCGGCTCGGCGCTCGCCACGTCCGTCAACCGCCTGCGCGACCAGCCGTCGAAATCAAAGGTCGTCGTCTTGCTGACGGACGGCATGAACAACGCCGGCAAAGTCGCGCCGCAGACCGCCGCCGAAGCCGCGAAGGCGATGGGCGTGAAAGTTTACACCATCGGGGCCGGCGCACAGGGCGAGGCGCCCATGCCCGTGAAGGACCAGTTCGGCAACCAGCAGATCGTCATGGCCAAGGTGGACGTGGACGAAGCGATGTTGAAAAAAATCGCCGACGAAACCGGCGGCAAATTCTTCCGCGCCACCGACACGGATTCGCTCAAGAAGATCTACGCCGAGATTGATCGCATGGAAAAGACCACGCATCAGGTGAAGAAGTTCGAGAAATATCACGAGCTGTTCGCCTTGGCAGTGGTGCCGGGCTTGATGCTGCTTGGCCTGTCGCTCGGACTTGACCAAACCCGTTTCCGTCGTCTGCCAGGAGCATGATTATCCGCAACAAAACAAGTTACTGAATCATTTTTAATCGGAGAACATTTATGAAATTCGCCCAACCCCTCTGGTTACTCGCTGGACTGATCGCCTGCGCCGTGCTCGTGTGGCGCTACCGCCGGTTCGACGTGCGGCAGCGCAACGAACTCGCGAAGTTCGCCTCGGCCAGCCTCGTCGCGCAACTCACCGCGTCCGTCAGCCCGGCCCGCCGTCAACTCAAACGCGCGCTGGTCATCGCGGGCGTCGCTCTCGTGGCGATAGCACTGGCGCGGCCGTTGGTCGGTTTCCGCTGGGAAGAAGCCAAGCGCAAGGGTCTCGACGTGATGATCGCCGTGGACACTTCCAAGAGCATGCTGGCGCAGGACGTGAAGCCCGACCGGCTCACGCGCGCCAAGATGGCCGTGGAAGATCTGCTGGCGAAGATGGATGGCGACCGCGTCGGGCTTGTCGCCTTCGCCGGCAATTCATTTCTGCAATGCCCGCTCACGCTCGACTACGACGCGTTCCGCCAGTCGCTGGATGCGCTGGACACGAAGATCATTCCGCGTGGCGGCACGGACATCGCCGCGGCGATCCACGAAACCGAGGCCGCGCTGGAAGGCAACGGCAACAACGAGCGCATCCTCGTGCTGCTCACGGATGGCGAAGACCTGGAAGGCAGCGCGCTCGATGCGGCCCGCGCGGCGGCGAAAAATGGTTTGAAGATTTTCACCGTCGGCGTCGGCAGCGCAAGCGGCGAGTTGATCCCGGCCGAGAACGAGGCGGGTGGAACGCAGTTCGTCAAGGACGCTTCCGGCCAGCTCGTGAAGTCGCATCTCGACGAGTCGATGCTCCAGCAGATCGCCGAAGCCACGGGCGCGATGTATCAGCCACTCGGCCAGCAGGCGCAGGGACTGGACACAATTTACACGCAGGGCCTGGCGAAATTTACGCGGCACGAAATCGCTTCGCGGATGCAAAAGGTTTTCATCGAACGCTTCCAGTGGCCGCTGGCCTTGGGTTTGTTCTGCCTGGTGCTGGAACCGCTCATTGGCATCCGCCGGAACCAACGCGTGATGAAACCCGTCGCCGGCGCGCGTCCGGCGCTGGCGACGGCCTGGAATCACATGGCCCGGCCGGCCGCGGCAGTTGCGCTGCTGGTCGCGGCCGGTTCCGCGCAGGCCTCCGTGGGCACGGCGGAGCAGGCTTTTCAAAAAGGTGATTATCCCAAGGCGGAACAGGAATACCGGCAGGCGGCCGCGAAAAATCCGGACAAGCCGGTGCTGCAGTTCAATCACGGCACCGCGGCTTACAAGTCGGGCGTGTTCGACCAGGCCGCTGAATCCTTCGCCAAGGCGATGAAGACCGACGACCTGGCCTTGCAGCAGGATGATTATTACAATCTCGGCAACACGCAGTATCGTCTCGGCCAGAAAACCGAAAAAGCCAATGCTCAGGAAACCATCAAGACCTGGGAACAAGCGGTCCAGTCCTATGAAGCCGCACTGCAACTCAAGCCCGCCGATGCCGACGCGAAATACAATCGCGACCTGGTGAAACGCAAGCTGGAGCAGTTGAAGAAACAAGAACAGCAAAAGCAAGATCAACAGAAGCAACAACAGAATCAGGACCAGAAGGACCAAGATCAGAAGGATCAGGATAAAAAGAACGACCAGCAGAATAAACCTGACCAACAGAATCAGGGCAAACAGGACGACAAGAAAGATCAGCCGGACAAGCAGGATGGCAGCTCTGGCCAGGACAAACCGGATCAGAAGTCCGGCAAAGACCAGAAGCAGCCGCAAGATCAGCAGGCGAAATCCGGCGCGGACAAAGATCAGAACAAACCGGACGACAAAAAAGATTCGCAGGATAAATCCAATTCCGATCAGCAAGCCAAGCAAGAGCAGCAGCAGGACAAACAAAATGGCAGCGCCGGCCAACAGGACAAGCAGGAACAAGCGAACCAAAAGCCGGAGCCGAAAGATCAAACTGCCCAAGCCGGCCAGAAGAAAGACGAGCAGAAGAAGGACGGCCAGCCGCAGCCCCGGAATGGGCAGCCAAAGGACGACGCCCAAGAACAAGCCGATGTGCGTTCCGAGCCGGGCAAGATGTCACGCGATGAAGCAAAGCAGTTGCTGGACTCGCTCAAGAGCGACGACCGCAAGATGCCGCTGGCACCGGCCAGCCGCGGTACCGAGAGCGCGCAGAACGATGAGCCGGTCAAAGATTGGTAATACTCACAACCTGAATTGGCGTATGAAAACTATTTTGAAACGCACAGCCACCATGACTCTTACGGTTTGGGTTGCGGGCACGTTGGGTCTCGCCCAGGCCGCGAGCGTCATCGCCACGCTGGAACCGACCGATATTTCCGTGGGCGAAGCCGCGCAACTGACCGTGACCGTTCAAGGCCGCAGTGCGGACGAGCCGCAGGTTCCGACGGTGAAAGGACTGGATTTCCAACCGGTCGGCCAATCGAGCCAGATTCAAGTCATCAATGGTGCGATGTCCGCCAACGTCAGCTACACTTACGCTGTCGCGGCGACTCAACCGGGCAGCTTCACCATTCCCGCCATCAAAACCGGCCGGGGCGCGGACACGGCCGTGTCACAACCCGTCGTGTTGAAAGTGCGCAGGGGCGCTGGTGGCGCGTCCGCGATGAGCAATCCGTCTCAGAATTCTTTGCCCGCGCCCGCCGTCAGCGGTGACGAGGGCCAGATCAGCGCGGCGGAGCAGCAGAGCTTCGGTTTTCTCCGACTCGTCGCTCCCAAGAAAGAATTTTACGTCGGCGAAATGGTGCCGGTGGAATTGAAGGCCTGCTTCCGCGCCGGAGTGGAACTGCGTGTGGATGGGTTGCCCAAGCTCAACAGCGATGCGTTCACGATGAATCAGCTCGGCAACCAGCCGGTGCGCAGCCAGCAACTGATCAACGGCGTTCCGTATACCGTCTTCACCTGGCCCACCGTCATCACGGCGGTGAAGGCCGGCGATTACGAGATGAGCGTCGAGCTTCCCACCACGGTCACCGTGCGTCAGCCGGCGCAGCGTCCGCGCTCGCGTCTCGGCAGTCCGTTTGACGACGATTTTTTTGACCAGGCATTCAGCAGCTTTTTCGGCTCGGCGACGCAAAAGCAGATTGCGCTGAGCAGTGATCCGAACAGTGTAAAAATTCTTTCGCTGCCCGCGGAAAACCGGCCCGCCAGCTTCACGGGCGCGGTGGGACAGTTTGATCTCACCGCCGAGACGGCGCCGACGCAAACCACCGTTGGCGATCCAGTGACGCTCAAGCTCAAAATCAGTGGCGTCGGCAATTTCGATCGCGTGACCGCGCCCGCCGTCGAAAAAAACGACGCGTGGAAAACCTACAAGCCCGGCGCGAAGTTCGAGGCGGCGGACAGCGCCGGCTACTCGGGTGCCAAGTTGTTCGAACAGGCTTTGATCCCGACGCAGGCAGGCAAGCTGGAAATCCCCGCGCTGGCGTTCAGTTATTTTGATCCGGAAAAGAAACAGTATGTCACGCGAACCACGCCGCCGGTGAACGTCGAAGTTGCCCCCGGTCAGTCGGTGGCCAGCTCAACGCCACCCGCCGCTGCCACCCAGACGACGACCCCGGCAGCTGCCTCCGCCCCGACCGACCTGGCACCCAACAAACCCGCTCCGGGCCATTTCACCGCGACATTGCGTCCGTGGTTCCTGAACCCCTGGATTGTGGCGGTCGCGCTTTCACCGTCAATTCTGGCCCTGATTGCCTATTTGATTCTCCGTCGCCGGCAGAAACTGGCCCGCAATCCAAAGCGCGTCTGCCTGGCCAACTCCCGGCGCGTTTTGCGAACACAACTGGAGAGCATGGAACGCGCCGCCGCCGCGGGCGACACGGGAAGTTTTTTTGCCGCCGCCTGCGGGGCATTTCAAAACCTGCTGGGCCTGCGCTGGAGCCTGCCGCCCCGGACCATCACGCTGGCCGAGATCAATGCGCGGTTGAACGGCGAGGCCGACGGATTGCGCACGATTTTCAGCCTGGCTGATGAAGCGGTTTACACCGGCCGCGCCTTTGCCCCCGATGAACTCCGCCATTTTCAGATGCTCGTGAACGATGAACTCAAAAAACTGGAGGCTTTATGAAAACGATTACGCACCTCATTTTGCGCCGGGTGGCTTCAGGAAAGATCAAGTTGACCCCGCGACTGCTTCAGGTGCTCAAAGAGCTGGAGCAGGATCAGTTTGTGCGCGCGCCGAACAATGTGAACGCTCCGGCCAGGCTGCCGGATCGTTGCCACCGGGCGGTTCCGGCCGACGAGAAACGGCTGACCATCGTGAGTCCGCTGCCGGGCCGGTGGATTCGTCGGACGGAATGCATGGTTGGCCTGACGTTCCTGCTGATCGCTGGACTCGCCCACGCCGCATCGGATTCCAGCGCCATGGACGTTGCGAACAACGCATTTTCGCAGGGTCACTATTCCGAGGCGGCACAGGGCTATGAAGCCATCCTCGCGCAACAGGGTTATTCCGCGCCCGTGTTGTTCAATCTGGCGAATGCCCGGCAGCGTGAAGGTCAGCTCGGACGGGCCATCCTCAATTACGAACGGGCCGCGCTGCTGAGTCCCGATGACCCCGACATCACCGCAAATCTGCGAGCCGCCCGTCAAAAGGCCGGGGCCGAACCGGAACACCCATCCCCAATCCAAATCGCCGCGCGCACGCTGACGATGAACACCTGGTTCGGCCTGGCGTCGGTTGCGTTGTTCCTGTTCGCGGTGTCGAGGCCGCTCAAATTGCTGCGGCCGCAAGCGCGCCGGTCATTAAATGTTGTCAGCGTGCTGGCGGCGTTGGCGCTGGCGGTTGCAGTTGGCGCGCTGGAATTGCGCAGCCCCGATTTGCGCCGCGCGGTGGTGGTGGCTCCCGATGCGGTTGCGGGCATTTCGCCGGTGACGATGGCCGCGCCGGTGTTCAAGTTGCGGGCCGGGGAAATCGTGACATTCCAACAGACCCACGGAAACTTCGCACTGGTCCGGAATCACGCCGGACGCGAGGGCTGGGTCAAGATGGATGAGGTGGCGCTGGTCATGCCGCCAGCCACGCTCCACAAGGGCTGAGCCGGAACGATTCGGTAGAAAAAAGTTTTAACCACGGATGGACACGGATAAACACGGATTGGAAACGGCTTTCTGAAACGAAAATGCGTTCACCGATCGGTGCCTCCCGCCAAGTTTGCTGACGTGGTCTTTGCTCCGGTCTTCATCCGTGTTTATCCGTGTCCATCCGTGGTTGAACTGCATCGTTCCGGCTGAGAAGGGTCACGGGCCCGCGCCGGCTTTTTGGGGCGGGAAGGCTTTCGGCGACGCCCGGCCAAATCCGCGGGTTGAACCATGACTGGTGAACAACCCGCGTTTGACTATTTATCCCCGATTCACTAAGGTCGTCACCCGTTAAGAAAAAACCAGACCCAATTTATGGCCGCCAAATCCACCGAAAAATCCGCCGACAAGGCCGCCGACAAGGCTGTCGCCGAAACGAAAGCCAGCGCCACGCGCGCCCGCGAACTCGATGCCGCCATTTCCAGCATCACCAAGGCCTACGGCGACGGCGCGATCATGCGGCTCGGCGATGCGCAGGCCCACGTCAAGATTGATGTCATCCCCACCGGCGCGCTCGCGCTCGACCTGGCCCTCGGCGTTGGCGGTGTGCCACGCGGTCGCGTGATCGAAATTTACGGGCCGGAATCTTCCGGTAAAACGACCTTGATGCTTCACGTCATCGCCAACGCGCAAAAGACCGGCGGCCTGGCGGCGTTCATTGACGCGGAACACGCGCTCGATCCGGGCTATGCCAAGAAACTCGGCGTGAATCTGGATGATTTACTCGTTTCGCAGCCTTCCTCCGGGGAAGAAGCATTGACGATCTGTGAAACCCTCGCCCGTTCGAATGCGCTGGATGTCATCGTGATTGACTCCGTCGCCGCGCTCGTGCCGAAGGCCGAACTGGAAGGTGACATGGGCATGGCCACGATGGGCATGCAGGCGCGGTTGATGAGCCAGGCGCTCCGCAAGCTCACGGCGATTCTCGCCAAGTCCAAGACGACCTGCATCTTCACGAACCAGTTGCGCGAAAAAGTCGGCGTCATGTTTGGCAGCCCGGAAACGACCCCCGGCGGCAAGGCGCTGAAATTTTATGCCAGCGTGCGCATGGACATCCGCCGCAAGGAAACGCTCAAGGACGATGCCGGCAACGCCACCGGTAACCATGTCCGGGTCAAAGTCGTCAAAAATAAGGTGGCGCCGCCGTTTGTTGAAGCCGAGTTCGATATTGTTTACAATCACGGCATCAACAAGGAAGGCAGCATCCTCGAAGTGGGCATCGCCGACGGTGTCGTGGACAAAAAAGGCGCGTGGCTGCAATTCGAGGGCGATCTGATCGGGCAGGGCAAGGAAGCCGCGCAGAAGGCGCTGGTCGAAAAACCAGCGCTCGCCAAGAAGATTATTGATGCTATCCTTGCCAAACGCGCATTGGTTATCACTGCGTAATTTTACTGAATCGCATGAGCAGCACTGGAACAGATCTGGATCTGGAAAGCCTTTTCCTCCCCGCATGGGTGCAGGACAAACCGGCGGGCAACCGCTATGAAAAATTCACCGGCAACGAAGGCGTCAAGCCCGAGCGCAGCTTCAGCGGCAAGCCCGGTGAACGCCGCGCCCCGCGCCGTGATGGCCCCGGTGGCGGTGGCGATCGCCGTGGCGGTCCGCCGCGCGGTGGTTCCAAATTCGGTGATCGCCAGGGTGGTGGTTTCCGCGGTGGCGACCGGCGCGATGACCGGCGTGAACCCGTCCGCCGTCCCGAACCCGCGCCGCTGCCCGAAGTTACCGTCACGATCTTGCCCGGCGAACACGGCGTCGAATCGCTCGCCCGTCAGATCAAGGTGACCGGCCGCGCGTATCCGTTGTTTCAGATCGCCCAGCTCGTGCTGGACAAGCCGGAACGTTATTCCGTCCAGTTCGGCGTGAAGAAAAAAGCCGACGGCACCATCGCGCAGCCGCTCTTCGTCTGCGCCCTCGACGAAACGCCGTGGTTGAGCGAGGACGAAGCCATAGCGCACGTCCTGAAAAATCATTTCGCCACCTTCTACCAGGCTGACCGCCTCGCGACCGAACCGCCCAAGGGCGTTTACACGTTCGTGGCGCAATGCTCCATCAGCGGCGTCATTCTCGGCCCGCCGAACCATCACGATTATCAGAACCAGTTGCGCAAGCTGCACGGCGAGCGTTTCTCCCGAATGCCGTTCGACGCCTACAAAGCCGGCGTGAAGATCGTCCGCGACGAGGCCGTCGTGAAGAAATGGATCGAAGACCAGAGCTTCAAGACCGAATACATCGTCCTCAACGTGCCGGAGCCGCTCAAGCTGGCGACGCTCGAAGACGTGGAAAATCATTTCCGCGCCACGCACAAGGAAACGATCATCAAGTCCGTGGAGACGCTCGTGGTCGGTGGCGTGTTGAGCCGCAATCTGCGCAGCCGCGGTTTGCAGCAGCTCGTCCGTCAGGAGTGGGAGCAGCAGCGCCATTTCCCGTTGCAGCTCGCCAGCACCTTGAGCCAGCAGTTCGCGCATCACGGCCTGCAATTCTTCAAGGTCAACAAGACCGTCACGCACGTTGCCGTCGCGCGTCCGCAGTTTCTCGACCTCGAAGCCACGCCGGTCTCCGAGAACATCAAGCGCATCGTGTCGTTCATCAACGAACATCCGAAATGCACGCGCCGGAAATTGATCGAGACGCTCGCGCCGATGGCCAAGCCGACGGTGCTCGAAGTCAAGCCGGACGCCGCGCCCGCGCCCGCCGCCGAGGCGACGCCTGAACAGACCGCGATCATCGCGGATCTGCACTGGCTCGCGCATCAGGGCCACATCATCGAATTCGCCGACGGCAAACTGGAAACGGCCAAGAAGCCGCTGCCCAAGCCGGTGAAAGCGGAAAAGAAACCGGCGGCGGAAAGAGCTGAAAAGCCCGCCGCCGAAGGTGAAGCTGTCGTGGCAACGGAAACCGCGCCGCAAGCGGCAGTCGCCGCTGAGCCGGTCGCAGTTGAAGCTCCGGTTTCAACTGGAGCTGTCGCCTCCGCCCCGGAAGCGCCGCTTGCTGCTGAGCCGACGCCTGCCGAACCTGTTCCGTCGCCGTCGTAACGCGATCGGAGCGCCGGGCACCGTCTCGGCTCGTTGCCCGTTCGGGTTTGAAACTGGCCGAGACGGTGCTCGGCGCTCCGGCGTCATGGCTGGGCTCTGATTGCATTGCATTACGAGCCTCCTCACCCCGGCTGCTACGGGATTGAGCAAGAACCCCCGTGCATATTTCGTTTGATTTTCCCGGGCCTCGCGGCTTATTGAACGCATGACCGTAGCCGAGTTCACCAAACCCAAAGCCAAAGCCCGGCGGCTCTGGACTTACGCAGAAATGGTCGCGGAACTTCCCGAGACCAATCTGCCCGTGGAACTTTGGAATGGAGAAATCATCAGGTCGCCCGCGCCACATCCTGACCATCAGACCATCGTGTTGAATTTCGCCGCCACCTTGCGGGAATTTGTTGCCGTGGGCCGGTCGGGAAAAGTTTTCGTGAGCCCGGTGGACGTGGTGTTGACGCCGCGTCGCGTTGTGCAGCCTGATGTGTTGTTCATCGAAAAAACGCGGCTTAACATCGTGGGCAGCCATGTTGCCGGCGCGCCTGACCTCGTCATGGAAGTCATTTCCGCAGGAAGCTGGCAGCGCGATCGCATCGAGAAAATGGCGCTCTACGAACAGGCGGGCGTGGCGGAATACTGGATTATTGATCCGGACGCGGCCGCCATCGAAGTTTTCGCGCTCGTCAAGGGCGTCTATCAATTGCATTCCAAGGCGACGGGCAAGGAATCGGCCAGATCCAAACTGCTGCCGGGCTTCAAAACCAACTTCCTGGAATTGATGGCCTGATTCGGGGCCCGGCGCATCTGACTTTATTGCGGCCCAAGTCCAGGAAGGTTGTTGGCGAACGGCCTTTGGTTGTGGCACGGGCGTCACGCCCGTGAGTTTCTGATTGGCGCAGGCGCGGCATTGGCTGAACCACACGGGCGAGACGCCCGTGCCACAACGCTGCAAATAACCGGGGTGCGCCCGTGGGCCATTGCCTCAATTCGCTGCTTTCCTTAATGATTTTCGCTGCTAACCTCGAGTCATGTCTTTTAGTAAATTAGGACTCGCCCCGGCCGTTTTGGAGGGAGTCAATGCGATGGGTTATGTGGATCCGACGCCCATTCAGCTTCGTGCCATCCCGCTCGTTTTGTCCGGCAAGGACGTCATCGGCAGCGCGCAGACCGGCACCGGCAAGACCGCCGCGTTCGGTCTGCCCATCCTTTCCAAACTGGGCCAGCACAGTTCCGCCGGCGCGCGCGTGCTCATTCTCGAACCCACCCGCGAACTCGCCGCCCAGGTGGAAACTGCGTTTCACGATTTTGCGCGATTCACGAATTTGAAAACCACCGTCGTCTTCGGCGGCGTGGGTTACGGCAAACAGAATGACGAACTTCGCGCCGGAGCCGACATCGTCGTCGCCACGCCCGGACGCCTGCTCGATCATCTGGAGCAGGGCACGTTGCGCCTGGACAAGGTGGAATTTCTCGTGCTCGACGAGGCCGACCGCATGCTCGACATGGGTTTTCTGCCCGACGTCCGGCGCATCGTGGAAAAATGTCCGCGCGCGCGTCATACCTCGCTGTTCTCCGCCACCGTGCCGCCGCAGATCGAGACGCTCATCCAATGGGCGATGCACGATCCCGAAACCATCGAGATCGGTGCGCGCCGCACGCCGGCGGAAACGGTCAAGCACGTCATCTATCCCGTGTCCGACACGCAGAAGACCGACCTGCTGCTTGAACTGCTTGAGCGCGTCAATTACGACTCGGTCATCATTTTCTGCCGCACCAAGCACGGCGCGGATCGCGTGGCCAACACGCTCAAGCGCGCCAATCACGCCGTCTGCGTGCTGCATTCCAACCGCACGCAGAAGGAACGCGAACAGGCATTGCAGGGATTTCGCGAAGGCAAATACGAAGTGCTCGTCGCCACGGACATCGCCGCGCGCGGGCTGGACATCGCGGACGTCAGCCACGTCGTGAACTACGACGTGCCGCAGCATCCGGAGGATTACATCCATCGCATCGGGCGCACGGGCCGCGCCGAAGCCACTGGCGACGCGTTCACCATCATGATCGCCGAGGACGCCCCGCACGTTTACGCCATCGAACGTTTCATCAGCCAGACGATCCCGCGCGTGAAACTGGAAAATTTCAACTACACCTACACCGCGCTCTTCGAGGACAGCAAGCCCGGCGCGAAACCCGGCGGTTTCCCCGGCAAAGCCCGCGCCGTGCGCGTCCACGGTGGCTACCACTTCGGCCCGGCGAAACGGAGACGGTAAGTTGGCGTAGCGGCTTTCGGGAGAAAGCCGCCATCTAAAATCTTCGGGAAAGTTTGCGGCGCTCTGCCGAGCCGCCGCTACGGCTGGCGGACGGCCTTTGACCATGATTCCCCGCAACGGAATTAGCGGGGTGGTGTTGATTCCAAGGTGAGAGAAATCAAAATTGTCATCGCCGCCTTTTGCCTCTTCTTCGCGCTTCTTTTTGCTTGGGCCGTTTGCCTCAATTTCAAGTTTTCTTCCGACCTGCCCATAACTGTTGCCAGTTGCTGGCTGGCTGGCATCAGTTGGTTTCTGATCGCCAAACGGAACCTGCCTTTGTCAAAAAGGGCCAGGTCTCTTTTCCTCCTTAATTTTGGCCTTTGCGGTATCCTTTTGCTAGCTATCGGAATCCCCAATTTCATTTCAGCACGCGCCACTTCTTGCTGTAACGCCTGCATCAACAATCTTCGTCAGATTGACGCCGCAGCCAATCAATTTGCATTGGAAAAAAATTTAAGAACTGGCGATCTCATCAATTTCCCCAACGACCTGACACCTTACATCAAACTGAACAGTGCTGGAAAGATTCCCGGTTGTCCTCAAGGTGGAATTTATTCCCTGAGAAAAGTTGGTGATATTCCAACTTGCTCGCTCGGCAACACCTTTACACCTGCACACGTCCTGCCTTGAGCCACAGAGCAACGGCTATTACTTTGGCCTGTCGAAACGGAGAAGGTAAATTTTCTCCCTTACTGCAACAAAATCGGGTAGACAGTGTTTGTTATGGAAACAAGCAAAACACTCACGAAGTCAATTTGAAATCCATTGTCAAAATTGGAGCCACTGTCTCCCTAATTGGGTTTACTGCGGTCTTTATCTCGATGGTGATCGTCAATCATTTCAGTTTTTCGCCCGGTTATCCTACTGGTTCCGTTCATTCTTGCATCAACGGCCTTCGCATGATTGATGCCGCTGCGAATCAATTTGCGTTGGAACATCAGTTGACCAACGGCTCGCCCATCAATTTTCCAAACGATCTGACACCTTACATCAAGCTCGACCGCGCCGGGAAAATTCCTCCGTGTCCGCAAGGCGGCATTTATCGCATCAGCAAGGTTGGCGAGGCACCAACCTGCTCGCTCGGCACCACCGTCACTCCCGCCCACGTCCTGCCTTGAGCCGCAGAGCAACGGCTATTACTTTGGCCTGTCGAAACGGAGAAGGTAAATCAAGCAACGAAACCTCGTGTTTGGGGTTTATCTGAAAGCCCGTAGGGCTGGCATCTTTGTAGTCGGAAAATCAAAAACCGCCAAAGCTCCGTAGGAGCGAAATCTTCCGGCAAAGAATATGCCGCCCCGCCGGGGCTGGGGGAATTTTTGATTTGGGTTTCTATAAAGATGTCGCGCCTACGGCGCTGGGAAAGTTTCAGCCGCGCGGTTTTGATCTGGAGCGATTCACGCAACATTTCCCTACAAGAATAATCACGAGGACAAAGGCATGAAGGAATAAATGTGCGGAAGCAGATTTCAATTTAAGTTCTTCGCCAGAAAATCCAGAATGCGCTTTTCGTATTCGGCTTTGGAAAATGAAAGCATGTCCACGTGGGCCGCACCTTCCACCAACCAGATCTGTTTTGGTTCGGCGGCGGCGTCAAACAAAGCCTGCGACTCCGGCAATGTGGTGTCACGGTCGGCGGTTCCGGCGATGAAAAATTTCGGAGTGGAAATCTTTCTGGCGTGTTCAATCGGCTTCAAATCGTCGAGGCTGATTCCAAGCCGCGGCTTCAACTGGCAAGTCAACAATGGCGTCGCCAGTTTGCCCGGGAATCCAAAGCGGATCGCCAGCCGGTCTTCGACAGCCTGATAAATGGTCGGGTAGGAAGATTCCAAAACCAGCGCGCTGACCGGCAACGGCGGCTCCGCCAGCAAGGCTGAAGCCGCGCCCAGGGAAATTCCGATGACGCCGATTTTCTCGCCGGGAAATTTTTGGCGGACAAAATCCACGGCAGCGGTCGCGTCGCGGCTTTCCAAATATCCAAAGGTGATATTGGTTCCGGCACTTTCGCCGTGGCCTTGAAAATCAAACATCAAAACCGAATACCCGGCGCGGGAAAGAAATTGGGCGCGCGTGATCAGGGCGAGCCGGTTTGCGTGAACGCCGTGCATCAGAATCATCACGCCTTTGCCCGGCTGTCCCGGCACCAGCCAGCCGTGCAATGTCGCGCCGCTCGCGCTGGAAAATTCAACCGGTTGAACAGACAGGTTTGTCGGCGGATTTCCAATCGAGCAGTTGGAGGGAGCGACAAGGACACCACCGGCGCTCCAGACAAAAATTGCGCCAAGAATCGCGGCGGCAACAACCAGCGCACCGAAATTTTTCAGCCGCCGCCGGTTGCGCTTTGATGGCTGATCAGACAAGCTCCGGCTCCTCGATTTTCTTCGGCGGCTTGGCAAGCGGCGTGCCGTCGGCGGCTTCGGGATACTCGAAGATTTTCCCCTCGAAGTTGCGGATGACCACGCGGTCGGCGTTGTGGCTCAGAACGTATTCCGGATTGATCGGCACCTTGCCGCCGCCGCCGGGCGCGTCAATGACGTATTGCGGCACGGCGTAACCGGTCGTGTGCCCGCGCAACTGCTGCATAATCTCAATCCCCTTGCGCACGCTGGCGCGCAGATGCGCCGAGCCGGAGATCAGATCGCACTGATAGATGTAATACGGCTTCACGCGGCACATGAGCAGCTTCTGCATGTGCGCCTTCATCACTTCGGCATCGTCATTGACGTGCTTGAGCAAAACGCTCTGGTTGCCGAGCGGAATGCCGGCGTCGGCCAGACGACCCAGCGCATCGCGCACCTCGGTCGTCAGTTCGCGCGGATGGTTTGAGTGAATGCTCAGGAAGAGCGGATGAAATTTCTTCAGCATCGCGCAGAGTTCCGGCGTGATGCGTTGGGGCAGGAACGTGGGGATGCGCGAGCCGATGCGGAGAAATTCCACATGCGGAATCGCGCGCAGACGGCTCAACAGATTTTCCAGCTTCTCGTCGCTCAACAGCAGCGGGTCGCCGCCGCTCAGCAAGACGTCGCGGATTTCCGGATGCGCGGCGATGTAGGCGATCTGCTTGTCGAACTCCGGATGAAAATCGTAGCCGGTCGCATTGCTCACCAGCCGCGAGCGCGTGCAGTAACGGCAATACGCGGCGCAACGATCCGTGACCAAAAACAAAACGCGGTCGGGATAACGATGCACCAGTCCCGGCACGGGCGAGTGCGCGTCTTCGCCGCAGGGATCGGACATCTCCCACGACGCGGTGTGGGTTTCCTCGATGCGCGGAATGACCTGCTGGCGGATGGGACAATGTTCATCCGCCGGATCAATCAGGTTGAAGAAATACGGCGTGATGGCGAGGGCGAGTTTGGTGTTCGCCAGCTTCGCCCCGGCGAATTCCTCCGGCGTGATGGTGGGCATCAGCCGCTGCAACTGCTCGGCGTTGGTGATGCGATGTTTGAGCTGCCAGCGCCAGTCGTTCCAGTCGGCCTCGGAAACGTCGTGCCAGAAGCCGCGTCCGGCGGAGGAGAATTTTTTCAGGGATTGCAACGAACCGCCCGAGGGCGGCTCATCACCGTTGGTTGATGGATTTTCAGCCTGCATTTTTAAGTATGCGCACTATAGGGTTGAATCGTGTCCTGTCAAGTTGACCGCCGGCAGAGGGTCGCGTTCAGTTTAATTTCAATGGTTGCAAGCTTGGTTGTGCCGACGGCGGAGGTTTGGCGGTCGCTTCAATCTTCCGGCGTTCAGCGTCGAGCGCATCCAGTTTCTTCACCGTGGTGGCCGCGCTGGGTTTGCGCCAGGAACGATAGACGCGGGCCACCCAGGACGGCCTGGGCGCATTGGCCGGCCGGTCGCCCAGATAACTGCTGATGACCTGGCGATATTCGGCGGTCAATCCGGCGTAAGGCCGGGCGACGCGAAGCTGCGCGAGGTCGAGATCGCGCAACTTGGTCCGAAGGATTGTGGTCTGACGCGCCGGCTCCAGATTGTGGATGACGGACTGCAAAGAAATTTCGATGTGAGCCGGCAGGCTGTTCGAGGCCGTGCGGATTTCCGCCGGCACGCGTAAAATTTCGTCGAGCTTCGCGCGGCTGACCGCCAGCGTCCAGCCCGGTCCGGGATCGCGCGCGGCAAAATTCACGACCGCCAGCGCCCACCATTTTTCCAGATCCAGCGGCGTCGGAAATTCCGCGCGGAACGCGGAGCGGAAGGCCACCTGCCAGTTGTAATAGCGCGGCATGGATTCCAGCATCGTCCGCAGCCGGGCCGGGCCGTCCTTCCGATCCAGCACCTCGCTCACGAACAGCTGGGCGCTGGCGCGATACACGCCCCCGTCGTCGCCGTCCAGTTGCGCGCCGGTCGGCCAGCTGAGCTGCTCGAAGGTCAGTGCCGGATGGTTTTTCAGAACCCGCCGCGCCGCGGCGAGCGGATCCACGCCGCGCTGGGTTTTTTCCAGCCGCGTGACGGGCAGCCCGTTCACCAGCTTTTCCGGCGGCGACAGCAGCACTTCCGGCGAACCGGCAGCGAGCAAATCCTGGGACAGGCCGTCAACGAGCCAGGCGGGGATTTCGGAGGAACGGGCCAGGGCGTTGCGATTGGCAAATTCCAGCAGCACCACGCCCGTCATCGCCCGGACGAAACGGGTTGGCAACACAACGCCGGGCAGTTCCACGCGGTAGTTCCAACCCCCGTTGAACGGCTGCGAACGAATGGTCACGGCTTCGTCCGGCGATTGGGCGCGGTGCAGCACCAGATAAATCTGCCCGCGCCACGGCCCCTTGATGTCGAGCTTGTGCCAGACCAAGTCCTTGATGCGCTCGGCGGAAACGGCGAGCAAGGCCGGTTCGAGCCGGACGAAATTGGTGGCGGTGCCGATACGGGGCGGAGTTTGCTCCGGCTGGGGGATGATGAACTGTCCGGAAATGCTGCGCGTGGGATTATTTTCCAGCGGAGAAGCAGCCATCGCCGAAACATTTCCAATCGCGGCAATGGTGCAGATGATGGCGAACCTTCGAACCGCCCGGTTGCTGAATCGTCGAGGCAATCGGATGAGCCCGCGATCCGTGGGACGTTTCATTTTTTATCCGGTTTGGCGGCGGGCTTGGCGGGAGTCGGGGCGGGCTTGGCATCGGCGACGGCGGCCTTCGCGGGTGCGGCCTCGGTCTTCGCGGATTTTTTGTAGCCTTCGCTGCGGTAGTCGGTGATGTAAAAACCGCTGCCCTTGAAAATCAGCCCGGCGCCCGCACCGATCTGTTTTTTGACCTTGCCGCGTCCCCATTTTTTCTGCGCGCAGACATCCTTGGGGCAGGTCAACAGCGGCGGGGCGGACATGGATTGCGCGGCCTCAAATTCGTGACCGCACTTGGCGCAGGCATATTCGTAGGTCGGCATAGAGAGGACGGATGCTAATTCCGCGAAACCTGGTCAACGGTCCGGAGCGTTGGTTGGGGCCGGAATGACGTGGACCGAACCGTCCGAGCCGACCTCGACATTCAGGTCGTAGGGCGAGGTGGTTTTGCCGGGTGCGGTGTTGTCAGCAGCGGCCTTGGCGGCGGAACTGGGGCTGGCCGGGCTGCGTTGCATCAAAAGGGCCCCGCCTTTTTGCGGGGTGCTGGGATCGGCGCCGTTGGCCATCCACTGGAGGCGGCGGGTGATGAAGAGTTCATCGCGCAATTTTTTCACCTGTGCCCGGACCACATTAAGGTCGTTGAAATTGCGTTCGAGCTCGGCCTTTTGCGCCATCTGTTTTTGCAATTCCGCCGTGAGATACGCGTTGTCGGTTTCGGAACTGGCCAGTTTGCGTTGCGTGACGGCGATCAAGGCGTCCAGGTCGGCAATGCGGTTGGTGAGGTCGGTGGCGCGTTCATCCAAAGCCTTGTTCTGCGCTTCCAGATCAGTGATGCGGCCGTTGAGGTTCACGATCTGGCCCTCGGCAGACACCAGCGATTCTTTGGTGGTGGAGAGCATGCTGGAGGTCGTCGCCAGATTGTTGGAGAGCGTCTCCGCCACCTGATGCAGTGCGGAAAGGTCGTTCGTCAACATCAGGTTGACCTGCCGTATGTCATTCAGGTTGATGTTGGCCGTGTCGAGCTGGTTTGAAAACTCCAGGAGGGCAGCCGTGTCGTGGGTGTGCTGGCCCTCCGCCGACTTTTTGGTGGCGAGCAGACCGATGAACAAACCAATGCAGACCGCCGCCAGGATGATGATTCCAATCTTAATTTTCATAACCTGTCCAAAATGGCGTGGCTGATTGAATTTGGCAAGCCCGCTGAACTTACGGCGCCTCCGCCGGGGCATTGGTGGCGGCGGGCAGGGCCGCAATGGCCGCTTTCATGTCCGCATCCAGGATTTCCACGTTTGCTGTTTTCTTCAGGTTCTCGAGATAAACCGGGGCGAGTTTCTGGGTCTTCTGCTGCACCAGGTAGTCCTTGATCTTGTCGGAGATGGTCAGGTCGGACATCGGCACCTTGTCGGTCAACGCCAGCTTTTTGGCCGGGGTTTTGTCCAGCAATTTGATGACGTGATAGCCGTAGGCGGTGGTGATCACCTCGCTGATGGAGTTCGTCTTCATTGAAAAGGCTGCGGCTTCAAATTCCGGAACCATGTCGCCGTGGCTGAAGGCGGGGAGTTCGCCGCCTTTTTCCTTCGAGCCGGGGTCTTCGGAATATTGCGTGGCCAGCTTCGAGAAATCTTCGCCCGCTTTGACCTTCTTCAGGATGTCGTCAATCTGCGCGCGCTTGGCCTTCACCTGGTCGTCGGACAGCGGGGCGCGCGTGGTGGGGTTGATCGTCAACATCAGGATGTGCTGCACCTTCACCGATTCCGGCTGCTCAAAATCCGCCGGATGCGTGTCGTAATATTGTTTGACTTCGGCGTCGGTGACATTGATGCCCAGGGCGCGGGTCAGCGTTGCCGTTGCGGTGGCTTCCTGCGTGATCTTGGTGCGCAGCTCGTCCAGGTTCATGCCGACGGCTTTCAGCTGGCGCTCGAAGGCTTCCTGAGATCCGGCCCGGGCCAGCAACGCCGCGATCTGGGTGTCGGCCTTCTTCTTGCCTTCAAGCTTGTCCGCGTCCGTGGATTGCTGCAGCAAAATCTGGATCTGGATCAGACGGTTCAGCATCTGGGCCTTGATGCCGTTCAGCTGTTCCGCCGGGATGTTCTCGTTGTGGGCGGCGGCGGCGGATTTGATTCCGGTGACCACTTGATCCATCTCGCTCTGCTTGATTTCAAACCCCTTGCCTTTGGCCATCACCGGATCCCCGAACAACGCGGTCATCGCGTTGACCGGCTTCGCGTTGGTGGTGGTGGTGGTCGGGGCGGGGGCCGTGGCCGCCATCGCGGACGGCAACGCAATCAGGGCGGCGACGAGCGTGGCGGGGAAAATCAGCTTCATTTTGTTTTTCATTTTGGAGTTCGATTGGTTTGGATGCGATTCAGTTCAATAATTCTACAGTTTTACCACTTTTACGTTGCTGATGTCAGCGTCTTTCTGAAGTTCTTCCAGCAATGCCGGTGTCGGCACGCTGTCCAGGCTGAACACCGTCAACGCCAGCCCGCCCACCGTGTCGCGGCTCAGGCTCATGCTGGCGATGTTGATCTTGTGCTTCGCCAGCAACGTGCCCAGATGTCCGACGATGCCCGGTTTGTCCGCGTTGTTCAACAGGAGCAGGGTGCCGGTGACGGGGATTTCCACCGACTGGCTGAACAGCCGCACGATGCGCGGATTGTTCGGCGAACCGAAGAACGTGCCGCCGGCCGAAACCAGTTTTTTCGCGCCGCTGAACAGCTGCACGTGGACCCACTCATTGAAGGTGACCGGCTCGTCGGATTTTTTTTCCTCGACCGTGATGCCGATGCTCGCCGCCGCCGAGCGGACGTTGACGTTGTTCACGTCCTTCAAATTGCTGCTGGCCATGAAGCCCTGCAACACCGCGCGAGTCACCGGGTCGGTGTTTGGCAACAGGCGCGCATTGCCGCCGTAAGTGATGTAAATGCGGTCGGCATTCGCCGGCGTGAGTTGCGCGAGCAGTTTGCCCAGCGCTTCGCCCAGCGGCAGATACGGCTTCACCTGTTCATAGGTCTTCGCGTCGAGATACGGCAGGTTCACCGCGTTGCGGACTTCGCCGGTGAGCAGATAACCCGCGATGACTTCGGCGACTTCGATGCCGCATTTCTCCTGCGCTTCCTCGGTGCTCGCGCCGAGGTGCGGTGTCAAAATCAGATTGGCCTGTTTGCGATACGGATGATCGGCGGGCAGCGGTTCCACCGCAAAAACATCCAGTGCGGCGCCGGCCACCTTGCCGGATTCGAGCGCGGCGATCAGGTCCGCTTCGGAAATGATTTCACCGCGCGCGCAGTTCACGATCTTCACGCCGGGCTTCATCTTGGCGAACGCGGCGGCATTGAGCATTTCCTTGGTTTCCTTCGTCACCGGCATGTGGACGGTGATGAAATCGGCCGTGAGATAAACATCGTCGAGGCTCGCGGCGAATTCCGCGCCGACGGCCTTCGCGCGTTCCTCGGTGAGATACGGATCGTAAGCCACGACCCGCATGCCGAACGCCATCGCGCGTTTGGTGACTTCCGTGCCGATGCGGCCCATGCCGAGCACGCCGAGCGTCTTGCCTTGAAGTTCGACGCCCTGAAATAATTTACGATCCCATTTGCCGCCGACCATCGTCGCGTGCGCCTGCGGCACCTTGCGTGCGAGCGAGAGCAGCATGGTGAAGGTCAGTTCCGCCGTGGTGACCGTGTTGCCGCCGGGCGTGTTCATCACGACCGTGCCGTGCTGCGTGGCGGCTTCGATGTCCACGTTGTCCACGCCGACACCCGCGCGGCCGACAACGCGCAGTTGCTTGGCCGCCTCAATGACTTTGGCCGTCACCTTGGTTTCAGAGCGCACGACCAGCGCGACCGCATCCGCCACGAGGGGCAGCAGTTCCGCCTCGGGCAGCCGTTTCGGCAGCACGACGACGTTGAATTCGGGCCGTTGCTGCAACAGGGCAATGCCTTTGGGCGAAATCGGGTCACAAACGACAATTTTCATAGCAAAAACGAACCGCGAGTCTAGGTGATGCGGGCGGCAAGGTCAAACAGCGAAAATAGTAGCGCGAGTTGTCCCAACTCGCAGAATTTTAAACTGGAAGCATCAGCGGGATATTTCAAAGGCCATCTAGCTGCCACCCGCTGCGGATTGAGGACAATCCGCGCTCCGGTCATTTCACCGGCGGGAACAGAAACGTGAGCGCGCGCCAGGAGCGCAGCCGCCAATAAAACTCGTTGTGCTGGCTCGTTTGCGCTTCGGGCCACTTGTCGCGACGCAGGCCGGACTTTTCCAATTCCGCCGGCGTCAGCGGCTTCGCGTCCACGAACCATTGCACGGAGTTCGTCCCGCCGATGCGCTGAAGTTCGGCGGTGACCTGTTTGGTCAGCAAACAACCATCGTCATGGCCCATGAAGTCCACCACGCCGGAATCCAGATAAACGCGGATTGGTTTGGGTTGCCCGTGATATTCCTTCAGGACACCGTTCAAAAAATTGGTCTGCTCCACTTGAAACGCGCCGGACAGGCTGGCCGCGCTGCCAAAGATTTCCGGATGTTCCCATGCCAGCACCACACTGCAAATGCCGCCCATCGAAGAACCCATCACCGCCGTGTGCGCGGCGTCCGGCAGTGTGCGATAGTCACGATCAATGCGCGGCTTGATTTCAGTGATGAGCAGCGCGGCGTAATTCTCAAATGCGGTGTTGGTGGACGCGTTCGCGGCATGATGCCGTCCGCAATATTCTTCGTAACGGGCAAAGCTGTTGTCCACCGTGACCATGATGATCTCCTGCATTTTCCCAGCTCGGGAAAGTTCGTCCGCCGTCTTGTCCAGCTCCCAACTGCCCCAGCCGAACGCGGCGTTGGTGCCGGCGGAACTGAAGACATTCTGGCCGTCGTGCAAATACAACACCGGATACCGGCGCTGCGGTTGGGTTGAATAGGACGGCGGGAGATAAATGTGGATGCCGCGATTCCAACCGAAGAATTTCGACGGCAGATTCGTATCCAGCAAGGAACCGCTCTGGGCAAATGTTGTTTGCCAGGTCGCAAGCCACAGAATTATTACAAACAGGCGTTTCATTTGGCTTTGACTGCGGAAACAGGATCACGGCGCGAATAATTCTCCCAGCGTGTCGAGCCAGACGAGGAAAATACTAAACCGTTCGGTCACCATTGCCATTCCTTCGCGTCAAACGCGTTGGTCAGTTGGCGCGTGGTGGCCAGGTCATCCGAGGCGGGACGCCGCTGGCGGAAGGATTTTGCCCAATGCGCGCGGGCTTTCTGGCGCGGACGCAGCAGCAGGCCGTTGGCCGACGGTTGCAATTCCAAACGATAAGGCCAGCGGTTCAAAACCAGTTCAATGGCGGGCGTCTTCACGGAGACATCTTTCACCAATCCGGCAGTTTGGTCAATTTCACTTCGACTTCAACTGCGGGAACAGGATCACGACGCGGATGCTTTCCTGACCAAGGAGAATCATGCACAGGCGGTCGATGCCGATGCCGATGCCGCCGGCGGGCGGCATGCCGTGTTCGAGCGCGACGAGAAAATCTGGCTTCTGCTGTTCGCCGCCAGCCTGATGCTCCAGCGTGGCGCGATGGGATCGTTCTGCTCGGTGTCGCCGGGCCGGGCAATCCCCTGTCAATTCACTGACAAATCCGTCACCAGCGGAATATCCACAATGCGATACCCGCCGTCCGGTTCAAAGATGATGAAAGTCTTTCCGGCGGGGTGCAGTGCCACATAATCCTGGCTTTGAATCTGAATCTCGTCGCCGTTCGCCAGCCGCACGCTGAACGGTCGAAATGGACGCTTCTGAATTGCGTCTTTGATCGCTTCAGTTGTCATGGCGTTAATATAGCCACGCCACCTGCATAATCAATGCCGTCAGTTTTCACTTCGGCTTCAACTGCGGAAACAGGATCACGTCGCGAATACTTTCCTGGCCGAGGAGCATCATGCACAGGCGGTCAATGCCGATGCCGATACCGCCGGCGGGCGGCATGCCGTGCTCGAGCGCGACCAGAAAATCCTCGTCCAGCTTTTGCTGTTCGCCGCCGGCCTGATGTTCCAGCGTGGCGCGCTGCGCGATGGGATCGTTCTGCTCGGTGTAGCCGGGCGAAATCTCCTGGCCGTTGATGCAGCACTCGAAGACCTCGACGGTCGTCGGGTCCTCAGGCGAAAGCTTGGCGAGCGGCACGAGTTCCTTGGGCAGATGCGTGACAAACGTGGGCTGGATGAGCGTCGGCTCGATCAATTTTTCAAACACCGCGCCGGTGACTTCATAATCCACATACTCCTTGCCGATCTCCGCTCCGAGATCGTGCGCGCGTTGACGGCGTTCGGCGGGCGAAACGTCGAACCAGTCCGTGCCGGCCTTTTCGCGGACGAGGTCTTTGTATTTCGCGCGCTTCCAGGGCGTGGCCAGATTGATGACTTTCGCCACAGCCAATTTTTCGAGCGTGGCGACGGTGCTGTCAAACCTCACGGCGGCTGAGGCGAACACGTCTTCCAGGGATTTATCGCTGGTGGCCAAGTTCACCTTGTGGAACCCGATCGTTCCGATGGCAACCAGGATGGCGCCGATGGCCGCCTTGGCGATTTCCGAGGCCGGCTTCTTGCCAATTTCGTCCTGCGCGGTGACGAGAGCCGTTCGCGCATCGCCGATATTTTTGACGAAGGCGGCAGCGGTATTGCCGTCCGTGGATTTTAATAGCGTTCCCGTCATGTGTGTCGAAATCGCGTCCAACTCCTGCAACGCGTGCTGAATCGCCGCCTTCACCGCCACGTCCTGGTTGTGTTCAATGACCAGCGTGCCCAAAACTTTCTGCGCCACCGTCGTGATGAGCGACTCCACCGTTTCCATCATCGTCGCGTAATCGCCGAACGCGCAGTAAGCCTCGAGCATCGTGAATTCGGGATTGTGCCGCCGCGAGAGGCCTTCGTTGCGGAAGTTCTTGCCGATCTCGAACAGTTTATCAATCCCGCCCACGAGCAGCCGCTTGTGGTAAAGCTCCAGCGCGATGCGCAGATAGAACTCGCAGCCGAGTGCATTGTGAAACGTCTTGAACGGTTGCGCCGCCGCGCCGCCGGGAATCGCCTGCATCGCCGGCGTCTCGACCTCGACGTAGTTGCGCGCGTGGAAAAAATTCCGGATCTCGTGGATGATCGCACTGCGCTTGAGCATCACGTCCTTCACATCGGGATTTGCAATCAAATCGAGGTAACGCTGGCGGTAGCGGATCTCGGTGTCTTCGAGCCCGTAATACTTCGCCGGCGGCGGGCGCAGAGCTTTGGCGAGAATCAC
>Ga0247670_1000033_pt1 | contig 47548 bp, 38 predicted proteins | sample CNK11_metaG_FD_183042 | JGI IMG/M metagenome (GOLD analysis project Ga0247670, IMG submission 183042) | Soil microbial communities from Purdue University Martell Research Forest, Indiana, United States - CNK11 | ecosystem: Environmental > Terrestrial > Soil > Temperate forest > Bulk soil...
CTGTGGACCGGCAGGTTCGGGATGAACGTGTCCGGCTCGTGACAACTCGGATCGCCGTTGCCGACGCCGAGAATTTTCCCCGCGCCGCTGATTTCAAAGCTGATCTTGTTGGACGCCACCGGCACGACGCGGCCCTGCGCGTCCGCGACGGAAACGGTGATCACGCTCACGTCTTCTCCGTCGGCGTTGATGGTCGTGCGGTTTGGCGCGAGTTGGACGGACGCCGGTTCGCCGGTTGTTTCGACCTTCGCTTCGGCAACGACTTTGCCGTCGTTGAAACCTTTTGCCGACAAGGTGCCGGGCGCATACTTGACCTGCCAGGTGAGTTTGGAATTCCGCTTCATCGGCTGTTTGCCGAGCGATTCACCGTTCAAAAACAGTTCGACTTCCTCGCAATTGCTCAAAGCGTCCACCCGGATTTCGGTCTTGCCGGGCCAGTTCCAGTGCGGGAGCAGATGCAGCACGAGGTTCGTCGTCCACCACGACTGGTAATAATAAAAAATGTCCTTGGGGAAACCGCAGGTGTCGAGGATGCCGAAATGCGAATTGATGCACGGCCACGCGTAGGGTGTCGGCTCACCGCGATAATCAAAGCCCGTCCACACGAAGCCGCCGCTCAACCACGGGCGCTCGGCGAAGATGCTCCACCATTCCTCGGCGGTGTTCGCCCAACTCGGCGCGTTGACGTCATAGGCACTCAAGTAGCCGCGCTGCTTGTCGTTCTCATAAATGCCGCGGGTGCTGACGGTGCTGCCTTGTTCGGTGCCGACTTCTGGTTGGCCGGGATGCCTGGCGCGATAACTGTCCATCTCCTTGCCGTATTGTTCAGGCTTTTTGCCGATGTGATAATTCCAGCCGCGCACGTCAATGACACCGTTGATGCCGTCGAACGTGTCGCCCTGCGGCGCGGCGTAGGTGACCGGGCGCGTCGGGTCGAGTTGCTTCACGAAATCCTGCATCGTGCGGGCGACGTTGCCGCCCTGTGGCGTGGCCTGCACATTGAATTCCTCGTTGGCGACCGACCAGATGCCAATGCTGGCGTGATTGCGGTCGCGAAGAATCTGGTCTTTCCACTTGCGGAGATTTTCCTCGTCGCTGCCGAGCAGGCGGCTCTCGTCCATCACGATCATGCCGAGACGGTCGCAGGCGTCGAGCAGTTCCGGCGTGGGCGGATTATGCGAGGTGCGATAGGCGTTGCAGCCGAATTCCTTCAGCTTGGCCACGCGAAAATACTGGAGCGCATCCGGCAGCGCCGCGCCAACGCCCGCCATGTCCTGGTGATTGCAGGTGCCTTTGAGGACGTAGGGTTTGCCGTTCAGCAGAAAACCATTCGTCGGATCAAACGCGAAGGTGCGGATGCCGAACTCGGTTTCCTTGCGGTCAACAATGGTGTTCGTTTTGTCTGAATAGAGATTAACCGTGGTGACTAACTTGTAGAGTTTTGGATTTTCCGGTGACCAGAATTCGGGCTTCGGAATAAACCAGCGAAGATCGCCAACTCGATTCACATCTGTTGTCGAATTGGGAAGGATTGCTGTAGCGCTGCCATGATTATCGCGTTTCAAAACAGTTCCTTCAGGGCTTACCACTTCATAACCGACGGTTACATCTGCAATATGGTCCTGTGAATTCACTAGCCGAGTTTCAATATGCAATCGTGCAGGGCTGTTTGATGTGTCACTTTCTGGTAAGTTGTCTTTGAATTCGCTCCGAACAAAAATCCCATCCGGCGCGATGGCCACGGGCGCGGTCTTGTCCAGCCAGACGTGACGGTAAATGCCCGCGCCTTCGTAGAACCAGCCCTCGAACTTGCTCGCATCCACCTTCACGGTCACGGTGTTCTTGCCGCCAAAATGCGCGACGTCCGTGATGTCTTCGCGAAACGGGTAGTAGCCGCCCTCGTGACGTTTCACGAGCCAGCCGTTGACCCAGACCGTCGCGTCGCGGAACACGCCGTCGAACGTGAGCCAGATGCGCTTGCCGGCATCTGCCGACGGCAGGTCAAACGTGCGGCGATACCAGCCGATGCTGTTTTTGGGAAAATTCGGCCCGACGGGTTTGAAGCCGTGGCTGGTGTCCGCTGACTTGTCAAAGGGCAGTTCGATCGCCCAGTCGTGCGGCAGATCGAGCGAGCGCCATGCGGTGTCGTTGAATTTTTCCGCCGCCGGGCCACCGCTCGCGCCCGCCTTGTCGAGGCGGAGCGCATTGGGCCAGTCGTCGCCGAGATGAAATTTCCAGTTCACATCCAGCGAGAGATGTTCGCGCGGCGAGTCGGTTTGGGCGGCGGCATGGTTCAGGATGAAAATGGCCGAGACGACGAACAGCAGCCGCAAATTTAGCGGGGGGATGAATTTCATGGGAGACAAATTTGAGCAAGCGGACTGTGCATGGCAATTTCAAACCCAAACAAATTTACAGGACAAGACATCGGATGGGTTTTGCGCGCCGAAGGTTCCCCCTACTAACATCCAAGCACCCCATAGCCGGAATAATTCAGTCCGAGTGAAACCGGTCTCACGCCAAGACCGCCAAGGACGCAAAGAAAACTGAATTCTTGAGTGCAAAAGCAACGCACTGGATTCAGAATTCATGTGAAAAAATCACTGCCTGCCCCCTCCCTTGGCGGCCTTAGCGTGAGCTTCTTCTGCATCGTTCCAGCTTAGTTAAGCGGTCGTCGTTGGCCGGAAAATTTGCGAAACGTGCCGGGAACGGCAGCGCGCGCGTTGGCACGCTGGAAGAGCTGCCGTTCCTTGAATTCAAGATTGCGTCGCAAGGGAACTTATCTTCATGCTGGTGCGTCTTATTCGTATGAAGAAAAAGCTGAAATGGATTTTCGTGGCGCTGGTGGCCGTGTTCGGACTGTTGCAGTTCGCCAATCCGGCGCGCACGAATCCGCCGGTCGTGAACAATCTGCCAGGCACCAACGCATCGCCACCAGTCGTCGCCCTCTTGCACGCGGCCTGTTACGACTGTCATTCCTCCGAAACGAAATGGCCCTGGTATAGCCACATCGCGCCGATGTCGTGGCTGATCGCCCAGGATGTCAACGAAGGCCGCCAGCATTTGAATTTCTCCGACTGGCCGCAGGACACGGATCGCGCCGCCAAAAAATTCGACCGCATCAACGAAGTCCTCGATTACCGTCAAATGCCGCCGAAAAAATACACGGCGCTTCATCCCGAAGCCCGGCTCTCCGAGGCGCAACGCCAGGAACTGCTGGACTGGAGCGCCGCCCAAGCCGAGCGGCTGCACACGGCGGCAAAACCCGAGTAAGTGAGATGGGAACACCCCTCACCCCAGCCCTCTCCCTGAACTGCGTAGCAGCCGACGTGAGGAGGCTCTAACTCAACGGCGTTCAGATGGAGCCTCCTCACGTCGGCTGCTACGCAGTTCAGGGGCACCCATCGCGGCTTTTCACGGGCCGGGGATTCTCTCCCCTCCGAGGGGCGAGGGAGAAACGTTCCCCGCGTCTTGGAACCACCCACGATGGATTCGCAAAATGGTTATTGGAATTTCCCATAAATGATCGAAGCTGTTCCCTCTCCCTGGGGGAGAGGGGCAGGATGAGGGCGAACGTTAAACATTTCAGGATATAAATGACATGCTGCACACAGAATTGATTCCCGCCGCCGATAGAAACTCCAAACGTCTGATGGTGATGTTGCACGGCTTGGGCGACAGCATCGAAGGCTATCGCTGGTGGCCGGAGGCGATGCGATTGCCGTGGCTGAATCATCTGCTCGTCAATGCCCCGGACGATTATTACGGCGGCTATTCGTGGTTTGATTATCCCGATGAGATCGCGCCGGGCGTGTTGCGCAGCCGCAAATTGCTGTTCGAGCTGCTCGACGATTTGCGAGCCAAAGGATTTCCCATCGAGCAGATGACGCTGGGCGGATTTTCCCAAGGCTGCCTGATGACCATTGATGTCGGACTGCGTTATCCGCACCGGTTCGCGGGACTGGTCGGCATCAGCGGCTGGGTGTTTGACCTGGAGCATCTGAATCCCACACCGGTCGCCAAGCAGCAGCGCGTGTTGATGACGCATGGCACGGCCGACCCACTGATTCCCATCGAAACAGTGCGCCCGCAGATTCCGCAACTGAAAGCCGCCGGGATCAATGTCGAGTGGCGCGAATTCCCCAAGGTGCACACGATCCAGGGCGAAACCGAGATGGCGGTCATCCGCAATTTTGTTCGCGCCGGATACGGAAACGGGGTGATGGATTAATGGATTATTGGATTTGCAGTTTCGGTTTCCACCAATCCATCTATCCAATAATCTTTTTCCGCCGCGCCTTCGCTTCACGGTAGGCGCCGGTTATCCGGTTGTGGGCGGATAACCGGCACGCTGGTGAGCCGCAGGGGCCTGCGGACTTGGGAAGCTCAGATTTTCACTTCGCGCCTCGTGCCGGGCATCCAGATCTGTTCCGGGCGCGGCTGGCTGGCGGCCGGCCAGTCCATCGCGTTTTCCACCGCCTCGCGCATTTTGGCGAACCACCAGTTGGCGCGGGCAATGCGGCCTTCGCGTTTGGTGGAGACGGTTTTGGGCGGCAGGCCGCTGAAACCGAGTTCGAGTTGTTGGTTGGTTGTAGTTGTCATAATTTTGTTTTAATTACGACTCCACTTTCGCAGACCGGGTAGGACAAAGGCTGTCCGAGTGAAAAAATAAAAAGGAAGGGAAACATTCAACAACCAACATTTAACACTCAACACCCAATTATTCCATTGGGCGTTGAATGTTGAGCGTTGAATGTTTTTTTGAATTTATCGGAGCGTGATCGTGTCGCCCGGTTCCAGCGGCACGTCGTGGCCATTCAACAGATCTCTCGGATCGATCGTGGCGTTTTCACCCCGGCGCAGCAGGATGATTTCCTTGGGATTGCCGGGAGCGGTGTAGGTGGCCGTGGCAATCGCTTGGGCCAGCGTCATGCCCTCCACCCACGGGACCTCGGAATTTTGCACCGGGCCGAAGACTTTGATGCCCGTGTGCTGAGTCGCAGCGATGGTGGCGAATGCATCTTTTTGTCCGGCGAGGTAGGCGGCGCGCGCATCGGCCCGGGCTTGCGATTTGGTGACACAGCCGCACACAGGCATCAGGGTCAACACGACCAGGGCCGCGAGCATGAAGAGTGTCGTCCGGCTTGAATTCATCTTATTCAGGCTTCTTGAGGATTTTCCCAAAATCACTTTCGTCCGGCTCGATTTCAATCCGTCCACCCGCTTCCGGGGCCGGACGCGGGCTGGCGATTTTCTTTCCGACGCGGGGCAGGGCAGCGGGCATTGCGGTCAGTGGCGCGATGGCTGGTGAATTGGAGGGTTCGCTATCGGGTGGTTCGGCGTTCTGGCCGGGAACGAACAGGTTCGTGCGGCCATCCAGCCATTTGGCGTAACGTTGAAAGGACCACATGCCGTGATCGGCCCCGGTCTCGACCGCGGAAATGATTTTGAAGAAGTCCCGGTTGCGGATGAAATTTTTCACCGCGTGCGTGGCCATGAGTATCTCGCACTCGGGCACACGGATGTTCAAGTCCGGCCGGAAACCGAGCCGCTGCGAGATCACCGCGACCAGGCAGTCTGCCAACTGGGCGGAGACGCTGTTCTGGATCTCCGCCGGGAAGGCCGAGACCACGCGCTGCAACGCCTCGGCGCAGCTTGAGGAATGGACCGTGGCCAGCACCAGATGCCCCGTCTCCGAGGCGCTCAACGTAAGTCGCATCGTTTCCGGGTCGCGCATCTCGCCGACCATCAAGACATCCGGATCCTCGCGCAACGCATCGTGCAGGGCTTGTTCAAAACTCGGCGTGTCGCGTCCGACTTCGCGCTGACGGATGTAAGAGCGCCGCGGGCGGAACGTATATTCAATCGGGCTTTCCACCGTGACGATATGCCGCGCTTCGGTGAGATTGATCTCCTGGATGAGTGCGGCGAGGGTCGAGGATTTGCCGCTGCCGGTCGCGCCGCTCACCAGAATCAGGCCGTGCGTGTTTTTGACGAGCTTCTTGAGGTCGGCATGCAGGTTGAGCTTTTCAAGGGTGGCTTGAAATGAACCGAGCAGCCGGATGGCGAAGCCGATGCCACGGGCGGTCTGCAAAACATTGATGCGGCAACGGACGCCGCGAATGGTCCGCGACAGATCATACGAACGCCGTTCCAGAAAAACCGGCCATTGCGATTCGCCCACCAATTGACGTGCCGCTGTCAACAATGCCGGCGCCGGAACGGGCTCGCCTTCGATCAGCAGGGTGCCGCGCACCCGCACCGCCGCCGGCATGCCCGCCTCCAGATGCAAATCACTCGCGCCCCGTCCGGCCGCCGATTCAATTAATGATTCCAGTTCCATCTCGACTTGAAATAATGAACACCGTGGCCCGTTAAAAGTTTTTTCCGGAAGAATTGAGGGTTTTTTTCCAGGCGGCCACGGCCGATTTGGTTTCCGCCGCGCACTGGACGAGCGGTTTCACAAAACGCGGCGTGAACCAGGGAAAACTCCCGGTCAAATCCGGCGTCACCAGAATCTGCCCGTCGCAATCCGGTCCGCTGCCGATGCCGATGGTCGGAATGGAAATCGCCTGCGAAATCTCCTTCGCAACCGGTGGCGTCACGAGTTCCAGCACGATGGCGAACGCACCGGCTTCGGCCAATGCCTTCGCATCGTCGAGCAGGGTCTGATATTCCGCGTCCTGCTTGCCCTTGATGCGATAGCCGCCCTCCTCCAAAACATGCTGCGGCAGCATGCCGAGATGACCGCAAAATGAAATCCCCGCCGCCACGATGGCCTTTACCTGCGGCAAAATTTCGCGTCCGCCTTCCGCCTTCACAAATTCCGCACCGGCGGCGACCAGACGTTTCGCGTCCGCCACGGCGGTTTCAACCGTCTCGTAACTGTGATACGGCAGATCGCCGCCGAGCAGGGCGTTCGGCTTGGCGCGGGCGGCGGCACGGACGTGATGCTCCATCTCCGCCATTGTCACGTGCGTCGTGTCGGGATAGCCGAGCACCACCATGCCGAGCGAATCGCCGACGAGGAGCAGGGGAACGCCCGCCTCATCGAGCAGCTTGGCCATCGGATAATCATACGCCGTGAGCGCAGCGATCTTCTCGCCGCGCGTTTTCATGGCGCGAATCGTTTCGGTGGTGATTTTGCTCATCAATGTTTTGTAGCGGCGTCTCGGCAGAGCGCCGCAAAATTTATTTTCAAATGGTCAGCGGCGCTCTGCCGAGACGCCGCTACGCGTTAAAGCTTTTCACCAGTTCCTCCGGCGTGGTCGTTGCCGTGCCGACCTTGCCGACCACGATTCCCGCGGCATGATTGGACAAAATCGCCGCTTCCATCGGCGATGCGCCGGCGGCGATCGCCAGCGTGAAGCTCGCAATCACCGTGTCGCCCGCGCCGGATACGTCGAACACCTCCTGCGCGATGGTCGGGATGTGAAACGGTTTTTGCCCGCGCTGACACAGCAACATGCCTAGTTCGCCGAGCGTGATGAGCAATAACGCCGGGCGTAATTCGTTCAGCAGGCGTTCCGCAACCAGCATCAGATTTTTGTCCGCGAACGGGTTTGCGTTTTTGGTGTCGTCGGACAAGGCGGCCAATTCAAACGCCTCTTTGCGGTTCGGCGTGATGAGCGAAAGATTGCTCAAGTTCAGTCGATGCACCGGTTTCGGGTCGAGGCTCAACCAGACGCCGCGGGCGCGGCAGAGCGATTTGATTTCGTTGAGCAACGGCTGCGTCACCACGCCCTTGCCGTAATCGCCCACGATGACGGCATCCGCCTTTGGAAGTTTGGATTTGATTTCAGCGATCAGGCTGGCGGTGAGCTGCCCGTTGAGGCCGTCCCGCGTCTCGCGGTCGATGCGCACGACCTGCTGCTGGTGGGCCACGATGCGTGTCTTGACGCTCGTGTGCCGCGCGGAACTTTTGACGAGGCCGGAGCAGCCGATGTTTTGCTCGGCGAGAAGTTTTTGCAGTTTGCGGCCCGCATCGTCATTGCCGATGGCGCCGAACAGTTCCGCCGGCGTGGCGAGCGACACCAGATTGCGCGCGACGTTCGCCGCGCCGCCGGGCATGAAGCTCTCGCGCTGGAAATCCACCACCGGCACCGGCGCTTCCGGCGAGATGCGCGACACGCCGCCCCAGATGAACTGGTCGAGCATCACGTCGCCGACGACAAGGATGCGGGTCTTGGTCGCGGCGGCCAGAATCTGCCGGGCGCGCGAAGCGGATAATTTTTTTGCACTCATATTTTCAACCACGGATGGACACGGATAAACACAGATGGGGCAAAACGCAGAGGCGCAGAGGACGCGGAGAAACACAGAGTAAAAAATCTCCGCGACTCTTTGCGGTCTCTGCGCCTCTGCGTTTGTTTTTGTTATCCGTGTCCATCTGTGTCCATCCGTGGTTTAAATTCAGTTTAAGAAAGCCGTCAACGGACTCGTCGCGCTCGCCGTTTCGCTCTGCGCGCCCAGACCGATTTCAAATGCCGTGCGCCCGGCTTCCACGGCCAGCTTGAACGCGATGCCCATGCGGTTCGGATCGTTCGCCACGGCGATGGCGGTGTTCACCAGCACGGCGTCCGCGCCCAGCTCCATCGCTTCGGCGGCATGGCTTGGTGCGCCGATGCCTGCATCCACGACCACGGGAACAGTGGCTTGTTCAATGATGATGCGGATCTGGTCGCGTGTCTGGATGCCGCGATTCGAGCCGATGGGCGAACCGAGCGGCATCACTGTCGCGCAGCCCACCTCCTGCAACCGCTTCGCCAGCACCGGATCGGCATTGATGTAGGGCAGCACGGTGAAGCCTTCCTTCACGAGCATCTCCGCCGCCTTGAACGTCTCGATCGGGTCGGGCAGCAGGTAGCGCGGGTCGGGATGGATTTCGAGCTTCACCCATTTTGGCAAACCGGCGGCGACGGCGAGGCGCGCCAGGCGGACGGCTTCTTCGGCGTTTATCGCGCCGCTGGTGTTGGGCAGGAGCAGATATTTCTTCGGGTCAATGAATTCGAGGATGTTCGCAAACGGATCTTTCTTCCCGCTCAAGTCGGCGCGGCGCAGGGCGACGGTGACCATCTCCGTGCCGCTGGCGGCGAGCGCATCGCGCATGGCTTCCGGCGACGCAAATTTTCCCGTGCCCAAAATCAGGCGTGAATGAAACGTGCGTCCGGCAATGATGAGCGGCTTGTTGGCAAAAGACATCGCGGATAATTTAGAAAATTCCAGCCGGTTGTCGAGGCAGGACGTAGCGGCGTCTCGGCAGAGCGCCGCATTATTTTCCGTTTGCGGCTTTCTGCCAAAAGTCGCTACGCTCGCCTCATGAAATCTGTGCCGCTCATGCCGCAGCCGGATTGGCATCATCTGCCGCGCCTCGCGCCGGAGTTTTATCGCGGATTTGCCGTGGTGCAATGGACGATTACGCTGGAGCATCGCGCCACGGGCTGGCTGGACGAAAATTTTCATCTGCACTTTCGGGAACTGCTCCTCCATGCCGCCGCACGCGAAGGCCTGTTCTGTCCGGTGTATGTCCTCATGCCCGACCATCTGCATCTGCTCTGGATGGGATTGCATATATGCAGCGACCAGCGCAACGCGATGAAATTTCTGCGCAAACATCTCGCCGTGGAACTGGCGCGACGTTCGACATCCGGCGTAGAATTTGAATTGCAAAAACAATCGCACGACAGCGTGCTGCGCGAACAAGACCGGCTGCGTGGCGCGTTTGAGAAAGCCTGTTTCTACATCCTCGACAATCCGTGCCGCAAGAAACTGACGGAGCATCCGCGCGACTGGCCGTATCTGGGCGCGGTCGTGCCGGGCTATCCGTTTCTGCATCCGCTGGCCGAAGATTTCTGGGAATCGTTCTGGAAAATTTACATGGAGAGACGGGAACCGATGCCGGCGTAGCGGCTTTCGGTAGAAAGGCGCAAATCGAATAATTAAAGAGTGCGGCAGTCTGCCGACATGCCGCTACAATTAGCAGAGAGCCGCCATCTGAAAAATAAATTTGCGGCGCTCTGCCGAGACGCCGCTACGCCGCATCACCTCACCCGGACGCTCGTCATCTGGCTCCACGCGCTGGGCCGTGGGCGTTGAGGGCGCGAACGCGGAACCAGTATTTCCCGGCGCTCACCAATTCTTTCATCACACACTTTTGCTTGAAGCTGATGTTGGCGTCGCGCCACCGCCCGGCACGGGTTACGGCCGGGTCAGGCGCATGAGCAAAAGCAGCAGCCAGCCGGCATGCTTGCGGGCCCGCTCCGAGCGCGCGACCAGCGCCGCATCTACTTCATGTTCGCTGGCGTGTTCCAGCGTCCAGCCGGCGGCGAGCACGGCATTGATGTAATCCGTCACTTGATGGCGCGTGCTGGCCGGCCGGATCTCCCGGCCCGTGGTCCGGTCGGTGAACCGGGCTTCAACGCCGCGCAGCATCATCGCGGGATGCATCACCGAGATGACGGCAAAACCCGTGGGGCGGCACACGCGGCGCATTTCGGCAAACAGTGGCTTGAGTCCGGGGATGTGGTCCAGGACCAGCCCGCAAATGATCCGGTCGAAGGAAGCGTCCGCAAACGGCAACGGCTGGGTCAGGTCATGCGTGCGAAAGTCGATGGGCAAAGCGCCAGCCCGATCACGCGCTCGTGCCAGCATGCCTTCGGAGAAATCCACGGCCGTAACGATTGCGCCGGCGGCAGCCAGCCGCAACGTGTGGCGACCCGTGCCGCAGCCGAGATCCAAAATCCGGAATCCGCTGACCGGCCCCAGCAGTCCGGCCACTTTCGGTTCCTCCAAGGCGATCAACGGATTATCCTCCTCATCGTAACACGCCGACCAGCGGTCATAACCTTCCCGCGTGGGGAGACGTTCCATTGCCGGAACCGGATTGGGTGGGATTGGATGATCCATGTTCAATGTTTCAAATCCCGCTCTCATCTGATTTTACAAAACGATAACCCACGCCTGACTCCGTTAGTATGGATTCGGGCCGGCTGGCATCCTGCTCCAGCTTCTCGCGCAGATGCGCAATGTGGACGCGCAAATATTGGGTCTGTTCAATGGCGTTGGGCCCCCAAACTTCGGTGAGCAATTGCCGGTGGGTCAGGACTTTTCCCGCATGGACGACGAGCAGGCGCAGCAGCGCGTATTCCGTCGGCGTGAGTTTCACTTCCGCGCCGTTTTTCCGGACCACCCGTTTGGCCAGGTCAATTTCCAGGTTGCCGTTGCGGAAAACCGCCTCCGGTGTCTGCGGGTGGCTGCGACGCAACGAGGTTCTGACCCGCGCCAGCAGCTCGCCGCTGCCGAACGGCTTGGTGACAAAGTCATCCGCGCCGGCGTCCAGCGCCGCAATCTTGTCGTGCTCGCGGTCGCGCACGCTCAGGACGATGACCGGAGCGTGACTCCATTCGCGGATGCGCTTCAGGACTTCCACGCCGTCCAAATCCGGCAAACCCAGGTCGAGTAAAATAATTTCCGGGCGCCACTGGGCCGCCTGGGTGATGCCGTCCTTTCCGGTCGCCGCGTCAAAAACGTCGTAGCCATTCGCCTCCAACGTCACGCGCAGGAGCCGTCGAATCTGCGGCTCGTCGTCAATCACCAGCACGATGGTCTTGGGTTGGGTGGCGGTCGGGTTCACGATGGTTTTTCTTCGGGCGGCAATTCGGTTTGCGGGATTTTAATGGTGAAGCTGGCACCGCCACCCGGACGGTTCGCGGCGGAAATCTGTCCGCCGTGAGCTTCGACAAAACCTTTCACGATGGCCAGTCCCAAACCGCTGCCGCCGGCCGGGGCGTTGGGCGCACGGAAAAACTTGTCGAAGATGCGCGGCAGCAGTTCCGGCGGCAGGCCCGGCCCGCTGTCGGCAACATGGAAAAGCAGCCAGCCGGCTTCGTGACGGGCCTGAAGCAAAATTGGCGTGCCGGCCGGCGTGTGGGCGACGGCGTTCAAGAGCAGATTTGACAACGCCTGCTGCATGAACGTGAAATCCAGTCGCGCGAGCGGAATCTTTGCCGCGACCTCGACCTTGAGTTCGCGCCCGGCCAGTTCGCGGTCAAGCGAGCGCACCGTGGTTTGCACCAGATCACCGACATCGCACCAGTCCAGCTTTGGCCGGACATGGCCGGATTCCAGCCGGGTCACGTCGAGCAGGTTGCCGACCAGCCGGTTCAGGCGGGTGGATGCCTCTTGGATTTCCGCCACCATCTTGCGATCAAAATCAGCGTCTGTGCTTTTCGTCTCCGCGAGCGTGCTCGCCGCACTGGTGATGGCCGCGAGCGGTGTGCGCAGTTCATGCGAAATCGAATTCAGCAGCACGTTGCTCAAGCGCTCGGATTCGGCGACGAGCTTGCTTTGCTCGCCCGCCCCGCGCAATGCCACGCGATCCAGGACGAGCGCCGCCTGTCGCGCGTAGGCTTCCAGCAAGTCGCGGCGCGCGAGCGGCAGGGTCTTCTCCGGCACGGCCACCGACAGCACGCCGACGATGGAACGCTCCGTTGCCAGCGGCAGGTGCAATGCCCCGGCGCCGGGCAGATTGTCCGTGAATCGTCCCGCCGCCTGCCGGTTGAGAAACGCCCATTCCGCCACGTGCAATTCCTTTTCGGTCAGGACCAGCGAACTGTCGGGATGGGCGGCGAGCGAATTTTTCCCCGGCAGCACGACGGCGGCGCCGGCCTGAAAAACCCGGTGGATCTCCGCGACCAGCTGCCACACCACTTCGTCGCGCGTGCCCGCCTGGGCCAGCTCGCGCATCAAATGATACAGCGCGGTCGCCCGTTCCTCGCGCTGACGCTCGGCCAGTTCCTGCACCCGGATGCGCGCGACCAGCTGGCCGAGCACGATGGCGACCACAAAATACAGCCCGAACAAAACGCCGTCCTCGGTGCTGGTGATGATGAAGGTGAACTTGGGCGGCAGGAAAAAATAATTCCACGCCAGCGCGCTGGCGGCGCCCGCGAACAGCACCGGGCCGCGTCCGAGGAACAGGGCCAGCAAGACGACCGTCAGCAGAAAGACAAACCCCGGCACGCGCGGGCCGGTGACTTGCGCGAGCAAGGCGTTGAGCAACCCGACGACGGCCAGGGTGCCCACGGCGACGCCGTATTGCTTCCAGTCCGGCGTGGACCACCAGGGCCACGAATTGCCGCGCACCGGCGCGCCGCTTTTTTCCGCGCGGACGACCTGCAGATCAATGTCGCCGCTCTCGCGCATGAGCCGGCGCAGCAGGGTGCCGGCCCGCAGCCATTCCAGCAGATTCCCCGCCGCCGGCTTGCCGATGATGAGTTGCGAAATGTTGTTCTGCCGCGCGACCCGGAGCAGTCCGCGCGCGAGGTCCGCGTCCGCCGTGTCCATCACCTCCGCGCCGAGCGCGCGGGCGAGCGCGAGATTCTTTTCCAGCCGCGACTGCGCACCGTCATCCAGGGCCCGGGAATGCTCGACATGCACCGCCAGCCAGGGACATTTCAAGCTGTCGGCCATGCGGCGCGTCCAGCGGATGAGCGACTCGGAAAGCGGGCTGGCGCTGACGGCGACCATCAGGCGGTGCCCGGTTTTCCACGCGCCCGCGCCGGCCTGGGTGCGATGGAATTCCTGCGTGTCCACGCTGACGTGGTCGGCGACGAGCCGCAGCGACAGTTCGCGCAGCGCGGTGAGGTTCGCCTCGCGGAAAAAATTCTGCGCGGCGCGTTCGGCGCGTTCAGGCAGGTAAACTTTTCCCTGCTGGAGGCGCGTGACGAGTTCCGCGGGCGGCAAATCCACCAGTTCGATCTCCGCCGCGTCCAGGATGCTGTCGGGAACCGTCTCGCGGATTTCCGTGCCGGTGATCTGGCGGACGGTGTCCGCGCGGCTCTCGATATGCTGGACGTTCAGCGTGGTGAACACGTCAATGCCGGCGTCCAGCAGTTCATTCACATCCTGCCAGCGTTTGGGATGACGCGAGCCGGGCGCATTGGTGTGCGCGAGTTCATCCACGAGCGCGAGCCGCGGGTGCCGCACCAGCACGGCGTCCAGGTCCATTTCCGTCAGCGTGAGGCCGCGATGCCCGGAAGTGGTCCGGGCAATGATCGGCAGTCCAACCGTCAGTGCATCCGTCTCCTTGCGGCCATGGGTTTCGACGTAGCCGATGACGATGTCGCGTCCGCCTTTCAACTCGCGCTGCGCCGCCTCCAGCATCGCGTAGGTCTTGCCGACGCCGGGGCACATGCCGAGAAACACCTTGAGGCGACCGCGCGTTTTGCGGGCGGCATCGCTTTGGATGGCCGCGAGCAGGGCGTCGGGATTGGGACGGTCGCCGTCGTTCACAAATTTACTTTAACGAATCCACCGTCAGATTCAGCCTAAAAACATCCGGACTCGCAGCTTTGCCTGCCGGTGGCGGAGGCTGTTTTCCCGCCCCGACCACCGGTCAGCCATTGCGACTTTTAAGCTTCTTGTTCTTCACGCGGAGTTGCGGGAATTCCTTCATGTCTTTGTGCAGGTAGCAAATTTCCACCAGCGTGGGCCAGAGTTCGAGCGAAGCCTGAATCACGCTGACCACGTCATCCACGATGCGGGTCACGTTCTGCTGGAAAAAGTCGGGCTCAAAGCCGTAGAACGAACGGGCCAGGTTTTCGGCGAACAGGTTGAGCGACTGGCGCCGCTGGGCGTTCCGGGTCTTTTCCGCGGCTTCCAGCACCTGGCGATGCACGCCGGTGATCTTGTCGAGAATCTCCTGCGTGTCCTTGAGCGTGACTTCGCCATTGTAGGCAAAGCGGATGGTGAGGTCTTCCAGCCGGGTCACACTGCCCTTGATCTTCTTTTTGAGCAGCGTGCAGATTTCCTCGTTGAACACATCCATCGCCAGCGGGTTGCGCATGTAGTTGTTTTTGATGTGCGTCTGCACCGCGTCCACATGGGCGGAGGCGAGGCCCGGCTGCTGGATCCACAGCCGGTAGATGAAGTCTTCAAAACGCAGGCGCGTCGGGAAGAAGGGCGGCAGGCCGAGGCGGTTGTCGTAGCCGGCCACGCCGCAATCCATCCGCCAGTTTTTCTTGGTCACCACCGGGCGGAAATTCACCAGCACATACAGATCGTTGAAGTCATGCAGGTTCGCGTGGTGCTGCGATTCATCGCGCAGATACATCTGGACGAAATCGAGCGCGTCAATGTCGTTGGTGCCGGTGCGGAAGGTTTGCGCCATCTTGACCACGGTGCCCGGGGAGACGGGACCGCGTTTCAGGAGCAACGAATTGTCGCCGGCGAAATCATTCGACACGTTCGTCTCCAGATCCATCGCAGTGTCGGTGAGCAGCTCGCCTTTTTCGTAGTTGCCGGGGAGTTCGCTGACTTTGCGTCCCAGCACGTCCTTGAAGGCGGCGAGCAGATCGAAGGACTTGTGCACGAACCCGCCGCCGCCGCCCTTCATGAGTTTCCCCCGGCTGATTTCGTCGGCACTCAATGATTCCGGGCTGGTTTCGATCAGCGCGTGCGGGCGCATGTCGTCGTCGGCGCTGATGAGGAAGTTGCCGAGCGAATACATGAGCGTGAAGTTGCGGTTGCCGCCGTAGCTCGGGCGGAAAAGATTGCGGACGAGCGAATCGAGCTTCTTGTCACGCAACCGGTGGTTGAGAAAGTTGATGAACCGCTCCTTTTCACGCGGACCGACATAGTAGATGTCGTTGACCGTTTTGGTCTGTTCCAGCAGCGCAAAATACTTCTCGTGGTTGGCCAGGCTCGAATCGTCGAAGACCATCATCTTCACGGAATGCCCGTTGCTCCAGAAATGCTCGTCGTATTTCTCAATCGTCTCGGCCACGTCGCGCAGCCGGTAGGTCGGAATGGTGAAAATGGTTTCGTGCGATTTCATCTGTCGTGTGAAAACAATCCGGGAACGCGCCGTTCGAACGGCTCCACGCTATTTGCGCGACTTGAACCGTTTCAGCACCCAACCCCCCAGCAGGGCGATGCCCAGCGTGCCCAGCACCAGGTAAATCAAGATCAGCGATCCAGCGAGAAAGCTCATATGGTTTGGCGGCCCCCGGCGCCGCCGCATGAGACGGTTATTTCGCCGTCAAGGCGTCGAGGGCGAGATTCAGCGGGAGAATGTTCACGCCCGGCTCGCCGAGCAGACCCAGATCGGCGGTGTCCGTGTTCGCGCGGATGAGTTCGCGCACCTTGTCCTCGCTCAAGCCGCGTGCCTTGGCCACACGCGGCGTTTGCAATTCGACGTTGCGCAAACTGATGTGCGGGTCGAGGCCGCTGCCGGACGCGGTGACGGCGTCGGCGGGGACGGACGCGTTGGTGGCCAGGCCGTTTTGCGTGCGATAGTCGGCGATGCGCTGCACGAGGGCGTCATTCAGTTTTTGCGAAGTCGGCCCGAGATTGCTGCCGCCGGAACTGGTGGCGTCGTAGCCGTTGCCCGCCGCGGAGGGACGAGACTGAAAATATTTTCCGCCGGTGAACTGCTGGCCGAGCAGGCGCGAGCCGTGGATGGTTCCGTCCTTGTCCACGATGAGGCTGCCGTTGGCCTTGTCGCGGAACAGGACCTGCGAGAGCCCGAACACGGCGAGCGGATACAACCCGCAGCAGACCACCGCAAAAACCAGCGTGACCATCAAGGCGGCGCGAAATTCAGAGAATAGATTTTTCATATTTTTAACAGGTTGGAGGTAGATGGATGCTTGTCCGCCCTCACCCTGGCCCTCTCCCCCAGGAGAGGGAACGGGGTAGGGACGTTACGGTCTTTTCGCAGGCGCAGCCGGCGACCCAGCCGTGGGTTTTGCTGGAGGCGGGATGCGATTCCCCCTCTCCCCGGGGGAGAGGGCCGGGGTGAGGGCGGTGGTTGCACAAGTCTGTTTTCATAATTCAAATCAGCTTCAGCGTGGTGATGAGGAGGTCAATGACCTTGATGCCGGCGAACGGGATGATGACGCCGCCGAGGCCGTAGATCAGCAGGTTGCGTTGCAGGATGGCCAGCGCGCCCACCGGCTTGAATTTGACGCCGCGCAGCGCGAGCGGAATCAGCGCGATGATGATCAGCGCATTGAAAATGATCGCGCTCAAAATCGCGCTGTTCGGGCTGTGCAGACGCATCACGTTCAGCGGCGCAATCACGGGGAACGTGACCATCAGCATCGCGGGAATGATGGCGAAATATTTCGCCACATCGTTCGCGATGCTGAACGTGGTCAGCGAGCCGCGCGTGATGAGCAGTTGCTTGCCGATTTCGATGATCTCGATGAGCTTCGTCGGATTCGAGTCGAGGTCCACCATGTTGCCGGCTTCCTTCGCGGCCTGCGTGCCGGTGTTCATGGCCACGCCGACATCGGCCTGGGCGAGCGCGGGTGCGTCGTTGGTGCCGTCGCCGATCATCGCCACCATGCGGCCGCCCGCCTGTTCCTTCCGGATCAGCGCGAGTTTGTCTTCCGGCGTGGCCTCGGCCAGAAAATCGTCCACGCCGGCCTCGGCGGCGATGGCGGTGGCGGTGAGCCGGTTGTCGCCGGTGATCATCACGGTGCGGATGCCCATCTTGCGCAACTGCGCGAAGCGTTCCTTGATGCCGCCTTTGACCACGTCCTTCAAATGAATCACGCCCAGAATCACCCGGCCTTCCGCGACGACGAGCGGCGTCCCGCCGGAACGCGCCACATTCTCCACGATGCGGTTCACGGCTTCGGGAAATTGTCCGCCGAGCCGGTCCACGTGAATCTTGATGGACTCCGCCGCGCCTTTGCGGATGGAGCGGGCGGCCTGGCTGCCGGCCGCGGCAAAATCCACGCCGCTCATGCGCGTCTGCGCGGTGAACGGAACGAATTGCGCATGAGCCGTGGCCAGGTCCCGTCCGCGCAGGTTGAATTTCTCCTTGGCGAGCACGGCGATGCTGCGGCCTTCGGGCGTTTCATCGGCGAGCGACGCGAGTTGCGCGGCGTCGGCCAGTTTTTCCACGGGGATGCCCGGCGCCGGCAAAAATTCCGTCGCCATGCGGTTGCCGAGCGTGATGGTGCCGGTCTTGTCGAGCAGCAGCACGTCCACGTCGCCCGAGGCTTCGACGGCGCGTCCGCTCATCGCCAGGACGTTGTGTTGCAGCAGACGATCCATGCCCGCGATGCCGATGGCGCTCAACAGCCCGCCAATCGTCGTCGGGATCAGGCAGACGAGCAGCGCGATCAGCACCGGCACCGAGAACACCGTGGCGGAATAAATGCCGAACGGTTTGAGCGTGATGCAGACAAGCAGGAAAATCAGCGTGAGCGCGGACAGCAGAATGGTGAGCGCGATTTCGTTCGGCGTCTTCTGGCGTTTCGCGCCTTCGACGAGCGAGATCATGCGGTCGAGGAACCCTTCGCCGGGATTGGTGGAGATGCGGATTTTGATTTCATCGGACAGCACGCGCGTGCCGCCGGTGACGGCGCTGCGGTCGCCGCCGCTTTCGCGGATGACGGGGGCGGATTCGCCGGTGATGGCGGATTCGTCCACGGTGGCCGCGCCTTCGATCACGTCACCGTCGGCGGGAATGATTTCGCCGGCGCGCACGAGGACGGCATCGCCTCTGCGCAGGTCGTTGGCGCTGACGTCTTCCCTCTGGCCGTTTTTGCCGAGGCGATGGGCGATGGTTTTCACGCGGGTGCCGCGCAACGCCCTGGCCTGCGCCTTGCCGCGGCCTTCGGCGATGGCTTCCGCGAAGTTGGCGAAGAGCACGGTGAACCACAGCCAGAGCGCGAGCTGCGCGATGAAGCTGCGGTCGGCGGTCGCGGTGAAAATCCCGACGGTGGTCAGCACCGCGCCCACCAGCGTCACGAACATGACGGGATTCTTGATCATCTGGCGCGGGTCGAGCTTTTTGAAGGCGTCGCCCACCGCCGGCCCGGCGATTTTCCAATCGAAAAGTGATGGAGCTTTATGAGTCATAAAATTATCAACCACGGATGGACACGGATGCACACGGATCAGAATTGAAAACAAACTGCGCACATGGCTGGCGCTTGGTTTTTGATTTGAGACCCGGCCTGCTTGGATATGCAAGGGCTTGCGTCCCCGACTCTGCGTTTTGTTGTTTATCCGTGTTCATCTGTGTTTATCCGTGGTTAGAAAAGTTTTCCCTGGAGCATCAGGAAGTGTTCGACGACCGGTCCCAAGGTCAGCACGGGCAGGAAATTCAGCGCGCCGACCAGCAGCACCGTGCCGAGCAGCAGAATGATGAACGTGCCGCCGGAAACGGGGAACGTGCCGGTGCTGGCCGGGATGAGTTTCTTTTGCGCGAGCGATCCGGCCATCGCCATGATCGGCACAATCATCAGGAAACGGCCGATCAACATGGAGATGCCGAGCGTGGTGTTATACCAGGGCGTGTTGGCGGTCAGGCCGGCGAAGGCGCTGCCGTTGTTGCCGGTCGTGGAACTGAACGCGTAGAGGATTTCGCTCAAGCCGTGCGGGCCGTTGTTGTTCAGCCCGGCCAGGCCCCATTGGCTGACCGCCGCCCACGCGGAGAAGCCCAGGATGTCGATGGCCAGCACCAGCAGCGCCAGCATGGCCATCTTCACCTCGAAGGACTGGATTTTCTTGCCGAGATATTCCGGCGTGCGCCCGACCATCAGACCGGCGATGAACACCGCGAGCACGACGAACACGAGCATGCCATAAAGCCCCGCGCCGACGCCGCCGATGATGATTTCGCCAAGCTGGATGTTGAACAGCGGCACGAATCCGCCGAGCGGCGTGAAGGAGTCGTGCATCGCGTTGACCGCGCCGCAGGAGGCGTCGGTCGTGACCGTGGCGAACAGGGCGGAATTGAAAATGCCGAAGCGGACTTCCTTGCCTTCCATGTTGCCGTCTGCGGCGGCGATGCCGAGCTGTTGATGGATGGGATTTCCGTGAGCCTCCGCCCACCAGCACAGCAGCGTTCCGGCGAGGAACAACGCCATCATCGCGCCCCAGACCGACCAGCCGTGCGCCTGGTTTTTGGTCATGCGACCGAGGTAATACGTGAGGCCGCTGCCGATGGCGAAGATGGACAGCATCTGCAAAAAGTTGGAGAGCGGCGTGGGATTTTCGAACGGATGCGCGGCGTTGGCGTTCACATAGCCGCCGCCGTTCGTGCCGAGCATCTTGATCGCGATCTGGGAAGCGACCGGTCCTTGCACGATGGTTTGCTCGTCCACCGTCTGTTCCTCCATGACTTGCTTGCCATCCTTGTCAAGGACCGGGCTTCCCTTATCGTCCATCTTGGCGACAGAAATTTTATAGGACTCGACGAGCTTCGCCTTGGTGTAGGGATTGAAATTCTGGATGATGCCCTGCGACACGAGCACAACCGCGAACACCAAGCAGATGGGCAGCAGCAGATAATACGTGGTGCGCACCAGATCGACCCAGAAATTGCCGAGCAGCCGCGTGGAATGCCGCGCGATGCCGCGCACGACCGCCGCCGCGATGGCGATGCCCGTGGCCGCCGAGGTGAAGTTGTGGATGGCCAGCGCCAGCATCTGCGAGAGATAGGACATCGTGGACTCGCCGCCGTAGCTCTGCCAGTTGGTGTTGGTCGTGAAACTGACGGAGGTGTTGAAGGCGAGATGCGGCGAGAGCGCGCCCAGGCCTTGCGGGTTGAGCGGCAGAAAATTTTGCAGCCGCAAAATGACGTAGGTGAAAACACAGCCCACGAAGCTGAACAGCAGCATGGCCCAGGTGTATTGCCGCCAGTCCTGCTCCTGGTCGGCGCGCACGCCCATCAGTTTATAGGTCAGGCGTTCGAGCGGTTTCAGCACCGGGTCGAACCAGGTTCTGCCGTTCGTGTCGAGCACCTGCGTGAGGAAAAGCCCCATCGGTTTGGTGATGAGCGCGAGGGCGGCGACGTAGAGCGCGAGTTGCAGCCAGCCGGAAGTATTCATAGAGGATTAAAATTTTTCGGGGTAAATCATCGCAATGAACAGATAAGCGAACAATGCGAGGGCGATGAGGCCGACGATGATGGTTTCCATAAAGGGTTAGAGTTTTTCGCACCAGCGGGCGTAAAGTTCGCCCGCCACAAAGAACAGGGCGATCACGGCGAGGAAAATGAGGTCGTTCATAGGTTTCGTTTCTTGGCGCAGGGATCTGCCGGGCCTGGTTTCCCGCCCGTCCGCTGCCAGCAATCAAGTCTGTTCACGGGGACAGCATGGTTGCGAATCGCCCGCCGCGCTAATTAAGACCGGGGGCGTTTGTATAAAGAATTTATAAAGATGCTTCCGGCCGGCTGGCTTTTTTGCCGGTGCCTGGCGGAAATTTTCCCGTGCCGGGAATCAACCGTGAGTGAAACTCTCTGCCGGCAATGGCCAAAGGTTTAGACGGTATTGAGAATACAGTAGAAAAATGCAGCGGATTGCCGAGGCGGGAACCAGACGGCTTTTGCCATCTTATGGCACAAGCCGAACACGATAATAGCGTTGTTCGTCGGGACCAACGGCGTTGGTGGTGGAGATGGAATTGCTGGTGGCGGTGATCTGGCTGCCAAGGTCGATCCAGTTGGGCGTGGCGAGATTCGTGGTGGATTGCAGGTGATATTTTCGCTGGGCTATCGCACCCCAAGTGAACGTGCAGAGGCCATTGCTGGACGTAAATGTCGGAGTGATTGGCGGCAGTTGTAAAGTCAAAGTGACCACGCCGCTTGTGACGCTACCGGAAGGACTGGTGATAACCACCGCGTAGTTACCGGCGTTGGTGATGCTTACATGACTCAACGTAATGGTCGGAGACCCCGCGAGATGAACCTCACGAATCCGATTGTTGTTCCAGTCGGCGATGAACAGATTGCCAGCGGCATCCAAAGCCACGCAGGCGGGAGCATTTAAACTGGCGTTGGTAGCCACACCGCCATCGCCAGAGTAGCCCGCCATGAGTGGTTTGCCTGCCACGGTGGTGATGATGCCGTTGGTATTAATTTTGCGGATGGTGCAATAGTCTTTATCAGCAAAATACATATTCCCAACACTATCCAGCGCGAGGCCCCAAGGTGAATTTAGAAGGGCATTGGTGGCTGCACTGTTGTCACCGGGAAATTTGCCTCCACCGCCGGCCATCGTGGTGATGATGCCGTTCGTATCCACTTTGCGAATTCGACGATTGTAACTATCGGCAATATAAAAGTTGCCAATGGCATCGCATGCCACGCCCTGAGGCGAATTTAACATGGCATTGGTCGCTGGTCCCCCGTCACCCGAAAAGCCAATACCGGATTTGCCCGCCACGGTGGTGATGATGCCGTTCGTGTCAACTTTACGAACACGACTGTTGGCGAGGTCAGCAATGAATAGATTGCCCACAACATCCAAGGCCACGCTTGCCGGCAAATTTAATGCGGCGGAGGTGGCTGGGCCGTTGTCCCCGAAAGAGCCGGGACCGAACGACCCTGCCGCTGTAACGATGATTCCATTGGTGTCAATTTTGCGAACCCGGTTGTTAAATATATCGGCGATATACATGTTGCCAGATGCATCAAAGGCCAGATTATTGGGGCGAAACAACCCGGCATCGGTGGCCGCACCACCATCCCCTGAAAAACTTCCACCATTGCTGCTTGCCCCAACGCCATTTCCGGCCACGGTGGTGATGATGCCATTGGCGTCCACCTTGCGGACCCGGTCGTTGTTATTGTCGGCAATGAGCAGATTGCCTGCCGCATCAAAGGCAACTCCCTGGGGCTGATTCAAACTGGCATTGGTTGCCGAACCGCCATCGCCTGAAAAAGCATTGGTTCCATTGCCGGCCACACTGGTGATGATGTTGTTCGGAAGGTTAGTGCCTTTCAACCGCCATTGGTAAGTAAACGGACCCACCCCAGTGACCATCACGCCAAAAGCCGCATTATCACCCAAGAATACCGTTTGATTTACCGGCTGCGTAATAATGACGGGTTGGGCCAGAAGTTGACCGGCTAGCAACATGGGCAGCAGAGAAAAAATTGTGCGTTTCATTTGTTATCCAGAGAAAGCCGTTTCGCGGAACCGTGGGCTGTCGTTTTCTAACATATACATTTTCCAGTGGAAACTTTATCTTGCAGCCACCGTCATTTAGTTGTCCCGTAGCTTACCGTTTTTCTGCAGTTCTGTGCGAATCTCCGTCAGGATTTCAAAGTAACGCCACGCGGCGGGCGCGTTGGTCTCCTGATGATGATCGGGTTTCAAGATGAGCTCGCCGGTGGCAAGCAGGACCTTTTGCACGTCGGGATTCTGCCGGACCTTTTCGCGCGTGGCGGCGACGATCAGTTGGTAAAAATCGCCCTGACCGGGGAAACGGTATTCCATCTGTTTTCCTTCAAACGTCACCCAGGTGATGTCCATCGTTTTCATATTCGCCTCGGCGAGGTCGCCGGCGTGCTTGGCGTCAAAGGCGGTGCGCCGGGCGACGTCATCGCGCGTGTAAGCCCAGGTGAGTCCGGGACTCCTGGCGGAGGGCCACCATGCGCGCGGGTCTTCGGGGCCTTCAGGATACTTCATCATCTGCCAGAAACCTTCGAGGCTGGCGTAATCTTGATCATGAAACACGAACGGCGTCGGCGCAAAGTTGGAAAGCAGGCCCAGCTCGTTGCGTTTGGAGAGGATGACTTCGCCCGGCGCGGCGGCCTGCGGCAAAATTTCCCATGCCGGCGCGCCGTTGGTGGGAACGGGCGTCCACCAATGCGCGGGATAATTCGTCCGTGCCGCAAGCAACTCCGCCGCGGAGCGCGTGGCCGGGCCGGGCGAACGGCAGCCCGCAACGAGCACGACGACGGCGAACACCGCCAGAATTATTAACCACGGATGGACACCGATGAACACGGATGGGGCAAAACGCAGAGGCGCAGAGAACGCGGAGAAACGCAGAGTGAAAAAATCCCTGCACCTCTTTGCGGCCTCTGCGCCTCTGCGTTTGGTTTTGTCATCCGTGTCCATCCGTGTTTATCCGTGGTTTAAATCAGGGTTTCACCGTGACATTGTCGAACAGTGTGGAGTTCAACACAGAATTATTGTGCGCCGTCACCGCGAGGCCGATGAGCAGGTTTTTATTCATCGGGATGGTCGCGTTGCCGATGAGTTCCCAGGTCTCGCCGTCGTCGGAAACGTAGCCGGTGAAAACATCCCCGGCGCGCACGAGCTTCAGCCAGTGCGGCAATTTGGCCGTCGGACCGTCGGAACTCGTCGTGAGCGCGTCGGCCGTTGCGCGCGATTGGAACACGGAGCCGCCCTGGCCAGTGAACCCAACGAACGAATATTTTGCCCCGGCGGAACTATTTTCGCGCAGCATCACGCCGGCTTTCGCCCAGGGATCGGTGAATTGAAAGGATTGGACGCGCGCGATGATCTGGCCGTCACCGGCGAGCGGTTTGAACGCGAACCGGAAGGCGTCGGCGCCCTCCCAGATGTCGCTGCCGGAGGCGAGCAGGTGAAAGTTGCCATTGAGAAAACTCGTCTCGCCGGGCAGGCCGACGTCGCCGATGTCCGCGTCCGACCAGCCGCGCGGCAGGGTTGGCGGCGCGACGTGCAGCCCGCTGATCCATTTTGCGAACGCCGCGACAGCGTTTTCATCCACGACATTTTTAGCAAGCGGCGGCATCTGGTTTTCGCCCGCGATGCTGATGCGGCGGAACAGGACGGATTTGTTCGTGTCGCCGGGGGCAATGACTTTGGCGCCGTTGATGCCGAGTGGATTTTGCACGGGACCATTGATGAGATTCTGCTTCGCGAGCGGCGTGTCGAAGCGCGCGTCAAAGAACGCGCCGGCGCCGCCGGGGCGATGGCACATGGCGCAGTTGGCATCGAGATAGGAACGGATGCGCAGGTTCGGCGAGGCGCGCGGGTCGGTGACGGCGGCGAGTTTCGGGAGGCGGGAGATTTTCTTTTCGTCCAGCGGCACGTCGAACAACGCGAGATGATTCAACGTGCGGAGCTGATTGTCGGTGACGCCGTTCGGGTATTTGAAATCGCCATTGAGCTGGCGGGTTTTTACGCCCAGGACGCCGCCGGAAATCGTCGTGTGACAGGTGATGCAATCCTGGCGGCCGGGATAAAACCATTTTTGGACGCGCGTGCCGGTCGCGGTTTTGATTTCGATGTCCTCGTTCGTTCCGACAGAGACCAGATCGGCGTCCGAATGGTCCGCACGCCATTTGTAGCTCGCGCCATAGACGCTGCCGTCCGTGTCGCGCACGAGCAGGCGGGTTTCGAGGCGATGGAGCATTTTCGGATTCGTGTCGTCCACCGGCAGGTCAAAGTGCTTCACGAACACCGTGCCGGCGGGGAATGTCCATTCGCCGGTGGCTGCGAAGCCGATGGTGGTGTTCGTCGGCACCGCAAACCAGCGCAACTTTTCTGCACCGTCCGACCAGAGCGGCGAGTTGACCGTGTAAGGAATCAGCGCGCTGGCGGGCGAAAGTTTTTCGAGATCGGTAAAGGCGCCGGTTTGCGAGAGCAGCTTCGGCAGCACTTGGGTCGGCGGGGGCGGACCGCCGCGTTGCAGTTTGTAAATGCGCCCGCTGATGCTGCTCATCTGGCAGAGGTAAAGTTCGCCGTCCGCATCCGTGCCGAAGGACGAAAGGCCGGTGTAATCCGTGCCCGCGTTCGGGCCGGTGCCCTTGGGCAGGACGCACAGCAGTGTTTTCTTGAATGGCGTGGTCGTCTCGTCGAGCGCCCAGACGGTGCGCATCACGTTGTCGCCGAAAATATATTTGCCGCCGAGATCGTGCGCGAATTCCCGGCCGCGATACACATAGCCGCCGATGACCGCGCGCCCTTCGCTGTGCGAATAATCCAGCACCGGCCCGCGGCTCGTGCCGATGAAGGGTGCGGTCATCTTGCCGAGCGTACCCTCGCAGCGGTTCCATTGGAAATTCAGCGCGGACTCGCCCGGCTCGATCACGTCGATCTCCTCCCGCGAACTTTCGCCGACGTCGCCGATGAAGATCCGTCCCGTCGGCGGATCAATGGTCATTCGATGCGGACTGCGCAGGCCGAGGCAGAAGAATTCCTCCAGCGGTTGTGGCACAGGCAGCTTGCCCGTGATCTCATTTGACAGGCTGGAAGCCTGCCCCGCTACGAACGGGTTGTCGTTCGGGATGAAATAATTCGCCGTGCATCCGTTCGCCGGCTGGCGCGGGGGCGCATGGCTCACGTCACCGCCACGACAATCCACATCCACGCGAAAGACGCCGGAATACAGGCTGTGATCAATGATCTGGTCATTGTCGCCGACGGAATTGTCGCCGTCCGTCCAGTAGAGAAACCCGTTGGTGGGATGAAAAAACATGCCGCCGCCGTGATGCCAGACGGTTTGATTCGTGAGGTCCACGAAGATTTTCACCGAATCGGGAATCGCCACACCGTCGGCGTCGAGCGTGTAGCGTTCGAGCCGGTCATGATAGGTGTCGGGCAGATTCGGAACCGGACGCGACGTCGGCGAGCCGGTGACGGTGCCGGGCTTGACCCAGGTGTAATACACGAACACGAAATGATTCGTGGCGAAGCCGGGATGAAACGCGATGCCGAGCAGCCCGGAATCATCCCAACCCTGGCACTGATTGCTGAGGTCGAGCACGAGTTTCTTTCCCGTCGCGCCGGGGGAATTTTGAAATGTCCACACGCGGCCTTCGCGTTCCCAGACGCAGAGTTCATCCGTGCCGGGAACCGAAGTGAGGCCGGTGCTGTTGGTGAAAACGAGATTCGTGAACGCGACGACTGCCGACCAGTTGCCGGAAATGCCCGGCGCCACTTCGGGCATCACGCCATTGAGAAAAGCACCGCCGGCCGGGCGGTTGGCGAGGCCGTAGGGTTTGGCGCCAGCACAGGCAACGCCGCCGAGCAGCAGCCCGATCGCGAAAAGCAATCGAAGCAGCGGGCGTGGATTTTGAAAATGATTTCTCAAATGCGAAATACCATCAAGTTTCGCCGCCCTGTCCGCCCCGTCAAATGGTTTCACGCCGGCGGTTTGAAATAATTATCATAAATCATCTTGAGCGTGATGAGGAGCACCATGGTCAGAAAGACGGGGCGGATGAATCGGGTGCCGCGGGTGACGACCAGGTGGCTGCCGGCACGCGCGCCCAGTATTTGTCCCGCGCCCATGATGAGGCCGGCGACAAACCAGACTTTTTGCGCCAGCAGAAACAGGATCAGCGACGCGACATTGCTCGCCCAGTTGAGCGCCTTGGTGTTCGCGGTGGCCCGCGCCAGGTTGAATCCCAATCCCAGCATGAACGCCAGCGCGAGAAAGGTTCCCGTGCCCGGTCCCAGAAATCCGTCATAGACCCCGATGCCGAACGCGAAGATGAAATCGAATTGGATGCGCGACATCCGCGGGTGGATGTCCTGCGCGCCGAGTTGGGGCCGCAGCCAGACGACGATGGCCACGACGAACAGCAGAACGGGCACGATGCGTTTCAACAGATGGGAATCGAACTGCTGGATCAGAAATGTCCCGGCGAGCGAGCCGAGAAACGCCAGCAGGCACGCACGGCGGACTTCGCGGTAGCTCAGCGTTCCGGCGCGGGCAAAGTGAAAGGTGGCGCTGCTGGAACCGAAGGTGGATTGCAGTTTGTTTGTGCCGAGCGCCACGACCGGGTCGGGGCAAATGCTCAACAGCGTGGGCAGCGTGAGCAATCCGCCGCCGCCGGCGATCGTGTCCACAAAACCGGCCGTCAACCCGGTGAGGAACAACAGCCCGATCTGCCACCATTCAATCATCGGCAAAGCCTAGTGCTGCCGGGGCAAAGCGCAAACTCGCAAGCAGTGACGGTGGTCTTACATCGCGGGCAGTTTCACCAGCAACTGCCCGTTTTCGTCCGTGGTTGTGGAAAACTCCGGCAAATCCCGCCGTGCCGGCCCGAGCGTGACATGCCCGGCCGGGTCGAAAGTTGAACCATGGCATTTGCAGTAGAACGAATGATCCGGCTCCGCGTTGAGCTTGCACTTCCGGTGCGTGCAAATGGACGAGAGCGCGAATAATTTTTCGCCCTGGCGAATCACAAAGAACCCCTGGTCGCGAAAATGACTGTAGACACCGTCAGTGGCGTAGCGGCTGGCCGGGCCGGCAGAGACGATTCGTTCCGGTTTTCCCGAGCCGCCTCCCTCGTTCACGGCTTGGCAACCAGCAGCCAGTCCCGCGGTCAGGAGCAGAAATTGGCGGCGGTTGATGATCATCTCTTAATATTCAAACACGAGACTCGTGATGATGCCCCAATGGACATCGGCGCGGGCATTATTGTCGAGCGGGAAGACAAATCCAAGCCCAAGCCGCGGCTGCACAGGACCGACGGCCTTGAGGTTGGCGCGGAAGCCGGCGTTGCCGACCAGGCTGGTCTTGCCGGAATCGCCATGGTTCATCTGCGTGTCCCCGACCAACTCAAACAGCGGGATGAATTGCTGGATGCCGGGCAACGGCAATTCCTCATGCTGGATCGTATAGCCGAAAACGAAGCCGGACTCAAACGTCTGCAAGCCGCCGTCCTCGCCGCCGCCGAACAGCGTGGCATAACCCAGCAGGGTTTGGAGCGTGAAATGTTCGCCGACCCGCAGATCGTTGAAAACCTTCGGGACGAACTCGGTGTTCTTGCTGACGTCTGAGTTGACGGGAATGCCGACTTCCACGGCGGCGCCGAAGGTGGTGTCGAATAAATTATTGGCCGAGACGAATTGATAGAACGGATACCGCGCCCCCACATCAATGTTGCCGATGCCTTCCTGGGTGCTTTCGCCGGCGGCGGCGGCGCGTTCGTAGGGAACTTCCAATTCCACCGTCATCAGGCCGAAACTTTTTTCCACTTCCAACTTGGCATTGTCGTCCTGCTTGGCGTCCGCCTCCGTGTGCAGCCAGTCCAGCCGGACTTCGTTGTCCACGTCTGATTCGCCCACCAGCAACGGTTCGGGGAAAAATCCCTGGCCATAGATGCTGCGATGGTCGAGACCGTCGAGAAATCCATAGCGTGTGTTCGAAGCGGCGGATGAACCGGTGGCCGGTGCCGGCGATGCCGTCAGATCATCCGCTTGGGCCAACGCTTGAGTCAGAGTGGCGGCGGCCAGCATTCCCAGAACGTGAGTGACTGTCTTCGTTTGTAATTTCATCGTGGTGAGGATAGCGCGTGAAACGAATGCTGCTCCCGTTCGCTTGCTATTTATTGATGATGACTTGCGGTTCGCCCTCCGGTCAGGCGAGCGCCCGGATCAGAATGAGCATCAGCGGCAAGATCACGCCCAAGGCGAGGCAGTAAAAAACCACCCGGCGGCTTTGACCGTATTTCATAGCCATCACCACACCGAGGATCGTCATGACGATAAAACTCACCGTCATGGTGAGCACGAAAACCTTGAGCGAAACACTGGACAGGCCGCCGCCGGATTTCAATTCATGCGAGGTATGGATCGTGGCCATGAGCCGAAGCAATGGCGAACGGATCCCCAGGGTCTGCCAGATGCCGGAAATGGCGAAGAACAACAGCAGCGGCGCGAAAACACAGCCGAGATACAAATGGAGGGAACGCAGTTTTTGCATGCCTTGATGTGCCGGCTGATGCGCGGGATGGCGTCGGCACGATTGCGTTACGGAATTTTCTGCCCGTTGTAGGCCCAATTAATGTCGGGAGCGCCCGTGTCCAGCGGGGTGGTGCCGCCATCGGCGGCGACGTAGGTGTATTTGAAATAGCTGGCGTGGCCGTCGGCAAACATCAGGTTGCCGCCGACATTGTGGCGGGCGGAAAATTGTTTGACCCAGCAATGCTGGACGCCGATTTCCTTGGTCGGAGTGCCGTAATAGGGCAGCTCCGTCGAACGCGCGCGCCCGTCGCCCATGAACACAAACGCGGAGGGATTCTGCACCATCGTTGACTTGAAGCTGGTGCCATAGACGATGTTGGCATCCAATCCCGTGTTGCCCTTGGGATTCATGCCGTAATTGAAAACGACGCGATTCGTATCGGCAAATTCCGCGGGCTGGGTCACTCCCGGACAATCAAAAATCTTGCGGCCGCTCACAAAATTGGCCGGCGCGGCCGCGATTTCCCAGAGCGCCTTCGCGCCGACATACGATGGCAGCGCATTGAACCAGGCGTTGTCGCCCTGGCCGGCGTTGTGAAAATCAGCGAAGTTGCTCCAGCCCGGCGTGTTTTCGTTGTAGCCGGGGGAGCCGGGCGTGGCGGTGGCGATTTTCGGCAGGGGAAAAACGTTCCGGTTGTCGTCCAGATACAGGTTCAGCGCCAGGCCCCATTGCCGGAGGTTGCTGCCGCAGGCGGCCCCGTAGGCTTTTTGTTTGGCCTTGGCCAGCGCGGGCAACAGCATCGCCGCCAGAATCGCGATGATGGCGATGACCACGAGCAGTTCGATCAAAGTAAATCCGCACTTCGTATTTCTTCTCATGCCGCAATACTGCCAGAAAAACTTTTGGCCGCTTCCGGTCACTTGCTAATTATTGGCGGTGGTTTGCGGCACAAGATATTTGCCCGGCGCAAAGAAGCTGGCACATTGTCGCCGTGCCTAAACCGGCCAGACAGCCAGTCGAATCCAGCAACGCCGCTGGAAGCAATCCCGCGCCTGCGTTCACCGAACGCCCGGCGTGGCGGGCGATCGGCGACGGCTGGCGGCATCTGCACGGCAGCATGCGCGAAGCGGGCGTGAGCTTCGAGTGGCACGACTTCAAGGCGCACGCGGATTTCGACTGGGGCAAAAGTTTTCATCCCGGCAGCATCGAGGTCTGCCTGAACCTCGAGGGCGAAGGGCGGGTCAGCGGCAATAAAACGGAGGCCGTGTTCACGCCGTTGACCGCCGGATTTTATCGCCGCGGGGAGCAGGAGCTGCCGGCGACGCGGGCGGCGAACCAGCGCCACCAGTTCCTCACCGTCGAGATGTCGTTCGAATTTCTGCGGCGGCATCTCGGCCAGTTTGGCGCCGCGCTGCATCCGCTCGTGCGCGACGTCATTGCCGGGCAAGCTGGAAAATCCGCGGTCGCGCCGCCGACGCGCCTGACCAGCCGGCAGCAGCAATTGCTCGCCAGCCTGCGCGATGCGCCGGTGCTCGCGCTCGCCCAATCCGTCTGGTATCAGGCCAAGGCGCTGGAAGTCGCGGCCGAATTTTTCTTTGTCGCGCCGGGCGAGCAGGAATTGTTCTGCCAGCGGCAGCAGCGCATTTCCGCCGAGCGCGTGGAAAAAGTCGTCGCCGTCCTGCGTGAAAAACTGGCGGAGCCGCCCACGTTGGAGGAACTTGGCCGGCTGGCGGGATGCAGTCCGTTTCATTTGAGCCGGACGTTTTCCGCGGCCAACGGCATGACGATTCCGCAATACACGCGGCAGCTGCGGATGGAGCGCGCGGCGGAATTGTTGAAGTCGGGAAAGTTCAACGTCACCGAGGCCGCGCTGGAGGTGGGCTATTCCAGCTTGAGCCATTTCAGCCAGGCGTTCCACGACACGTTCGGCTGCTGTCCCGGCCTGTATCCGTTGCGCACGCCGACGCAAAAAATTGCACTCAAATAAGTGGAAGGCGCGGTGGGGTTGGGGAACATTCGAGAGCTGCCATGAAAACCGATGGGACGAATGCGAAGGATGCGAGTGGCAAGAAAGATTCGTCTCATTCCTCCCACGAATCCCATCCCATTATTCCGCCGCGAGGCGATTACCAGACGCTCCACTCCTTCCACAAAGCCGAGGTGGTTTATGACCTCACCTTCCGCTTCGCGCACAAGTATCTCTCCCAAGGCGACCGCACCATTGACCAGATGATCCAGTCCGCGCGCTCCGGCAAAAAGAACATCCTGGAGGGCAGCAAGGCGGCGCTCACGTCCAAGGAAACGGAGATCAAGCTCACCAATGTGGGTCGCGCCAGTTTGGAAGAGTTGCTGGATGACTACCGCGATTACCTGCGTGTGCGTGAACACCACGAATGGGACAAAGACTCCAAGGAAGCTCTCTACGTCCGCCGTCTCGGACGCAAAACGCCACAGACTTATGAGCTTTATCGCGAGTTTGTGGAAACCCGTCCGCCCGAAGTCGTCGCCAATATTGCCATCTGCCTGATTCACCAGGCCAACTACCTCATTGACCAGCAACTCCGCCGTTTGGAGAAAGATTTTCTTGAACAAGGCGGCTTGCGCGAGCGCATGACCCGCGCCCGTTTGCAATACCGGAATAGACCCCCACAGAAATGAATTTCGCGGCAACACCTCGGCGTCTGGCCGCTAGTTACGCTTGAACGTCCTGCGCCGGATCTGAATTTAATTTTGTTCCAGCACGCGCACCGGCCCGAGCAGACCCGATTCCGTCAGCGGCGTGTTCTGGGTGAGCTTGCGGATGTTCGTGCGCGTGAGCCGTTGACCCGGCGGCAAGGCGGCGTCGCCGATGATCCGATTCGGCCAGAAGTTGACGACTGCAATCTCCAACCGGTTCGCCCCGGGTTTTACCGCGTCCGTGATGTCCACGCGGAACGGCGGGGACCACGTGACGCCGCAGGATTTCCCATTCACACGGACCTCCGCGAGTTCGCGGACGTTGCCCAAATCCAAAAACAGGGTCTTGGGTCTGGGGTCTGGGGGTTGGCGTTTGGCGTCTGGGATCTGGGCGGACAGGTCGAAAGTCTTTTCATAAACTGCCGTGCCGGAATAGAATTTGATGCCCGGCTCCTCGCGCGTCGGCCAGCTCACCAGATTGGAGAACTCGACCGACTCCGGCCCGCCCCATTTGGGATCAAACGTCACCGTCCAGGCGCCGGTGAGTTCGGCGAGTGGTTGGCATGACGGCGTGTTGCTCGTGCGGGTGGCGGGATGTTTGGCCGCTGATTCGCGGAAGATGACGAACCACGAGCCGCACGGAGCAAAATCGAGCGGGACGATGGTGCGTCCGTCCTTCCCTGTGTAAGCCGTCGCAAATTTGTGTTCACCCGTGACCGCGTTCCAAAGTTCCGGCGCTTTTCCCGTGACGCGGAAAATGCAGTTAGCCGACACGCTTTGATTGGTGCGGCTGGACACAAAATAAATCTCCGCCCCGTCCGCCGTGCGATGGATGAAGTCCAGATCCGTTGAGAGTTGAGAGTTGAGAGTTGAGAGGCTTTCAAAGTCGGGCGGCACGTCATGGGCAAGCAGGAATTCGCGGGCGGTGCGGTTTGCGATGATACGCCCTTTATCCCACAGTTCGTCGGCTAGCTGTTTCACCTCGACGTCGCTCTGCGGAAAATCTTTCAGCCCGCTCGCTTCATGGGGCTTCGGGCCGATGACGGTTGCGCCCGTGTCAACCAGCTCCTTCAATTTCCGCAACACCGGCAGCGAGATGCTGGGGCGGTTCGGCAAAACCAAAACACGATAGCTCAGGCCGTCGGGCAGAACGATGCGGCCGTCCTTGACCGTCGCGCGCGTGAGCAGGGCTTCCCCGGTGATGACGTCGTAGTCATAGCCGCGTCCCAGCCTGGCCGGATCGCTGCGGCGGAGCTGCGCAAAGTTCGGGACGTGATCACCGTAATAATAGGCCACGTCGGCCACGGGCAAACCTTGTTGAAGCAATGTTTGGCAGCGGTTGATGTAGGCGAAGAACGGCGCGGATTTTTCCCACCACGTCACGTTCGGGTTCAAGTGCGTGCCGGCGAAGTATTGCTGGCCGGGAACACCCGCGCTCTCCGGCGAACACACGAACGCGTGCCAGACCAGCAGGTTCAAGCCTTCGGTGCAGGCATGGTCAAACGCGGGCTTCAAGTTGTCCCACAGGGTTTCCTGCCAGTGCGGCCCGATGGTGGTGAAACCTTCCGCGAGCACGAGCTTGTGGCCGTAAGTATGCGCGGCGGACGCGGGCTGCTTGACGAAGAAACGGTTTTCATCGCCGATGCGGTGCGTCCAGGACCACGCCCAGAATTCGCTCATCGGCGCGTCGTCGAAACCGAGGCATTGCTGTGCGTCAACCGGCACGGCGTGTGGCCCGCCACTTTCGGGATGGATGAGCAGGCCGTGTTGGTGCGCGCCGTCCTTGAACAGTTTGTAGTGATTGTCAATCGCCAGATCGCCCATGGTGCGGCGGAAATCGGCGAGGAAACGGTCGCTTTGGTCACGGCTGTTCACGATTTTTCCCGCGACGACCGGCAGCCACGGCAGCAAATCATAGCCTCGACGCTTTTGAAATTCCTCGCGCAAAGTCGGCGTCCAGTTCGCGACCTCGACCTCCCAACTGTCGGTGTGCAGATACTTCAGCGCGCCGGTAGTGGCACGGGCATCCAGCCCGTGCGTCTGGGTTGCGTCCGATCCGGTTCGCCCGGGCGAGACGCCCGGGCCACTACAGCTTTTGGCATCGGCGATGAGCGGTTCGACCACCGTGTTCCAGTAATTGGTGAAGGCGCCCGCGTCAAACGGATCAATCGCGTAGCCGTCCCAGCCTTCGCTGCAGGTGGAGACGAGGCAATGATCGTTGAGCGTGCAGCCGAAACGGAGGATCTGCCAGTCGCCGGCAGGCGCGTTCCAGTTCAGCGTGCCGTCGGGGGAAAGATTTTTGGTGAGGTCAATCACGTTCGCCGCGTCCACATCTTCTTCTCCAGGCGTCGCACGAAATTCCTGGAACAGCGGCGCGGAACTGGGAGCGGAAAAGGGTCGCAGGGCGGTGAGCAAAGCCTTTTCACGCTGGTTTTGCAGCGGCTTGCGGCCGGGGGGCAGATTGGTCGGCACCTGGTATGCGACGACAAACAAGTCGCGATAAAAATTCTCGCGCGAGGAGGGCAGGGGAAGTTTGCCGGAGAAATTCGTCGCACCCGTCAGACGGATTTCCGACCAGGTGAGTTTCTTGGGCGCATCCCCGGCCTGGACCATCGGGCCGCCGAGATTCCAGCCGCTCTGGATGTTCAAACTCATTTCGAGGCCGAGCCGGCAGGCTTCCCGGAGCGCGTGTTTGTAAAGCTCACGCCACGCGGGCGTGAAGAAGGTCGGGCCGTGCGGGACCTTGTCGTTGCCCTCCTGGCTTGCGCCGTCGGCATCGCAGATGAGCGCGCCGCCGAAGCCTTTGGCTTTCATCTGTTCAAGATCGCGCGTGATGGATTCCGGGGTGACATTGCCATTGAGCCACCACCAGTAGGCGCGGAGGCGGGCGCTGGCAGGCGGGTTGTTCCAATCTTGATCCAACGCCGACGGCGCCGCCAGGCCATTGCTCAACCACGAGAATAAAAAAATCAGGAGCAGGGCGGGCGGGATTTTTAATCGCAACATATTCGGCATACACCGAGGTTCGGTTTTGCGCGGAAACCATACGGGACGCCCACGGTCTGCGCAAAGGTCAATCTGTCGTATCCCGATAGTTTACCCGGTCACACTGCTTTCGTTGCTTGACCCGGCATCCGGCTTCAAAGATTCTCGACTGACGACACGTTCATTTTATGAAAACCATCTCCATCATCACCGTGACTCTCGCGCTCGGTCTGTTGGCCGGCTGCGCTCCCAAGGAAAATAATCCGCCGCCTCCGGCCGGGGCCAAATCCGGCGATGGCGAAGCGTTCCTCGCCGCCAATGCCAAACAAGCGGGCGTCATCAGCACCGCCAGCGGCCTGCAATACCGGGTCATCAAGTCCGGCACCGGCGCGTCGCCGAAGCCGGACGACAAGGTCAAGGTGCATTACCACGGCACGCTGATTGATGGCACGGTCTTTGACAGTTCGGTGCAGCGCGGCGAGCCCATCGTCTTTCCCGTCGGCGGGGTGATCCCCGGCTGGGTCGAGGCGCTGCAACTGATGAGAGTGGGCGACAAATGGCAGCTGTTCATCCCAGCCAGGCTGGCTTACGGCGAAAATAGCCCCACTCCCGCCATCCCGCCCAATAGCGTGCTTATTTTTGAGGTGGAATTGCTGGGGATTGAAAAGTGAATTGAACCGGGCTGGCTGGTGGCGGGCTTGTTTCTTGGCACTCGCGCCGGACCACGTGAAATTTTTCACAAACTTTTCTTGCACGCGGGGCGCGGATGATTAACCTTTCGCCCTCGCGTTCTGGAAGCACCGGGATGCGATTTGAGACATAAGAAGTGATTTTTCCGAAGTGGACCAACCAGATTCCGTTCCTGATACCCATCGGCCTCGCGCTGGTGGGCGGCGCGGTGGCTGCCGGCGTGACGGTTTATTGCACGCCCAAGAACACCCGCGTCGGTTACCAGCCGGTGCAGCCGGTGCCGTTTTCGCACGCCATACACGCCGGGCAGCTCGGGGTGGATTGCCGTTATTGCCACAGCAATGTGGAGAAATCGTGGTTCTCCAACATTCCGGCGGCTTCGACCTGCATGAACTGTCACAGCCAGGTCTTGAAGGATGACCCGCGCCTGGCCCTCGTCCGCGAAAGCTTTACGAATAATACGCCGATTCCGTGGGTGCAGGTTCACATCGTGCCGGATTACGTTTATTTCAACCATTCCGTGCACGTGGCGCGCGGGTTCAGCTGTGTGGAATGCCACGGCCGCGTGGACCAGATGGACGAAGTGCGCCACGCCAAATCGTTGAGCATGAGTTTCTGTTTGGATTGCCATCGTGACCCGGCGGCGCACATCCGTCCGCCGGACAAAGTCACCGACTTGGGGTGGAACTGGAGCACGAATCTGACGGTCGCCGCGCAAATGCAATACACGAACGGCAAGAAATTTGTCCATGATTGGCGCGTGGAATCGCTCCAAAGCTGCTCCGCCTGTCACCGATGAAAACCGATTTGAACAATTCATCCTCGCCCGCCACCGGCCGCCGTTACTGGCGCAGTCTGGACGAACTGGCCGACATGCCGGAGTTCAAGGAATGGCTGCATCGCGAATTTCCGCAGGGTGCCAGCGAACTGGACGGTTCCAATCGCCGCCACTTCCTGAAGATCATGGCCGCGTCGTTCGCGTTCGCCGGGGTGGCCACGCTCGGTGGGGGATGCCGTCGTCCGGAAGAAAAACTGGAGCCGTTCGGCCAGCAACCGGCCAATTACATCTACGGCAAACCGGATTATTACGCCACGGCCATGCCGACGCGCACTGGCGCGGTTCCGCTCGTCGCCAAATCCTACGAGGGCCGGCCAATCAAGGTCGAAGGCAACGCGCTTTTTCCCGGCAGCAACGGCGGCACGGACCGTTACGCGCAGGCTTCGATTCTCGACCTTTACGACGTTGACCGCGCGAAACAATTCACCAAGCGTGGTGCTGCCGGAAAACAGGAACCCGTTTCGCGCGACGAGGCGTTGAAGTTCCTCGATGATTTGTCGAAGAAGTTTGCGGCGAACCAAGGCGAAGGACTCGCGTTCCTGGCCGAAAGCAGCACGTCGCCGTCACGCGCGCGACTGCAAAAAATCCTCGCCTATATCAATTATCCGAAAGCGCGGTGGTTCGCTTACGACGCGATTGATTCCGGCATCCATCAGCGCGCGGCGACGCAGGCGTTCGGCCAGCCGGTGCGTCCGGTTTTCCATTTCGACCGGGCGAAAGTCGTTCTCTCGCTCGATTGTGATTTCCTCGGCGGCGAAGACGACGGGCATAATCACATCGCGCGTTTTGCCAAAGGCCGCAAGGTGGAGAATGGCGGCATGAGCCGGCTTTACGCGGTGGAATCCTTGTTCACGCTCACCGGCGCGAATGCGGATCATCGCTTGCGCGTGCCGGCGAGTCTGGTTCAACAAATCGCCGGAGTCATCGCCTCTTCCCAGTTCTCGATTCCAGGCACCGGCGGAAAATTGGACGGCGATTTTTCGAAATGGGTGGCCGAATCCGCAAAGGATCTGGCGGCGGCGGGGAAGAACGCTTTGGTCGTTGCCGGCCAGCGCCAGCCGATGGAAGTGCATCTGCTGGCTTACGCGATCAATTCCGCCCTCGGCGCCATTGGGACCACGGTTACGTTGATTCCGACGACCCAAGCCGCCGCTCCTGATTTAAAAGATCTCGACAGCGGCGCAACGGACACCCTGGTCATTCTGGGTGGCAACCCGGTTTACAATTTGAACTGGTCCCCGAAAGCCAGGACGGTGGTCCGTTTGGGCTATTACGAGGATGAGACGTCGGAAAAGGCCCATTGGAATTTCCCGGCGACGCATTATCTCGAATCCTGGGGCGACGCGACCACGAGCAACGGGACGGTGGTGCCGGTTCAGCCGCTCATCCAGCCGTTGTATGACGGGATGACGGAATTGGAATTCCTCGCCCGGATCGCCGGGGAACCCCAGACCAGCGCTTACGAGATCACCCGCACAACCTTCGGCGGCTCCGACGAGAATTGGAAGAAGTTTTTGTTCAACGGATTTGCCGGCGGATGGCCTGCCGTTGCCAGCGGGCTGGGTTTCAAGAATTCCTTCACCGGTTTTGCTTCCAGCAGCGGCCCGACGGCCAACAGCCTCGAAGTCGTCTTTTATCGCGACGCCAAGATGGACGACGGGCGTTACGCGAACAACGGCTGGATGCAGGAGATGCCCGATCCCATCACCAAGCTGACGTGGGACAATGCGATTCTCGTCAGCCGCAAGACCGCGCGCGAACTCGGCGTGCAGAACGGCGACCTCGTTGAGATTGGCTTGAACGGAAACACCGTCACCGGTCCGATCTGGACGCAGCCGGGCATGGCGGATTATTCGCTCGGCCTCGCGCTGGGTTACGGTCGCGAGCAGGCTGGACGCGTCGGCACGGGTGTCGGCTTCAACGCGTATAAAATTTTCAGCGGGAAATATATCGAGACCGGCGCGAAGATTCGCAAGACCGGCGAGACCCATGTCTTGGCCACGACACAAAGCCACTGGTCCATGGAAGGCCGGCCGGCCGTGCGCGAGGCGAACCTCGGCGAATACGAGAAGCACAAGGATTTCGCGGAGAAGATGCAAGGCGAAGAGCCGCCGGTGGTGAAGTCGCTTTACCCGAACCCGCTCGACGAGGCGAAGAAGACCGCGCTCCATCAATGGGGCATGGCGATCGATCTGACTTCGTGCGTCGGCTGCGGCACCTGCGTGCTGGCCTGCCAGAGTGAGAACAACATCCCGATCGTCGGCAAAGACCAGGTGCTGCGCGGCCGCGAGATGCACTGGATGAACATCCACCGTTATTACACGGCGGATCCGAGGAAGAAAAACAATCCGAGCCTTTTTGATTTCAACGCCGACGAAAACCAGGCGGACACCCGGCAGCAATTTGCGGATTGGATTGACGACGTGCAGGCGGTGAACCAGCCGATGTTATGCCAGCATTGCGAAGCCGCCCCGTGCGAAAACGTCTGCCCCGTGGCCGCGACCGTCCATGACCATGAAGGCTTGAACGTGATGGCGTATAACCGTTGCATCGGCACGCGCTATTGTTCGAACAACTGCCCTTACAAGGTTCGCCGTTTCAATTATCTCGATTACAACAAGCGCCCGCTCGCCGACCTCAAGGGGACGCTGTATCCGACGCCATTGACGCACAAGACCGATGGCGAATGGGACATGTTGCGCTGGTGGAAAAACCCGAACAGCGGGATGCGCGACCAGGAAGAATGGGACTTGATCAAGATGGCCAAGAATCCCGACGTCACGGTGCGCATGCGCGGCGTGATGGAGAAATGCACCTACTGCACGCAACGCATCGAGCAGGCCAAGATCGCGCAGAAGGTCAAGGCCGGCGCGTCCGACGACGTGCGCCTGACGCAGGCCGCCGGCAACATCCCGAAGACCGCGTGTCAGCAGGCGTGCCCGGCGCAGGCGATCGTCTTTGGCGACGTCAGCGACCCGGACAGCGACGTTTCCAAGTTGAAGGATCTGGAGCGCAATTATTCCGTCCTCGGCAACCTGCTCACGAAGCCGCGCACGACGTATCTGGCGCGCATCCGCAATCCGAATCCGCTCATGCCCGATTACCGCGAATGGCCCTACAGTTTTGAGGAATACGAAAACCGGAACGGCAATCCGTTTGAAAACGAACCCAAGCATGAAGCCATGGAGAAAGGGGACATCTAATGGCTGAATCCACCGTCATCCTGGAAGAGTTGAAAAAGCTCGCGCCGCCGGCGGAACTCCGTCGCGCGCCCGTCGTTGAAAACAATCGCGGCCTCGGCGCGTTGACCGACAAGCTTTCGGAATTTGCCGAGGGAAAAATCCCGCGCTGGTGGTGGATTTTGTTCATCCCGTCCGCGTTCTGCGCGACGGTGATCTTCCCGTCCGCTTTGATTTACCAGGTCTCCACCGGCGTCGGTGTCTGGGGCAACAACCAGCCGGTGGCGTGGGGTCTGGACATCGTGAGCTTCATCTGGTGGGTCGGCGTGGCGCATGCCGGCACGTTGATTTCCGCGCTGCTGTTTTTGACGCGGCAACACTGGCGCACGACCATCGGTCGCGCGGCGGAGGCGATGACGGTTTTCTCCGTGATGATGGCAGGGCTTTATCCGGCGATCCACGTCGGTCGCGCCTGGTTTGACTGGTTCATGTTTCCGATTCCGAATTCCAACGGCAACTGGCCGCAGTTCCGCTCACCGCTGATGTGGGACGTGTTCGCGGTGAACACCTACCTGATGGTGTCAACGCTGTTCTGGTTCATGGGCATGATTCCCGACTTCGCGGTGATGCGCGACCGGGCAATGACGCGTCCGCGCAAATTTATCTTCAGCCTGCTCGCGATGGGCTGGACCGGCTCGGCGCGGCAATGGCATCATTACGAAAAAGCCTACGTCGTCCTCTGCGGCCTGTGCACGCTGCTCGTGTTCACCGTGAGTTCCATCGTCGGCTTGGACTTCTGCACCTCGCAGCTCGCGGGCTGGCACGCGACCATTTTCCCGCTCTACTTCGTGATCGGCGCCGTGTTCTGCGGCTTCGGCATGATCCTGGTGCTGCTGATTCCGTTGCGCAAATGGTGCAAGCTCGAGCAGGTCATCACCATGTCGCACATGGACAAGGTCGCCAAGCTGACGCTCGTGAGCGGGCTGATCATCGCCTACATTTACGCCGTCGAATTCTTCATCGCGTGGTATAGCGGCGATCCCTACGAACGCTGGGTGTTCGGCCATCGCCTCTTCGGTCACACCTATTGTGTGATGGGTTGGATCTTGATGGTCGTCAACGTCGGCGTCACGCAACTGCTCTGGTTCAAAAAAATCCGCGCGAACCTGACGGCGCTGTTCATCATCGGCGTGCTCATCAACTGCGGCATGTGGACGGAACGCTTTGTCATCGTGGTCGGCTCGCTGTATCAGGATTTTCTGCCCGCGAACTGGGGCGTGTATATCCCCACCATCTGGGACATCGCACTCTACGTCGGCTCGCTCGGCGCGTTCTTCATGATGTATCTGCTGTTCGTGAAATTCCTGCCGTTGATCGCCATCTCGGAAGTGAAGGGCGCCACGCCGCAGGGCAATCCGCATCTGCCCGCCGGTGGCGCGAAAGGGAAGCCATGAGCACGAAACCTTACGGCATCCTCGCTGAATTTGATTCGCCGGCGGCGATTTTGTCCGCCGCGGAAAAAGTCCGTGACGCCGGTTACTCGCGCTGGGACGTGTTCACGCCGTTCCCGATTCATGGCATGGACAAGGTGATGGGCTTGAAGAATTCCCTGGTCGGCTGGGTCGCGCTGGCCGGCGGCGCCTTCATGTTTCTCAACGTCGTCGGCTTGATCTGGTTCGCCAACGCGTTCGATTATCCGCTCATCGTCGGCGGCAAGCCGATGTTCAGCGTGCCGATGACGTTCGTGCCGGCTTACATTTTGATGATCATGGGCGGCGCGTTCGGCGCGCTGATCGGGATGCTCGCCTTCAACGAGCTGCCGCGCTTTCATCATCCGCTGTTCACCAGCGAGCGTTTCACGCTGGTCTCGCGCGACAAGTTCGCGCTGCTGATCGGCTCGACCGATCCGAAATTTTCCGAAACCGAAACCCGCAAGCTGCTCGAGTCCCTCGGCGGCGCGCACATCGAGATCATCGAGGACTGATGCGCTATCTCCTCTATTCCATTTTGGTGATCGTCGCGATTACGGCGGCGGCGTTCACCATTGTCGGCATTCCCGGCCACCTGTCGCGCAAGCCGCCGCTGGAAGTTTTCCCCGACATGGACCGGCAGGCCAAGTTGCGTCCGGAAAAACCGTTCGACTTTTTCACCAACGGCCTGAGTTCGCAATTGCCGCCCGCGGGCACCGTGGTGCGCAGTGCGCCGGTCCACACGGCGCACGGTCCGGTTTACGAATATCAAGACGTGCCGTTCAACACCGGACGCGTCACCGGCGCCACGAATTTTGTGGCGCTCAATCCGCTGGTGGTGGACGCGAAGTCGCTCCAGCGCGGACGCGAACAGTTCGACATCTATTGCGCGCCGTGCCACGGCCGGCTGGGCGACGGCAACGGCATCACGAAAAAGATCGGCGCCATGCCGGCTGTGATCAACCTGCACGACCAGCGCATCATTGACATGACCGATGGCGAGATTTTCAACACCATCACCCACGGAAAGGGTTTGATGGGCGCGTATGGCCCGATCGTCGCCGCGCAGGATCGCTGGGCGATCGTCGCCTATACGCGCGCCTTGGAGTTGAGCTGGCTCGGTTCGCCGGATGAATTGACGGCGGAACAGCGCGCCACCCTGAAGAAATGATATGAGTTCGCATAACGACAAAACTCATCTGCCGCCGCCGCTGGACTTGTTCCTGTGGTCCAAGCTGCCGACTGTCTTGATGCTGCTGGGTGGCGTCTTGTGCATTGCCGGGTTGGGAATTTCCCGGCCGGTCTTTGGTCTCTCCTGGTTGCTGGCGTTCATCTTTTATCTGAGCCTCGCGCTGGGCGCATTGTTCCTCGTGATGGTGCATCACCTGACCGATGCGGGCTGGTCGGTGGGCATCCGCCGCTTCTGCGAACACATCGCGTCGCTGTTGTTCCCGTGGCTGGCGCTGCTGTTCCTTCCCGTCCTGCTGCTCTCGCCGAAAATTTATCACTGGCTGACCCTGCCGGCCACGGATCATCTCATCAGCGTCCGTGCGCCGGTGTTCACCTGTGCCGGGTTTGTGGTCGTGTCCGCGCTGTTCTTCGGCGTGTGGTGGCTGCTCACGTCGCGCCTGCGCTACTGGTCGCTGCGACAGGACGTGACGGGCGACGCGCTCTGCACGCACAAGATGCGGTTCCATTCGGGCTGGGGCATCGTGGCGTTCGCGGCCACGCTCACCGGCGCGTCGGTGTTCTGGATGCAGGCGGTGCAATACCAGTCCTTCTCCGCGATGTATGGCGTTTACTTTTTCTCCAACTGCGCCTGGCTCGCGCTCGCGACGGTCTATGTCATCGCGGCCGTGTTGCAGCGGCAGCGGATCCTGGCGGGCGTGTTGCAGGATAGTTATTTCTATTTCATCGGCGTGCTGTTCTTCGCCTTCACCATCTTTTCCGCCTACACCGAGTTCGCGCAATACTTCGTGGTCTGGAACGCCAACGTCCCCGAGGAAACCTTCTGGTATATCCTCCGCGAACACCGTTCGTGGTGGTGTTTGAGCATGATCCTGATCTTTGGCAAATTTTTCCTGCCGTTCTTCGTGATGCTGCCGGTGACGGTGAAGAGCAGTTTCAAAATCATGATTCCGGTCTGTCTCTTGGCCTGGCTGATGCAGTTCGGCGATCTGGCGTTCAACATCCTGCCCGCATTGCCCGAGTATCACTTCCCGCTCAAGATGCTCTGGCTCCCGTTCGGCTGCCTGGCGTTCATGGGCGGATTCCTGGCCCGGGTGTTCGTGAATAAATTCAAGAGCCATCCGCCGTATCCGCAAAAAGACCCGCGCCTGCTCGAAGCGATGGGCATCCATCATCTCGACTGCGAAGAGATTTCCGGTGTGGCGCCAACCACGGGAGGTCGTTCATGAATCCTGAAACCACCGAAAAACCCGTCTGGCATTTCGGCGTCATCTTCGTCGCCGCGTGCTTCCTGTTCGTCGCGCTGGTCGTCGCGGTGAAATTGTCCGTGCAAGTTCCCGCGATTGACGCCGACCGCGCCGCGGTCCGCTCGAAGGCGCTGGCCGAAATCCGCGCCGCCGAAGCGACCGCGCTGACCACCGCCGGCTGGGTGGACCAGGACCGTGGCATTGTGCGCCTGCCGGTTGAAACCGCGCTGCAACTTTCGGAGAAGGCCGCGCAGAATCCCGCCGCCGCCCGGGCCGATCTGATCGCCCGCGCCGCGAAAGCCGCCGCGCCGCTGCCGAAGACCGCGCCCAAACCCAGCGCTTTTGAATGACCGTGAACGAAAAACAAATTGATACCTCGTGCCGCGTGCCGTTGCTCGTGCTGTTCGGCGGCGCGGCGCTGTGGCTCGTCGTCGGCTCGTTGCTGGCGCTGGCCGCGTCGCTCACTTTCCACATGCCGGACAAGTTCGGGGATTGCTCGTGGATCACCTACGGCCATCTTCAGCCCGCGGCGGATGACGCATTGCTCTACGGCTTCTGCATCCCGGCCGGACTCGGGGTGGCGCTTTGGATTTTTGCGCGTCTCGGCCAGACGCCGTTGCGCGGGGCGCTGGTCCCCGTCGTGGCGGCGCATCTCTGGAATCTCGGTGTGCTGGTCGGGCTGGTGGGGATTTTCGCCGGCGACAGCACGGGGTTTGCGTGGCTGGAATTTCCGCGCGGCGGTTCGGCGCTGCTGTTCTTCTCGTATCTGCTGATCGCCTTGTGGGCGTTGATGAATTTCTCCGGGCGCCGTGAGGGCGGGACGTTCCCGTCGCACTGGTTCCTGGTCGCCGCGCTGTTCCTGTTCCCCTGGGTTTATTCAACCGCCAACATTTTGCTCGTCGGCTGGCCGGTGCGCGGCGTGGTGCAGGCCGTCGTCGCCTGGTGGGCGGGCAACAACCTGGTGTTCCTCTGGACGAGCCTCGCCGGCCTCGGCGCGTCGTTTTATTTCCTGCCGAAAATGAGCGGCCGTCCGTTGCACAGCTATTTCTACGCGCTGTTCGCGTTCTGGACGCTGTTGATTTTCGGCTCGATGCGCGGCGTGCCGGTGGGCGCGCCCGTTCCCGCTTGGCTGCCGGCCTTGAGCGCGATGAACTCGCTGTTCCTGATCGTCCCCGTCATCGCCATCACGGTCATTGGCTGGAAAACGGTTCGCGACGCCACCGGGCCGGAATGCAAGGGCGGTTCCTACTGCATGATCGAATTTGGTTTCGTCGCCTTCCTGCTGTCGGCCTTGCTGCTGGTCACGTCGGCCTGCCCGCATTTCAGCCGCATCACTCAGTTCACCTGGTTCGGCACGGCGCAAACACAACTGCAGCTTTACGGTTTCTTCGCCATCACCATGTTCGGCGCCATCTATTACATTCTGCCGCGCGCCGTCGGGATCGAATTCGCCTTCCCGAAACTCATCCGCGTTCAACACTGGTTCGCGATCCTCGGTGTGGCCATTTTCGTGGTCGCGCTCGTTGTCGGCGGTGTTGAGCAGGGCCTGAAATTGCAGGATCCCCGGGTCGCGTTTGCCGATTCGACCAAGACGATGCTGCCCTTCCTGCGCGCCAGCACGACGGGTCTGTTGTGCATCGTCATTGCCAACCTGATGTTCGCCCTGAATGTTTTTCTGATGATCGCCGCGTGGAAATGGTCGGTGGCCAAAACTGTGTTCGCCTTCGTGATTTCACCCTTGTCGAAGACGGAGGTGAAAGCATGAAAAACGGTTTTGCCATTTTCCTGACGGCGTTCCTGGTGCTCGTCACTTCGTGGACGGCCTTTGTGCTCGGACCGCAATTGCAGCTTGGCCGCGCCAGACAGGTGGCCGTCCTCAACTCATCCGACGTTTATCCGACCAGCCGTCCCGGCGAAGCGGCCCAAGGCCTGGTGGTCTATCGCGCCAACGGTTGTGCCGCGTGCCACACCGAGCAGGTGCAGCAGGACGGCGTGGTGTGTGACGTGGTGCTTTCGTCCGCCGGCAAAAATCCGTCGGTGGTGTCCAATCTGCTGGCCACCCTGAAATTGAGCGGCATCACCGAGGAAGCGGCGCTGGCGGCCGGCGACAAGATCACCGCCGCCGGGGGCAAGGTGGAAACGCACATCATTCCAACCGGCCCGGATATCGCCCGCGGCTGGGGTTTGCGCCACAGTGTGGCGGAAGATTTTCTCTACGACAACCCGGTGCAGCTTGGCAGCCTGCGCATCGGGCCGGACCTGGCCGACGTGGGCCGCCGTTTGCCGGACGCGAACTGGCAGCTGCTCCATCTCTACGCGCCGAAAAGCGTGGCGAAGGATTCGCTGATGCCGCCGTTCCGCTACCTGTTTGAAACCAAAAAAATCGGCGCGACCCCGTCGCCCGACGCGTTGAATCTGCCGAAAGAATTCGCGCCCGCCGACGGTTACGAGGTCGTACCGAAGCCGGAAGCGAAGCATCTGGCGGCGTATCTCCTGAGCCTGCACGCCGACGTGCCGCTGTATGACGCGCCGTTTACGCCGGCCGCCCCTGCCAAACCATGAGCGACGAAATCAAAACGAATCCGACCCCCGCCGGCGCCGAACCCACCGCGGAACGTTCGCATCTGCCCATGTGGATTCTCGTGGTGCTGCTGGCCCTGCTGTATGTGGGCGGGCTGTATTTCAACCAGCACAGCGGCTGGTTCGACAAGCAGGTGTATTCGCCGTATGGCAACGCCGCGGAACTGGAGCTGTATCAGCCCAAGTCCGGTGCCGCCGCGGCGCTGGCCGCCGGCAGAAAATCCTACGAGTCCGTCTGCGGCACCTGTCACGGCAACGACGGTCTGGGCAAGCCGGGTCAGGCGCCCATGCTGGCCGGTTCCGAATGGGTCATCGCGAAAGGCCATAATCGTCTCGCGCACATTCCGCTGGCGGGCCTCAGTGGTCCGATCCAAGTCGGCGGGAAGGATTGGAACCTGTCCATGGCGGCGATGGGCGTGGCGTTGTCCGACACCGATCTCGCCAATGTGCTGACCTACATCCGCAGTTCGTGGGGCAACAAGGCCGGTGAAGTCACCGCCGACGACATCAAGGCCATCCGTGCCAGCCTGGGCGCGCGTCCGCAGGTGATGACGCACGACATGCTGATGGCCCTGCCGGAATAAGGCGCGGCCTGCCGGTTCATTGCTCCGCCCATTCCACACATAGTAATTTCGCCTGCTCCAAAACCGTCTGCGTCGCCTTCTCCTGCGTGTCCGGCGGACGAGGACGCGGATATTTGCGCCGCCTCGGAGAGGCACCTGATAATAGCGCTTCACTTCCGCCATGGCTTCTATGGCACAACGAAGCGGAAATACTTTTGCGGTTGAGCAGGATTATACCCGTTGGTGTAATTGAACACTCTGAACGGGTCAAAATGGTTGGTGAGCAGCGGTGTCCAGAGTGCCCAGGGTGTCGCGATGTTCGTGGTTGAATACAAGACGAGACTGGCATTGGTGGTGCCGCCAACTGCCTTGAGTATGAGATTTGTGCCTGCAATAACCGGCGGGGACAAACTCAAGGCATTAAAAATCCCGTTGGCGGTGAGGCCGTATGTGCCGCTGCCGCCGCCGTAACCGTCGCTGACCAGCACGGTAAAAGTGCCGCAATTGGTCGCCGTGTAGGCGATCAGATCATCCGTGACCGGGAAGCCCCCGACCGATTGCAACAAAGCTCCGTTTGGTCCATAGAGCTGAAGATAGCCGATGAAATTTGTGGTTTTTAATTCCAGATTGATCACGTCGCCTTTGCAGGCCGCGCAGGCATACATGTCCAAATCGCCCAGCGAGATGGTTCCGG
>Ga0247670_1000034_pt1 | contig 47312 bp, 40 predicted proteins | sample CNK11_metaG_FD_183042 | JGI IMG/M metagenome (GOLD analysis project Ga0247670, IMG submission 183042) | Soil microbial communities from Purdue University Martell Research Forest, Indiana, United States - CNK11 | ecosystem: Environmental > Terrestrial > Soil > Temperate forest > Bulk soil...
GCCACCGTCATGGCGCCGATGATCACCGGCAGCACCAGCCACAGCATCCAGAAAATGGAGGTGAGAGCTTCGCCCGCCGAATCCCGCGCAAACTTGTGATGGGTCCGCAGCGTAATGACGCCGAGGTGCAGCACCAGCAATCCGGCGGCACCGAGCAGGCTGACTTGCTGCAACTGAATTTCCTTTTTCAGCAGCGCAAAAATCGGCTGTCGCTTTCGTGGTGCGTCGGAGGCGCGTGCGCTGACCGCAAAAAATTTCCATTCGGGCAACGTAATGATTCCGCCGGTCCAGCCCACGTCTTGTGCGCGGAAAAACAGCCGTCGGGCGAACAGAAATCCGCCGACGGAATAAATGCCGAGTATGACGCACAGCGCAGCGATGACGCCGTTGTCCGGCTGGCTTTCCGCCAGGAACGCGGCGGTGAAGCCGCACAGCGTGGCCGGCACGAGCAAGGTCAGCCAGAACGCGCCCGCGATCTGCCGGAGCGGCAGCGTGCTCCACAGTCCGCCGGTAAACGTCGCGGTGGCGATCAGGCAGACGGTGATAAAAAGGTTCCCGGCATTTTCCCGGTCGGCAGCAGACAAGGTTGAATTGTAAAATGCGGTCGCATCCGCAGCGAGCCAGACCATGAAGACGGACAAAAATGCCGCCGTGAGGACAATCAATTTGACTTGCCAGAGGCGCAGCCGCTCCGCCGGCTGCGCCAGCATCGCGGAAAAAGTGTTGAGGCTTGTCTCGCGGCCAATCGAACTCAACGCCATCATCGTCATACCCAAAAACAGCAGTGACGCGATGTAAAAATCATAGGGCCGCGTGATGGCTTGGATCAGCACCAGTAATGTGGCCACGGCCCAGCTCGGGAGCAGCAGGCGGATTTCCTTTTTGACGAGTGCGTTCATGGGCGGCTTGGGAAAAGGTTGGCGGCGCAAACGCAGAGGCGCGGAGAACGCAGAGATCCGCGGAGGGAGGATTTTGGACTGCGGTGCCAGAGCGCAGCGGCGATACCGCTATCGGATGTGGTTTGATGAACAAAAGCAGGATGCTTCTCGCCTTGCCAAAGCGGCGTGGCGTTTCGCTTCCCGCCGCAGTCCAAAACTGCTTGGTCGCAGTTCTTCCGTTCTGCGCTTCTCCGCGTCCTCTGCGCCTCTGCGTTGAACGGAATCTGGTTCATGGTTTTCCAGCGTTGGTTTTTTTCAAGATGTCCGAGGCCACGAAAATTTCCTCCAGCGACAGCGATTCGCAGCGCAGTTCCTCCGGCGAGCGCGCTTTCAATTCCGCCAATAATTTCTCGCTGTTGCCGTTGGCGAGAATTTCCACTTCGCGCCCGTTCTGCTTCACATTCAGCGCACCGGCCAGATTGAGTTGCGCCGGTGCTTGCGCGAAACGTGCGTTGATTTTTCGGAAACGATCACGCGCGGCGTCGGCTTCCATCGTCAGGAGTTCGCGGCCCTGCTCGATGATGGTGAATTCGTCAATCAAGCCCTCGAATTCGGAGATCAGGTGCGTGGAGACAAACACCGTGCGGCGGCCGGGATCGCCGGATTGATACGCGCCGATGACGGTCTCGATGAATTCGCGGCGGACAATTGGGTCGAGGCCGCTTGTCGGCTCGTCGAGCACGAGCAGTTCCGGTTCGGGACAGATCGCGCTGATGAGCGCGAGCTGGGTGCGCTGGCCTTTCGAGAGGCTCGTCGTCTTTTTCCGGTCGTCGAGCTGGAAGCGGCTCAACAGATCATTTTCGATGTCACGGTTCCAGTGTTTGCGGAAGGAGGCAAAATATTCCAGCGTCTCGCGCACGGTCATCCAGGGATAAAACGCCACCATGTCCGGCACATACGCCAGCCGCGATTTCACGGCGACTTCGTCCTTACGCGGGTCGAGGCCGAAGACGCACGCCATGCCGGAATCGGGCCGTAGCATTTTCCGGCCTGCACTTTCAGGCTCAGGCCGTCGACCGCATCGGTCTTGCCGTAACGGCGGGTGAGATTGCTGATTTCGATGATGGGCGGGTCAGTGTTCATAATATTTTTATGGCGGGAACATTCAACGCTCAACATTCAACTCCCAACTTCCAAGGCGAGACCTCGCTCGCTTTGGATGCACTGTTCGGCGTTGAATGTTGAATATTCCGATGTTGTTTTCATTTCGCCTCCTTCACCTGGCGCTCGAAGTGCTCGAGCCGTTCCTGGACGAGGGACAGGAAGGTTTCGCGGTCCACCTGCAGGTGATGCGCCATCACCACGGCCTCATCCACTTCGGTGATCAGCAGTTTTTGCCGCACCGGCTTGGTGAACGGGGAATGGTTCTCCCGGAGAAAACAGCCCTTGCCCGGAATCGTCTCGATGACGCCCTGGCTTTCCAGCTCCGCATACGCCTTGGCGACGGTGTTCCGGTTGACGCGCAATTCCTCAGCGAGCGGGCGGATGGAGGGCAGGGGTTCGCCGGGACGCAGCCTGGCCGAGGCGGCCGCGTAGCGGATCTGGTCCACCAGTTGGAGATAGACCGGTTTGCCCGACTTGAAATCAATTTTGAAAACCATAACGACCGTCTACTGGCATAGGACAGTAGGACAGTAGGGACCGGCTGTCAAGAACGGTTTTGCGAGGCGTGCTCCCAAAATCCGGAGTGCGGCCGTCCCCGGCCGCAGCAACGCGCGATGAAAAGGGTGGTCTGCAATTTTCTGGCAACGTTGCGAGTGAAAGTCGCTGCGCCCCGGGGACGGGCGCACTCCGTAAGTTGCGCATTGGGATTTTGCAGGCCCGCCCCAAGGAAGTTCGTGCTTACACGTAAAGCGCTTTTTGCAGATCATTCACGAGCACGCTCATGAAGGGGTAGCGGCGGTCGGGCTCGCGGGCGATGCACTTGAGGATGACTTTGTCGAGGGCGGGCGGGATTTCGGGATTGTGTTCGCGCGGCGGCACCGGGCCGGCGGGGTTCATTTGCGCCGCGAGGATGTCTGACGGAGTCTCGCCGGGAAACGGTTTGTGATTCGTCAAAATTTCGTAGGCGGAAACCCCGTAGGCAAAGATATCGACGCGGCCGTCAATCGGTTCGCGTTTGAGCTGTTCCGGAGCCATGTAAGCGGGCGTACCGGGATTCTTGGATTGCCGGGTGGGTTTTTCCGGAATCGGAATCGCAGTGTCAAAGTCGATCAACCGCACGCTGCCGTTGCGGGTGACCAGGATGTTTTCCGGCTTGAAATCCAGATGCATAAAACCGCTTTCATGGACGTGCAACAGGCCGGAAGCCATGTCCAGCAGGATTTGCGCGACGTTCTCGGTCAGGACGGGATCGTGCTTGGCAAAGAGTTCCTTGAGGTTTTCCGCCTCGACGTAATCCATCAGCATGTAGTGCGTGCCGTCCGCCTTGCCATGTTCGACGTAGCCGACGATGAACTCGCTTTCGTTCATCTTGGACAGCACTTCGCAGCCGCGCACAAAACGGCGGCTGGCGGTAAAATTAAACCGCAGCTCCTTTTTCAACTTGCGCAGAGCGTAAGCTTTGCCGCGCGAATCCGTGACCAGCCAGATCTCCGACATCCCGCCGCTGTTAAGTAGCTCCTGATGATAATACTTTCCCGCGAACGGCTTTTGCGCAGAGTTTTCCATCGCCGCATTGTTTAAAGCACTCGCCATACACATCCTTTAATAGCACCTGGCGCACAAGCGCGCGAATAAAAATTCTCCGCCGCCGCTTTTTCAGACGGAATCGGGTTGCTTTACCGGCGATAACCGGCAAACAATTTTTTGCTGATAATCTTTGACACAAATTCGCCAGTGGGCTTTGCTGAGCCTATGGTAACAACGGAACTGATTTAATCATCCATGCACGGTATCATGCACGCTCGGTTGTATATCAATAGTTAGACGTTATGCGCATCATTACATCCACGCTTCTCGTCTTTACGTTCATTACTTCTGTAACGACCGGGATAGCTGCGCCTGTGGGCCGTGACCCCGATAAAGACCCTCAGATGGCGAAGCTCCTCCATGAAGCGCGACTTCTCATTGACAGCAAGAGTCAGGCCGCAGCCATCCCGAAGTGCGATGCGGTCATCGATACCTTCAGGGCGTATTATGGCAACAGCACGCAGAAAGTTTTTTGCGCACGCACGTCAGCAGAGAGCTTGGGCGTGCTCCTGAAAGCGTCGCTGGACAAGACCAATGCCATCGCATTGTCCTCGACGTGGTCAGATGCGTATTTCATAAAGGGTTATGCATTACAGGACTTACATCGACTTGGTGAAGCCAAGTCTATGCTTCAGCGGGCCTTGGAGTTATCACCGTTAAACTCGCAGTATCTGGCTGAGATCGGTGAGGTGTATGCGTTGGAGAAGAAATGGGCCAAAGCCGAGCAAGTATATCGGGAAGCTGAGGATAACGCACCACTTTGTCCGGAGGCCAGCAGAGCCGATGAACTTGGCCGTGCCAGACGCGGCCTTGGCTACGTTCTTGTCGAGCTTGGCAAGTTCGACGAAGCGGAGAAGAAATACCAACAGTGTCTGGACGCCAACCCAAACGATAACAAAGCGAAAGCAGAGCTCGAATTTATTCGTGAGCAGAAAGCGAAGCGGAAAGAATGATGACGCAATTTGCAACCAGGGAAGTATCAAATCGTGAGGCGGTGTGAAAACGTTTTGACGGCGGCTGAGTTGAAGTCAGGTAGCGGAAAAGTTTTTACTGGTGTGGAAGTTTTGGATGGAACGGAATAGGTTATCTTCAGTCGGTGATGGGGCCTACCATATTTGACGCTGCATAACCTGAAACTATACGGTAAGGCAATACATCTCTAGCCGTGACGATTGCAGCTTGCATTCAGTGACAAAAAAATTATCGTCGCGATATGCGCACGCTGGCCGCGCCCTTCCAACGCTGGCTCACCACCGGGCTGGGTTTTTTCTACCCGGAAATCTGCCAGCTATGCGATGACGAGCGCGCCACGGCGAAGGACGGCTTTGTCGGCGCCAAATGCTGGACCCAGGTCCGCTTCATCCGACCGCCGTTCTGCGCACGCTGCGGTCTGCCGTTTCCCGGCGATTTGACCACGACCTTTGAGTGCACGAACTGCCGCGAGCTGGAATTGCATTTTACCGCCGTTCGTTCGGCTGTGGTTGCGAAAACCGTGGTGCTGGAAGCGATCCACCGTTTTAAATATCAGCGCGCCCTGTGGTTCGAGAATTTTCTCGCCGACCTGTTGCTGCGCGAGGCGGTGCCGGTCTTGCGCGGTCAGGACTGGGATTTCATTGTGCCGGTGCCGCTGCATTCCTTGAAGCAACGTGAGCGGGAATTCAACCAGGCGGAAATCATGGCCCGGCATTTGAGCGCCGCCACCAGGATTCCGCTGAACACAACGCTCCTCCAGCGTGTCACATTTACCCTGACCCAAACCCGGCTGACCAAGCAGCAACGGGCCGCGAACATGCGCGGGGCGTTTGCAGTCCGGCCCGGCGTCAAATTGGACGGCGAACGCATGGTGCTGGTGGACGACGTTTTCACGACCGGGGCGACGACCAATGCCTGCGCGCTGGCGTTACGGACCGCCGGGGCGGGTGAGGTTTGCGTCTGGACAGTGGCGCGCGGGCTTTAGTAATATCTTAATCAATCAAATGGATACCACTTCGTTCACGAAGAAATCGCTGGGTTTGGATTCGGTGGAACCGGCCTTGACCCCGCCGACGGGGCAGGCGCCCACGTTCATCAAAAAGCCCAAGCTCGGCTCGGGCAAAACCAAGACCAAGAAGCGCGAAATGCCCGAGGGGCTTTGGACCAAATGTCCCACGTGCGCCACGATGCTGTTCGACAAGGAATTGGACGAGAATCTGAAGGTTTGCATGAAATGCGGCCATCATTTCGCCATCGGCTCGCGCGAACGCATCCATTCGCTGGTCGAAACCTGCACCTTCGAGGAGATGGATGCGACCATGTCCAGCGTGGATGTGCTCCATTTCAAGGGCGCGTCCACCTATGCGTCCAAGCTCGAATCCTACAAGAAAAACACCACGTTAAAAGACGCCGTCGTCACCGGCCTGTGCAAGATCGGCAACCAGCGCGTGGCGCTCGGCGTGATGGATTTCAACTTCCTCGGGGGCTCCATGGGTTCCGTCGTCGGCGAGAAGCTGACGCGCCTGATCGAACGCGGGACGGAAAAGGGCCTGCCGGTCATCATCATCTCCACCAGCGGCGGCGCGCGGATGTATGAAGGCATGTTCAGCCTGATGCAGATGGCCAAGACGAGCGCCGCGCTGGCGTATCACGCGAAAAACCATCTGCCCTACATCAGCATCCTCACCCATCCGACCACGGCGGGCGTGATGGCGAGCTACGCGACGCTGGGCGATTTGATCCTGGCCGAGCCGGGTGCGATGATCGGGTTTGCCGGGCCGCGCGTCATCAAGGACACCACTCAGGCCGAACTGCCGCCGGGCTTCCAGACCGCGGAATTTCTGCTCGACCACGGTTTGATTGATGCGATCGTGCCGCGCAGGGAAATGAAGACGCAACTAATCGCCTATCTGGATTTTTTCACCGCCGGGAAAAAGGCCGCCGCCGCTTTGTGACGGAGCGCGGGCGGCCCGCCCGCGAGTTGATTGGAAGAAATAGGAACGCGCGGGCAAGCTGCCCGCGCTCCGGCTACGCTTGCAATTCGTAGTTCAAAAACGAGAGGCAATAAATCGTGGCCGTTTCCACGCGCAGCACGAGCTGGCCCAATGAAATCGGTTGTGCTCCCGCGGCTTGAATCGCCTTCAATTCATCCAAAGTAAAATCACCTTCCGGTCCGGTCCAGACGCCCACGCTTTTCGGCATGCGCCCATGCTGCTTTTCAAAGTCGCGCAACACTTCGCGCGGATGACGGCGTTCCGGTTGCAAGGAGCCGACGAGCAGTAGATCAAAGTGCGTAGCGGCTTTCGGCAGAGAGCCGGATGATTCGTTTTCCGGTGAATTGCGGCGCTCTGCCGAGACGCCGCTACGCGCGAGGAATTGTTCAATCGTCACCGGCGCTTCGATCTTCGGCAGCCACGTTGCGCCGCATTGTTTGATGGCTTCGATCGCGACCTGTTGCCATTTGTCGCGTTTCTTCTCGGCGTCATCACCGTCGAGCTGCATCACCACGCGTTCGGACAGGATTGGCACCACGCACCATGCGCCCAATTCCACGGATTTCTGGATGATGCTCTCGATGATTTTCCCTTTGGGCACGGCTTGCAGCAAGGAGATGCTACAGGGCAGGGGGGCTGTGAACTTTTTGTCCTTCACGGCCAGGGTGAGGAAATCTTTCGCCGCACTCTCAACTTCACAGGAATATTCATGGCCCGCGCCGTCGAGCACGGTGACGGCATCGCCGCGTTGCAAGCGCAGGACGTGCAGCGCGTGATGCGCCTCGCGTCCGTCCAGTCGCAGCGCGTAGCCCGCGCAGCGTTCCGGCGGCAGATAAAAACGGTGCATGGTCTCGATTGTAGGAGCCGACGTGAGGAGGCTCACTCTTTTTCCCCAATTAAATTAGAGTCTCGTTACCTCGTCTCCTACGTCCAATTCACTTGAAAAACTTCTTCGCCTTCTCGAAAAACCCCTGCGACAGCGGCATCTCCTTGCCGTCGCACAGCGCGGCGAACTCCTGCAGCTTCGCCTTCTGCTCATGGCTCAAGCGCGACGGCACCTCCACCTGGACGCGCACATGCAGGTCGCCGTGACCGTAGCCCTGGAGATTTTTCACGCCCTTGCTTTTCACGCGGAAAATCGTGCCCGGCTGCGTGCCGGCGGGAATCTTCAGCGTCGCCTTGCCTTCGAGCGTGGGCACCTCGATCTCCGCGCCGAGCGTGGCCTGGATGAAACTCACCGGCACTTCGCAGACCAGATCGTCGCCCTCACGCTTGAAAATCTCGTGCTCCTTGATGTGCAGCACCACGTAAAGGTCACCCGCCGGTCCGCCGCGAAAACCCGCCTCGCCGTTGCCGGTCGAACGCAGCCGTGAACCCGCATCCACGCCCGCCGGGATGCGGAGTTTGATCTTCGAACTGCGTTGACGCTTGCCGTCGCCGTGGCAGGCTTTGCAGGGTTTTTCCACGATGCGCCCCGCGCCTTTGCAGGTGGGGCACGTCTGCGCGATGCTGAAAATCCCGCGCGACATCAGCACCTGGCCGCGCCCGCCGCACGTCGTGCAATTCTTCAGGCTCGAACCGCGCTCCATGCCCGCGCCGTCGCAGGTCTCGCACTTGTCGAGCTTGGTGACGGAAATTTCCTTTTCGCAGCCGAGCGCCGCTTCTTCCAGCGAAATCTCCAGATCGAAACGCAAGTCATCGCCGCGCTGCGGTTGCGACGGATCCGACTGTCCGCCGCCGAACAAGTTTTCGAAAATGCTGCCGCCGCCGGCGCCGCTGAACACTTCGCGGAAGATGTCGAATGGATCATGAAAGCCGGCGCCGCTGCGGGCGCGCGCGCGCGGGTCGAACGCCGCATGACCGTGCTGGTCGTAGGCGGCGCGCTTCTGCGGGTCGCTCAACACTTCGTAAGCCTCGCCGAGTTCCTTGAACTTCTCCTCCGCCGTATGGTCGCCCGGGTTTTTGTCCGGGTGATATTTCACGGCCAGCCGGCGGTAAGTTTTTTTGATTTCTTCAAAAGAGACTTCGCGGCTGACTTCCAGGACTTCGTAATAATCGCGTTTTGCCATTTCAATTCATCTGCTAAAAGTGGTCGCAGAACTTAAGGAAATACGCGCAAATGGCAAGGTTTATTGACTGGGCTCACAGGTTGCTGAAATCACAGGAGGCGACGTGGGGAGAACACAGATAGCCGGGCCTCGCCGGCAGGACGCAATGGGAGCGCCGAGCACCGTCTCGGCTCGTTGCCCATGCGGGTTTGAAACTGGCCGGGACGGTGCTCGGCGCTCCGACGTCATGGCTAGAGCATTTTCGCCAGATTCAATGAGGCAATGGGCTGCAGTCCTTTTCCTCAACGAAGCGCAGCTGGGGAATCCGGCGTTTGCCAATGATCAAGACGGCGAAACCGATCCAGGAGGTCGCGGCCAGGATGAGCGCCACCGGCATCATCGTGTGGGAATCGAAAACGCCAATGCTCGCGAACGCTAGGCCGGACACGCAATCGGAGCGCCGAGCACCGTCTCGGCTCGTTGCCCGTTCGGGTTTGAAACTGGCCGGGACGGTGCCCGGCGCTCCGGCGTCATGGATGGAGCACTTTCCCCGGATTCAGTGCGGCAGCGGGTTGCAGTCCTTTTCCTCAACGAAGAGCAGCTGGGGAATCCGGCGTTTGCCAATGATCAAGACGGCAAAGCCGATCCAGGAGGTCGCGGCCAGGATGAGCGCCACCGGCATCATCGTGTGCGAATCAAAAACTCCGATGCTCGCGGACGCCAGGCCGGACACGCCGATCTGCAGGAAGCCCAGCATGGCGGACGCGCTGCCGATATTGTGATCGAATGGCACCAGTGCCAGTGCCGCCGCGTTCGGATAGGCGAGGCCGAGGCTGGACAGGGAAATAAACAGCAGCACGAGCGTGGCGGTCAGGCCGAACCAGCCGCATATGGTTCCGACCAGGAACAGCAACGCCACCGGACATTCCACCAGCAACGTGGCGCGGAAAATCTGTTCGCTGGAAAATTTGCGCAGCAGGAAGACGTTGATCTGGTTGCTGCCGATGAAGCCGACTGACAGTCCGGCAAAGATGGCGCCAAACTTTTGGGCGCTGAGGTGGAACACTTCCATGAAGACGATGGGCGAACTGGCCACATAGACGAGTAATCCCGAAAAAGCGAACGCACCGGAGAGCGCGTAGGTGATGAACTGCGGTTCTTTCAAGACGGTCGCATAATTATGCAGGATCGGTCGGAGCCGTAGGGACACGCTGGTATCGGGTTTATGTCCTTGCGGCAACCACCACCAGCACACAGCCAGCATCAGGGCCACGAACGCGGACAGGACGATGAACACCCATTGCCAGCCGAGATGCACCGCCACAAAGACCCCCACGCTGGGAGCGAGGAGCGGCGAGGCGCTGATGATCAAAATCAGCAGCGAAATAATTTTGGCGGTTTCCTTCACCGGGAAAAAATCCCGGACCATCGCCATCGCCGCGACCTGCGCCGCGCAGCCGCCCAGCGCCTGCACGAAGCGCAGGGCGATCAGCCATTCCACGGTGCGGGAACACAGGCAGAGCAGAGAAGCCGCGATGAACAGAACCAACCCGGCATACAATGGCAGTTTGCGTCCGAACCGGTCGAGCAGAGGGCCGTAAAAAAGCTGTCCGGCGGCAAGTCCGGCAAAATAGCTGGCCAGTGACAAAGAAACCCGTGCGGTGGAGGTGTGCAGCGCGGCAGCGATTTCGGGAAACGCAGGCAGATACATATCAATGGCGAACGGGCTGATGGTGGAAAGCGCGCCCAGGATGACAATGACCAAAAATCGGTTGTGAGTTTGCGACATAAATAAAACGCCGCGAAACCTTATACGACAATGATGAACTGTGCAAAGAGCAACGGCAGTGGGCAGTGTCTTGATTTTCCTGGAGCGCGAGTTGTCTCAACTCGCAGCGCGTGGCCAGAACTAGACGGGTAAAGCTGGTTCCATCGTGGTTGTGGCTATCCACACGCTGCGGATTACGGACAATCCGCGCTCCGTAAAATCGTAAACTAGGACACCACCCGGCGGTAAGTCGATGTATGAAGGCAGGCAGTCACGGCGGCTTTTTGTTTCCTAGCGCCGCCGCTTGTTGCAAGCTTGCTCATGGATTTGACGCACCCGCCCGCAGCCGGATGGCTTCATCAGGCTTGGATCCGTATTGTCAAGTGGTGGCCGGTCAAGCTGGTCGGCACGACCCTCGTGATGACGGGCTTTTTTGTCGCCTATTTCTGGGTGCTCAAACATCCGCTGTTCCCCGTCACCACCATGCCGCTCACGGCCATCGACCGGCTGATCAGGTTCAGGCCCGAAACGGTGCCGCTCTATTTGTCGTTGTGGTTTTATGTGTCGCTCGCGCCGGCACTGCTGCTCGAGCGTCGGGAAATTGTTTCCTATGCGGTGGTCACCGTCGGGATGGGTGTCATCGGCCTGGGGATTTTTCTCCTCTGGCCGACCACGGTGGAGTGGCCGGCTGACTGGTCGCAGCATCCGACGTTTGCCTTTCTCAAGAAGGTGGATGAGTCGGGCAACGCGTGTCCCTCCCTGCATGTGGCGTTTGCCGTGTTTACCGCCATCTGGCTCGGACGCCTGTTACGGCAGATGGGCGCGGGAAGTTTGTTGCGCGGGTTCAACTGGCTGTGGTGCCTGGGGATCCTTTATTCCACGATCGCCCTCCGCCAGCATGTGATGCTGGACGTCCTTGCGGGAGCCTTGCTTGGCGCGATGGTCGCGGTAGTGCATCTGCGCTGGTTGCGCGCCGCAGGTTGATTTTAAAAAATCGTGTTCCCCGGCTCAAAATAGCTTGCAAGCAAATTTTTTTAATATAGAAATGGCGTCGTTCGTTCAAGGAGTGCAGGCAATCATGTTCAAAACCAAAACCTCAATAGTAATGTTGCATCCTCGTCATGAAATCAAAAGTCGTCGCGTCCTTTACCCATAGATTATTCCGATACACCACCGGCGTTTCATTGCTGCTTTTGGCAGCCCTGCACGCCGCCGCCACCATCAGCACCTCATTGCAGATGCAACTGGGGAATCCCAGCTCCGCCACCACCAACGCCGCCGTCACCAACAATTATCTCATTCAGCGCACGGTGGAATCCATTGGATACAGTGCCCATTACAACGAGCCGATTTGGGCCAGTTGGGATTTGACCACGGCTGATGTCGGCGGCAGCGGACGCAACAGCAGTTTTTATACGGACACCAATCTGCCGGCGACGTTTTACTGGGTGAAGACCGGCGACTACACCGGCTCCGGTTTTGATCGCGGGCATCTTTGCCCGTCTGCCGACCGCACGGACACGACGAACATCAACAAGCTGGTGTTTTACATGTCGAACATCATGCCGCAGACGCCGGATAACAACCAGGGCATCTGGGCGAACTTCGAGGATGATTGCCGCACGTTCGCCAGCGCCGGCAATGAACTTATCATCATGTGCGGCCCGAGCACGTTCAGCGGGGCCAGGATCAACACCAACGGCCCGGTTTACATTCCCGGCTACACGTGGAAGGTGGCCGTCATCGTCCCGACCGGCAGCGGGACGGCCCTGAGCCGTCTTACCGCCACCAACCGCGTCATCGCCATCAACGTCCCGAACATCGCCGGCATCCGCACGACGCCCTGGACGAATTTTGTCACCTCCGTGAACGCCCTCCAGACGACCACCGGCTTCACGTTCTTTACCGCCGTCGCCTCAGACATCGCCGAGGTGTTGCGTGCCAGGGTGGATGGCGCGGCGGCCCCGGGCATCAGCGGTTTCTCCCCGTCCAGCGCGGCAACGAATGCGAGCGTCACCATCACGGGAAATAATTTCAGCGGCGCCTCGATCGTAAAATTCAACACCACGTATGCGACCAGTTTCACCGTGAATTCCGGAACCCAGATCACCGCGACCGTTCCGGCCGGCGCGACGTCAGGAGCCATCTCTGTCATCGCGCCCGGCGGTCTGGCGGCCAGTGCCGGCAGCTTCACCGTGACCAACGGAACCGGCGGCGGCGGCGGCGGGACAACGAACCTCACCGTCAGCCAGGTCTATGGCGGCGGCGGTAACAGCGGCGCGACCTACATCAATGACTTCATCGAAATCTACAACGCCGGCACCGCGACCGTGAATTTGAGCACCTACGCCGTGCAATATGCCAGCTCCACCGGCAGTTCGTGGTCGGAAACGATTTTGAACGGCACCATCGCGCCCGGTGCACATTATCTGATTCAGGAGGCGGCGGGCACCGGCGGCACCACGGCTTTGCCGACGCCGCAGGCCATTGGCACCATCAGCATGTCGGCCACTGCCGGCAAGGTCGCGTTGACCAAGACCACCACGCTGCTGACCGTGAGCAATCCCGTCGGCACGGCGAACGTCGTTGATTTCGTCGGTTACGGTTCCGCCAACGCCTACGAAGGCACCGGCCCCGCACCGACGATTTCCGCCACGGCTTCCGATTCGCGCGCGGGCGGCGGTGCCACGGACACCAATGACAACCAGGCTGATTTCACCGCCGGCACAGTGAACCCGCGCAACAACTGAAAAATGCGCCCGTGAAGTCCCCACGGCATTTTTGGACGATGCTCACGGCTGCCGGTCTGCTGGCAGCCCTGGGTATCGGCCTGCATTTTCTGGCCGGAAAACGGATCGGAACACCAGCTGTGGAAACCAGAACCGGTTCCACGGCGATGACGAACTCCGTCGAAATCGCCGCCGCCATGCCGCCCAAACCTGACGGTTTCCACGCCGCCGTGTTGGAAGCGTTTCAGGAAACAGATCCCATGCGGCGCTCGCTGGCGTTTGGAAACGCGTTTGCCGCGTGGTTTCAGCATGATCCCGAATCGGCGCTCGCCTGGTTGCGCCGGATGCCGCGCGGCAGCGAATATACGCAGGGCATGTTCCTGTGCCTTCCAGCGATCGGCAAAACGGATCCCCAACGGGCGTTTGCCCTGGCGACAGAAATGGCCGTCACACACGAGCAACTGGCCATCTACAACGTGCTGCTCGATCAGATCGCGCAAAATGATCTGCCGGCGGCTGTGGATTATCTGAGGTCCGTTCCCGCCGGCGAGGCCCGCATCAATGCGCTGCGTGCCGTGGCTGATCGCTGGAGCGATAAGGATGCTGCCGCGGCGCTGGATTGGGCAAAAAATCTCGACAACGCCGATGAACGCGCGGTCATGGTGGAAAGCATTCTGACCACGCTGGCAGCCACCGATCCACGACAGGTCATGGATCTGGCCTCGGAAAATCTCGACGGGGGTGCGCTGGATCGGGTGCTGGAGAAAAGTCTGAAGCAGCTTGCCGTCATGGATCCGCAGTCGGCGGCGGATGCCGTGAGTTTCCTGCCCGAGGGCGGCCTGAAAAAAAATTCCGCGATGGTGGTCGCGCGTTCGCTCGCCGAAATGGATCCTGCCGCGGCGATTTCCTGGCAGCAAACCCTGCCCGCCGATGCCCAGCCCATGGTCCTGAACAATGTGCTGGATGTCTGGCTCAAACAGGATGCCGCCGCCGCCGGACAATATGTCGCGCAGATGTCCGCCGGTCCAGCTCAGGACGCCGCCGTCAGTCATTACGCGGAAAATTGGGCGGTCGGGGATCCTGCTGCGGCCATCGCCTGGGCCGGGAGTCTACCGGGCGGTTCCGCGCAAGCTGCCGCCGTCATCAGCATCGCCTCCGGTTGGGCGCGGATTGATGCCGCCGCCGCGACGCAATGGGCGACGAGCCTGCCCCTGGACAACCCGGCCCGCGCCGAGGCGATACGGGGTGCGTATTCTTATTGGCAACTTGCAGATGTCGCCGCAGCCAGTAATTATCTGAAGACCGTTCCCGGAGCCGGCCAATAGTGTCTTGGCTCAAATTTTACCTGGAAATTGCCGGTAGCGCAACGGAAGCTGATTCGTTCGCAGCCGCGGCCATTTCATTTCTTCCTGGAGAACGCCGCATCAAACGCCGCTGCGTTCGGTATGAAATCCAGTTGGCGGACGAAAGCGCAGTTTTCCATCACGCTGCGGACACGTTCTGGACGCCGCCGACCATGCCATGACGGAGTTTGCGTTTGGCAGCCATAAGATTTTGGAGCGGCGGCAAGCCGGGAAAATTGCATTGGCGAAGCAAGCCGTGAGTTTGGAAGCCCCGGCCGCAGAGCAGGGGATGGTTTTGAGAAGCATTAACCGGCTGAAATTACCGTCCTACTGCACTCGAAGAATGTAAAACCGTCCAGGCGTATTGCGGCTGAAACTGTTGGAAGTAGTGAGGCTGAAGTTCCCGGTCGCCGGGAGGACGTTGGTCACCACCGGCAACCACTGGGCCAACGGGGTGTTCAGGTTGGTGCTGGTCAGGATATAATAGGTTCCGCCGATGTAGCCGTTGGTGGCAATCAAGGTCACATTCGTGCCGGAAACCTGGATGCTGGCAACTTGAGGCGCTGGCCGGGTGTTTGGTCCGCTGAACCAGCGAATTTTTTTTGCCGTCGCCGGCAAACCGCTCACCACCGTCGTGGCACTGCCGCCGCCGAGCGGAATTTTCCAAAGCGTGTTTGCCCCGGCGTCGGACACATAAATAACGGAGTGGGGCACGTCCAGATCCAGCGCCGTGCAACGCTGGACGCCGCCCGAAGCGGTGAACAGGGTGGTCAATCCGGTGCCGCCGTAGCTCACCCGCTGGATGCGGTTCGAGCTTTGGACGGGGGAACCGACGGTGAAATAAACCAGCTGGTTCGTCACGTCCACCGCGACGCCGGTGGGGACGGCGTTGGTGGTCGAGGCGAGTGCGGCCAGGCCGGATCCGGTGAGGCTCATGCTCCAGATTTTATTGGTGCCCGCATCGGCGATGAATATTTTGGAATGGAGCAGATCCAAGGCAATGGCCGTGCAGCGGTAAACCCCGTTGCCGCCGGCGGCCGTGAACAAAGTGACGTTGTTGCTCCCGGTGTAATCCATCCGCTGAACCGTGTTGTTGTTCGCGATGGTGGAACTGGTGGTGAAATAAATTTTCTGGTTCAGCACGTCCAGCGCGAGGTCGGTCGGAAAGCTGGTCAGGCCGCCTTTGACCAGCGTCGGGCTGGTGCCGTTGAGGTTGGCGCTGAAAATGGCATTGGCCAGCCCGTCCACCAGAAACAATCTGCCGTTGAGCGTGTCCACAGCCACGGAGGTGCAGCGGTTGATGTGGTTGAAATCAACTCCGGTTGCCGTCAGCAGCGTGGTGTTCGGGCTGCCGTTGGTGCCCACGCTGTCCAGGGTGTTCAACGACACGGTGGAACTGCTCGTATTGTAATAAACCGGCTGGGCCACCACTCGTCCGCCGGCGAGCAGGATGAATAACAGGGCGAACGTTATGCGCAGTTTTAACATTGAGTTGGTTTGGCCTGAAAACGATCCATCAAAAATTAATTTCGCGACGGAAAAATGCCATACAGACAGATGATGAAATTCACACACGAATAAGGCTGCAGATTGGAATGTGGCTGGTTACCGCCAGCATTGCCGATCATGCCCGCATTCATCGTGGCATTGGTCGCTGCGTTGGAGTAATCCAGTGAAGTGCCCGTGGATTCAATGGCCGGCAGATTGCCCGTGGGACTGGATTGATTTCCTCCGCTGGCGACGCTGTTGACGAAATGACTGTGTGCCGGCATTTGACTTGAGATCAGAGTGATATTTTCAGCGCCTGATACTTCGCCAAGATTGTGCGGTGAAAGCCCGGGGCCGGTAGTGCTGCCGGTATGCATGGGTACTCTTCCGCGCAAATCCGGCAAGGCAAACGTCGTGGTGCCGTTGCCGCCGTAGGTGGTGCCGAGGATGGAAAACAACGCCGTGTTTTGAGCGATGGAAAGAATTTGCCCATCGCAAAAGGCCCAGTTGCGCGGCGGAAAGTTGCCGGCGAACAGCGAGATTTGTCCTATGAATGGAGATGACATGGTTTTGTTTTTTTCTTGGATTAAGTTTGCGTATTTGTGAAAGGAGGTGGCTCAGGCGGACACGGGTCGGTTGAACACGGCTTCATAGCGCAACCAGTCCGCGCCCGGCAGACCAACCGGGCCGAGGTGCATTTCAAACCGGCCCAGCTCGCGGTGTTCAAACTGGTGGATGGCCGAGGCGAGCGGGATGTCTTTCGGGCCGCTGAAAATGAGTGAGAATTTTTGGTAGTTCAAATCGCCCGGCGGCTGGCGGCCAAGCGTCCGGCGCGGCGTTGCGAGCGGAGCTTTGAGCAACGTGAGGTTCACCACCTGACCGTCGTCCAGCCTCACTTTGAAAACGGTGTGGACCTGTTGCGACAAAATCGCGTGGCTGAAGCTGCCGGCGGGACTTTCACCAGTAATGGCGGAGACGCGTAAAGAACTCGCCGGAACCAAAGCCAGCGCCGCCAGTGACAAGGTGCAATCCGAGAGAAATTGGCGACGCGTTTTCAATGAGGGATGTATTACTTACTCGTTGATTTATTGCTCCAACCGATAGCGCTTGACAGTAACCGGATTTTGGTTCATGTCAAGCTTCCTTTGCCTTCCTCGCGGGCTAGAATGACTCAAATTGATTGCACTGCGCGAAAAAAAGTTTTCCACTGGGTCAACCTCGCTTCGATGGCGAGGCAGCCGGTTTGCCAACATAAGTCATCCACCATGAGCGCCATCTCTGTCCGCCCCGAACAACCACCGCGGGATGAAGCCTTTCTCTTTGAGCTTTACGCCAGCACGCGCCAGGAAGAACTGGATGCGTGGGGCTGGCCGCCCGAAATGCGAACCGCGTTTCTCAAAATGCAGTTCACGGCGAGCCATGGCCTGCGCCAAATGTTTCCGGATGCGGAATTTCAAATTGTATTGGTTGACGGCGCGAACGCCGGCCGCTTCGTGGTGCATCGCACGCCCGATGCTTTGCGGGTCGTGGACATGGCGTTGCTGCCACAGCATCGCAATGCCGGCTTCGGCACGGCTTTGTTGCAGCGGGTTTTTGGCGAGGCTTTGGGGACCAAAAAACCGCTCCGGCTGGAAGTCCTCAAGACCAATCGCGCGGCGCGGCTCTACCAGCGGCTGGGCTTCGTCATTATTGGCGAGAATGAACTGGAATACCAAATGGAATGGCGCGCGCCCGCCGTTCCCGTGACGGAACCGCTGCTGCCGGACGCACTGAAACTTCCCTTGCAGTTCGATGTCGTCCGAATGCAGGCGAATCTGGCGGGAATTCTCGCGGAAGAATTTGTCCCCCACTTTAACACCGCGTATTACCAAGGTGATTGGAGCGCAGTGCCGCTGCGTTCCGTCGGCGGACGCACGGATCGAATCTATCCCGACCCGACGGCCAAGCATGCGTTTGCTGATACGCCGCTGCTGGCTCGCTGTCCTTACATCCGCGAAGTGCTCGCTTCGCTTCGTTGCCCGCAGCAGGCCGTTCGCTTTTTGCGCCTCAAAGCGGGTTCCGTCATCAAGGAGCATCGCGATCACGAACTGGGATTCGAGGATGGCGAAGTGCGTGTGCACATTCCGGTCATCACCAATCCGCAGGTGGAATTTGTGCTCAACCAGATTCGCGTGATCATGAATGAAGGTGAGTGTTGGTATGCCAACGTAAACCAACCGCATCGGGTCGCCAACCACGGAAATGTGGATCGCATCCATCTGGTGGTTGATTGCGTGGTGAACGGCTGGCTGCGCGATTTGATGCTCGCCACGGCGGCGGCTTCAAAAAAATCTTCCGGGCTTCAGGCAAAACCCTGAAGGCGACGCTGCGCTTCGAGGTCTTGATAGACGCCGTCCAGCCATCGCTCCGTCAGTTCACGCAGTTCCGGCGGAACGGATTTGCGTTTGGCCTCGCTGTCCGGGGCGAATGGCAGCACGGGATTTTTCGCGTGCATCTGCGCGGCGTTTAGCATCCGTTGCATTTCCTCCGCGGAAAAATCCACCTGCCAATGCTGCAGCAACGCCGGCCACGCGGCGGCGGGCAGTTGTTGATAATTCAGCAGCTTGCCGCGCCCGGCTCGCGTTTCGACCAAAGCCGTCTCGCACAATTTCGCCAGCACCCGCGCGGTGTATTCATAGAGCGACATCTTTCCCACGGTGGCCGCGTCCCAGCCGAACATCCGCGCGTCCAGCACGCCCGGGATCATCTGCCGGCCGAGCTGTTCCATCGCCGAGGCCATCACTTCCACCGGTTCGCGATATTGATAGATCCACGGCACATCGGGAAAGGCGCGTTGCAGCAACGGCAGATGCATCACGTGCCAGCAATCGAATTTGATGAAGACATTTTTTTCCGCCGGCGAACGTCGCCATGCCAGCGCGCTCACGAGCCAGTGCAACCATTGCACCCGTCGTTCCTCCGTAACGTGCGGATGCTTGAAATACGAGCCGAGGATGTCGTCAACCGGTTCGACTTCCGAGAGCACGATGTTTGATGGCAATGCCGCGAGCATTTGCGACGTGAGCGTCGAGCCGCAACGCGACATGTGGAAGATAAATCCGGTGGGGCGCAAGCCCGGCTGCGTCGCGGCGATCTCGCCCAATTCCTCCAGCGGCGTCTGATGGCGGAACAGCAAATCCGCCGGATGCCGCAGGCAGGATTCGACCGTTTGCGCAAAAAATGGATCCGTGAAACGCCGCCCGCCCAAGTAAGCCCAATCCACCATCGGACGGGAATCGCGCCAAAAAATCCGCGTGGGTATCCAGCCGGAAAAATCCTTCATATCCACCGCTCCAGCCATTCGCGGCGTTTTTCCTGAACCGCATTTTGCACCGTCGCCTCATTGAACACCAACCCGCGCTCGGCACCGAGCCGCACGGCAAGCCCGGCGAATGAGGAAATATTTTCCGCCGCGCGGAGCTGGTTGTGCAGCGTGCGATCGGCCAGCACCAGCTCGCCGAAACGTTTCAAGTTTTCTGACTGCTGCGAGGCGTCCATGAGATCTTGCTGCGGATTTTGAGCGGCCCGTTTCGTGATTGCAAGTCCTGCCCGTCAAAACCTTCCGGCTTGGCAGCGAAGGAATGGAATGTTACGAGAAAAGCGACAACGCTGATGAATCCTGAAGCCAATACCGCCGTGAGCGGAAAAATCGTCGCCTTTCTCCGCGAGATCGGGTTGCCAATCCGCGCCGATGCGATGGGCGACGATACGGTTCTGCCCGGCATCAAAGTCGAGCACGGCGGGCTGCTTTACGATCCCGCCAAACTTAAATATCCGGGCGACTTGCTGCACGAAGCCGGACATCTCGCCGTGAAAACTCCGGCCGACCGTCAAGCCTGTGGAGCTGACGTCGGCAGCGATCCGGCGGAAGAAATGATGGCCATCAGTTGGTCCTACGCGGCGGCGCTGCACATCGGCCTGCCGCCGGAAGTTGTGTTTCATCCTGAAGGCTATCGTGGCGGCTCACAATCATTGCTCCACAACTTCGCCTCCGGTTATTTTCTCGCCTTGCCGATGCTCCAATGGATTGGTTTGACGCACGATGAAAAGCAAGCCCGCCAGCTCGGGGTCGAACCGTTTCCCAAGATGAAACTGTGGTTGCGCCCAAATTGATTGGAAGTCTTTGATTCCCTTTGCAGCATGGGCAGAATTTGATTCGGAATTTATTTCTTCTTGGAAAACGCCGCATCGAACGCCGCTGCGTTTGGCGTGAAATCCAGCTTGCGGACGAACGCGCAGCTTTCGGTCGCGCCGTGGACGCGGTCCATGCGGCCGTCTTCCCATTCCACCGAGAGCGGGCCGCGATAGCCGACATCGTTCAAGGCGACGATGATCTCCTCGAAATTGATGTCGCCGTGGCCGAGCGAGCGGAAATCCCAGAAGCGGCGCGGGTCCGTGAAATCCGTGTGGCCGCCGAACACGCCCACCGTGCCGTCGCCGTGGCCCCACCACACGTCCTTCATGTGCGCGTGGAAAATGCGGTCGCCGAACTCGCGGATGAATTTCACGTAGTTCACACCCTGATAGCCGAGATGCGACGGGTCGTAATTGAAACCGAAGCGCGGATGCTGCTTCACCGCTTCGAGCGCGCGTTTGGCTGAGGCGATGTCAAAGGCGATTTCCGTGGGATGCACTTCGAGCGCGAAGTTGACGTTTTCCTTTTCAAACACGTCAAGAATCGGCAGCCAGCGCTTGGCAAAGTCGGCGTAGCCTTTGTTCCAAAAATCCTGACTGGTCGGCGGGAAACCGTAAATCGAATGCCAAATCGAAGAACCGGTGAAGCCGTTGACGGTAGCGGGTCCTTGCGGATGGCCACCATTTAGCTTCGGCGGTTTTGCGTCAAAGAATTTTCGCGCGGCCTTCGCCGTGGCCTTCATTTTTTCCGCGGCCCGCTGGCGGACGCCTTCGGGTTTGCCGTCGCCCCAGACATCGGTGGGCAAAATCGCCTGGTGCCGATCGTCGATCAGATCACACACGGCTTGGCCGACAAGATGCGACGAAATCGCGAAACATTTCAGGCCGTGCTTCGCGAGCAACGCCCTTTTCTTTTTGCAATAATCGGGTTCAGCAAGGGCGCGATCCGTTTCGAAGTGGTCGCCCCAGCAGGCGAGTTCCACGCCGTCGTAGCCCATTTTCTTGACGAGCGGCAACAGTTTGGCGAGCGGGAGATCGGCCCATTGGCCGGTGAAGAGGGTGACAGGTCGTGACATAAAAAGTGATTTTTGGTGGGGCAATCTTGCCAAGCAGAACGATGAGGTCAAGCGTGTGATTCATTGGAGCGCGACCGGTCCCCGGTCGCAGCGCGTGGAGGGCGAAGGGCGCGTTGAATAATCGGAACGTCTTCCGGCGGACGTCAGCGCTGCGGGCGAGGGACCGCCCGCGCTCTGGAGGGCAGTGCAAACGCGGGACGGGTGGGATAATTTCAATGCTGGTTTGCCTGCCCACGTGCTGCGGTTTGGGACAAACCGCGCTTTGTTTTTAGCTTTTTACCGTTGACAGTTTTGCGTTGGTCGAGAGTATTCAGCGCATTCATGAACAATCGTCACGACAAAATCCTCTTCTGGGGCTGTTTTATCGCCCTCATCACCACCAGCTATGCCTTCATCAGCCGCATGATTCTCTGCGGCGGACAGTTCGTGACCGACTTCGGTTTGGACAAAGTGTCCGTGGGCGAACTCCAGGGCGCGGGCATCTGGCCGTTCGGCGTGAGCATCATTTTATTCAGCCTGTTCATCGACCGCATCGGTTACAAGGTGGCGATGATTTTTTCCTTCGTCAGTTATCTGGTGTATACGGCGATGGCGTTCATGGCCTACCAGTCCATTCACGGCGTGACGGGCGACGCGCTCATCGCCGGCCAGAAGCACGGCTATCAATTGCTTTACTGGGGCAGCATCATTCTCGGTCTCGGCAACGGAACCGTGGAAGCCTACATCAATCCGGTCGTCGCCACGATGTTCAACAAGGACAAGGTGAAATGGCTGAACACGCTGCACGCCGGCTGGCCGGGCGGATTGGTGCTGGGCGGACTGTGCACGATTGCGCTGGCGAACAATCCCGACTGGCGCCTCACGCTCGGATTGATTTTGATTCCGGCGATTATTTTCTTCCTGATTCTGATCAGCCGGCAATTCCCGAAGAGCGAACGGGAACAGGCGGGCATTGGCTACGTCGCCATGCTCAAGGAACTCGGCGCTTTTGGTGCGCTGGTCGGGTTTGGGTTGGTGTTCGCCCAACTCGGCCAGGTTTTTGGCTGGAGCAGTGGTCTGGTCTGGGGACTCACCGGCGCGGTGGTTGTCGCGTTTGCCGCCATCACCAAATCTTTTGGCCGTCTCATCCTCGCCTTTCTCATCATCATCATGATGCCGCTGGCCACGACGGAGATCGGCACGGACGGCTGGATCAGTTCGCTCATGGAAGCGCCGATGAAAGCCGCCGGCCACAACGCCGCCTGGGTTCTGGTTTACACCTCGGCCATCATGATGGTGCTGCGTTTCTGCGCCGGGCCGATCATTCATAAGTTTTCGCCGCTGGGCCTGCTGGCCGGATGCACGACGCTCGCCATCCTTGGCCTGACCGCACTTTCCAAAACCAACGGCGCGGGCCTGATGGTCATTTTCGCCGCCGCCACGCTTTACGCTGTCGGCAAAACTTTCTTCTGGCCGACGATGCTCGGCCTGACGAGTGAGCAATGTCCCAAAGGCGGCGCGCTCACGTTGAACGCGATGGGCGGCATCGGCATGCTCGCCGTGGGCATCCTGGGTTTTCCGTTCATCGGCTATTTGCAGGAATCCACCGCCACGAAAGAATTGCAGGCCGCGAATCCGGCGATCTACCAGAGCGTGACCGTGGAGAAGAATTATCTGCTCGGCAAGTATCAGGCGATTGATCCGGTGAAGAGCGCGGCGTTGACGGATCAAGCCTCGCAGGCGGCGATCACGACCGCGACCACCACCAGCCAGTTCAGCGCGCTCGGCAGGATGGCCCTGTTCCCGGCCTTCATGCTCGCGGGCTATCTCGCGCTGATTTTCCATTTCAAAACCAAGGGCGGCTACAAACCGGTGCAGCTGGATGCCAAATAGAAAATTAACGCAGAGGCGCGGAGGCCGCAGAGAAACGCAAAAGCGGCAAACTGGAAATCAAAAGTGCCGCCGACTGGAAAGCCGGCGGCACTTATAATTTATTTGGAAAAACTCCGCGCCTCTCTGCGCTCTTTGCGTTTCTCCGGCTTGTGATCTTTACGACAGTTTCCAGCCCGCGCGGTCGTCGCGTTTGACGAACTGTGCGGCTGCCGGGCAGTTGGTGGCGCGCATGTTCGGCCCGTCCCACTCGATTTTCTGGCCGACGCGCAGCGAGACGCAGCCGAGCAGCATGATCTCCGTGAGTTGCGCGCCGACGGCGAAGCGCGAGTAGCACATCTCCGGCTTGTCTTCTTTGATGGCTGCGATCCATTCCAGATGCTGGCGCAGGTCATTGTCGCCCTTGAACGGATTGCGCGGGATGAACTGCGGAATCGCCGTCACGATCGGGCTTTTCTTGAAGTGCGTGTATTTGGTTTCGCCCTTCAATTTCACGAAGAACTGTTCGCCGTAATCGTCCGGGGAAAAAATGGTGCCCTTCTCGCCGACGAGCAGACAGCCGCTGCCGGGAATTTCGCCGAGCATCGCGGCGATGTCCGCCGTGAGTTCGGCCGGCGGCTTGTTGCTGGCATCGTGGCCGCCGCGGTGATTTGATTTCGGCTTGTTGGTCTCGTCATTTGAGGACGGAGTCTCGCTGAGCGGCTTGCCACCGTCATACCACCAGAGCGTGACGGGCGACTGCTCCAGTGTGTCATGCTGGTGGAAGAACGTCTTGTGCATGGCCGGAATCCGGGTTTTGCGCGCAGGAAATTGAAACCGGATTTTCGAACCGATCGGATACGTCTCCGTGTTCATCCCGCCGATGGCGGTGGCTTCAACTTCCGTCGGGTAACCGAGATTCAAACTGCGGAACGTCATGTTGACGGTGTGGCAGGCCATGTCACCCAGCGCGCCCGTGCCGAAATCCAGCCAGCCGCGCCAGTTGAACGGATCGTAAACGCCTTTTTTATACGGACGCATTGGTGCCGGGCCGATCCAAGTATCCCAGCTCAATGTTTCCGGAATCGGATCGGAACCTTCCGGACGGCCGATGCCCTGCGGCCAGATCGGACGGTTGGTCCAGATGTGGACCTCGCTCACCTGGCCGATGATGCCGGCCTGGATGCATTCGACGGCGCGGCGCAACCCGTCCGCGGCGCTGCCTTGATTGCCCATCTGTGTGACGACGCCGGTTTCGTGTGCCAGATCACGCAGGTAACGGGCTTCATAAATGGTCTGCGTCAGCGGCTTCTGGCCATAGACGTGTTTGCCCAGGCGCATCGCGTGCGACTCGGCGATGGCGTGAAAATGATCCGGGGTGGCGCAATCCACGGCGTCAATGCCTTTTTCCATCTCGTCGAACATGACGCGAAAATCCCGATAGAATTTTGCGTTCGGATATTTCTGAACCGTCTTCGCGCAATTCTCGGTGTCCACGTCGCACAGGGCGACAATGTTTTCGCCATTGCAGCAATCAGCGTCACCTCCGCCCTTTCCGCCCGCGCCGATGATGGCAATGTTCAACTTGCTGTTCAGATTTTTCCCGCGGAGCAGGGTGGGGACGCCGAAGACCACGGCGCCGGAGGCCAGCGTGGCGGTTTTCAGAAAGTTGCGCCGGTTCCAGCGGATGCTTGTGTCGGACTTGTGTGAATGCATGGGCGAAACTTACCAGCAAGTATTGGTTGTTCAATCGCAAAACAAATCTTTTCGTCGTCAATTTACGGGACCATAACCTTTTGGTTTTTGCTGGCCAAATGGCGTCGTTGATTCGAGACTGGCACCAATCCTGGTTGCGACGGTATCCCCGAAATCGGTTACTGGCGGAATTGAGAGGATTTGAAACAATGCCCCGGCACCAAACTAAAAAGACTGTCTGATTATGAAATTTAAATACATTCCGCTGCTGGCCGCCCTTTGCAGCCTTACGCTGGTCCACACCACTTTTGCCGCGCCGATCCCCGACGATTGCCGGACCGGTGGGATTGCGCTTGGCTGCCAGGCGTGGACTTTCAAGGAATACTCTGTCATGGAGGCGATCGACAAGACGGCTGCGGCCGGCGGCAAGGTCATTGAATTTTATCCGGGCCAGAAGTTCAGCCCGGAAAAGCCCGAGGTGAAATTCGACCACAACGCCACCGACGAAATGATCGCCGCCGTCAAGGCCCGGCTGGCCAAGGACGGCATCCGGGCGGTCAATTATGGCGTCGTGGGCATTCCGAAAGACGAAGCGGAGGCGCGGAAGATTTTTGTGTTCGCCCAGAAGTTCGAGCTTTACGGCATCACCACCGAATCGGTGGACGCGATTGATACGATCGAGAAACTGGTGAAGGAATACGACATCCGCGTCGGCTTTCACGATCACCCGCGCCAGCCCAACAACCCCGCCTATAAAATGTGGGATCCCAACTACATTTTGAGCGTGGTCAAGGATCGCGACGCCCGCATCGGCTCCTGTTCCGACGTCGGCCACTGGGTGCGCTCCGGCTTGAATCCGGTGGACTGCCTGAAAATCCTTCAGGGCCGCGTGATCAGCGCCCACCTCAAGGATCTCAACGAGAAATCCATGGAGGCGCACGACGTGCCGTTCGGCACGGGCGTGTCGAACATGGCGGGAATCATTGATGAATTGAAACGCCAGAACTTTGCCGGGAACGCCTCGATCGAATACGAATACAACTGGAAGGACAACGTCGTTGACGCGGCCCAGTGCGTGGGCTTTGTCCGCGGTTACGGGAGCCGCTGATCGGAATGTTTGAATGGATTCGCCCGATGACGGTCTGAATCATCGTCCCGGGCGAAATAATCTCTTGAAACCTTTGCGCGTCTGACGGCATCTGTCAAAGTTGCCAAGCTTTTAACATGAACGACTCGACTGATAAAAAAACGAACGGATCCGGTGAAGAACACGGTTGCAGCCGCTGCGATTACACTCTGGCGTTTCTGCTGCTGCGATTGTGGCTGGCGATGCGCGCCATCCTGGCGGGCCTGGAAAAATTCGGCGCCTACAAAACCGTCCAGCAGCCCTTGCTGGATCCCACCACCGGCCAACCGGATCCCAGCGGCGCGGTGGTCGAGTTCAAGGTGAAGTTCTATGCGCTGGCCAATTACTCGGGCATTCCCGCGTCGTTGAAATCCAAGTTTGATCACGAAGTGTTGCTGCCTCATTTCGCCACGGCGGCCTTCAATGCGCTGCTCGGTCCGGCGCTCATTCTCACCGGGGTCCTGCTGCTCATCGGCCTCGGCACGCGGTTCTCGTTGTTTGTGCAGGGATTGATATACATCGCGTTGACGGTCGGTTTGATTTTGATCAACCAGCCGGATGGCATTACCTTTCTGGGCGTTCACGTCGCCCTGGTCGCATTCGCCCTGATGCTCGTCAAATACAACAAGCTCGCGCTTCTCAAAAAATGGTAAAGGAACCCATCACGCGCCGCGATTTCATCGGGGCCACGGCTGTGGCGGGTGCCGGCCTGTTGTTGACCTCGTGCAGTCCGGATTCCGGCTCAAAACCGGCCGGCCAAAAAACCTCGGCGCTCAGCCAGCTCAACATCGCGCTCATTGGCTGCGGCGCGCAAGGCCAGGTGCTGCTGGATTCGCTGCTGGTGATCGAGGGGATCAAACTCCTGGCCATCGCGGACATTTGGGATTACAACCGCGACAGCAACGTCCGCCGGCTCAAGAGCCAGGGCGCGGAGGTGAAGGGTTACGAAAACTACGAGGACCTGCTCGCGCACGAAAAAGATTTGCAGGCGGTCATCGTGGCCACGCCGGATTTCTGGCACGCGCCCATCACCAACGCCTGCCTCAAGGCCGGGCTGCATGTGTATTGCGAGAAAATGATGAGCAACACCATCGATGGCGCCCGTTCCATGGTGCAGACGATGCGTGAGACGGGAAAGTTGTTGCAGATCGGCCATCAGCGTCGCAGCAACCCGCGCTATATGTTCGCGCTCAGCCGGCTCGTGCAGGATGCGAAGATTTGCGGCCGGCTCACCGCCGCGAACGGGCAGTGGAACCGCGCGGTCGCCGAAGACCTGGGCTGGCCAAAAAAATTTACCATCTCTCCCGAGATGCTGGCCAAATACGGTTATAAGGATATGCACCAGTTCCGGAATTGGCGCTGGTTCACAGGTCTCGGCGGCGGGCCGCTGTCTGATCTCGGCGCGCACCAGATCGACATCTTCAACTGGTGGTTTGGCGTCACGCCCTCGTCGGTCATGGCCAGCGGCGGCGTGGATTATTACAAGAACCACGAGTGGTATGACAACGCGATGGTGGTCTATGAATATCCGTTGCCGACCGGCATGGCACGCGCGTTCTACGAAGTGCTGACCACGACCAGCGCGGGCGGCGGTTACTTTGAGATGTTCATGGGCGACGAAGGCACGATCAAGATGTCCGAGAATCCCAGCATCACGAAGCTTTACCGTGAAGACCGCGCAACCGTGTGGGATGACCTGGTGGCGAAAAATTATCTGCGCGCCAGTGCCACGGCCACCCCGACGGGTGATGCCGACAAAGTCGACGTTCGTGAAACGGCGCCGTTGCTGCAATATGACATCCCGGTGACATTCAACAAAAAAATCCACCAGCCGCATCTGGAGAATTTCTTCAACGCCATCCGCGGCACGACCAAACTGAACTGTCCGGCGGACGAGGCCTTCTCCAGCGAATACGTCATCCACAAGGCCAACGAAGCCATCGCCGCCCGCAAAACCATTGAAATCACCGCCGAAGAAACGAAAGCTTAAAACTATCCTCGTATGAAAAATTCATTTTTTAAATTGTCCGTTGCCGCCGCACTGTTCGCCGTCACCACCGTGTTCGCCGAAGACCAGGTGCCGCTCAAAACCGATCTGCCCAAGCCGCTGTTCGTCGGCACGCCGGTGCCCATCAAAGTCCCAAACCTGGAGCCGGCGACCAAAGGCAAGCGGCCGGATTTCATGGTTCCCGCCGGCACGGTCAATCTCGCCAAGGGCAAAAAAGTCACCGCCAGCGACAGTGATCCGGTGGTCGGCACGCTGGATTTGATCACCGACGGCGACAAGGAAGGCGACGAAGGCTCCTGGGTCGAACTCGGGCCGGGCAAACAATGGGTGCAGATCGATCTCGAAAAAGAAGCGGCCATTTCCGCCATCATGCTCTGGCATTTCCATTCGCAGGCCCGGGTGTATTTCGACGTGGTGGTGCAGGTGTCCGACGATCCGAAGTTTGAGAAGGACGTGACGACCGTTTTCAATGCCGACGCCGCCAACGAACTGGGTCTGGGCACGGGCACAGACCGTCCTTACATCGAAACCTACGATGGCAAGTTGATCGATGCGAAGGGCGCGAAAGGCCGTTACGTCCGGCTCTACAGCAAAGGCAACACGACCAACAAGCTGAATCACTACATCGAAGTGGAAGTGTTTGGCAAACCGGCCGCGTAAATTTTCCTCCCTCGCCCCGCCCCCAAGCGGGGAAAGGGCCGGGGTGAGGGGAATTGATCTGGAAAACCATTGTCTCCTCCCGCCAAAAAAACAACGACAACGCCATCGCCAAAGATCGGTTGGGCGTTTTTTATCGTCCTGGCGCTGCTGGCCCTCGCCGTCCGCCTGCCGCAGCTCGGCGTGCGGCCGATGCACACGGATGAATCCATCAACGCCTACATCATCGGCCAGGTGCTCGCCGGGGAAAAATTCCGCTACGACTCGCAGGACCGGCACGGCCCGGCGCTTGCCGCCGAAACCCTGCCGATCGTAAAACTGCTCGGCGCAAAGAAATTTGCCGACCTCACCGAAACGCAGCTGCGGCTGGTGCCCGCCCTCACTGGCGCCGCCACCCTCTTGCTGTTTGGCGCGGGCGTGGAGATGTTCGGATTCACCGCGTGTCTCATTGCCGCGCTGTTGTTCGCTGTTGCGCCGCTGCCGGTGTATTACAGCCGTTATTTCATCCACGAAACCTTGTTCGTCGCGGCCACGTTCGGACTGATTCTTTCCGGCGGTCGTGCGATGCAAAAAAAATCCCCGTCGTCCGCCGCGCTCGCCGGATTTTGCGCCGCGCTGATGATGGCGTCCAAAGAAACGGCGGTCATCCATTTCTTCGCCATCGCCGTTGCGTTGATTGTTTTTCGTTTAGGAATGCCGGTCCCGCGGTCGGTGGAAGTGGACAATGTTCACAAGCCTGCCGGTCGGAAAAGGAGCGTTCCGATTGCGAAAATGATTTTGATCGCGGCCGGAGTTTTCATTTTCACCTCGATCCTGCTGTTCACCTGGTTCGGCCGGAACTGGGCGGTGTTTGCGGATTTGCTGCATGCCGTTCCAAGCTTCGCCGGCCGCGCCGAAGGCCAGGGGCATGAAAAGCCGTTCTGGTATTACGTAGTCCTGCTTAGCGGCGGCTGGTCTGGTGCCATGATCCTGGGGTTGGCGGCACTCGGCATTTTTCGGGCACTCAAGTCGGGACGCCGACGCTGGCTGGTCGTGTATGCGCTGCTTGCCGGTTTGATTTACAGCGCGATTCCCTACAAAACTCCCTGGCTCGCCTTGAACCTCTGGCTGCCGCTGACCATTTTTGCGGGCATGGCCGTCGAATGGATTTGGTTTGCCACGCCCAAACTTTCCGTCCGGCTTGCCATTTTGGCTTTGATTGGCTTCCTTGGTGTCGCGGTCGCGCATGACACCTGGCAATGGGTATTCTCGAAGCCGGCCGACGAAAAAAATCCCTACGCTTATGCCCACACGGGGGAAGATCTGTTGCGGTTGCCGGACCGGCTGCAAGCATTGGCGCAGAAGGATGGAATTTCCAATCCACGTATCGCCGTGGTTGCCGCTGATGCATGGCCGCTGCCGTGGTATTTGAGGAAATTTTCACAGGTGGGATTCTGGCAACCAGGGCAGGAGACCGGCCCGGCGGATTTCTTCATCACCACAACGGATGTGTCCGACGGGCTGGCAGCGCGATTGAAAGATTTCCGGTCGGAATTTTTTGGTCTCCGTCCCGGGGTTTTGTTGATCCTCTGGACACCGCCTGTCGAAAACAAGCCATGAGCGAAGCCTCCATCCATGTCTTCAATCATCGCGCGATGGCGACGCAGTTTCAGGTGCGCCTTGCGAACGAGGAAAAAAACTATGCAGCCCAGGCGGCTCAGGCATCGTTTGCCCTGACGGATCAGCTGGAATCGCTCTTGAGCCGTTTTCGCGCGAATAGCGACATCGCGCGGATCGCCCAGCTTGCTCCCGGTGAAAGCTTGCGTTTGAGCGAACCGGTTTTCGCCTGTCTCGAAATCGCACAAAAAATGGAAGCTATGACACGTGGTGCATTTTCCGTGGCCGCCGCCGCGTTGAAATCCCAGTCCGCTCCGCCGCAGTGGACTTTGCTGAGGGAGCAATTTTCCATCCGCTGCGATGGCGGCAAGCTGGAATTTGATTTGGGCGCCATCGGCAAGGGGTTCGCGCTGGATCGCATGGCGGATTTGTTGCGCGAATGGGAGTGCCCGGCATTTCTGCTGGTGGCCGGCGGCAGCAGCATTCTGGCGGGCGATCCACCGGCGGAGACGATTGGCTGGTCGTGCGGTCTGGGGGATGATCATTCGTTGCAGCGTTACTGGCTGGCCAGGGGTTCCTTGAGCGGCTCCGGCCTGGCGGTGCAGGGACAGCATATCTTTGATCCAAGAACCGGCGCGGCGGCGCGGCGGATCCACCGTGCGTGGGCGCTGGCCGACAGTGCCGCCGAATCCGACGCGCTCTCAACCGCCTGCATGGTCTGGGAGGAAACGGAAACCGCCGGACTCATGGGAGAGAGCCCGGACTATCTCGTGTTTCTGGAAGAAACCGGAGCGTGGCATTGTTTCGGCCGGCGCGTCGTACCGCCACGAGCTTGAATGAAATCAAACATCTTGACGCCGGTATAAAAATTATTTGAAGTAAACAACAGTAGCATTCAACAACCCAACCATGTTATCAAACTCCTCGCAGCCATGAAAAAAAATACATCCTCACAAATCAACCGTCGTCATTTTCTCGCCAAATCCGCAGCGGCCATGGTCTTGCCGCTGATTCTGCCCGGTTGCGCCACCGGCCCGGGAAAACGTCCGCGTCCGTCCAACCGCATCAATCTCGGTGTCGTCGGCTGGGGCATGCAAGGACCAGGCAACACCAATTCGTTTTTGGTCGAACCGGATTGCCAGGTGATCGCCGCCTGCGATCTCGCCCAGGACCATTTGACGGAAGCGGTGGACACGATCAACGGTCATTATCAAAACAAGGACTGCAAGGCGTATCACGACTACCGTGAAATGATGGCGCGCGATGATCTGGACGCGGTGATGCTCGCCGTGCCCGACCACTGGCATGAGCTGGTGGCGACCGAGGCGGCGGGGCGCGGACTGGATATTTACGGCGAAAAACCGCTCGCCAAAACCATTGCCGAGCAGCAGGCCATTGTCCGGGCGGTTGAAAAAAACAAGATCATCTGGCAGACCGGTTCCTGGCAGCGGTCGCAGGCCAATTTTCACAAGGCCGCCGAAGTGGTCCGCAACGGGCTGATCGGCGAAGTCACGCAGGTCGAAGTGGGTTTGCCTGCGGGCCATAACGATTTTGCCGGCACCGCGCCGGAATTGCTGCAGAAGTTGGCCGCATTGAACATTCACAACCTGGCCGAGGTTCGCCCTGGCACCGAGGCCTGGAAAATCGCCGTCAGCGAGCCGCCGGCAGGTCTCGATTACAACATGTGGATCGGACCGTCCAAAATGGAGCCTTACATCAAGCAGCGGATCAACAAGGACTGGCGCTGGAATTACAACACCGGCGGCGGCCAGCTGCTCGACTGGGTCGGGCATCACGTGGACATCGCGCATTGGGGGATGGATTGCGACCGCTCTGGTCCGTCGGAGATCGAAGGCCATGGTGAATTTCCCGCACGGGACGCGCTCTGGAACACCTGCACCAAATACCGCATTGAACTCAAATACCCACGCAACATTACCATGACCATCGCCGGTGGCTACGATGATATCAGAGGTGGCACCAAATGGATCGGCACGGAAGGCTGGGTCTGGGTTGATCGTGATGGCCGTTTCGAGGCTTCCAATCCCGAATGGAAGAAGGGCAAGTCGTTGCCCGAAGAATTGCGCAAGGTGAAGCTCTACGAATCACGCGGGCATCAACGCAATTTTTTGGATTGCGTGAAATCCCGCCAGCCCACCATCACGCCGGTGGAGACGGCGCATCACTCGGCCATTCCCGGTCATCTGGGTCTGATCTCCATGCTGGTCGGCCGGAAAATCCACTGGAATGCGGCGAGTGAAAAAATCATCGGTGATCCCGAAGCGAGCAAGCTGCTGACACGTGAGTATCGTCCGCCGTGGAAGATGAGCTGATGATTCGGGCAGGCCGCGATTGCGGATGCCAGAATTGAAAATTGCGAGCCGGCTTCAGGTTGAAGCCGGCTTTTTTTCCGGCGTTTTGGCGACGATGACGGCGGCCGGGCGCAGGAGGCGTTCGCGCAGCTTGTAACCCTTGCGGATTTGCTGAACGACGTTGCCGTCCGGCACGCTGTCGGTTTCCTGTTGCGACACCGCTTCGTGAAAGGTCGGGTCAAACGGCTTGCCGCTGGCGTCCACTTCTTCCAGGCCGGCTTCGGCCAAGGCGCTCTTGAACTGCTGTTGGATCATGGCGATGCCGGTCTGCAGCGAGGCGAGCTTGTCGCCTTGCGCGGACTGGGCGGCGGTCTGGGCCATTTCAAAATTATCCAGGATGGGAATCAGCTTCTGGAGCAGGGAGGCATTGGCGAACTGGGCGGCTTCGGTGCGCTCACGGGCGGCGCGCTTCTTGAAATTTTCAAAGTCCGCGGTCGTGCGCAGCAGACGTTCCCAATGCTCATCAGCCTTGGCCGCCCGGGTCTGGAGTTCAGTCAGCTGTTCCGGCGTCAACTCCGGCATCACGACTTCCTCGTCGACGTCAGGTATGTTTTCTTTCTTCATGCAAATCGTTTACGGATGAAAAATCAATTTCCGGCCGACAGATTAAACCATCTGCCGGAATCTGCAACTGGGATGAAGGGGCAAATCAGTTCGCTTGGACGAGTTTTTGAAAGGCCGGCAGGCTGCGGATGGCGTTGAAGCGCGGATCTTTCCGGGCTTCGACGATCAGGTCGCGCGCCGTGGAATTGGTCAGGAGCCGTTTGGAACTCATCTGGATGGCGGTGCCCAGATTTTTCAAGGCCTGGTCGTTTTTTCCGGTGATGGCCTGGAGCGCCGCCAGATCGTAGAGCGGTTCAGGCTGGTCGGGCAGCAGGGCGACGAGTTTTTGCAGGATGAGTTCGAGCTTGGCGTAGTCGCCGATCAAAGCCGAAATCTGGGCCATCGCGCTGACATTGTCCGGCCGGATGTTCGGATTGTTCAGTTCCTGCCCGAACAAGGCGGCGGCCTTACGGAACAGTTCGTTAGCGCGGTTGGTTTCCTGCATCTGCGTGTAGATGCCGCCCAGCGCCAGCACATTCTGGAAGTTGGTCGGATGAGCGACCACCTCGCTTTGCAGTTTCTGCAACTGTTCCTGAATCTGGCCGCGGGCGGCGGATTGCGACTTGAATTCCTTCAACTGCGTGATGAGGTTTTTGATCTGGTCGTTGTAAGGATCGAGCTTGATGCACGTCTCGGCCACAATTAGCGCGTCATCCAACCGCTGATACTGGAGCAGGAAGTTGACGTAACGATAGACTGCCTCGGGGCTGTAAGGACAGAACGCGAAGGCTTGTTTGAAGGCAAAGTCCGCCTCCTTGATCAGGGCCTGGGTTTCCGCCTCGTTTTTTGGTCGGAATTCCGGCGGGCAATACTGGCCCAGCCGCCAGGCATAAACGCCCGCGATCGAGCTGCGCAGTTTGGAAAAAGCCTTCTGTCCGCCGTCATCGCGGATGAATTTACGGTCGCCCTTGAAGCCGGCATAGTTGTTCCCGACATACAGGCGCTGCGAGAAGGCGGAGATTTCCTGCGGCTTGGTGTCGTAAGTGATCCAGTTGCCGATGAGCCGTTCTGAAAACTTGCTCCAGAATTCGTGATCGCGCTGGAACACCTCGGGCGGCAGCGATGGCAGCGGGTTCCGGTTGATTTTCATGATGACGCCAAACGGCGTTTCATACGGATACATCCAGTCGAGCGGGAAACTTTCCTCGACGTAGAATTCGTTCGTCGGATTGCGGTCAAAGATGACCTTGCACAGCAGGCCGTTGATCATCATGACGGCGACCTGGCCGGAAACCTGCACGCGGCCGTTGTCCACATGAACATCTTCGCCGGGCCGCAGCTGGCCCAGCGCCTGGCGGCGCGCGACATCTTCGGTGTATTGCTGGAAGCAATCCTGCGAATCCTGCGGCGAGGGGATATAGATTTCGTTGGGGGGATAAACGCCTTCGGCGCGACGGCGCGCCTCGACTTTGGCACCCAATTTGGTGAACGGCACGTCCAGGACATGGTAAGCAATGTCGGACAGGCTGCGGACCAGCGGATTTTTTTCGCCCAGCAATTTTACAAATTCCCGGAAGAACGGCGGGTCCTGCTGCTGGCTGCGGAAATATTGGGAACGGAGATAATCAAGATAGGTCCCATCCGCGAGCGCATTTTGCGTGATTAAATAGCAATCACGACGGTCAAAATTCTGGTCCTGCTTGGGCTGGCAGTCGTGGGGGATGAAGCTTTCGCAAAAGATCATGTAGGTCGGGCAGAAACGGCCGGGGTCCGTGCCGCCGAAGACGATGGCGTCACGCGCCATTTCGGGATAAATGAGGTCGCCGTTGGGACCTTTCATCGCCTCGGCGCGGAGCTTGGCGTCATAACTGAATTTGCCATCGGGTCCGACGAATGGGGGCGTGAACATGTCATGGCCGAACCAGTAGCCGAACCAGTGATTGCGCTGCTCGCTTTTATACCAGTGCGACAGGCCGGACCAGACCGGCATGGCCGTGAACAGCAAAAGCAGAATCACCACCGGCCCGCGCTGGCGATAAACGGTTAAGGCAATAATGAAAATGGCGGCGCTGGCGACCAGAATCAGGTTGGCAAAAATCGGCAGGCCGTATTGATCTTTGGTGAACGCCTTCGCCACCCAGTGCGGCAGATCGCCCAGGCTGATTTCTCCAGCGGGGCCAAAATAAAGTTTGCCCGCCGCATCCACGAGACAATAGAAAGCGAGCACCAGGGCGATGCCGCCCCCCAGCAATCCCCACCGGCGGAATTTCTGGTAGTGCGTGGCCATGTAAGCCGACAGCAACGCCAGCCCGTAGCCAATCATGATGGCGACAATGGCGTGGGAAGCGCAGAAGAACACCTTGCTTTCCTCCGCCGCCTGGCGGTCGGGAGTGGTGTTCATGATGACGGTCAGCAAAATGCCGACGCAGAGATAAATCGCCGCCAGCCCGATGATCCAGGAACGTTCCCGGTTCTTCATTTTGAAGATGAAAAAGAACGGCAGCAACGCGATGAAGAGGCAGACCCAGCTGAACGAGGTGGTCAGTCCGTCCAACAGCAGCCCCAGTTGCATGATGAAACGCATCGGGTCGGCAAACACGTCCGTGGGGCTGGCTTTTTCATATTGGCCGCGGGAAAGCGCATGGAAGAAGCCTTCCACCGTGCGCGGATAGCCCCATTGCATTGGCGGACAAGTCATGCCGGAGATTGGCTCGTAAAAATAAAAGGAAGCCCCAGCCACCCAAAGTAATCCGCACAAGAATACCACCAACCATCCGAGATCCAATTTTCTTGCTTCCCAAGCAAAATAGAGAAAAGCGATGAATGCAACCAACGCCAGAAACAAACAAATGGATCCTCCGATTGGCACTGCGGCCAGCAATAAAAAGATTGCCATTGCGGAAGCGTCGCGAGCCAATTCAGAAAATGTTTCTTTGGTGGTAAATGCGAACCAAATGTAAGCGGCTATTGATCCGAGGCCAACAACATGAAAGATGTTAACAAACATCGGACTGAGAGCGTTTAGGGCTGGTATGCTTTGTGAATTCTTCACAATCGACACCGCCAAATATATTATGCTGTTGCCTAGGAAAAAACTCCGGCCGAGCCGAGGCAAGGCGTAGGCGATGCAAACCTCAATGCCCATCGCAGCCACGAGCATCGTCTGGTGAATCGTCGCGCACAGGCCGAAAAAAAACATTCCAATAAAGAGATAACGCATTTGGTGCGGTGCGTAGATCCAGCGGAGGAGACAGAGCGCCACGACCATCAGCCACGGCACGTCGAAGATCGAGATGCGGTTGATGACCACCGATTCCTTCCACATGAAGCCGTCAAATCCCAGCATCAGCCCCGCAACGATGCCGGTGACGACGCAGATGAGGTTTTCCCATTTGCGGTTCATGGTCTTCAATTCCTCGATGCCCTCGATGAGCATACTGCTGCCCCGCGAAACCATGAAACCGACCAGGCCGCACGCCATCGCGCAGGCAAAGGATTCACCCACCTCGACGCGCCACGCCACGTTGCCGAATGGCAATATCCATGTCCAGAACCACGAATAAATCGCCCAGAACGGGTAGCCGGGCGGATGCGGAATGCCCGCATAAAACGACGCCGTGCAGAGTTCGCCGGAATCCTCCAGCGTCACTTCCGGCGCGAGGGTCAGCAGATAGGCGGTCCAAACGGTGCCGAAGGAGATGATCAGCACCAGCCAGTCAATTCTGCGGAACAGTGGCGGAACTTTTACGGGAACGGGTTTGACGGTCGGGGTCTTGGCTGCCTGCGGTGTGGCGGACGGCGCTTTAGATTTATCTTTGCTCATTGGTAAAACGGTTCAATTCACTTTGCCGGTGAAAATGGAGCCATACTAGACGTGAAACCACCGTGGTTTGTCCAATCAAAAGTGACGGAAAAAAGGCGGTTTTCTGTTCCTTTAAAGTTATCCGATGCATAAGCCGCGTAATTTTGGTTGCTGAAAATCATGGCGGTCAGCGGTTGACGATCAAAGAGTTTGCGTGTGGTTTCATGGTTAAAAGACGAAAAGGTCAGCAAGACGCACGCCGAGGCCGGTGCCAGCGAGCCGAGCAGCCATGCCGCTTTCGGCAGGAGGCTGACTGGCGCGGCAAAAAGCCGGCGCTTAAGTTTCGCCGACGGGCGACGCGGTTGACAGGAACGCAAACGGCTCTCCAGTGAATCCATTTCTTTCATAATCGATTTCCTCCAGGTGGGACTTGATTTTTTGCAGACCGTAACGGTAGCGACCCGCCGCCGTGTTGGGTGAAATGTCCAGCAATCCCCCGATTTCCTCGAACGTATACTGGTTCCAGATCTTCAATACGATCACTTCGCGTTGTTCCATCGGCAATTCCGTGAGACGGCGGGTCGCAGCGCGCTCGGCCGGGTTTTCGATGGACGAGACATCGAACCAGCGTTGCGCTTCCAGCTCACGCGTCACCCGGCGCCAAAGCGAACGGCGGTGATTCAGCGCGCGATTCCGGAAACTGCGCACGCAATAATGCTCCAGCTCACGGGGCAGCTGTGGTTTTTGCATGAGCGCCAGAAAGGTTTCCTGCAGCACATCCTCCGCTTCGCCATGGCTCAACCCCAGCGCGCGGCCATAGAGGATCAGCCCCGCCGACTTCGCGTCATAGAGCTTTTCGAACCATCCGGAATGTTCTTCGCTATTCAAGGTTTTACTAAATAGACACCGCCGTCGTCGGATTTGTATAAATTATCGAAGATGGTCAATCGGCCGGGTTGCATCAATAGACGGTTACCGGCCGGATTTGTTCAATCCGGTGAGATTGCCGAGACCTCCTGTCCACGGCCAAGCCGGCCAGTTTTTTCAAAATTTGAGGGCATCTAACGTTTATTTGTCTGTCCAATTGAAGTGTGCGAGGCGGCCGCATCTCGCTGCTTTGGATCCATCCGCCGACCATCGTGCCGTCGACAAGGGCCGGCGGTTCGCTTTTTTATTTCCAATTAGCCGCGCGTTTCGGCAGGATTCAGCGTCTTTCATCTATCAATTATGTATTTAGGGAAAAAAATTGTCGTCGTCATGCCCGCTTACAACGCGGCGCGGACGGTCACCAAAACCGTGGAAGAGGTTCATCAGCAGAGCATCGTTGATGAAATCATCCTGGTCGATGATCGCAGCCGCGACAACACCGTGGAGGTGGCGTCCTCGCTGCCGGGTGTTCGGGTGCATGTGCATGAGCGCAACAAGGGCTATGGCGGCAATCAGAAGACCTGCTACCGGCTCGCGCTCGAGGCGGGCGCGGACATCGTCATCATGGTGCACCCGGATTATCAATACACGCCCAAGTTGATTCCGGCGATGGCCTCGATGATCGCGAACGACCTGCATCCGTGCGTGCTGGCCAGCCGCATTCTGGGGGGCTACTCGCTGCAGGGTGGGATGCCGGGCTGGAAATATGTGGCGAACCGTTTTCTCACCCTCGCGGAAAATATTTTGCTCGGCGCAAAACTGTCCGAATACCACACGGGCTACCGGGCCTTCTCCAGGGAAATTTTGCTAAAGCTCGATCTGTCGAAAAATTCCGACGATTTTGTGTTCGACAATCAGATGCTGGCGCAGATTTTCTGGCATGGCTTTACAATTGGCGAGGTGAGTTGTCCGACGAAATACTTCAAGGAGGCTTCCTCCATCAATTTCCGGCGCAGCGTGAAATATGGCTTCGGCTGCCTCAACGTCGGATTAAAATTCCGGCTGGCCAAGCTGGGTATTCTCAGGTCGGAGCTGTTCGCCTGATCGCGCCGGGTCGGAATAATTTTAAGAAGCGGGCCTGACTCACCAGAGCCGCCACCACGATTTGATCTTCCGCGCGCACCCCGGCTTCGGGCAGACGCCGAGCCAGTCAGCCGCGCGTAGAAACTGCTGCCGGTAACCGCACGAGGCCCCTCGCTCATCCTCGGCCTTATAAGCAGACGCATCCGTTATGAATTCAATTTTCGACGTGATCTTGGCGAAGTCTTGTGGCGTGAACAATGCGCGCACGGAGTCGAATTGCGCGGCCGACATCCGGAAACGGGTCGGCCAGCGGCCGTGGACCCAGCGAAAATCATTGATGACGTAACACAACCGGGACCAATCGCTGCCGGCGTCGCGTTCAAAAGGCTTGAACAGTTCCGCGCCGTTCTCCCCGGAGGTGCTTAACCCGGCATTTTCGGCCTGTGTAAACGAAGTCATGACGTAAATAAATTTCGGCTTCGGCTTTTAGGGCAATTTGTTTGCCGCTTTTGGCAGGCATCAGAATACCCGGTCAGCCCGGTTGTGACTATGGGGTGAAACCCTACCATGTCCGGAAGCGGCCCCTTTCGCCTGGTCACAGTGAGGACGCTCTCGCAGGTTGAAATGAATCTGGTGCAACGAAAAAATCGCAGGCGGATTGCGGGTTGGTGACATCAAAAAAGCGCGGGCGGACTGCACCGCACGCGCTGTCGGGAGGTCGGTTGAATTTACTTCGCGGTCTTCAACGCCGCCGCCAGCCGGGATTTCTTGCGGTTGACGGTGGGGCGGGGCAGCACGCCGGACTTGACCGCCTTGTCGAGGATGGAGTGGACGCCGGGCAAGGCCTTGGCGGCCTCGTCTTTTTTACCAGCGGTGATGAGGGCGCGGTAATCTTTGACCACGCCGCGCAGGTTGGACAGGATGCTGCGGTTGTGCTGTTGTTTGCGTTCGTTGCCGCGCATGCGGCGTTCGGCTGACTTGGTGTTCGGCATAAATTAAATTGTTTCTTGCGTAAAAGGGCGGCGAATCTAGCCAAATGGCCGCAAATGTCAATGGCGAAAGCGGTCTCCCCCGGGTTCCGCCAGCCAGAATCTCGGGACGGCAGCGGGTGATGGCGGAAACAAGGTTTCATTCACCGCTTTACTTTCAAGGCGATTAATAGTTTTTTATGCAGTCATGTTGTTCGTTGGTTCAACTTCAAATCGCGGGGCCGCAACCCGGTGAATAAGCGGCTGCGAATTCTGCATCTGGAGGACGAGCCGGATTTTGCCGAGCTGGTTTGCACGCTGCTTGACCAGGATCAGCTGCTGGTGGATGTCAAGCGGGTCAGTGACCGGCTCGCATTCGTCCAGGCGCTGGATGCGGGGGGATTCGATCTCATCATTTCCGACTACCATCTGCCGTCGTTCACCGGGCTGGAGGCGCTTGGGCTGGCGAAGAAAAAGTGCCCGCTCACGCCGTTCATCCTGGTCTCCGGCACGATTGGGGAGCAGGCGGCGATTGAGAGCCTGAAGGCCGGGGCGACGGATTATGTGCTCAAGCAAACTCCGGATCGTCTGCCATCGGCGGTCCGGCGCGCTGTGCAGGAGGCGGCCGAACATATCCGGTTGCGGGCGGCGGAAACGGAATTGATCCGGCGCGAAAAATATTTCCGCACGCTCACGGAAAATTCACTCGACGTGGTCACGATCACGGATCGTGAGGGGACTTATGCTTACGTCAGCCCTTCGGCGGAGCGCGTCATGGGCTACGCGCCACGCGAATTGCTCGGGCAAAAAGCAATCGACCGGATTCATCCGGATGATGTGCCGCTGGTGGCAAAATCCCTTCAGTCGGTCATGCGAGATTCCGGCGAGCCGGTAAGAATTCAATACCGCTTCCGGCACAAGGACGGCGACTGGTATCACCATGAAGCGCATTGCCAGAACCGTTTTGACGATCCGGACATCGGCGGGCTGGTGACGCATTGCCGGGATGTCACCGACCGCTGGCAGGCGGAGGAAGGCCTGCGCGACAGCGAGACGCAATACCGTCTGTTGTTCCACAGCAATCCCAATCCGATGTGGGTGTTCGATCTCGAATCCCTCAAGTTTTTGGAGGTCAATGAAGCGGCCATCCGGCAGTATGGCTATTCCCGCGAAGAATTTTTGGGACTGATTTTCACGGATGTCCGGGCACCGGAAAAAAACGACCAGCACAAAAAGGTCGTGACGGAAACCACGGAACACGGCGTCATCTGGCGGCATCGGCGCAAGGATGGAAGTTTTCTGGACGCGGAGGTCGTCTGGAGCCCGATGGCTTTCCGCAATCATTTCGCCGCCCTGGCGATGGCCACGAATGTCACGGAGCGCCGTCAGGCCGAGCATCGCAACACCGTTTTCTCCAAATTAAGCCAGCGTTTGAGCTCGGCGACCACGGTGGCGGAGGCGGCGATGATCATCTGCGAGGCGGCCGACGGACTGTTCAAGTGGAGTGATTTCGCGCTGGATCTGTACGTTGCCGAAATCGACGAGGTGTTTTCCCTGCTCAACATCACCACGGTGGATGGCCGCCGCGTCGAAATCCCGCCCTCGCTTCAGCCCAAAACCGCCAACGCCCTCATCCGGCGGGTGGTGAAACGCGGCGCCGAGTTGATCTCCTCGGAGGATTCCAAGGATCAGTCCGCGGCGACCATGCTCGCGCCCATCCTCAAAGGCACGAAGGTCATTGGCGTGTTGTTGATTCAAAATCCCTCGCCGGGCGCGTTCACCAGCCGCGATCTGGAAATGCTCCAGACGCTGGCGGGCCAGTCGGGTGGCGCACTGGAACGGGTCCGCGCCGAGGATGAATTGCGCCGGACACAGGAGCGTTTCCATGATCTCTTTGACAACTCGCCGGACGCCATCTTCGTCGAGGACATGAACGGCAAGGTGCTGGACGTGAACTTTGCCGCCTGTGTGCTGCATGGCATGACCCGGGAACAGATGGTCGGGAAAAATTCGTTGGATGACCTGCTGCCCTCCGCGAGCCGCGACGCCGCCCGGCGCGATTTTCAAAAGTTGACCGAGGGAAAGCTGACGTGGATTGAAAGCGAGAGTTTGACGGCCGATGGCCGGGTCATTCCCGTCGAGGTGCGCGCCAGCCGGATTGAATATGACTCAAAGCCCGCGCTGCTGTTGCATGTCCGCGACATCACCCAGCGCCGCGCCGCGGAGACGGCTTTGCAAAGTTCGGAAATGTTGTTCCGCTCCGTCTGGGAGAATTCCGTGGATGGCATGAGATTGACCGATGACAAGGGCGTCATCATCGCGGTCAATGACGCCTTCTGCCAGCTGGTCGGGATGGAAGCAAACCGGTTGGAGGGACAGCTGTTCACCGTGGTCTATGCCGAAACCGAAAACCGGGAGGAAATGGTTTCCCGTCACCGCAATCGTTTTGTCACCCGCAGCACCCCCGAGCAAAAAAGTGAGCGGAAAAATGAACTGCACAATGGTCAGACGGTGATGCTGGAGGTTACGCACTCATTTGTGGAAGTTCACGGCCGGACCATGCTCATGTTGAGCTTGTTTCGGGATGTCACGTTGCAGCGGCGGCTTGAGGAGCAGTTGCGCCAGTCACAGAAAATGGAAGCCATCGGCCAGCTCGCCGGCGGCGTCGCGCATGACTTCAACAACATCCTCACCGTCATCCATGGTCACGCCTCGTTGCTGGGGATGTCGGATTTGAGTCAACCCGCAGCGCGTTCGGCCCAGCAAATCATTCAGGCCGCCGAGCGGGCCGCCGGACTCACGCGTCAGTTGCTTGCCTTCAGCCGCCGCCAGCTGATCCAGCCCAAGCGGCTGGACATGAACGGCACCGTCGGCCACATGACCGACATGCTCGGCCGGCTTCTGGGCGAGGATGTGTCCCTGCAATTGAATTATTCCCCGACACCCGCAACGGTGGAGGCGGACTCCGGCATGATGGAGCAGGTCCTTTTGAACCTCGCCGTCAACGCCCGCGATGCCATGCCGCGCGGCGGTGAACTGGCCATCCGCATTGCCGTCGTGGAGGTTGACCGGGCCCATGTCCAGCATCAACCCGAAGCGCGCGTCGGACGGTTTGTTTGCGTGAGCAAGACGGACACCGGCTGTGGCATTCCGCCGGAAAACCTGCCGCGAATTTTTGAGCCGTTTTTCACCACCAAAGACATCGGCAAGGGCACCGGCCTCGGACTGGCCACCGTGTATGGCATCGTCAAACAGCATCAAGGATGGATCGAAGTCGAGAGCACCCTCGGCAAAGGCACCACCTTCCGGATTTACATTCCGTTCGTCGGGTCAGCGACCGAAGTTGAAAAGCCCGCCGCCCCGGTCACCGTGCGCGGCGGGTCCGAAACCATCCTGCTCGTCGAGGACGAGCCGCCCGTGCGCGAGCTGGTCGCCAACGTCCTCCAGAATTACGGCTACAAAATTCTGCAGGCCGGCAGCGGTCACGAGGCGGTCGGCGTCTGGCGGGAACACAAGTCGAAAATCAACCTGCTGCTGACTGATCTCGTCATGCCCGGCAACATGAACGGCCATGAGCTGGCGGAGAAACTCCGGGGCGAACAGACCGGATTAAAGGTCATCTTCACCAGCGGTTACAGCGCCGACATCGTCGGCAAGAATTTCAAACTGGACGCCAGCCTGAATTTCCTCCAGAAACCCTACCACCCCAAAACGCTGGCCTTGACGGTGCGCCGCTGCCTCGACGGAAAGGAAAATTGAATCTTCCAACTTTTCTTTCGCCGCCCGCTCCGATTAAACTGCGCCCATGATTATTGCGCCTTCGCTCCTCGCCTCCAACCACGCCTGCTTTGGCAGGGAAGCCGTGCGGGTGACGAACGCCGGCGCCGACTGGCTGCATCTCGACATCATGGACGGCCAGTTCGTTCCGAATATTTCCTTCGGCCCGCAGGTCGTCAAAGCCATCCGTCCGCTCACGAAGATATTTTTCGATGTTCACCTCATGTGTTCCAAGCCGGAAATCCTGCTCGAACCATTTGCGAAAGCCGGCGCGGACGAAATGATTGTCCACGTCGAGTTGGGGGAACAGATTCCGTCGCTCATCTGGAAAATCAAAGCGCTTGGTAAAAAGGTCGGCTTGGCCGTCAATCCCCACACGCCAATGTCGCTCGTCCAACCGTATCTCGATAAAATTGATCTGCTGCTTGTGATGACCGTCAATCCCGGGTTTGGCGGGCAGGAATTCATTCACGAATGCCTCCCGAAAATCCAGCAGGCCGAGGCATGGCGGCGCGAAAGGATGCTGCCGTATCGCATCGAAGTGGACGGCGGCATCAACCATCAGACGGCGGCCGAATGCGCGCATGCCGGCGCGGACACGTTCGTGGCCGGCACCAGCCTGTTCGGCCAGCGCAGTCTGAAAGCGGCCATCACCAAGATGCGGAAGATCGTCAACGCCAACGATCCGGCGCTGGCCGATTTGAAGGTTTAGGATTTGGCGGTCGTGCTGGACGCCGGGTTCGCGCCGACAGCCTAATCTCGAACTTGATTATTTTCCCGTTTGGCGGCACTGTTCGCGCAGACGGAGACAGTCCGATTGCCGGCAGTCGTCAGCATCCGGGTCTCGAAAGCAGGGAGTTGGGCACAGAACTAAACCATGAAGACATTCCATGATTTTCCGTTGGAAGAACGGTTGAAGATTTCCCACCAGCATCTGGAACGGATGCGCCGGCCGAACGGCGGTTACATCGCCAGTCCCTACAATGCCGAGGACGGTTCGGGCGATGCCTACAATGTGTTCTGGATCCGCGACATCATGTTCGCCACCTACGCGAACGAATATCTCGGCTGCTTCGACAAGATGGTGGAAAGCTTCCGGCTCGTGCTGGACATCTTCAAGAAATTCCATCCGCTCATCGTGCAGGCTTCCATCATCAAGCCCGATGTGCGCCATCAGACCGGCCAGTTCATGCCCGCCCGCGTGCATCCCACCACGCTCGACACCATCACCGATGCGTGGGGCCATCACCAGCTCGATGTCTATGGGCTGTTCATGTATAAGATGGGCGACCTCATCAAGAAGGGCTACGGCTTCCGGTTCAAGCAGGAGGATTTTTTCCTGCTCAGCCACATCCGCAACTATATTTTCAACATGGGCTTTGAAGCCGACTACGGCATGTGGGAGGAAGGGCCGGAGGATCATTCCAGCAGTTTCGGCGCGGTGCTGGGCGGCTTGATGATGTGGTTCGACCAGGGCTTTTATGATTACAAATACAAGCACAAGATTTCCATCAGCCATTACGTTCCCATCAGCCAGCGCATGATCTACGCCGGCCAGGAAGCGCTGACCCGGCTGCTGCCGCGTGAGTCCGGCACCCGCCCGTATGACATGTCGCAATTGAGCCTGATCTGGCCCTACAACATCGTGGATTTCGACACGAAGGAAATGTTGCTGCATAACATTGAATCGAACCTCATCGGCAAGCGCGGCGTGCGGCGTTATCCCGGCGACGTCTATTGCGGCAAGGGGCTCGTGCCTGGTTACAACGAAACCGCCGAATGGCCGCTGGGCTTCGCCTGGCTGGCGATCTGTTACGCCAAACTGGCCGAGCACGGCCACGATTTTGACCACGCCCACAAGCCGGTTCATTTCGACTGGGTCAAACGCCGTGAGTATTTTGAGAAGGCCATCCACTATTTTGGACTGTTGGAAAAGAACATGACGGACGATGGCTGCGTGCCGGAAATGTATGTTGCCCACCAGACCGGGCACAACACGCCGCTCGCCTGGGCTCAAAGCTTTCACATCATCTCCGGCCAGATCCTCACCAACCTGATGCACGCCCACGCGAAGGAGTTCAAACTTCCGCAGGAAGTCCGGCACGGCCGCGACCACGCAAACACGCTGGTTCCCGCCTTGTGATACTTGTGGGATTTTGACCATGTCTCCCGAAGGCGGGAATGGCATCCCGGCGAATATCTGGCGGACTGTCAAAACTCTTTAGAAATGTCCCCTAGTTAACTCACGAGAGAATGTCCCCTTTGTTGTTTGTTCTTTGTTATTCGGTTTTCCTGGCTGGCGGAGCGGGACGCAGGGAAGCCGGAGCGTAGCGGAGGCTGACCGGAGTCCCGCGCCGCCAGCCGCGCCGCGCGCCCTTGGGCCTTGATCCCGTTCCAAAATTTCCGCCCCGCTCCCGCTCCCAACTGCCGCCACGGATGCCTCAACGGCGGCGGTTTCACCACCGTTTTTGTTTTCACCTGTCTCGCCGGTTTCGCGGGCGACGGCTTCCGCACCCCTCCTGCGGGCAGCGCTCGCCACTTCAATCGCTGGTCGCGATACGCCAACTGCACCCGCCCGTTCCGCAGGGTCCGCACGATCACTTTGCGCCGCACCAGGCTCAGCGCCTCGTGTTGCCGGTCCAACTGATACCGCTTCCCCTGGCACGCCACCGTCCAGTCGCCCTGCACCACGCGCTCTTCCTCCCAGCTCAACACTTCATTCAAGTCCTCGGCACGGCGCGATGCACGTCCACCGGGCTGGCCGCCGCCCGCACAAACTGCCGGTTGAAAGCCCGCAGATATTTCCCGTCCAGAAACCGGTTCGCGCTTTCCATCTCGCTGATCCCGGCCAGTCGCATTTCTTTTACCAGCCGGTCTTGCAGCGTGCCGTTCATCCGTTCCACCCGTCCCTTGGCTTGCGGACTGTTCGCCAGGATCAGTTCCACCCCCAGCGCTGCCATCGCCCGCCCAAACTGCGTCTGCGGCTCTTTTCCGGCCAGTTGTTCGGCGATGCTCGCCACGCCTTCGCACCGGTAGATGCTGTCCCGATCCACATACAGGCTGCCCGGCAATCCGTGTTTGCGCACCCAGCCTTCCAACACATCGTAGCTGGCCCGCATGGTTTCCTCCGGGAAGAATCGCGCCCGCATCTGGTTGGTCGCGTCGTCCACCATCACCATCAGCACGCAGCGGGGGCCGCGCCCCTCAAACCAGTCGTGGTGCGATCCGTCCAGTTGCACCATCGCCCCGAAGCTCGGCTTGCGCTCACGCCATTCCCGATGCTTTTGCTTGCGGCGGCGCACGGTGTGCTGGCCCTCGGCCATCCGCCAGCGCCGCAACGTTTCGTGATCGACCACCAGCTGTTCCTTCGCCAGATGCTCGGCCATCAGCGTCGGGCCGAAGTCGGCGTAGCGTTCCTCCGCATAGCGCGCCAGCGCCTGCGCCCGCAGGGCGGCCGGCTTGCGCCGCGCACTGGGCTGGCCCCGCAGCCGATGCACCAACCCCGCGTCGCCATCGGCCTGATACCGTTTCCAAATGCGCTTGCTCTGGCGGTAACCCACCCCCATCAGCTCCGCCGCCTGCACCAGCGTCAGTTCCTCCTCCGTCACGCCCGCCATCACCGTCATTCGTTTCCGTTCTTTCCGGCTCATTGTTAATGTCTCCATGTGGTAGCCGGGTGGCTACCGCATCCCGGCCCATGGGGACATTCTTATCGAGTTCGCATGGGGACATTCTCATGGAGTTCCGACA
>Ga0247670_1000036_pt1 | contig 46817 bp, 40 predicted proteins | sample CNK11_metaG_FD_183042 | JGI IMG/M metagenome (GOLD analysis project Ga0247670, IMG submission 183042) | Soil microbial communities from Purdue University Martell Research Forest, Indiana, United States - CNK11 | ecosystem: Environmental > Terrestrial > Soil > Temperate forest > Bulk soil...
TATTCAATAATGTGCCGGCAAAATTCAAGCTGCTTGGCCATGTAGAGACCCCTGCCGCCAGAGTTAAATTATAATAAATATCAGTAATACTGGCCAGACTAGGTGTGCCCCCTGCGGCGCCGTAGTTCAGATTGTAATACTTTCCGGAAAAAGAAAACCCCTGCTGTCCGGACCCGGAAACGCAAATGAATGCACTACCCGTATTGGTGGTGATGAGCGTCGTAATTGAAGGAACCGCATTTCCACCGTAATAAATCACGCCAAGATTGGTCAACGAGCCACCGGTTCCCTGCAATCCTGTAACTTGTTGACCGCTGCCAGTGACAAGGTTGCCAAGGTTTACATACACCCCGGTGACTTTGGCAATCACGTTAGTGATATTTCCAACCAAATATTTTGGCGAACCAACAGTTCCTCCAGCGTAGGTGTAGGTTGTGCTGCCGTTTGCACTATAAAGGGTCGCGCCATTGTTGGTCACATTCCCGTTGTAAGTAATGCCTTGGGCGTTTTGCGTATCCAATTTTAGAATTCCACCGCTATTAACCGTCATATCTCCTCCAACGGTAACAGCGACGCTGCCCGAACCCGACCCGACGCTTAGTTGACCGCTGAGAATGACAGATCCAAGTGTGCGCGGATCGCTGTTTTGAATGGTAATAGTCTTACCAGATGGAATTGTAACAGTATCACTGGAAGTCGGCGGCCTGGCAGAGAACCAAGCCGTGCCCGCCGGAACGCCCGCGAGGGAGTTCGCGGCGAGGCTAAGATGAGTATTGTCGGTAATTATTCCCACGATACCAATAAATGTGCTGCCAGCATAAATGGAGTCCCCAACCACAACCGTCGTGGTGAATGAAGTGCCCGTCCCTACTACCGCTGAAGTGCTGGTATTATTGACAAAAATGGTGCCGGTTTGCGATGTTTTGGCAACGCCCCATATGGCAAAGGCATCTCCATTCCAATTCCCGCTTATTGCGGCTGTATAATTTGCCGCTTGAACATTTATCGCGCCGAACAGCGCAACGAATGCGATGAGGAGGACGGAAATCTGCCGACCGGCTGCCTGGGTAGTCTTCATATGAATTAGGGGACAATATGCTGTTTAGGGTTTTCTGATAACTGTTTCCCGCTGACGAACACCACGATCGCACTCGCACTGCGCCACCACCTTTTAATGGGCAAGTGTCCATCTTACCCCAATTAACACGGAGATAAAAAACGACATGCCGTGGTTATGAACAGGTGTCCAGGATGTGACAGGGTTTTATTTAATTTATCATTTTTAATCATACACGATAGTCGCATGATATGGTGACAGCCGGTTGGCAACCTTTGGAACTCAAGGATGCGCCAGGCGGTAGAACACGGCCGGGTTGGCCGGGTCTATCGTGGTCGCATAGGGACTGACCGTGCCGCTGCCCGTGTCGTTCCAACTGGCACCAAGTCCCGCACTGGAGATGTTCGTTTGAACTTGAACACTATAACCGGGGAAAGTTGTGCTGTCCCAGGACAGTGTCAGATTGGTTCCGCCAAGAGAAGCTGAGATGCTTGGCGCGCCGGGAGGCAGCGTGCTGATGACGGAGATAGCGCCGTTCGATGCGAGAGTATTGTTCCAAGCGAGGTTGGCTCCAAGCGTGGGAAGGGTTACCGTGCCAAATGTGCTGGAATAACCTGAGGCATTGAAAAGTTGGAAGGTGTCGCCGGCGGCGAGCGCCGGACCCAGATTATTCACCGTCAATGTGCCGCTGTAAGTCAGTGGGTCGCCGCTAATCGTCAGCAAGTCGGCATTGGGCGAAGCGGTGCGATTGATTTCCATCACCGTTGTTCCATTAAGACTTGGGTTGCTGCCTAGCGTCAGAGTTCCAATGGTCGGGCCGGGAGCAATAGTGCCATTGACGGCGGTTGCCCCATTCAGTATTCCCGTGCCGGATAAAGTTGCACCGGCATTCACAGTGGTGGCGCCTGCAACTGTCACGGTCGTATTGATGGCAGCGCGCACAGGCGAAGAAACTGTCAGGTTGCCGCTCACCGTGGAGCCACTGGAAAATGTTTTGACGTTGCTGCCGCTCAAGGTGAGCTGGTTGTAGGCAGCAGGCTTCACGGTTTGCGCCGCGCCGCTGTAAGTAACGGTGTTGGGGCTGGCAGAGGCGTCCAGCGCTCCCACGGTTGCTGTTCCTCCAAGCGTGAGCGTCGTGTTGGCGCCGACAGTTAATGTTCCCGAACCAGAAAGCGCCGTGGCGATCGTCAGTGCCATGCTGTTCTGAATCGTGCCGTTGACGACCATTTTTGGAATTGGAAAAGAATTCCCGCTGATGGTCTTGCCACTGCCAACGAAGGTTATTCCGCCGCTAGTGGCCGTGATACTGCCGTTATTCACCACATTGCCGCCAACCAACCATTCGGCCACGTCGGATAACTGCCACACACCGCCGGAATTGACGGTGACATTACCACCCAGGGTATCCGCCAGATGATTGTTAAGTCCGCAACCGTCTTTCAAAATGCCGCTGACCGACGTGTCGCCCGTCACCGTGACATCGTTGCAAGACGGGTCATACGTCGTGCCGCTGCCGATGTTCAGATTGCCGCCGATGGTGACTGCGGCGCCTTGTTGCACCGTCAACGTTCCGCTCAAGGACATGTCTCCGCTGGCGTTCAGCGGGCTGCCGACAAAAAATGTCCCGCCGCCGCTGACGGAAATATTATGGATGGACACGCTCGAATCCACATTAACAGATGGTGTCAAGACGGCATCGTCAGTCGCAGATGGCACGACACCACCCACCCAAGTTCCGGTGTTATGCCAGCCGCCGCCGCCTGGATTCGCAGTGATGGTATCCGCCCAGCTCGCTGAAGCGCATAAGACCAAGCTTGGAACGATCAATATGGTGATAAAAAATTTTGTTTTCATTTGTTTTTGTGGGTTGTCTTTGGAAGCGGTAAAACGGCATCAAACAATTAGCGTGATATTTGCCAGTTAATATGGGCACGCCTTTTTAATGGTCGGCACGGGTTCCTGATTAGTGGGTGTATGACAATATGGTAATGATTCTGGCACCAAGTGATAGTCACATGAATTGGCGACATGGGAAGATAGCGTCGGTGCGAAATGGTTTTTGAGCACAAAAAAACGGGCGCGTATCAATGATACGCACCCGCCACAAACTTAACCAATCAAGGATGAGCCAGTCGATAAAACACTGTCGGGTTAGCCGGGTCTATTGTGGGTTGATAGGGACTGACTGTGCCGCTGCCGGTATCACTCCAACTTGTGCCAATGCCGGTGCTGTTGGTTTGAGCCTGAACGCTGTAACCGGGGAAGGTGGTGCTGTCCCAAGATAAGGTCAGGATGCCGCCGCTGACGGATGCAGTAATAGCTGGTGAACCCACCGGCACCACGCCGCCCGTATTGTGAAGCTTGATGGTTCCACCATTGACCACCAGAACGTAGTCATTGCTGTTGGCCGGCACAAAGCCGGCCACCCAATTCAAAACCGGCGTGCCCGAAATGGTGCTTGCCGTGGCGAGGGTATAATCATTGGCGGTGTCAATGGTCGCGCCATCGCTTGGAGCTTTGAGGTTGAACACGGTGCTGTTCAGCGTCAATGTGCCGCCCACAGCCAGGCGGTCATTGGCAGAAGCCGCCGTGGAGTTGATGTCCAGATTGACGCTGTTGGTGATGTTCAAGGTGAGGTTGCCGGTAATTGTGTTCGTGCCAAATCCACCGTCGGTTCCCGCGTATATTCTGGCCTTGGAATTGGCCGCCGTGTCAACACTGCCCACGATAGTGCCAGCGCTTAAAACAGATTGCGTCACGGACAACGTGTAAGTGGTCAACGCCGTCACGTCCAGTGAACCTCCGCCGTTAATAGTCAGGGCGTTGGTGACAATAAGCGCTGCGGTGGCAGATGCATTGACGGCAGTGCCATCAATGACCAGATTGGCAAACCGGTTGGCAGCCGTTCCGCCGATGCTAGGCGCCCCGCCGGTGAATTTAACGGTGCTTGTCCCGCTGATGTTCAAGGCACCGCCCGTTCGTGCCCAAGCGCTCGCGCCCGTGCCGGTCACCGTGAGGACGGCATTTGCAGGTAATGCCAATGTGCCCGAAGTTTGGTTGAGGCCGCCGATTGAAAATGCAGCAGGGAAACCAGCCGCAGCAGTTCCAGAGGAAGCGTTGTAATTAAGCATGCCGCCGATGACATTGTTGGCTGGCCAGGAAGAAACACCACCAACGTTCGCAATCGTCAAATCGCCCGCAACAGTGAGACCGGCACCGTTCAAATTCCAACCAGCAGACCCTTGGTTGCCGAGAATAAGATTGTAATAGGCGGTTGCCTTGGGCGTCGGAGTGATGTTGACGTCGGTCCAACGGAATGTATTCCCGGCGGCGGTGCCATCCAGCGTCAGGCCAGCCGCAACTGCCGAAGTTCCTTTGCTGATGATCGTTCCCAGATTTACCAATGAACCAGATCCTTGCACATTGCCGCTTTGTGCATTCGCGCCCACGAGCAGAAGACCGAGGTTTGTGTAGCTTCCGGTGATGTTTGCTATCTGGTTCGTCACGTTTCCGACAATAACTTTTCCTGTGCCACTGTAGGTTGTCAGAGCGGTCTGGCTTTGGCCGGAAATATTCATGCTGCCGAGGTTGGTGAAATTGCCAGTAAAGGTGATGGGAATCTGATTTCCGAAAGAATAAACACCGCCGCTCTCAATGGCAAAATCTCCAAAGGTGGGTCCGCTGGTGCCAGCATTGTTTTTCGAGACGATGATTGATCCCGAGACGTCAACCGTCCCAGCGGTCACTGGCGCGCTGTTGTCATAGGTCACCGTGAAGCCGACAGGAATCACGGCGGCATCGGCCGAGCCGGGGACACCAGAGCCGACCACATTGTTACCGGAGTTGCCCCAAGTGGCACCAAGACTCCAATTGCCGGTGGTGGTGGCGGTAAAGGTTGCTGCCCGGCTGATGGAAACGCCCATCATTGTGGCGGCCCCGACGGCCAATAGTAAAATTTCGAAGGTTTTATTTTTCATGGTTTAAATGTTTGAGTTTTGGGCTGATTGCCTGGGGTTGTTTGAATGTTTGATCAATATGAGAACAGCGGGCGCGCCTGATTCTGCACACCCGCCGTGGATTTAAATTCGTCAAGGGTGAGCCAAACGGAAGAACACTGACGGACTGGAGAGGCTGATCGGGACGATATACGGAGTGCCGCTGCCCGTGTCTACCCAGTTATTACCAAGCCCCGCGCTGGCGCTGTTCGTTTGAGCCTGAACCGTGTAGCCCGGGAAAGTGGTGCTGTCCCACGACAAAGTCAGGCTGCCGCCACTGTTAAGCAGGCTGATGACAGGCTTGCCGCCGCTGGCGGTGCCGGTGATGGAAATTGACCCGCTGGTGGTCAAAGTGTTGCTGACCCAACTGAGGCCCGGAGCGAGACTCGGTAAATTGATGGTTGCGAACGTGTAGGGGTCGTTGTAACTCGGAGCGCTGAAAAGCTGATAGCTACTGCCAGTCGTCAGTGCGCCACCGGTATTGATGACAGTTAGCGCATTGCCAAAATACAGTGTATTGGCGCAGGTCACCAGTTGCGGGTTCGCCAGGTCAAACACCACTGTTCCAATAAAATCCGGGGTAAAGGTAAGGTTTAACGCGTCAAGAACGGTGGTTGTTCCCTTAAATGCCACGGTGGGAGGTGAAAGCGGGCTGCTGCCGGTGATTTGACCATTGCCGGTAAAATTGATGCTGGCATGACCGGTGCCCGTTATGGTTCCATTATTCGTCAAATTTCCACTGATGGTGGCGCGGATTGTATCACCCAAGTCAAAAGTCCCGCCGGAGTTGACTGTTACATGGTGGAAGCTGGCGGTGGCACCACTGCCGCACCCGATTAGCAGTTTGCCTCCGATAATCGTGTTGCCGGCCACGGTGCAAGGCTCGCAAGAAATATCCCACTTGACGACGTTGGCACCAACGATGAAGTCGCCGCCGACGGTGAGTCCGCCACCGCCGCCAGCTTGTCCGTTGATGAATCCGGTCATGGTGAAATCTTTGAGAACAGTCAGCGGCAGGTTGGCAAACGGTCCGCCATAATTACTCCATTTTAGATTGTAATAGGTCGTATATTTCGTAAAATAGGCGTTGCCCTGATAATCAACTGTGCTGTCCGTGGCAGAAGCATTCAAGGTTGCGACTGTAATTCCGGTGCCGCCGGTGGTGCCAGTGACGTTGAGCGTGGCCCCAACCGCCATGGTAACCGTGCCGCTGCCGGCGATATAATCAATAGTCTGAACCGCATCCACAGTCACATTATTGGGCGTATTGACCGTTACATTGTCGGTTGATGACGGCACCAATCCACCCGGCCATGGCGCATCTGGCGTTGTGGAAGACCAATTGCCACTGCCGGTAGCGGTGATAGTTGCCGTGTGGCCGTTCGCGACTAGAAACAGAGCCGCCAGAACTGTGAACATGGCAGGAGCTTGTTTTATTTTCATTTGTTTGTTAGCTGGGGTTTATTGTTGGAGGTACGCAAGGAGATTTGCGATACAATATGACTAAGCCGCATCGGGTGGTAGTCGCATGAAACGGCGACACTATAGACCTCACACTTGACCGCGACCTCAACCAACGCAGATGGAAACCTCCACCGACAAAGTCTGATCTGGAAAATGTTTCCGGCCATATGATTAATTTGGGGGCCTCTCATGACTTCAGAATCGCTCCCGCTTGCGCCAGTGGCAGTAACGTGTTTTGGCGAGGACTTCAACCCGCTTCGCCATGTAACCACTTCATGCGACTTTTGAAATTTGTGAGACTCGTGTTTAATGTGGCAGAAATCAATCCTCCTGTGCATTAACACCCGTCTTTTTATGCCGCAGTTTGGGCATTGAGTTTACAGAAAAAAATATATGAACGGTAAAAGAATCACCCCGGTTGACCAGTATAAATTGCCAGGCGTTTCTTCGCATTTCCCCCGAAACGGCGTCAATGCGAAGCCGTTGAAATCGGCCTTCACCCTGATTGAGTTGCTTGTTGTGATCGCGATTATTGCCATTCTGGCGGCCATGCTGTTGCCAGCTTTGGCCAAGGCCAAGGACAAGGGGCTGGCCGTAGCTTGCTTGAGCAACACCAAACAGATCGGGCTCGGCATCGCCATGTATGCCGATGACAATGGGAATTTTTTCCCGCAGCCCAACCTGTGGTGGACGGCAGGACCCTATGTAAACGCAAATGGACAAACTTGCGGGGGGGAATGGAAGGGCACCGGCGTAAACATTAATGCCAACACACCGGCTCCCATGTTGACAGCTTATATTCCCAACAACAAAGTCTGGGTGTGCCAAAAGCGCAAGCGCGGGCTTACTTGCAAAACCATCCCCGGAGAATGGGATCCAAGCATTACGGGCTTTTTATCCTATGGTTTCAATCAATTGGGCATATTTGGCTCAATTGATCCGAGCGGCAATATGCTCAATGCCAAACCGTTTAAATCTACCAGTGTTTCAAAGCCGTCTGATCTAGTGGTGAGCACCGATATCAGTGGTTCAAATGATCCGGCTAGTGGTGCCGGTGGATGCTGGCTGGATACCTATTGGTCGGGAACTTCCGGCCCTAACAGCCCCGGGATTTCAGACTGCCGCCTTCAGACCGCTTATGCAAAACACAGCAGCCGGGTCAATGTTCTTTATGTGGACGGGCATTGCGCTGCCTCGAAGCCAAGCGCTCTCTTGTGGGGAAACTTTAGCGGAAACCTTGACTCCGTCGTTACCATCATGTCCCCTTCGGGAGCTTCACATAACTCAAACACGCCGATCAGCACCCCAGACAAGGACAGCGTGGAATGGTCTTCCACACCAGAATAGTTCCTGTGGGCGCTTAATGGATGTGTGCCTACGAGCCCTCTGAGCCATTTATGAAAGCGACTCTTCTGTCGGTTCGCCCTGTGTTTGGTCTAATTTAACAGACAAGATTATACCGGGCCTTTGCCGGTCGCCACTTCATGCGACTATGGAGATTGGAAAAATTGGTTATCATGAACCAATAAATCCAGAAGTTTCACGTGTTCGTTTTATACCGATGGAGTTTGTAACTAAAAGAAATTATGAACCGAAAAATGATCGCCAGAATCGACCGGCTTAAATCCCCGGGCCCGCTTTTACGTTTTTCCACGAACAGTCTTGGGGGGACTTCTGTGAAGTCGGCCTTCACATTGATTGAGTTGTTGGTCGTTATCGCGATTATTGCAATTCTGGCGGCAATGCTTCTTCCGGCTTTGTCCAAAGCCAAGCAAAGGGCACAGACGATTCAGTGCCTCAACAATTGCCGGCAGTTGGGCCTGGCCTGGGTGATGTATAGCGGCGACAATATTGAAAAGCTGCCTCCCAACTATGGCAACGGCGCGCCGGTGGTTCCGCCGGTCAACAACAGCTGGGTTTCAGGGGTTTTAAGCGTTATCTTTAATCCGGACAATACCAACTCATTGTTATTAACTGACGACAATTATGCGAAGCTGGCCACTTATACTAAAAACCCCAGGGTTTATAAATGCCCCGGAGATATTCTGCCTGACAGTGCCGGAAATCAACGGGTTCGCAGCTATTCCATGAATGGGGCCATGGGCGAAGGCATTGATGCCAGCAAAAACAAGGCATATTTCATGCATTATCCCGGATCAACGGGACAACCTACGGGAGCGACCGATCCAGATTCGTGGACCTATAAAAAAAGCACTCAAATCAAAAGACCGTCCGACAAATTTGTCATGCTGGATGAAGATTCAGTGTCCATCAATGATGGCGGGTTCTACATCGATATGCAAAAGAAGATGCTTTATGACATCCCGGGATTTTATCATAATAATTCCACTATATTTAATTTTGCAGATGGCCATTCCGATCGCCACAAGTGGACGGACTCATGGCTGTTGGGAGCGCCCAAAAGAACTGGCGGCTATGGCGTCCACGATCAAAACATTCCACAACCACCCACCGCCGATATTAATTGGCTGATTGATAATGCCTGGGAATGATCTGCCATCACACCCGGCCCAGTGTGTTTGTCAAACCATATTTAATTGCACGGCCAGTGGGTTAATTGCTTGAGGCCAACCTTTAGACTAGACCTTTCCGGAAGGACACCGGTGGATAATGTCCTTACCAAACGTTACGGGAGGCGGGCTGTTTATTCAGGTTGAGAAGACCATTCCACACTGTCAAGCGATGGCACGCTGATAGAATCGTCAGACTTCACAGGAGAGCCGGAAGTGTTGATGGTGATGCCGGAACCAAACACTCCGAAGAACTGGCCCCAAGTGATTTGGCTGGGCTTTGAGGCGGCGGCGTGGGCGTCCACGTAGATGAAGTTCAGACGGCTGTTGTGTTTGGCGTAGGCGGTTTGCACCCGAAAATTCATCGGGGCGCCTACCGTGCCGGAATTGCCCGCCCAGACGCCGTCCAGCCAGGCCGCATCGGACGAGGCCGTGGCGGTTCCCGCGATATTGGGATCGTTCATTCCGCTAATGTCACAACAACTGACCACGTCCGATGGGCGAGGCACGTTGGCCGATTTAAATTGAATGGGCGGAACCTTCATGGACCCGGATGAGCTTACCTGGCCAAAGACACTGCATTGATTGAATCCGTAGGAAAGCAGGCCGGTATAGCTCGGGTCGAAATTTCCAGGTTCAGTGGTGTAGGTCAGTCCTCGCTTTCGTTTAGGACAAACCCATACGCGCGGATTCCCGGTGTAGCTCTTGATCATCGGCGCGATGGTGTTGGGTTGTCCGTCAGGCTGGGCTGCGGACGGCGGCCTGGCGTTCCATTCTCCGCCACACTTCTTGCCGGCAGAATTCAAATAAGGACCAGGCGACCACCACGGGTTGGGCATGGGAAACACGTCGAGGTTATCGCCTGCATACAGAGTGACCCCGATGGCGATTTGCCTGGTGTTACTCAAGCAACCAGCCCCCAGTGCTCGATCCTTTGCCCGCGAGAGTGCGGGAAGCAGCATGGCGGCCAAAATGGCAATGATGGCAATCACCACCAGCAGTTCGATCAGGGTGAAGGCCTTTTTCCAGGAGCGACCGGCCCAGATCCGGGTGCATCGGGGGAGGTCCCCGCAACTCCCCGCCCACGGCAGCGCAGGCTCCCAGCTGGTTGTGTCGTGGATTGGCAATCCGCAGCCGACGAGTGCCGATTGGCGAAATACCGGCACGGCGGCTCGCACCACGGGATGACTTCCGGGATGCACATCTGCCGCATTTGCCATTGAATGATGTGACTTTTGCTCGTGGCGCTGTGGTTCCATAAATGTGAATAGTTTAGCCCGAATCTATAACTGCCGTCAGTCGCATAAACCGGTTACACCGACGGCCTGGGTTGTAGACATTTCCATTGTTTCGGCTCTGTAACCGCTTCATGCGACTAGTTGCAAGGCAGAAACCCGGCTAAAGTTCAACATGTCAAGAAGTCCCAAACAGACAATACAACGATGGCTTATGCCAATCCAAATCTCCCGGAAGCAGTCTGTATTATAAAAGATGACCACGCCTTAGCTGGATGTATGCATACAAATCTTCACTTCAACGAGCCGTCTAAAATGCCGCGCGCAATGTCCGGTATGCGGCTGGTTTACGCCGCCACACTTGCAATGTTTATTTCGCTTTGCAAGGCCACAGCTTTTCCCGGTGCGACCGTGCCGTGGATCACGTATGAAGCGGAGGCCATGACGAACAACGGCGTCATCCTGGGTCCGCCCCCAAGAGCGGTGGACAAAAACCAGACGATAACCAACACCGTCGAGATGGAATCTTCGGGCAGGCAATGCGTGAAACTTTCCGCCGCCGGACAATATGTTGAATTCACCGCCCAAGCGGCGGCTAACACGATGGTGGTGCGTTACTCGGTGCCTGACTCAGCCGATGGAGTTGGGGCCGACTATACTCTCAGTCTTTATCTGAATGGAGCTTTCGTCCAAAAAATTCCAATGACCTCGAAGTATTCCTGGCTTTACGGTAATTACACCTTTTCCAACATCCCGGGCGATGGCAAGGCGCGGGATTACTACGATGAAGCGCGCTTGATGAATCTGTCCATTGGCACTGGAGACCATGTCCGGCTGCAGGTGAATGCGGATGACTCCGCTTCGTACTATGTGATTGACCTGGTGGATCTGGAGAATATCGCCCCGCCGCTCTCGCAGCCTCCCGGCTCGAAGTCCGTGCTGAGTTGCGGAGCCACCGGAAATGGAACCAACGATGACACCATCGCCATCCAAAACTGCGTGGCGGGCGGAGGTGTTATCTGGTTTCCTCCCGGGAATTACCTGGTCACCAGTGACATTAACGTCCTCGCCGGCACGACCATCCAAGGCGCGGGCATGTGGCGCACCACTTTCGTTGGCAATCCGGCCACCTATGTGAATGAGCGCGGCCGGGTTCGGTTCAATGGCGCTGGAAGCAGCATCCATTTCGCCGACTTCGCCATCGTAGGAAAGCTCAACAATCGGAATGACTCGTATGCCAATGATGGTTTCAGTGAAGTCTTCGGCACGAACTCGACGATCGCGAGGGTCTGGGTGGAGCACACCAAGACCGGCGCTTGGATTGCCAACGCCAAGGGCATGGTCATTGAGGACTGCCGGTTTCGCAACACGCTCGCGGACGGGATTAATCTGAGCGTAGGCGTCAACAGTTCCATCATTACCAATTGCACGGCGCGAAACACGGGCGATGACAGTTTTGCCATCTGGCCTGCGACCTACTACACGCCGACCTATCAGGCGGGTTATAATGTGATTACCCACTGCACCGCACAGACACCCTTTTTTGCCAATACCTGCGGTATCTACGGCGGGGTTAGCAACCGGGTCGAGGATTGCTTGTTCCAAGACGTCCCCAACGGTGCTGGCATCCTGTTCGCCGGCACCTTTCCGATCGGCACGAACGGGTTCCGCGGGATGACGGCCCAACGCTGTGATCTGAACCGTTGCGGCGGTAATGATCCCGGGTGGCGCTGGCGCGGCGCGCTCACGCTCTGCCCGGACGGCCAAACCATCTCGGGACTCAACGTAAACAACATCAACATCTCCAACAGCCTGTCTTACGCCGTCCAGATCCTCCACAATACGCTGACCGATGCGGTCATGAGCGGCATAACGGTGCGCACTTATGCCGTCGGGGTTCCGCCGTATCACCCTCAGGATCCCTATCCAAATCACACCAATTACTGCGACGGTGTCTTCGGTGTGCTGGCCGATAGCAGTGCCAGCGGAAGCATCAGCGTGAGCGGCCTGTCCCTCAACGGCACCAACCTCGTCGCCGTGCAAACCAACAAGTATGCGACGGATTGCATCAACAAGAGCACGGCATTTACTTTTAATTTCCTGACCACACCAATTGCCGTGACCGCCCAAGCCAATCCCGCGGGACATTCGTTCACGGTGGATGGCACCAATTACACGACCGCGCAATCATTCAACTGGATGCAGGGTTCAGTCCACACCCTCGGCACCGTCTCGCCACAGAACCTCGGAGCCGGCGTGCAGGATGCATGGAGTTCGTGGAGCGACGGCGGGGCGATTTCGCATACCGTCACACCTCTGGCCAGCACCAACTATACGGCGAACTTCACGACGCAATATTATCTGGCCATGAACGCCGGAACGGGCGGCAGCGTGAGTCCGGCCAGCGGCTGGCAGGACAGCGGAGCCAGTGTGAACATCAGTGCGACAGCTGACCTCGGTTATAATTTCGACAGCTGGATCGGCGGCGGGAGCGGATCCTATTCCGGCAACAACGGCGCGAGTTCAGTCGCCATGAACGGCCCGATCACGCAGACTGCGAGTTTCTCCAGTCCGCTTTTGCAGAGGATGGCCTTCGTGCAGCAGCCCGGAAATGTGCTCCAAGGCGTGACGCTGTCACCGGAAGTTCAGGTGCAGGCTTTCGGCAACAATAACCAACCGCTGGGCAACGCCGGAATCACGTTGTCGCCCGGCAGCGGCACGGGGAACTTGAGCGGGACACTGACCCGGTTGACTGACGGCAGCGGAATCGCCCATTTCAATGACTTGAGCTTGAATCAGGCCGGCCCGAAAACCCTCACCGCCTCCGCCGTGAGCGGCGGCGCACCTTCGACCAACAGCAGTTCCTTCATGGTCATCGGCCCGGTGGCGGCGCTGGCTTTTACCACCCAGCCCGGCTCGGCGGTTGCCGGCATCCCGTTCGGCCAGCAACCGGTTCTCAAGACCGTGGATGCGTTTGGGAGTCCGGCCACCACAGGTTTGCCCGCCAGCCTGATCGTCAATGTCGCATTGACCAGCGGCAGCGGCACATTGTCGGGCTCCACTAATTTCAACATCGGCACCAGCGGCAGCAATGGAGTTGTGAGTTTTAGCAATCTGGCCATTAACACCGCCGGCAGCGGCAACCAGCTCGTCGCCTCGATGACTGGCCCGACCGGCAATCCGGTATCCGGCGCAGTGCTCTGGCTGGACGCCAGTGATGCCAACACCTTGTCAACTAATGCCACGCGGGTTCAGGCATGGAAAAACAAGGGCAATGGTGGAGCCGGGGTTTCGGGCACCAACCTGTGGTTCACCCAGAACACGGCCACGCTCCAGCCATGGCTGACCAACCAGTTGAACGGAAAGCCGGTGATCACGTTTAGCAAAAATGGCAGTGGCACTGGCCCGGGCTGCACTTATCTTGGGAACACCGGCAAGAATTCCTACACGAATACCGGTAGCCAAATGACCTATTTCCTCGTGGCGAACGAACGGGGGAACACCGGCTGGCAGGGACCGGTCAGTTTCAGCGCCTCTGGCCAGATCGACGGCAAGAGCACTGCCGGTGTGGTGGTGCTGGCTGATGGTTCCCAAGGCGCTCCCTATCCGTTGGGCATCCAACGCAACCGCTCAACCACCCCCATGCAGGCGGATGTCGCTGTGCCAGCCCTGAACACCGCGTTCGCGTTGACCTTCTTGGACAATGCCGGCGCAGCAACCCTTTTCCTGACGGAAGCCACCGGACTGACGCGCAGCAACAGCGCCAGCATCGTCAATGGGATCAACCCCTACAAATACGGCATTACTGACGTGGCAATCGGCGGCCGCCTTGAACCTTCACCCGGCACCGTGGACAATGGTTGGGATGGAGATGTGGCCGAGGTGGTAGTTTACAATACTGCACTAAACGCCGTTGACCGGACCCTGGTGGAAAATTATCTGACGAACAAGTGGTTCACTTCCAGCGGCACGCCGTCACTCAGTAATGCCTTGAGCGTGCCCTTCGCAGTTTCTCCCGCTGGTAGTCCTCCACGACAAAATATTCTGGGTTGGGTGGTGAATGGTAACGGGTCGGTGCAACTGACTTACGCTGCGACTCCAGGATTCACTTACCACATCGAAGCGACTACCAACCTCTTTCCCGCTGTCTGGGCGGCAGTGGCGGGAAGTTCAACCAACGTAGTGGGAGGAGTGGTGGAATTGATCGTCTCGAATCTGCCGAGCAGTGGTGGGTGCTTTTACCGCACGGTGTCGCCCTGATCGGACGGCTCTTGGTCGAAGTTGGCTGACAATGCTTTTTTGCCAGCGGCCCTGACTTTCGCCCAACTGGCTTTGGCCGCCGCGCCAATCTTGGCAATTCCGGCGGCGCGGATTTTCCTGCTGACTGATTCGGTTGTTTTAAACGGTGGAGCAGGTTCTCCCCCTGGATCCCGCCAATTGTCCCGCCTTACACGCTTTAAGCGTGCTTCCATACTTGAGCCCATCAAACTGACGGCGCGTGACCGCAAAATCATCCGTGCACAATTGGTTTTCGGGATCGCGTCCGTAAGCTTGGAGATATTCGGCCCATTTGGTCAGCGTCGGCCAGTATTTAGCGGCGAAGTCGGCATTGCCTTCAACTTGGGCGACGGCGGCAACGAGCAGCAACATGTTGCCGGTTTCTTCCACGGGCATGCCACCGTCGCTTTTGGAGCCGCCATAAACCTGCCCGTTCGCCAGCGGCCAGGTGCCGACATCGTGCGGCGCGCCGGGCCAGTTCCAGCGCGGCGAACTGGCATATTCCAGGATCGGAATCAGCATGGCCTTTGAAAGTGAAGGACTGACCAGCAAGGGTAGGGGGCTTGCGGATAGAAGACGTCCACCGTTCCCATGCAGCCGTTGCTGGTTTCCTCTTTGCAGAAGAAAAGCGGCTGGTCATTGTCGTCCGCAACCACCTTGCTCGCCGCGAAGGATTGCCGATAAGCGAGCGCGCAAATCTCGGCATACTTGCGTCCGCCGACTTTTTCCAAATCGGTCATCAACTCGCGATCAAATTTTTCGCAGCGCCGACACAGCTCGGCATATTCCCCGGCGGATTGCTGGAGCAGGTCGCCGATTTCCGCGCCGTTTTTCCCAATAGCCTTTTAGGTTCTTGCCAAAATATTGTGCGGAAAAAATCTCGTCGTCGGCCAGCACCAGCCAGCGCGAAACCGGCCGCTTGCCGACTTTACCCAGATCAAATGCGACCGAACGCAAGGGAGCTTCGTTGGCGATGGCAGCAGTTTTGAGATGGAATGTTCCAGAATACCCGTTTACGGGTATATGGATTGGATCGGATTAAAATTAATGTTTTGCTTGGACCCGAATCGCAACGAATGATTTCCAAACTGATAAATCTGATCTGCTCCAGTTCGCTCCCAAAGGGAAAGCTGTTTCTTCCGGCGATTTTGCTCTTGCTTGCGCTGCAGGCCCCGGCGACAGCCGGGGCGGTTCAATTCACGCGCGATTTCGCCGCGCTCGACAGCTATGTAAAGCCGGTCGAACAACCGTATCGGCGGGAACTGTGTTTGAACGGAAGCTGGCAATTTCAACCGTTGAAGTTGCCGACAGGATGGCAGCGCAATCAAGGGGTGCCACCGGAGTTGCCGCCGCCGGGGAATGTTTGGGAATCAACTCCCATCAGAATTCCGTCACCTTGGAACGTCAACACCTATGGTCGCGGTCGCCGTGTTGGTGCGGGCAGCGAACATGCTTACTGGCCGGATTCGGTTTGTTTTCCGAGTTATCCTGCTGCCTGGGATGGTGTGCAAATGGGCTGGCTGAAGCGAAGCTTCCGGGTGCCGGGTGATTGGGCAGACAAACGTGTGTTACTGCATTTCGAGGCGGTGGCGGGCGGTTGTCAGGTGCTCGTGAATGGCAAGCTCGCGGGTGAACACTTCGATAATTTTTTGCCGTTTGATTTGGATATCACCGCTTTGATCCATCGTAATTCGGAGAATGAACTGCTCGTGGGCGTGCGCCATCCCCGGCTGTATGACCAGACCAATGCTGTTTACACCCGTGAAAGCGCCACCTACGCCGACGGCTCTAACTTGGATGGCATCGTGGGCATTTGGCAGGACGTCTATCTGGTGGCGGTGCCAGCGGTCCGGATCGCAGATGCGTTCGTGCAACCGTGGGTGGACCGGGATGAACTGGAGATTGAAACCACCGTGCAAAACGACACGGATAAAACCCAAGAAGTGACAATTTCCAGCATAACGGTTCCTTGGATCAATGCTGCGGGGACGAATATCTCGAGTGCGCCGGAACCCAAATGGCATTTGGGTAAAAACGTGCTGACGGTGCCGGCGCAAAAAATCGGGATTGCGCCGCGCACCAATGTCGTGGTCGTGTTGAAAACGGCAACGCATGGCAGACTAAAGTTGTGGTCGCCGGATGATCCCAATCTTTATGCGGCGGTGCTGAAGGTCTCGCAGAATGATCAGGTCGTGGATGTCCATTCCCAGCGATTCGGCTGGCGACAATTCAAAATCCAAGGTGGCGATCTGCTGTTGAACGGTAAAAAATTTCAGGTGGTTGCCGACATCCTGCATCCCTTTGGAGTGGTGGTTCATTCACGTCGCAATGCGTGGGCGTGGTTCACGATGATCAAAGACGTCGGCGGCAATGGCGTCCGCCTGCATGCCCAGCCCTGGCCGTCTTATTATCAGGATCTGGCGGACGAGATGGGCCTGGTCGTGCTGGCTGAGGATGGATTATTCGGCAGCTCGCTCCGGCTCAACTTCACCGAGCCGGTGTCCTGGCAGCGGTTCGCGGAGCACTATGACGCCATGGTTCTGCGGGACCGGAATCATGCGTCCGTCTTTGGCTGGAGTTTCGGTAATGAGCTGTTTGCCATCTTCGATTACAACAAAATGACCCAGGCCGACCGCGATAAATATTATGCGCAGCTGACGGAACTTGGCCGGCGCGGCTTCAAGTTGGATCCTACGCGTGATTGGATTTCGTGCGATGGCGATGAAGATTTGCACGGCACGTTGCCGGTCTGGTCGAAACATTTTGGACATGGCCTGCAATTGAACCGGCTGCCGACGAATACTCTGAACAAGCCGCTGATGATTGGTGAGTCGGGCGGGACGTATTATGCCCGGCCATCACAGTTGGCAGTGTTCAACGGTGAACGCGCCTACGAAAGTTACGCTGGTCGCAATGAAGCCCTGGCGATGGATGTTTATCAAAACATCGTGCAGATGGCCCAGCCGCAGCTGGCTTACTACTCGGCGAGTGAATTGGCTTGGTTTGGTTTGGAACATTTGCCGCTGGGGTATGGCGATTTTACCCGTTTGCCGACACTGAACGATGGTGTTTTCTTCAAGCCTTTTGAGGAAGGCAAGCCAGGCATGCAGCCCGAGCGAATTCCCCCTTACTGCACCACGTTCGACCCCGGATGGGATCCCACTTTGCCGCTCTATAAACCGCTGGCCATGTTTGACGCGATGAAAGCGGCGCTGGCCAAGGGCGGGCCGCAAGCTTCACTTTGGGATCATGCACAGGTAAAATCGCGTCCGGCGGCGACCAATGAAGCATTTATCAAGTCGGTCGGATTCGTCGGTGATCGCGCGGGGAAGTTATTTACTGCGATGGCAAGCGCTGGCGTTCCCTTCACGACGAACTGGAGCGAGGCGCAAATGTTCATCGTGGACGGCGAAACAATCACGACGGGCATGGCGGACAGGATCAGGCCGGAATTCAATGCTCTGCTTGCGCGTGGCGGGCGGGTCTTGATTTGTTTCCGTCATCCAACCGCTGATGTTGCGCCGGTGAACCGCCTGCTGCACGTTCCCGTTGCGCTCTCGCCGCGCGAAGCCACGGCGATGGAGCGCGGTGTGGATCATCCTTGGAACGCGGCGTTCTCCCTGGCGGAACTTTATTTTGCCGAGGACAAGCAGGACCAATTCATCCTCAAATGCGGACTCGACGGAGAATTTGTGCGCCAAGGAACCGTTGTGTTAAAAGCCAGCAACACGGACTGGTCGCAGTTCAATAACATGCCGGAAGACGCCAAGTGTGCCGCCGCCGTGCTCTATGAGCATTTGATCAAACCTGCGGGAGCGGCATTGGTGGTTATGAAGCAGGGTGAAGGTGCGATTGTGATCAGCGCGGCGGATTATGTTCCGCAAGGCAAGGCTTACCTTGATTATTGGCGGACGCTTTTGCAGAACATGGGAGTGAAAACCATCGCAAGCTCCGGGCGGGAAGAACGCCGGCTCGATGGGGAGCATAATTTGTTGCTCAATGGTCCCAACCAATGAGCTGTTCACTTCGTCACGAATGCGGGAAACAAATGCCGAAACAACTTTCTCTAAACAAAGCTTGGCCATCAGAACATGAACGAATAGGTTTATCAATACTGACAGCGCCATGAAAAAAAACACAGGTCTTTTGTCCTTGTTTATCCTGACGGCCGGGGTCTCAGTTTCTTTATTTGCGCAGCAGGCAGCTTTGAACAGTTCAGGCAATGCGCTTGAGATTCTGTCGGTGACGGTGGACGGCAAGTCTTTGCCGCTGCATCGTGGGTCGGAAGTGAAACTTGGGGCTTTCCCGCGCAATGTTGCCTTTGGGTTTGGGGTCAATACCAACATCCGGCAAGCGCCGGTCAGAATCCAGGCCAGGCTGGATGGATATGACAATGCGTGGCGGGTCGGCAACGGGGAGATGTGGTTGGACATGCGTTTTTTTAATGAGGCGGGCGACCAGATCAGCCACACCACGTTTCCGGTGGGTGGCGAGAGTCCGGGTTGGACCGGCTCATTTGAATCGTCTCCTTTCAAGCATCGACGGGAAACCCTGGTGGTGCCGGCCCTGGCCTCCAAAGTCTGGGTCTTTATCACCTCAGCGGGGCCGCCGGCCACACTGGGAACTTATGTCGTGGCTAATTTGTCTGTCGCAAAACTATCGAGCAATTCCGTCCCGGTCACCTTGCTTCAACCGCGTTTTGATAAGCTCTTGGGAACGGGGTCCAATCAACAGGTGCCGGGATGGACCCGGGATGGGACGAGTCTGAGCATGGCGAAAATTGTGCGGGTCGGCCCGGATCTGGAAACGACCGCGTTTGCGATCCTGGACGAGAATGTCGTGGCCCATGCCGAATGGCGGAATGTAAAAGAGACGGCACCGTCCGTCAGCCCCGGCGAGCAACTGGTGGTTGAATGGAACGAAATGTATAGCATCGGGCTGGGTGATTTCCGTTCCGTTGCCTACCAGAATCTCCCCACCGGAAATTTTCGCTTTCGAATTATCGGCGTGGACACCATGGGCCGGCCGACCGGTTTGGAAAACTCGCTGGCGGTCATTGTGACACCGCCATTATGGCGGCTCCCATGGTTTTGGTGCCTGGTGGTCATCACGGCCTTCTTGCTGGTATTTGGATTTTCACGTTATGTCCTCTGGAACCGGATGCGTCGTGAATTCGCACTCCTCAAAAGCCAGCAGGCTTTGGAACGGGAGCGGTTGCGCATTGCCCATGATATTCATGATGGTTTGGGCGCGCGCGTGACCCAGATTTCCATGGTGAGTTCGAGGGCGCACGAAAACCATCATTTTCCCGAACAGGCGCGTGATGAGTTTGACCGGATTTCAAAAATGTCGCGGGAATTGGTGTCCGCATTGTATGAGACGGTTTGGACCGTGGATCCAGAAAATGACAACCTTGACGAACTGGGAAATTATCTCTGCCAGATCGTCAATCAGCTGTGTGACCAGGCGCAGTTTCGTTGCCGCTTCTACGTGGTGGATTTGCCGCGGGATGTTCAAGTTTCCAGCCAGACCCGTCATAACATCAGCATGGCGGTGCAGGAGGCGGTGCATAACGTCATTAAACATGCCAGGGCCACGGAAGTCACCATCACCATCGACTTCATCAAAGGTTTGCTGGCCATAACCGTTCGCGATGACGGCTGCGGCTTCAATCCGCAGAACAGCCTGGCTGGGCATGGGCTGGTCAACATGAAGCAGCGCTTGAGCGACATTGGCGGCACCTGTTCCATTGAAAGCCAGCCGGGCAAGGGGTCCGCGATCCAGATGAATGTGAACCTCAAATTGCCCGGGGAAGGCCAGGCAAAATAATCGTCGCAACCCCTGACCGGCGGTGCTGGGGCGCATGGGGCTGACACTTTAAGCTTATGAAGAAAAACGTGATTGTGGTTGAAGATGACCGGGGGTTGCGGGAAGAGCTGGTGCGAACCCTCGCCACCGCGCCGGATATAAAATGCCTTGCGGTTTATGCCTCGGGCGAAGAGGCGCTGCCAAAGATCCTGGAAAAGAAGCCGGATGTTGTGCTGATGGACATCCGGTTGCCGGGCATGTCTGGCATCCAATGTGTGGCGGAAATAAAAAAAGTTCTGCCGGACATGCAAATCATCATGGTCACGGTCTATGAGGACAGTGAACGGATCTTTCGCGCGCTCAAGGCCGGGGCAAGCGGGTATTTGGTCAAATCCTGCCCGCCGGAACAGTTGATCGCCTCGATCCGTGACGTCCATAACGGCGGTTCGGCCTTGTCCACGCATATCGCGCGGAAGGTGGTGAAACATTTCCATCTGCTCGGGCCGTCCAACAGCGAGACGGAAAATCTGACGCGGCGCGAGCGGGAAGTGCTGGATCTGCTTTCAGAAGGTTTCATTTACAAGGAGATTGGCGACAAGCTGAACATCGCTTCCGAAACCGTGCGCACGCACGCCAAAAACATCTGCCAGAAGATGCATGTGCGCAGCCGGGTTGAAGCGGTCGCCAAGCATCGGACGGAGTAAGATTATGCGGGCTGCGTTCGCCTTTCTGGATGGTGATGCCCGGAATGGCCGCCCGCTTTCGAACATCGGCCGAAAATTTCAAGGCATGTTCAACCGGGCGGCGCCATTGCTTTGATTTGTGAAGGCGGGGCTCTTTGACATGGCTTGCTTCAGCGGTTCGCGGCCGATCAATTTCGCACCGGCGCCAACCATTTTGAGATAGTAATCACTCGGCAGGCCGTCAAAATTTAGGAACCTGGATTTTTCTCCGACGGGCACGGTGTTGGCGCATTTGAAGATGGCCGTGCCTTCGTCCACTTCATCAAACATGGCCACGTAAACCATCGAAGCGCCGGCCTGTTTTGCTCCCAGGAATTGCGACCATAAAAATTGGCCGCCCAGTCGTGGGATCAGGTTGTAGGCTTCGCCATACATGTTATACCAACTGAACCCTGGGAAAACCACGGGCAGATAATCAATCCTCTGTTGGCGGCACCAGTCTAAATCCGGCTTGAGCTGTTTCTCGGCGTAATTCTTGGCCCCGTCAAGGCTGGTGTAGCGCCCGACCGTCCAAGGGCTGATCACATCAGCCAGTTTAAGCACCTCAAGTAATTTGGGATCGCTGATGGCGTCGCGATTCAATTCGCGCCAATGGGCGGGGACGCCAACCATGACCGTGCAGCCGCCGGCTTCAGGATCGTGCTTTAAAAATTCAATCAGCCGGCGACATTCCTCCAGGGTATATTTACGTCCATCACTGAACCCGATTCCCCAAACCGCCACCACCGGCTTGCCGTGATGATGCAGATAGGCGGCATCTTCCGTGATGGCCATTTTCTTGCGCAACGCGCGCCAGTCATTCATCACGTCTTCGATGTGGCCGGCGGGCAGCCCGCTTAAATCATACATGACCGCATACGCCCGGCCATGAAGATTGGCCCCTTCGCGGCAATTGGCCAGAACCGTATTGCAATAATCCAGATTGCGCGCGGTCCGCACACTGTTGGCGAACCGCTGAACGAAGACACCATCAATGCCGTAATCCTGCATCCACTGAAAATGGCGCAACACCGTCGGCTTTTTATAGGAACTGAAGACTTCCGCCGGACTGCCGTCGGGCAGTTTGAAGCCGGTGGTGAACCGTTCGGTGGGAGTCAACTCCGAGACATCCGGCCATAAGTCAATCTTGGCATTGTCATCGGCGAGCGGACCCTGATGTTTTGTCCAGTGCCGCCAGCCGGATTTCGGGCTGCCATCGCCGGGTGCGCCAAACCAGCCCTGATAACCGCACATGACTTTGCCATCCAGCGTGGTGGTATCAACCCCTTTGACCGTCGGGCCTTTATACGGCGAGACAATCCCGGCATTTTGCCCGGCGGCTTCATGGGGGGCATAAACAATCAATGTAAGAACCAATATTGCCGTTGCGCGAATGTGAAAATGTAACGCTTGCTGCATGCTGCTCACTTGCTTTTAAAAATATTATGCCGTTGTGAAACTCCACCGAGACATGCCAGACTAAATGAGGACAGGAATTTGAACATCCCCGAAAACGGGTAGGTTGAAAATCTTCCGGCTTGGCGTGGGGAGGCGTCATGGCTCGTGAACTGTTTGACAAGAACGGCAATTCCAGTTCCTTTTCGTTCGCTGACGGTCATTGCGAACTTCATAAATGGTTTGATGCATTTCTAAATTGCCAAACTCCCTATAATGCATCACAGCAGGATCTCAAATGGCTTGCCGCACATGGCACTGTTCATAACTGACAAAGCATTTTCCCTATAAGCATAACTGGCTTTAAGGCCAGCGCGGGTTTAATTGACGTATGAAAGTTAACAAATCATCATCTCGGACGGCCCGATGCCAACCTCGCGATGACCGGCGGAAATTATTCCGTCACGGACGGTTTCTAGAATACGTTTGCCATGCAAATACCCGGTGCCGACGATCTTCGTCAGTTACAGTGGCAGCACGGTTGACGGCATCCTGATAGAACGTGGCGGGCTGGGCTTCATCCAGTCGCCAAGCATCCGAGTTCTGAATTTGAAGTCGGCGACCTGTTATCGCATCCGTCAAACCACACTCACTTATTAAACAAAATGCCGCCAACATTGAACTGAATCAACATGACGGGCGGTTTAGAATGGTGGAGCCTGAGAGGCTCGAACTCTCGACCCCCACAATGCCATTGTGGAGAAAAATCAAGAAGTACTATTGAGTGCCGGGATTTAAAAGTCACTGCGGCTGAATACCAGCACCGTTTATGCTTTGTGCAGTTTTTATGCCGCCAAGATCGGACGAAACTTCAGCCGCGATATTGGCTAACGCTTCATTCCACCCTGCCATCAATGCGTCGGCAGTCGGCCCCCTCAGCGGGATGCTCTGTGTATAATCCTTATTAAACACCGGCCTTCCTGGAATGCCATTCGTTGCTTCCAAAAAAACAAATCGAACGGCAATGCTGGCAGCGGGATGTTTTGGTTGGCGGAAGTCGCCGAATAACTGGCTGACCGTGATTTCAACGAGCAGATCTGGCTTGAGCGCGCTGCCGGCTGCGACCACTGCGTCGAAGTTTCCGGATCGACGCAACCACTCGCTCATAACCGGGAGCAGCTCATCACCAGGCGCTTCCAAAAATTCCGCATAAGGATCGCGTTCGTAGGAAAATTCTCCGGTGCGATAGACAAGGGATCGTCCTTCAAAAGGCGCGGCGATTTGCAACTTTCTTATTCCAAGGATGCAATGATTGTCGAAATGGTTTGTGTTCGCTGCCGGTGGAACGTTGAACGCAAAGGTCTGTTTGTTCAAGGCCGGCTTGGAAAGACAGCCCGTAAGCCCGGCTACAGTTGTCAGCAACAGCAGGGTGACAGCTCCCGCGGCCAATCCCGTAATGCGATGTGGTTTCTTCATGATTCGGTTTGTTCAAGAAATTTCTATTTATTAGCGGGCGTTTGCAGTGCTTTTACCGGCGGTGGCGGTTCTCCGAAAATGAATCCCGACGGATACCGTTTCAACTCGGTCAAAACGTCATCCATATCACGCAAGACGCGACGGGCGTTGGCCAGTGTCTGATTCACTGACGCAAAATCAATATTCGCCAGACCAGGCTGAAGTGCGGTAACCGTCGCCTGCAACTGGTTGACGAGCCCGTCCACATCCGCGGCCAATTTCTCCAGGTGGATTTTCTGAACCGTTTCGTCCGTGTTTTTTATGATCGATTGCAGTTTGGTGTTGCTGTCCCGCAACTCGGCCAGCAAAGCGTTGGCATTTGTGCTCAACCCTTGAAGATCCACCTGAGCTACCTTGTCCAATACGCGTCCCGCCGATTTTAAATCATCCTGCACCAGCCGGTTTATGTCCCCGAAATCGATTTGCGCAACATTCCGCAGAGACTTTTCGATGGAATCGAGGATTTCCACGAATTGACCCGGCGCCGCCGGGATGTAAATATTCCTTGGAGTCCAGGGAACTTGCACCGGTGGATTATTGGTCGGGTCGAGATATTCGAGTGATAAGATGGTGGTTCCCGTGATATCCTTGTTTTTGAGTCGTGCCCGAAGCCCTCGCTCAACCTCTATTTTGAGCTGGCTCCAATGGAATTCGCCGGGCGGTTCCGGCGACACTTGATTCTGCACCTGAAACTCCACGACGATGTAGCTCGGTTGCGTCAGTTGATATTCGATCCAGGAGAAACCGATGTGGGTGACTTTTCCCACCTGCACCCCGCGCAGTTCAACGGGTGATCCGACGGTCAGCCCGGTGACGTTGCCGGCGACGTAAGTCTCAAACAAGGTGGTCGGTTTAAGATAACTGCGCGCTCCAAAGGTCAGCACGCCAACGATCAAAATAAGCAGTCCGACCAGCGTGAACAGGCCGAGTTTAAAGTTGTTAGTAGCCTGGTTCATGAGATTCAGTTTGGATGGGCCGCGTGTATCGCGTCCGGCTCGCGGTTAAAAAACTGGCGCACCCACGGGTCGGAAGCTTGGGCTCGAAGTTCGGCCGGCTTGCCTTCGGCGATAATCGTTCGCGCCCGGCCATCGAGCATGATGCAGCGGTTGGCGATATTGTAAATGCTGGCGAGTTCGTGGGTGACGATAACAAAGGTGATTCCGAAATGATGTGCCAGATCAATGATCAATTGATCCAGTCCGGCGGAGGTCACTGGATCCAGTCCGGCGGAAGGTTCGTCGAGGAAAAGGATTTGTGGATCCAGCGCCATGGCGCGGGCGATGCCCGCCCGCTTTTGCATGCCGCCGCTCAGTTCTGCCGGCATCTTTTGCGCGGCATCACCAAGACCAACCAGTTTCAACCGGGAGAGGGCAATTAACTCTTTCAATGGTTCAGGCAGCCCCGTCAATTCATCCAGCGGCAGCCGCACATTCTCCAGCAACGTCATGGAACCAAACAACGCGCCGCCTTGATAGAGAACGCCGATTTTTCGGAGCAGCACCATGCGTTCGTCGTCATCAGCCGTCACCAGATTATGACCAGAAATCAAGACCTCCCCTTCAAGCGGGGCATACAGACTGATGAGCGTTTTCAGCAAGGTGCTTTTCCCGGAGCCCGAACCGCCGAGAATCACGAACACTTCGCCGCGCCGGACCTCGAAATTGATATCCTTGAGAATGACACTCTCACCGTAGCCGATTTTGAGGCCACGCACCGAGATGATGATGTCAGTTTCCTGGCTCATGACTTCAGGGCATAGAAGAGGATTGAGAAAACGGCGTCGGCGATGACGATCAACAGGATGCTGGTCACGACCGCGCGCGTGGTGGAAACGCCGACGGCACTCGGTCCCTGCTGCGTTTGCAGGCCACGCAAACAACCGACTCCGGAGACAATCGCACCAAAGACCACGCCCTTGACAATGCCCAGGGCGACATCACTCAGATGAACGGTGGACGCCAATTGGCTGATGATCAGCGAAAGCGGAAAGCCGAGGCCAAGCGTGACCATTATCCCGCCCAAGAGTCCCATCAAAGTGGCATAAAATGTCAGCAGTGGTGTCAGCATAATCCCGGCGGTGATGCGTTGGATAACCAGGAACCGGACCGGATCGAGGCCGAACGTTTCCAGTGCGTTTAATTCCTCATTCACCTTCATCGTTCCAATTTCCGCCGCAAACGCCGACCCGGAACGGCCCGCCAGCATGATGGCCGCAAGCAACGGTCCGAGTTCCCGCACCATCACCAGTCCGATCATGTTGGACACGTAGATTTGGGCGCCAAATTTGGCCAATTGCTCGGCCGCCTCGAAGGCGATGATCAGTCCGACCAGCACACTGATCAGCGAAGTGATGGGCACCGCATTTGCGCCGGCCAGCTCAAACACCCGGCGCACTTCCGGCCAGCGCATACGTTTACGGTTCCAAATGGTTGTTGGCAGCTTGCCCACGATTTCGCCGATGAACGCCACCACCTCGCGTAAATCGGCGGCGGTTTGTCTGACGGCGGCTCCCGTCTCTGCGGGCAACGATTGGCATTTGAGCTTCACTGATGGACGAAAAGCTTCGTAGTCTTCCGCCGTGAATCCGCGAAACATCTGGTCCAGCTCTGTCCCCAGGCCGGTCACCGAAACGCTGGCCTGCGGCGTCATCTTCCCCATGTTAAGGTAGCGGAGCAAGGCAAGGCCCGCACCGCCGCATAATTGCAGACCGCTCGCATCCACTTCGAGAGTGGTAATTTTTGCGCCCCGCAAGTCGCGCTCCAGTTGATGCCAGCAATCCACGGTGGTCTGTGTGGTCAGCCAGCCACGAAGCACGACCCGGGCGGAACCATCCGGCATCCAATGCACGTCGGTTTCCAAATCCGTTGTGGCAGCACTATTCATTTCACAGGGTCTGCGGGATGAGCCAGATGCAGACGGACTTTGAATCGGGTCTCGCCCGGCTTGGATTCAAATTCGATTTCGCCGCCATGACGATCGGCCACGATGCGATTGCTGATGATCAGGCCCAGGCCGGTGCCGGTGCCCACCGGCTTGGTCGTAAAAAACGGCTCGAACAGATGCGGCTGGATCTCCGGGGGAATGCCGGCACCGTTGTCCACAATTTCGACAACCAATTGATTATCCTCCAGGCAGGTTCCAATGCAAATTTTGCCGGTGCCATTAACGGCATAAATCGCGTTATCAATCAGATTGGTCCAGACTTGGTTGAGTTCGCTGCCGTAAGCCATGATGCGCGGCACGGATCGATCATACGCCCGAATGAGCGTGATGCTTTTCAATTTGTGGCCCAACATGGTCAACGTGCTCTCCAAGCCATCATGAATGTCCACCTCTTGCATCGCAGACTGATCCATGCGGGAATAGGATTTGACCGCCTTGACCAGTTCCGAAATCCGTCCGGCACTTTGCTCGACCTGGCCAATCAGCGATTTCAAGCTTAAGCGGGCCTCCAGCCAGCCCAGGGCCTCCGGATGGTTTGCTGGCGGAAGCTTGCCCGCGAATTCCTCGAGCCAGGCGATGTCCACGCCGGCGTTGACGAAGACCGGAGCGATTTCCCAGGCCGCCGCCACGCCATGGGTTTCGAGCCAGATGGCAATGGCATCTGCGCGATCGCTGCGTTCAAGGTGGTCAAGTGCTGGCGCCAGCTTCAAACGCTCCAAAGCATCCTGTGACGCAGTCACCATATGCCGCATCTGTTCGTGTTCGAGCGTTCGCGTCAGTTGACAAAGGAGCGTCTGGATTTTGTCGGTGGTTTCCTGCAGATGTGCGGCCGCCCGGCGTGCCGCCGCCGCCGGATTATTGAGTTCGTGCGCCAGGCCCGCCGCCATGGTGCCAAGCGAGGTGAGCTTTTCCCGTTGCAGCGAATAGCCTTCCAGGTTGCGCACCTTGTTCGCCGCACTATAAAAAATTTTCCGGGCGACGGAGCGGCAGGTGCCCATCATGTGCCAGAAATCCTCCTGGCCGAGCCGGAACAACTTGGCTGGTTTTCCCACCCGCGCCGTCGCCATCCAGGCAATGTCCAGCAGAAGCGTGATTTCCCCGGTGTATTCACCAGACTTGATGACGCCCATCAGAACCGTCTGACGGTCATAGGTCCGCGAGAGACGAATTTCGCCTTCGAGAACCACAAAGAAAAACGGGGATCGTTCACCTTCGGAAATCAAAACGGTCCCGTTGGCCAGGTTGATGATGTCGCCCGGCTCGATGCAGCTGAGGTGCGTGCTGTCCAACTCCGAGAAGAGCGGAGTGGAACGGACCTGCTGGAGCGTGGCCGGATCTGTAATCATAAAAGGCCAAGATATTCATGAACCAGCTTCACGGCCATCGCTCCTTCGCCGACGCCGGACGTGACGCCTTTGGCGGACCGATGGCGAACATCGCCGGCAACAAAAATTCCGGGAACGCTGCTTTCAAGATAGAGCGGATCACGATCCGCCGGCCATCCCTTCGGACGTCGCCCCTCGCGCATCAGATGCTGGCCGGTGATCAGGTAGCCCTGCGCATCGCGTTCCACGATTCCTGCGAGCCAGTCGGTGCGGGGAATCGCCCCCGCGTAAATCAGCAGCGCACTGGCGGACACGATTTCCTGTTCCCGGGTCTGGTTGTTTTGAATGGTTATTTTCTCGCAACGGTCCACGCCTTCCACCGCGATGACACTGGCGTTGATCCGCACGGTGATGTTTTTTGTCGCGGCAATCTGATTTTCGAGATACTGCGACATGGTGTCCGACAAGGAATCGCCACGCACCAGCATCGTGACCTGGCGGGCGAATTTGGAAAAATACATCGCAGCCTGGCCCGCTGAATTGGCGCCGCCGACGATATAGATGTCCCCGTCCTTATATGAGAACGCCTCGGACATGGGTGCATAGTAATAAACCCCGGCGCCATTCAGTTTATCCAATCCAGGCACATTCAGTTTTCGGAAGGCAATGCCGCTGGCGATCAGCAGTGCGCGGCAGCCAATCTCCGACCCGTCTGATAGCGTCAGCACACGGGTTGAGCCTTCGATCCGGACGCCGGTGGCTTCCTGCGGCGCGAGGATTTCCACGCCAAAACGGTGCACCTGCGCAACCGCGCGCCGGGCGAGATCCGAACCACTGAGTCCCGCGGGAAAGCCCAGGTAGTTTTCGATACGCGAGCTCCGGCCCGCCTGCCCGCCGGGAGCCTCCCGTTCAATCAACAACGTATGCAGGCCATCGGCGCCTCCGTAAACTGCCGCGGCCAGACCGGCCGGGCCGGCGCCGACGACCACCAAATCGTAGAAGGGACATTCCGCCTTGGTCTTCAATCCGAGTTTCCGGGCGATTTCAGCAGTGGAAGGATTCACCAGAAAGGATCCGTCTGGAAAGACAACCACTGGCAATAACGCGGCGGCGCTGCCAGTGGTGGCGAGAAGCTGTTTGGCGCTTTCATCCGTCTCGATGTTGAGCCATTGATGCGGCACAAAGTTGCGCCCCAAAAAGTCACGGATCTCATTGGACTGGGGCGACCAGCGATGGCCGATCACGCGCACGCCTTCAAACACCGGACGATAAGACGCCTGCCAATCATCGAGCAGATCATCCACCACGCCAAAGAGTCGTTCTTCCGGAGGATCCCAAGGCTTCATCAAGTAATGATCGATCTGCACGCTGTTGATGGCGCGAATAGCGGCGTCGGTGTCCGCATAAGCCGTCAACAACGCGCGTTTGGCATCCGGGTAAAACTCGATCGCCTTTTCCAGGAACTCCACGCCAGACATGCGCGGCATTCGCTGATCTACGAGAAACAGCGCCACGGGTTCATTGCGCAATTTCAATCGCTTCACCGATTCAAGCGCGGACGCGCCGGAATCGGCGGAGATGACTTTGTAACGATCACCATATTGATGGCGCAAATCGCGCTCAACAGCCCGTAATACGTCCGGGTCATCATCCACTGTCCAGATCACAGGTTTGGCCATAACGGTGTGCGTCAGTTCTCAGGTAGTGGTTCGGCAACCCAGCTGTCGGCGGGAACTTGCGCCACACCGGGATAAACGGTGTAACCCGCGAGATGCGCGAGGTTGATTACGCCGATGCCACCGCCGCACAACCGCATATGCAATCCACTCTTCGACAGCATGAATTGCATGAATGACTGATTCTCGGCCGGCAGCTTCACCGGAAATTCAATCATCAAATAGAGCGGCCTGGCTCCGGTGATCTGCAGCTTGAGAAACGATACGAGGAGGTCACCGACCGGCGTGGGCTGCTCCCGCGCTGCCATGAGTTCCGGTTCATCCAAATGCGCGTTCTTTCTGAAATCCTCTTCCGACAGCTCCACCACATCCGAGAAACCGCCGGGAAACTGCCAGCACTCGTTGGTTTCCTGGATGAAATCCACCCGCAGAATGTGGGCGGTGACGAAGACCGACTTGGAATATTCACCTGCGATAACCAGCCGCGATGCGGCGAACAAACGTGATGGCTCGATTTTGTCCCAGAGCTTTTGCGCCTCAATCGCGTCCGTTTGCGCGAAGGATTCCACCGAACCGTCCGTCAGGTGAACGCGAATGACAAAAGTCGGACGCTTCGATTTTTCAAGGGATTTTGTTTTCATAGATATTTTACTCCATCTGATGACACTATTTCAAAGCTGCCGTTTATCTCAACTATTTTCCGACAGGGGAGGCCCCTTGCTTTCCAGGCCAACATCGAAGGCCCGCTTCTCGCTGCGAGGTTCCGTCGGGTAATTACGTTCCCGCCAGGCATCGATTCCCCCCAACAAAGGCCGGACTCTCAAAATGCCTTTACGGTGGAGTTGCAAGGCGACGCGCGCACTGCTCACTTCGTTCGGGCAGGAACAATAGAGAATGATATCCCGGTCGCGGGGAATCTCCTCATGACGGAGCTGCACCTCATCCATGGTCATGTGAAATGCGCCGCGAATGAGTGAAGAGTCCTGCTCAAGTTCGATCTGAGAGCGAAGATCCAGAATAATGGGGGTTTCACCAGCCTCCTGTTTTTGATGCAGTTCATCCACGGTGATCTTTGCCATTCGCAACTCGCTCAACAAGCGTTGTCGCTGAAAATACTTGTAGCCGACGTAAAGTGCAGCCAATCCAACAACGACACCAAGCGCACCATGCCCCAGACCGGCAAGCGCATTGATGATCTGCTCCAATTGGTGGCTGAATAAAACTCCCAAAACGATAAAACTTCCCCCGTAAAGCAACGAACCCAAGCCATCAAAGAAAAGGAACCGCAAAGTGCTTGCACCGGAATTACCGGCCAGCGGCGGCGCCAGCGTGCTCAAGCCAGGGATAAATTTCGCCAACACAACTCCTCGCATCTTGTATCGCGTATAAAGGTTCTGGGTTCGGCGAACGCACGAGTCCGGTTCCAATGAGATGCGGCAGAGCAGGCTTAAGACCTGTTGGCCCCGGTAGCGGCCCAGATAAAACCAGATCAAATCGGCCAACAACGAGCCAACCGTGGCGGCGCAGAGCGCCACCGCCCAATTCATTTTGCCTGAACCGACCGAAGCACCTGCGGCGAGCAACCACGGAGCCGCAGGCAGGGGAACCCCCACCTGTTCGACAAAAACCACCGCGAACAGGACCATGGCACCATGGCGAACCAAAAATTCGATCGTCTCATTCACAGACTCTCCTAATATGTTGCAGACAGTTAGTCATATCATCACCCGCGACCGTTCGGTAACCCATATCCATCCCTTCGGAAGAATATTTACGGTATGAAATGATGATCCGCAATTTCATTTACTCTCATTTTTCAGCGGATGAAAAGTCAAAATAAACCAGAATTGAGCTGTTCAAATCGAGCACCCGCTCATAAAAAGCACCCGGTTATTTTAACGGCCTTCATCTTTATTTACGCTCGCCAGTGGATTTTTGACAGGTGCGACACCCGCCACAAGTTCCTGGATAGCGGTCGGTGGCCAGTTCGGTGGCGCGGCGGGCGCTGGTGACGGCGCGTTGCGTGGCCTCGGCTTGGACGGCGAAATGATAAATCCCCGAAAGGCTATTCTCCACTTCCCCAAAGGCCACCAGCACCTGCTGGCGATATAGCGCGGTGGATTCTTGAAAGGCCGCCTGCGCGAATTTGTAATTCGCCCGGTTGCGTCCGCCCGTGAAAATCGGCAGCGAAAGACTCGGCCCGAAAGTCCAGCTGCGGCTGTCCCAATTAATCAAAATCCCGCCAACATTGAACTGAATCAACATTGGCGGGCGGTTTAGAATGGTGGAGCCTAAGCGGCTCGAATCTCATCGATGCAAGACTCGATGCATTGAAAATGGTGGAGCCAACCGTGGCATTTCCCTCTGAGCCAGACAGCCTTGGTTTCTATTCCAGCGCGAATTAGATTTCCAAATATGTACAATAATCTATTTAATACACGAACCGAAGCGCAATTTATGGCCAGGGATAAACCTGCGGAGCCGGAAAACGGGAGTCGGGTGGCGGTGTTCGACACCACTCACTGGAGTCTCGTGCTTCAGGCGGGCGAGAACGACTCGCCCCAGGCGACGGAAGCCCTCGCAACCTTGTGCCGTGCCTATTGGTATCCGCTCTACATTCATGTGCGGCGGCTGGGCTGGGGGCCGGAGGACGCGCAGGATTTGACCCAGCAGTTCTTCGCCCGCTTTCTCGAACGCAAATATCTGGAACGCGCCGACCCGGAGCGGGGCCGGTTTCGTTCTTTTCTCCTGACCTCGCTGAAACATTTCCTCGCCGATGAATGGGAGAAGCTCCGCACCCAAAAACGCGGCGGGGGACAACGGATCATCAGTTGGGACGACTATGATCCCGAAGAACGCTACCGCCATGAGCCAGCGGAAAATCTGACGCCCGACCGGATTTACGAGAAACGTTGGGCCGGGATACTGTTGGAAAACGTGTTGAATCAATTGGGCGTGGAGTATGCGCAGGCCGGGTGTGATGCCGAGTTCGCCCAATTCAAGTCCTTCGTGTGGGGCGATGGGAATCCTGGCACTTATGCGGAAGTGGCGGCGCGATTGAAAGTCGAGGAAAACGCGCTCAAGGTGGCGGTGCATCGTTTGCGGAACCGTTTTCGCGAACAGTTGCGGCTGGAAGTGTTGAAGACGGTTTCCTCACCCGAAGAATTGGACGCAGAGTTGCGGCACCTGCGATCGCTGTTGAGCAGTTGATGGCTGAACCGCAAAGAACGCAAAGCGCACAGAGAAGGGCCGGGCCAACGGACAGGCAAACTGGAGCGCGGAATTTATTCCGCTGAGACGCCGCACTGCCTCGGATCTCCCGCACGTGCTGTTGGTGTGGATGGTGAAGCGGACTGAAGTCCGCGCCCCTTTGCGTTTGGTGCGGTTATTGGCGGCCGCGTAACAATTCCCGGGTTTTCCCGTAGTAACGCAGCAGATGAATACCATCAAAACGCCATCCACGATCGTGGAGCCCGCTAGGCGGGTGTGTCCGCGCTGTGGCGGGCCGCTGGGCGGGTTCGGGCCGGAAGGCTTGTGCGGCGTGTGCTTGTTCGATTCCGGGCTGGCACCAGTCTCGCCGAGGCGCGCCAGACCGAAGCCGAGACTTTAAAAGCTCTCTAGGACTTTCTTGATTCAATGGGAATTCAATCCACGAAAGAGGCGGTGGAAGCTCATGCGAGCCGTGACGAGATCAGCTCCCAAATTAAAGCCGCCCAGGCCGAACTGGACGGAATGGGAGCGGAGGATATCGCCGAAGAACTACAAAATGCCTTAAATGAACTCACCGCCGCCAATGCCAGCGTCGAACGTCTCACGGCGGTTGCGTCAGATGTGTCAGCTCCGGAAGATAAAGCTAACGCCAAATCCTCTGCGAAGGCGTTGGAGAAAAAATTAAGCGAGAATGAAGAACAGGAAACCGAAAGCAAAACCATTTATGAGTGCGCGGGTAAAACTCTGGGATCTGCTGAAAAATCGTTAACGGAGAAGCGGCTGGAGACGGAGCAGCAAAGAGATAAACTGACCGGGTTAAATGCGCAACTCGAGCTGCTGCTAAAAACCCATGGGGAGGACGCCGTCCGAAGTCAGGCACTGTTGATGTCAATCACGCGATCCATCTCCTCCAGCATTGCTTCCTCGAACGGCTTCGGAATGGCCGTGCCGGCATTGTTCACCAGGATATCCAGTCGGCCGAAGGTCGCGAAGGTCTTTTCGACCGCGGCCTTGACGGCCTCGGCATCGGCAGCATCCGCCTGAATCGCGATTGCCTTTCCGCCGCAACGCTCGATCTCCGTCACGACCGAAGCGGCCGCATCAGCGCCCTTGCTGTAAGTAAACGCCACGCTTGCCCCGTCGGCTGCCAGTCGCTTGGTAATCGCCGCGCCTATTCCGCGCGAACCGCCGGTGATTACTGCGGCCTTGCCCGCCAGTTTTTGTCCATTGTTATTGCTCATATATTTTTCATTTTTTGTGATGTGCCGTGTTGCTGCCACCAAATTTGAACAGTATTTTTCCGTCTCGATTCGATCTCAACGAATGCTCGAATGCGTCCTTGAACTGTTCGAGCGGATACACATGCTCGACTGCCGCGGAGAGCGATCCATCAGCTACCAAGGCGCCCAGTTTCTGGTAAATCTCCTTGATCTCTGCACGCGGCGCGTTGCGAATCCAATTGATGAGCCAGAATCCGTGCAAGCCAAGACCACGGTAGATAAGGTCTTTGGGAGAAATGGCTGGGAACTCCCCACTTTGAAGGGCGCAAACAACAACCGAGCCGCCAGGCTTGAGCGCCTTGGCCAATTCCCCGACCGGAGTTCCTCCGACCGTATCGAGGACGAGGCTAAGCCTCTCGCCATCAAGAGCCCGCTCAATGTCCTTTTGCAGGTCGTCGCCCTGGTGGACGACACAGTCGCCTCCGAACCGGCGGACTTGTTCGGCGGCCTCTTGCCGACGGACGACGTTCAGTGTTTTGACCCCTGCGAGCTTCGCCAGCTTGATGACGTACTCTCCCATGGCTGAGTTGGCTGCCGTTTGACCAATCCAGTCGCCGGGCATCAGAGAAACATATCGGCTTAGCAAGAGATAGGCAGTGGCGGGATTGATCCCAATCATCGACAGTTGCAGGGGGTCTGCTTCATCGCTTATTGGCACGATGTTGCGCACCGGGACAACAACGCGGTCTGCCCACGTGCCTTGCTCGTATGTCGGCAGAATGAGGACTCGCTTACCCTGCAAAGCACGATCAACCTTCGAGCCCATTTGGGTGATTCGGCCAACACCTTCCGCACCGACCGGGGATGGGAAGGTTGGCTGGACGCCGTACATCCCACGGACCAGCAGAAAGTCCGATGGATTAAGCGGGGCCGCCTCCAACGAGATGAGAACATCCTCCTGGCCAAGAGGGGGTTCGGCGACCGTGTTCAGTTGTATGACATCCGAAGGTTTGCCGTGAGCCAATAGTTGCAATTGTCGCATAAAATGCCTTTCATGTTGATGTTGACGATTGGGTCGTAACGGGATTTACGCTTTTCCTCCGAAGCTGACGTAGTCATCGAGTTCGATGGCGTCAAACCATGTTTTGATGTCCTCGCGGGCCTTGCTAAATTCCGCGACATATCCGGCAAAAAGTTCGAGCGTTTCCGCGTCGCTGTCCGGCCCGCGTTTTTCCATGAATGCAGACCATGCTTCGATTTCCCACGGCGCGCGCGGCGTTTTGGAATGGGTTTGAACCCATTCAAGGATTTCGCCGTCACCTTTGCCGGCGGCCAATTGTTTCAAAAGGGCCTTGGGATCGAAACCCAAAAACTTGGTCAGGTGCTGGTCGGTGCCGGAATTGTATTTGTAATCGCCGTTTTTCCTGGCGAGGGTCGCCCGGCCTTTGTCGAGCATGCGCGCCAGAATGACGTAGTTGCCCAAACGAGCGCGAAAGCTCCGGGGCGGACGTTGTGTCAGGTCAATGAAGGAAGGTTGAGTTTTCATAGATTTAGTTTTCCTTAAAAAGAGTTGATTAGATTTGTGCCCTGCCGCCATCAACAAACAGTTCAATGCCCGTGACGAAACTGGAATCATCCGACGCTAGGAACAAAGCCGCCTTGGCGATTTCTTCTGGCGTGCCCATGCGTCCCATCGGGATGGTGGACACAATCCTAGCGATGGCGTCCGGGGGTTGTTGATCAATGACCGGAGTATCGGTTGGCCCAGGACTCAGGACATTTGAGCGGATTCGCCGGTCCTTGAGTTCCACGGTCCAGCCGCGCACAAAGCATCGAAGCGCCGCTTTTGTCGCTCCATAAACACCGAACGCAGCCGTTCCTTTGGAACCCGCAACGGAGCCCGTCAAAATGATGGAACCACCATCATTCAAGAGCGGAAGACCCTTTTGCACGGAGAACAGCGTTCCCTTCACATTGATATTAAAAAGTTTGTCGAAATGCGCCTCCGTGACCTTTGCCAACGGAGAGAATTCAGCGACGCCAGCGTTGGCGAAAAGCACATCGATCCGCGCCTTCAACTTGCTGACGGTATCGTAGAGGCGGTCCAGGTCGGCCAGATTCGCAATGTCTCCCTGAACGCCATGCACATTGCTTCCGATCGCCTTCACGGCCTCGTCCAATTCCTTCTGGCGGCGGCCTGTAATGAAGACAAACGCGCCTTCCCTGACGAAGAGTCGTGCCGCAGCAAAGCCTATTCCTTCAGTGCCACCCGTGATGACGGCGACCTTCCCATTCAATTTGCCCGCAGCGGTTCCTGCTGATGTTTGCATGTTTTTTTCATGTTTGCGGTTGAACCGGTGGTTTCACGCAGCCATTTAGTTCCATTGTTCAGTAACATTGAACAACTGGACTATATTGTCAAATCGTGATAATGTTTTTTTATGCGGCCACTTTATCATCCGGCTTTGAATGAAATAACCGTGCCGGGCATTCTGTATGCCCTCTCCGATCCCGTCCGCGTCCGCATCTACGCAGAACTGGCACAGGCTGACTGCGCCATGAACTGCACCGCCTTTTTGTCCAATGGCAACTTAAAGCTTCCCAAGTCCACACTGTCGCAACATTTCAAGATTCTTCGGGAAGCCGGCCTGATCCGTAGCGAACGAAAAGGCGTTGAACTCAAGAACTCGACGCGATGCGCAGAGTTGAAGAAAAAATTTGGGCCGATGGTTATCGGGATTCTTCGAGCTTACGAAAATGAGGCCAATAAATCCAAGCGCTAACATCCTCTGATTGAAATATTCCGCGCTACGGGCAGCCAATGAGGTTCGAGGAGTTTTGCTGCGAGTTGATCCCCGAAATTCTACAGTCTCGATGCCGACGCTTGCTAACCGATCTCCAGCGACGAGATCTGTTTTCCCTTAAGCGTGAATTTGAAATCCAAGTCGACGGGACTTCCTGGAAATGTTCCGGAGAGTTTCGCCGTCACAACGACAGCACCTGGTTTCTCAATCGCTCGCAGAACCTCAGCCTTGAATTCATACTTCTTTCTCACATTTACACTCCATCCCTTGATGGCGGCGGTGCCCCGATGAGTTTCATCCTCGCCAATAACAATCGCATCGGTTGAAAAGCAGGATACTAATGTTTCGACATCGTTGGCGTTGCTTGCCCGAAAATAAATTTCGATAATTTCAGGAATTTGAGCCTTCATAACAATTGTTTGTTCTCAGCCGAGGATTTGTTCACGTACAAATTCGTTGGGATCGTGGAGGGGAACAGGCTTGAAGATGCTGGAGTTCTCCAAGTCGGCAAACAAGGAACGCAAGACTTGATTGCGGACCGTGGCGATTTGCACCTCGGCCAACTTGCTATTTTTTGCGACGGGCGTATCTATTTATTTCCTCCAACAGGATTTTTAGGAAGTCCTCGGAATGCGGATTGGGCCGGAGCGTTGGTGTCCCCGCTGCAATCAGGAGCGGAGCTAGTTCGGGTGAGAAGCGGATCACCGTGAGGGTTGCGGGAAGCATGGGCAAAACGCCCTCCGTTAAAACAGCCATGCCTGCCTGTGCCTCAAGGGCGATGAACAGCGCGGCAATGTCTTCTGAGGTGTGATTGAGCAATTGCGGCTTAACTCCAAATGGCTTGAGAATGGCTTGAAGTCGCGGAACATATTCCGGGTACTTGTCAGCGCCCAAGCCGAGCAGCATTTTATCACGAAGCTTTTCGGGATGAATCCTGGTCAATTTGACGAGCGGGTTTTTCTTCGAAACCACGAGCACTGGTGCGAGCCGTTGCAGTTCCACCCATTGAAACCCTTTGAAGCGCACTTCCAAACTTTTGGGAAGGATTGCGATGTCAATTTGTTCGGCGGCGGCTCTTTGCCACATCGTCTCGGTCGTGAGATCGGAGAGCTCAAGAAAAACATCCTTGTTGTTAGACTGGAAGCGCTCAACGACCCGTGGCATGATCCCGGCAGTGAGGGAATGAACATACCCAATGCGTAGCTTCTCTCCTGGCGGGCGTGTTTTGATTCTTCGCACCGCGACGTCCACCCGAGCCAGAATATCCTTCGCTTCTTCGTAAAAGGCCTCCCCTGCCGAAGTCAGGGAAATGGCGTTTTGGCCGCGAACTATGAGAGCAATGCCAATTTCTTCTTCCAAGTTTTTTACCTGGCGGCTCAAGGCCGGTTGCGTCAGGTGCAACTGGTTTGCCGCCCGGCTAAAGCTCCCGTGAGCGGCGACAGCGGCGAAATATCGCAGGTGCCGAAGTTCCATTGATTGCACGTTAGGTATTACCAAAAGTATGAGCAACACCAAAAACACGGCATTAGCCAATTTTAGCGTCTTTATGAATAGTTTGGGAAAAGTCCGCAGAGTGGACGAAATGCAAAAAACGTGGTGCCAGATGAAAACAAGTGCAAATGCCAACGAAAACAACGGTGAAATTCCGGATGCGGGCTTGCGGGGAAAGATTGAGGAGCGTGCGTATCACATCTGGCTTGAGAACGGCGGCGGGCACGGTGATCACCAGCTTCACTGGTTGCAAGCGGAAAGGGAACTGATGGAAGCGGCGAAGCGTGGAAGAGAGCCGCAATCCGATGCTCGTTCGAGGAAGAAAACCGCCAAGCCGCATTAAGCACCGTGTCCAGATCAACTCACAACCCGAAAATCTGAAAAATATGAAAACAGCAAGGCAACTCCTCGAAACATACCTCGCTGCCGTTTCCGCGGGTGAAATGGAAAGGGCGATAGCGTTATTCGCGGACGATGGCGGGATTGAATTTCCCTATTTCGGATCTGTCAACCTTCCGATCCGCCATCAGGGACCGGAGGCTTTGAAGCGGTTTTTTGCCCCCGTCATGGATGGCGCTGAAAATTTTAAGTTTAAGAACATCCAAATCTTCCCTGGTGAAGACGAAAATCACGTCTCAGGTGAATACGAGGTGGACGCGGTAATTAAAAACACGGGCCGCCGCTACCGGCAGCTTTACGGAGGCCGGCTCATTGCCGAAAACGGAAGGATAAAGCTCCTGCGGGAATTTTGCGACACCGTGGAAGTCGCACGCGCAATGTTTCCCAACGGCGTAAAAGATTTGGTGCAGAAAGATTAACCAAGAACAAGGAAACACATCATGACAAAAATACTCGTCCTGTATTACTCAATGTATGGCCACATCGAAATCATGGCCAAGGCCGTTGCCGAAGGCGTTCGCTCTGCGAATGCCGATGTGGTGATAAAGCGCGTTCCCGATACGATGCCGCCCGAAGTGGCCAAGCAATACGGGGCGAAGCTTGAGCAGGAGGCGCCGTTTGCGACGCCGGATGAACTTCCGCAATACGATGCCATCATCTTTGGCACTCCCACGAGATTCGGGAACATGGCCGGACAGATGCGGAACTTTCTCGACCAGACAGGAAGCTTGTGGCTCAATGGCGCCCTCATTGGAAAAGTCGGCAGCGTTTTTACCAGCACTGGCACAGGCGGTGGGAATGAGTCAACCATTCTCACCTCCATTCCCACTTTGCTGCATCATGGCATGATTTACGTGGGTCTGCCTTACGCCATTCCTGAGACGATGGATATTAGCGAAGTGCGCGGGGGCAGTCCGTACGGGGCTGGAACAATTGCAGCTCCTGATGGTTCTCGCCTGCCTAGCGTCAAGGAACTGACGATGGCCCGTTTTCAGGGTAAGCACGTCGCGGGCATCGCGGCAAAGCTGAAAGCAAACTGATACAACCCAATTGCCAGTGAAAGTGCCAGTGAACGAGTGATAAAAGTGTAATGGGTGAGTAGTTGATCGGTATTGGATGCGTAATGTCGAGTGCTTGACAAACACACGAAAACGCCTAATTCCATTGGCGTTCGTTAGTTATGAGGCTGTACGCCTCTGGTGGTTGGGTGGTAATTGCGGAGTAATGAGTTTTGAGAAAACTCCTGAATTCTGTTCGATTCCGACCCTCGCCTCCAACTTAAAAAAATTGGTTTTATTAGGGCAAACGAAGGTTGGGAAGGCCACTGTCAGTGAAACTGTCAGTAAACCGGCGAGCGCTCTTACAATTCGCCACTACCTGCCAGTATTTGCTGAAACTCGCCGAAACTCGCGTTCTTAAACGCGACTGAAACCGGACTGGTTTCTCGATTCAGAGAACCAGTCTATGAAATCGAAATTCATCCTGTTTCGGCGAGCCGGAGTTTTTTACTCCGAAGACACCACCACGGGCAAACGGCATAGCTTGCGCACCAAGGACGAAGCCGAGGCGCTTGCGATCCTCCATTCCAAGAAAGAGGCCCACCGCCAACCAGTGCTTAACCTGCAAATCGCTCGGACATAGCTGACGGCCATCGACCCGGAGGTTGCCAAGCGCACTTGGCGGACGGCAATGGCCGAGGCGGCATCGAAATCCATGCATCCGCGCAGCTCGTTCAAGACCGGCTGCAGCTGCTCGTAAATCTCCTTTAGCATAAAGTGCGCGTGCTGGCCGCGCGCCGCGTCTCCGTGTAAAAATTCCATTTGCTGGTCTGCACGTTCGCCGTGTCCGTGCCGAGATTTTGCACGTCGAAATGTTCCGGCGTCACGTTCGCCACGTCGTAGTCGTTCAGATAAACCACTTTTTTCGTGTGTCCGACGATTGCGTTGGCGTCGCTGGCGACAAAATGCTCGCCGTTGCCAATGCCGATGATGACCGGCGAACCGCGCCGCGCGCCGACAGCTTGCGTGAGCGCGTCACCATTGTGTCCATTGCTGGCACGGCGCTTTTCATAATGGCCGCCAATAAGATGGGCCAGCACTTCCGTGTCCGAATTGAATTTGTGGCCGCCGCGCGCCAGTCTTTGTTTGAGCGCCTCATGATTCTCAATGACGCCGTTATGGACGACCGCGATTTTGCCGGAAGCGTCTAGATGCGGATGGGAATTCCTGTCGGACGGCACGCCATGCGTCGCCCAGCGCGTATGCGCGATGCCAAGATTGCCGACGGCCGGTTCGGAATTCAACAGGCGCGCGATGCCTTCGTTAATTTTCCCCGATTTTTTTCGGACCACCAAACCCGTCTTGTCCAGCACTGCCACGCCCGCGCTGTCGTAACCGCGATATTCCAACCGCCGCAGTCCCTCCAGCAGGATGGGTGAAGCCACCTTTTTCCCGACATAGCCGATGATGCCTCACATAGATCAATCGCGAATGGAAGGCTCAATAATACTGCCGGCGAGTGCTGTGGGTTCACGCTTTCCAAACCTGGTCCGGCTTGGTTTTGGCGGCGGCCATGGCGTTGCGCGTGTCCACGATGCACGGCGCCCAGTCGGCGAGTTCCTGGAAGTTGATCGCCTGATGATGCGTCGCGACGATGGCCGCATCAAACCGCTTCAGCGTGTCGGCATCCCAGTTCACCGACCGCGTTCCCGCCCAATCCGGATGTTCGCGGGTCGGGCGGATGACCGGCACATAAGGATCGTAATAGGCCACGTCTGCGCCGCGTTCCTCCAGGAGATTCATCAGGACGTAGCTGGGCGATTCGCGATCATCGTCCACGTTCGGTTTGTATGCCAGGCCGACGACCAGCACGCGGCTGCCGTTCACCGCCTTGCGCCGGGCGTTGAGCGCCTCCGCCGTGCGGTTTACCACATACAGCGGCATCGCGGTGTTGACTTCGCCGGCCAGTTCGATGAACCGGGTGTTTTGCAGAAACTCGCGCGCCTTCCACGTCAGATAGAACGGGTCAATCGGAATGCAATGGCCGCCCAAGCCCGGTCCCGGATAGAATGGCATGAAGCCGAACGGCTTGGTTTTCGCGGCCTGGATGACTTCCCAAACGTCAATGCCCATCGCGCCATAGATCAGTTTCAGCTCGTTCGCCAGCGCGATGTTCACGCTGCGGAAGATGTTTTCCAGCAGCTTGGTCGCCTCCGCCACGCGGCACGAGGAAACCGGCACCAGCGTCTGGATGGCCTGGCCATAAACCGCCTTGGCGCGCTCCAGGCAAACGGGCGTGTAACCGCCAATCACCTTGGGAATCAGCTCCACTTTGCTGTGGCCGTTGCCCGGATCCTCGCGCTCCGGCGAAAAGGCCAGATGAAAATCCCGGCCCGCCTTCAGCCCGGAACCCGTTTCCAGCACGGCCCGCAAATCCTCGTCCGTCGTGCCCGGATAGGTCGTGGATTCCAGCGTCACCAGCGTTCCCTTCGACAAATGAGGTGCGATGGCCGCGCCGGTGTTGATGATGAAGGAAATGTCCGGCTCCCGGTTTTTGTTCAACGGCGTGGGCACGCAGATGATCACGGCCTCCACTTCCCGGATGCGCGCGAAGTCGTTGCTTGCGCTGAACCGTCCGCTCGCCACCGCCTCGGCGATGGCGGACGATTCGATGTGTTTGATGTAGCTCGTGCCCTGGTTCAGCGAAGCCACCTTGACCGGGTCAATGTCCAGCCCCAAAACAGTGACCTCGGAGCGGGTGAACTGCAGCGACAAGGGCAGCCCGACGTAACCAAGTCCGACGATGGCGATTTTCATAGGTTTTGATTTGGTTGATTGCATGACGAATGATGAACACTAAAAAATGAAACTTAATTTCCTTTGGCCAATTGAGCGCTGGAATGGCAGTCGGCTCGTCGCTCCGGACTCCGCCGTTTAGGCGTCGGCCGGTTGCGCAATGCCCACCCGGTGACTGAAAAAAACACGGCCACCAGCAGCGCGCTCAGCAGCGCGATGGTTTTCAACTCGAACGAATAAAACCGGCCCTGGCCGGCGAAGGACAGCAGCAGCGTGAATGCCGCAAGCAGCACCACGGACATCCATTTGAATCCCGGCCAGACCCAATGTTGCGTTCCCGCCGCGCATTCGAGCCAGTTTAAATACACCCAAGCCAGCCAGGCGACGCCGGCGAAGGTGCTGATGGAATACAGCAGATCGCAAATCAGGAACGCCCCGTTTCCCGGGCCCACGCTGGTTTGAAGGATGGGCAGATGTCCGACCAGCCAGCCATCGGCATGCGTGAGGGAATCCCAAAGAATATGGGTCCACGCGCCGACGAGCAGTGAGATGACAATGACCCAAAACGAACCGGCGGGACGCAGGCAGAGCGGCTCAAAAATCCGCCGGTAACGCGCGGGCAACCGTTGAATCACGGGCCCGCGGAGCCGATAAAACAGAAGCACCAGCAACAGTCCCACCGGCAGGCAGAATCCGAAACCGCCCGCCAGAAAGTGATGGGAAAATCTTGCGACGTGAAGGTGGCCGAAGCAGTAGCCGATATCGGGACAGAGACTGCCGAGGACGAGCGCGGGAAAATTAAATCTTCGCGGGCATTGTCGCCGCAGCGGCAAGACCGCCGCCGGATGAGCCAATGGAAACGGCATGATGGTGTGTAATCGCGTTTGACCGCCAAGGGGTTTTGTTCCTTTGCCTGACCGCCCGCTTCAAGACGGCAATGGTTTCATGGCGCCTGATTCCCAGCGGGGCGACGGTATCTCGGACTGCTGGGGCTGGACAATTGATCTATCCGGCGCTCCTGGCACGGAACGGCGGAAGAGTTCGGCAAACGCCGCCGCGTAAGTCTCGTTGAGCATGACCGTGCCATTGCAGCCGGCCGGGCCGAAATATGTTTCAATGTCCGGCGCGACGGCCGGCCATTGCAGCAGCGCGGTGTGATTGCATTCTTTGCCGGGCCAAAACAAGCGCACGCGGCCGGAGAAGTTGCCCGGCACATAATGCCGAATGGCCGCCAGCGTGGCGCAGCCGACCTGGTCACGCCAAACGAACACCGGATCCTGCACGGCGGCGCGCCGGGTGGCGCGCTCCGCCTGGAAGTTGCGCAGCCGTTCGGCGAAATATTTTTTCCGTTCCGCCGCCGACAGCGACATCAGCTTGCGGGCGTGCCGCGTCACGCGCTCCGCCGCCTCGCCAAGACCCTGGCGCAGTCGCGGCCAAAACCGGTAGGACGTTGGAAACGGGCTGCCAAACAAGGCGAGAAAACTGACGTGCGCGCCGCTTTGAACCAGCTGACGTGCCAGTTCAAAGGCAATCGTTCCGCCCGCGCAGTAGCCGGCGATGACGCAACCGCCTTCGGGCCGCGCCGTGCGGATTTGCGCGGCAAAACAAGCGGCCAGGTCTTCCACGCGCGTCAACGGCGCTTCAACGCCGTCGAGTCCGGGTGGTTGCAGACCGAAAAACGGCTGGTCGTTGCCGAGATGCCGCGCGAGGGCGCGAAAACAGAAGACATCGCCGTTGTGTCCGGCCACGGCGAAAATGGGAATGGCATTTCCCTGCGGCTGCAACGGCACGAGGGCGCGCTGCGGCTGGTCGAGGGAGTCGGCCAGACGCAGGAATTTCACAATCTCGTCCTTGCGTTCGCGAATGGCGCGTTGCAGTTCGATCGTCAATGCGCCGGGCGGCGCGCTGCAGCGCAGCCGTTCGCCGTCAACCCAAAGCCGGACATCGCGTTCACGGAGCAGGACCAGAAAATCCAGAATCTTCATACCTCGACCTCCTCCCGTTCGGGGGCGGCTTGAACCGGCGATTTCGTCCTGGCCGACCACGACAAGGCGTCAATGGCCTCGGCCAGTCCGGCGACGGTCGGGCGCTCGAACAAATGCTTCAGCGGCAAGTCGACACCAAACCGGGTTCGCACCCGGCTTACCAGCTGCATGGCCAGCAGCGAGTGACCGCCGGACTCGAAGAAGTTGTCCAGCCGGCCAACGCGCTGAACATCGAGCAGCTCGCTCCACAACGAAGCCAGGGTTTTCTCAACCTCCGTCACGGGCGGTTCAAGGCTGTCTTGGTTTTCGGCCCCGTCAGCGTCCGGGGCGGGCAGGGCATTGCGGTCGATTTTTTGGTTGGGCGTCTTGGGAAACTTGGCCAGAAACACGACGTGTGCCGGCACCATGTGATCGGGCATTCGTTCCTGTGCATACTGGCGCAACTGGCGTTGCGTCGGAATGTGCCCGTCGCGCGGAATGACGTAAGCCACCAGGCGCCTGTCGCCATTGGCGGTTTCCCTGGCCACGACCACGCTCTCGTGCACGGTGGGATGCTCGCCCAGCATGGCTTCAATCTCGCCCAGTTCCACGCGATGGCCGCGAATCTTGACCTGTTGATCCGTCCGGCCCAGCAGTTCAATATCCCCGGTCGGCAGATACCGGGCGAGGTCGCCGGTGCGATAAAGCCGGGTGTCGCCGTTGTGCTGAAATGGATTGTGAATGAACCGTTGGGCGGTCAGTTCGGACTGGCCGAGATAACCGCGCGCCACGCCCGCGCCCCCAATCATCAATTCACCGGTGACGCCGACCGGCACCGGCAAAAGATTTTGGTCCAGAATATACATCTCGGTATTGGCGATGGGATGGCCCACGGAAATGCGGCCCGGCTCCGACGAAATCCGGTAGGTGCTGGACCAGACCGTGGTCTCGGTCGGCCCATACATGTTGATGATTTCGCCTTTGACAATTGTTTTCAGTTGCGCGGCGAGCGGCGCGGGAAAAGCTTCACCGCCGATCATCAGGCATTGCAAGCGCGTGAAGGCGTCGCGCGTCCGTTCCTCCGCCAGCAACATGCCGGCCATCGTCGGCGTGCATTGCAGATGCGTCACCTGATGGCGCTGGATCAAGGTCGCGATCGAATAGTCCGCCGGCTGGACCTCCGCGCCAGTGCCGGCCGCCTGACGCAACACCTCGAGCTGCTTCAAATGCTCCAGCACCGTTTCATGATCGACTCCGAAATCAATCAGGCACGCGACCTCGTCCACGTCATTCGCCTTCAAGCCCGCGATGATTTTTACGCAGCTTGCGGGCGTGCCGAACAGTCCGCTGGTTTCAAAATAGCGCTCAAAGGAATGCTCCAGCAGCGCGTCCATTTCGTCCTTCGACAGCAGGCTGAAGTCCAGTTCCTCCCTGGATTTGGAATGATGCTTGAAGGCGGAAAACGCCCAGGCGTAGCCTTTGATCAAATCCGCCGACTTGCGCAGATATTCAATGAGCGGCCCGCGAACCGCGGCCTTGACCGACTCCAAACTGTCGCCCACGAACGTGTGCAGCATCAGCGTGACGCAGCCACGACCGGCGTGTCCGGCCTCCGTCCAGGCCTGCCGGTAAAGCTCAATCTTTTTGCTCACTTCCTCGATGCTCTGGCCCAGCAGATGCGTCAGCAGATTCATGCCCAGCTTGCCCGCCATCTGAAACGTTTCGGGATTGCCGGAGGCCGTCAGCCACAACGGCAGTTCGCGTTGAACCGGCCGGGGAAAAATCCGGACCGCCACGTCGTTGCCCAGCGGCCCCGGCAGCGGCACGCGTTCGCCGTGCCACAACCGGCGGAAGATCTCGATGTCGCGGAGCATGATTTCTTTGCGCTGGGCGTAATTGGCCGGGCTGACCACGAAGTCTTCCGGCATCCAGCCGGACGCAAACGAAATGGCCGCGCGCCCGTTCGAAAGGTTGTCCACCACCGACCATTC
>Ga0247670_1000037_pt1 | contig 46473 bp, 42 predicted proteins | sample CNK11_metaG_FD_183042 | JGI IMG/M metagenome (GOLD analysis project Ga0247670, IMG submission 183042) | Soil microbial communities from Purdue University Martell Research Forest, Indiana, United States - CNK11 | ecosystem: Environmental > Terrestrial > Soil > Temperate forest > Bulk soil...
TCGGGCAATGATTTCGTCGCTTGACGGCCACAAGGTCTGCATCACTTTCAAACGCCGGGCGAGCTTTTTCTGCGACGTGCCCTGGGTCACTGCTCCGACCCCCTCGCCCCGCCCAAACGGGGAGAGGGCTGGGGAGAGGGGATTTGATCTGGCAACAGTTGCGCCCCCTCCCCCCGACCCTCTCCTCCCTCGGGGAAGAGAGGGAGAAAACGGGGGCAGCGTCGAATTAGCGATCGTGAGTTTGCTGGCAAAATGCAAACCATCGCTTAAACTGGGCGGGCTTATTTGAAACTGTCAGCTCAACGGGCGGGCCAAAGTGGTTCGCCCGTTTTGCTTTTAAGATGAACTGGATTGCCGCCACGCTTTTATCCGCGCTGTTTATCGGCATCTACGACCTTTGCACCAAGCACGCGGTGCGGGCGAACGCCGTCACGCCCGTCCTGTTTTTAAGCACGCTCACCGGCGCAACGGTCTGGTTCGTCCTGCTGCTGGCGCAGGCGATCCATCCGGGGTTTCTGTCGCCATCGCTGGTCCCGGATGCGCTGACGTGGAAACAGCATCTGCAACTGCTGTTGAAATCCGGCATCGTCGCCGCGTCGTGGGTGGGAACGTATTTCGCGCTGAAACACCTGCCGCTCTCGCTGGGCGCGCCCATCCGCGCGATGAGCCCGATGCTGACCCTGTTCGGTGCAATCCTGATCCTGGGCGAACGTCCGACTGGATTGGAAATCTTCGGCATCCTGATCACGCTCGGTTCATTTGTCGGCCTGTCGGTCGCCGGCAGCCGCGAGGGAATTCACTTCCACCGCGACAAATGGGTGTGGTTCCTGATCACCGGCACCCTGTTCGGCGCGGTGAGTTCGCTCTACGACAAGTATCTCCTCGGCACGCTGAAGTTTTCCGTGCCGACGGTGCAATGCTGGTTCCAGATTTATCTGCTGGTGTTCTTTGCTCCATTCGCGCTCGGCTGGAAATTGCGGTTATGGCAGCGCAATGAATTTCACTGGCGCTGGAGCGTGCCGTGCATCGCACTCGCGTTGCTGGTCGCAGACTATGCCTACTTCTGGGCATTGCGAAATCCCGACGCGCTCATATCGCTCGTGATGAGTCTGCGCCGCGCCAGCACGCTGGTGGCGTTCGCGGGCGGACTCTATTTCTTCCGCGAATCGAACGGCTGGAAAAAACTGCCCGCCGTCATCGGCATTCTGATCGGCATCGTGCTGACACTGCTGGGGTGACCGCCGTTCTCTACTGGACGGATTGAACCGTGACGGGAGCGGGAGCGGGTTCCTCCTGGCTGGCTTCCAGTTGCTTGATGAGCACGGCGATGGTCAGGCCGGCGATCAAGGCAATGGAAAGCTTCAGGCGGTCGTGCGAGTGGAATTGCAATTCCGGCAGCAAGTCGCTGCTCGCGATGCAAAGAAAAGAACCCGCGCAAAAAGCCAGCGCACAGCCGAGAAAGATCGTGTTGGAATCCGCAAACTCGCTCGCGCCGAGATAAAACATAACCGCGCCGATGGGACTGACCAGCGCGAACAACCCGTTCAACACATGCCGGGACATCCGCGATTTGCCACCGGCGGTCATCAGCGTCGAAACCGCCATGGCATCGAAAGGTTTGTGGAGGATCACCACCAGGGCGACCCCCAGTCCGGCGAGCCGGGCATGGCCGTGAGCACCAGCCTCGACCGCGGCCGCCAGGGCCAGGCCGTCGAGCAACGAGTGCAAGGTCAGACCGAGCGCCGTGCCCACCCAGGAAAGCTGGGAAGCCGACTTGTCCGCCAACGTATGCGCGTGGTGGGCGGGTTCATGATTGTGATCATCGGATTCTTCGTGGCCGTGGCAGCAGTCTTCGGGATCGCCTTCGGGCGAGTCGTGATGATGAAAATGGAAGAACCGCTGCAGGAAAAACATGGCCAGAAATCCGCCGAGCAGCCATCCCACCGTCCGGTCCATCGAATGCAGTTGCTCCTCCGCATCCGGCAGAAAATGCAGCAGGGCGATCCCGAGCATCAGGCCGGCCACAAAACTGATGGCCACCTGCAGACGCGCGTGGGTCGGATGGATGATCAACAGCACCCAGCCGCCGGCCAGCGACGCCACCAGCACCAGGGCGCAGTAAATGGTCAGCAGCCAGACGGGAGAAATTGCGGCTTCAGGCATAGATTATAGGGTTTGGCGCGAAGCCGGCGAGAGCGGGTTCATGTTGCAAAATGTTCCACGAAGACTAGGGCTTTGGCCGCAAAAGCAAAATACATTTTTGCAACAGGATTGCGACGGCGTAGAGGATTCCCAGCAAAACCACTTCCGTCGGACCGATGGGCCAGTCCCATTGATACGCCAGCCAGAAGCCGAGGAACGACGCGATGCCGCCAATCACCGAAGCCGTCATCATCAATTGCCGCATGGTGCGCGCGAACAGATGCGCGGTCAGCACGGGAATCAAGAGGAACCCGAAGGCAATGAGTGGGCCGACACTCAACACGGCCATCGAAACCGTCAGGCCGATGAGCAGGAACAGCATGGCGTCCCAGAACAGAACGCTCCGGCCCAGGGTCATCGCCAGCACCCGGTCGAACGACACCAGCAGGAATTCCTTCTGGAACAGGCCGAGCATCGCCAGCACGAACACCAGCGTTCCGGCGGTGAGGGCAAGGTCGTAGTTATCAATCGTGATGATCTCGCCCTTCAGCAAGTCGAGCCAGCCGACTTCGGCGTAACGATTTTTCGACAGCAACAAAATGCTCAACGCGGTCGCGACGACATACGCCGTGCCGAGCCGTCCCTCCGGCAAACCACTCCCGCGCCGTTCGAGAAGCGAGAGCACGAGAATCGCCCCGAGTGTGAAAGCTGTGGAACCGGCAAACGCGATGAGGTGTTCGCTGTGGGCCGCGTGTTCCGGATTCATGCCCAGCCAGAATGGAACGGATAACGCGATGGCGACGCCGGTGGAGGAAATTTGCGGCAGCGCCACGCCCATGAACACGAGCCGGCGCAACACCAGGAACACACCGACGAGCGGACAGGCAAACCCGATCAGCACGCTGGTGTAGATTGAATTCCGGAGCAGGAAGTTGGGCGAGAGAATTTCCTTCAAGGATTCCATATCAGGCGATCTCCATGTCGAGGATTTGAGCCATCCGTTCCCGCGAAAGCAGTTCGGCGGCGGTTCCGTGCAAGACCTGGCCTTGATGCAACCAGATGACCTGTTCCGCGTGCTTGCGGACCAGCGGCAAATCATGCGTGACGAGCAGGATGGTCAGCTTTCGTTCAACGTGGATTTGCGAGATGAATTCCAGCAAAGCGTGCGTGGCGGCGGTGTCCACGCCGGCGGTCGGTTCGTCGAGCACCAGGATGTCCGGCTTGGTCGCCAGCGCGCGGGCGATCAAGACACGCTGTTTTTGTCCGCCGGAAAGCTGCCCGAATTTTTTGTGGGCGAAGTCCTGTGCCGCCGTGGCTTGAAGACATTCGCGCACCCAGGTCCGCTCGCTCGGCGGCACAAAACGACCGGGACGCACACGGCCGTATGTGCCCATGAGCGCGACATCAAATCCCGTCAACGGATAGAGCAGATCAAACTGGATCGCCTGCGGGACGTAGCCGAAGACGGGCTTCACGCCGCCAGCGCCGATCTGAATGCTTCCGCTGACCGGCGGTTGCAGTCCAAGCAGGGTCTTGAGCAGTGTGGATTTGCCGGAGCCGTTTGCACCCAGAATCGCGGTGAAGCTGCAGCGGGCGATGGTCAGGGAAATGTCGGACAGGACAGCCTGGCCATCGTAACCGATGGCCAGGCTTTCGAGCGTGATGATGGAGTTCATTGTTTTATCTGGCTGGGACGCGCTGCCGCGCGTCCCAAATTTTAGGCCGACCAACAGGTCGGCCCTATCGTCATTTCTTCAACGCGTCCGCCACGGTGTGGACGATGTAATCCATCTCGGCGATGTAGGTGTCCGTGTTGGGCACGCCGCCGGGCATGATGGGCAGCTTCACCAGCGTCGCGCCGGTCTGCTTGGCGATGAGCGCGGGAACTTTTTCCGGGAACTGCGGTTCGCGCACGACGAGGGGAACGTGTTCCGACTTCATCGTGGTGATCAGTTCCTGGATGTGGTGCGGCGTGGGGTCAATGCCCGGCTTCAATTCAATCGTGCCGAAATAAACCAGCCCGAACCGGTCGGCGAAATAAGGCCAGTGTTCGTGATACGAAACGAACTTGGCCCCCTTGAACGGCGCGAGTATGGCTTCCCACCCGGCAATTTTAGCGTCGAGCTTGGCGAGGTAGGCGTCGCGGTTTTTGGTGAAGTCCGCCTCGTGTTCCGGCGCGACGGCGACGAGCGCGTTGTAGATGTTTTGAACCGCCGTCTTGGCCAGCACGGGGTCGAGCAGGTAATGCGGATTGCCGTAAGGATGCACGTCGCCCTCGGAATGGTCGGTGGACTTGGGCACATCGCGGGGCGTCACGCCCTTCGAGCAGTCCACATAACCGGGATGACCAAGCTGGATGCGCGGATTGCGGCTGGCCTCGAGCAGTGCGGGCAGGAAGGCGTGTTCGCAATCGAAGCCGACGAGCACGATGAGGTCGGCGCGGTTGAGCAACGGCACGAAGCTCGGCTTCATCGGCACGCCATGCGTGTCCTCGATGCCGGTGGCGAGACTGCGGACTTCGACATAATCACCGCCGATTTCGCGGGTGAAGTCGGCCAGGTCGGTGAACGTGGTGACAACGCGGACTTTTGCCGCGTGTGCCGGTTGTGCTGCACAGCACATCGCGGCCAATGCGACAATCCATATGCCAGCGAGGCGTAGTGGCTTTCGGCAGAAAGCCGCACTTTGAATTTTCCGGGAATTTGCGGCGCTCTGCCGAACCGCCGCCACGACGAGTGATTTCAGTTTCATGATCAATTTTTCCTTTCCATTGTTAATCAACGGGCCTGCCAGCCGTGCGAATGCGCGCCGATGATCCAGACCCATTGCAGATAAACCGCGTCGTTCGGCTGGTTGCCGGTGGCGGCATTCGGCTGGGTGTGGGTGTATTGCAAACGAAGCTGGTTCCAATGGCTGATGGCCCAGGTGAGGTAAGGCGAATAGCCATAAGTCTGCGCGGCGTTTTCCTGGTTATTCTGGGTGTATTCAAAAAGGAAGCCGCCGCTCCAGTTCCGGCTCCATTTGTAAGTGAAGTAGGAATACATGCCCCACGCGCCGACGGTCTCGTTGAAGTTGCCGCCTCCGTTATTGGCAAGATACTGGTTGTCGCTGTAAAGGACTTCATTACCCCAGGTGAAGCTCTGAAACTGGTTGTTGCGCAATGGCACATAGCTCAATTTGAGGTCGCCATCCAGCACCAGACGCCGGGTGGCGGTAAGGGTGGTCATGCCGTTCGGCGCCGTTTCGCCGTTGACGTTGCCCGTATCGGGATTGACCAGCCAGGACGCACCACCTTCCAATTGCCAGTCGGGGCTCAAGTCGAAATACGTCGAGAGCCGTCCGAAATAATTGACCGCGCCCATCGAGCGATAGCTGCCGATCGCGTCCGGCGAATCGCCGAACTGCGTGCCCATGCCGGCGGTCAGGTTCACATAATGTTCGATGGGCAGCAGCCAGCTCAGCTGCACGCCGGGCGTTTTGGATTCGCCGCCGACGTATTCATCCAGCACCAGCGGACGGTTCACGAACGGCAGTTCGTGGTCGTGGATGTAGGACAACCGGCCAAACTCGCCGAAGAACTGTCCCGCCGTCAGCGTCAGGTCCCACGGCAGCGACGTCGTCTGCAATGCCGCCTCCTCCACGTCCAGCGACGTCTCGCCCGTGTCGGCATCGGCGGAACCGTTGATGACCACCCAGCCCTTCGCGAACGGGTCCACTGAGGCCGACGCGTTCAACTCCACCGAGCGCTGGAAGACATCGAATCCGCCAGGATAGCCGGTGCCATTCTGCGGCGAGCCTTTGCTCTGCTGCGAGAAAATGGTCTCGCCCACGAATCCGATGGCCGGATTGAATTCACTCAACAGCGTCTTCTTCTGCGCTTCGACGACACTGTCCACCTTGTCGTCCAGCTCCTTCAACCGGTCGGTCATGGCCGAAGTGTTCGTCGGTGCGACAGTCACCGTGGCCGTGGCCTGCTGCTGCTTCGATAGTTCATCCAGCTTCTGGGTCAGCGCGTTGATCTGCTGGCGCTGTTCGTTTTGAGCCTTCTCAAAGTTTTCCTGCATCTGCCGCAACTGTTGTTTCAGCTGCTCCACTTCATTTGTCTCCTGGGCTTGACCGGTCATCGCGCTCAAGCAAAGGGCGGAAGACAGCCCTATAATCAATTTCAATTTCATATTTCTTCTCCAACCCGGACGCCCACGCCAGGCGTGGACATCCAATTACAACGGATTTACCAACGGAAAAACCAATCAGCGCAAGCTGACCGGACAATTATGCTTGGGAAGAAAGGACGGCGGGCGGACCGCGGCCGGGCGGAAGATTCTGTATGGCCGTGCTGGGAACTGAAAAGATACTGGACGGGGTTGTCTCAATCAACGCCAGCGGCACTGCCACCGGAACCTCGCCACTGACTGAGTCCACCTGCCCGTGCGCGAACAGCGTGACCACGCACGCATGGCTGGCCCGGTCGGCATCCTTGTGGATGAGTTCGTGCAACGCCGGCGAGGCCGCCAGCGAGTTCAGCAGCAGCACCAACGCCACCAGCAACCCGGACAAAGCCGGTTTGCCATACTTGCTGAAAAGATGTTTTGCGCGTTGCACTGCGTTTTCAAAATAGCAGCAAGCGTGCCGCCGGCAAGGGGTTTATTAAAGCCACCGGCTAAAATCGGGCAAAAATACGGGCCAACATTGTTCATAACTCCTGTGTGGATGGCGGTTCAGGCAAACGCACGGTTGTGTCCTTGGTTGGCTCACGCTCAAATACTTTGTAGAGCGTCGGCAGCATGAACAACGTCAGCAGCGTGGAACTGATAAGCCCGCCGATGACCACGGCAGCGAGCGGTTTTTGAATTTCACTGCCCGGCCCGGTGGCGAACAGCATCGGCACGAGACCGAGCGCGGCGACACTCGCGGTAATGAGCACGGGGCGCAGCCGGAGAATTGCCCCTTTCATGACAGCCAACTCAACATTCATTCCTTCACGCCGCAGCTCGTTGAAGTAGCTGACCATCACAATACCGTTCAGCACGGCCACGCCAAAGAGCGCGATGAAGCCGACGCTGGCACTCACGCTCAAATTAAAGTCGCCAATGACGAGCGCGAGGATGCCGCCGATCAACGCAAACGGAATGTTCATGATGATGAGCAACGCCTGCTTGACCGAGTTGAACGAACTGAACAGGAGCAGGAAAATTGCGGCGATGGTAATGGGCACGACGATGCTGAAGCGCTTCATCGCGCGCTGCTGGTTCTCAAATTGTCCGCCCCACGTCATCAAATAGCCGGGCGGCAACTTCACGGCGGCGTCAATCTTCTGCTGCGCTTCCTTCACAAAGCTGCCGATGTCGCGGTCGGTCACGTTGCATTCGATGACGATGCGGCGTTGCGCCATCTCGCGGCTGATTTGCGCCGGGCCTTCCGTCACATAAACGTGCGCCAATTGGCCGAGCGGGATGAGCGCGCCTTGCGGCGACGCAATCAGGATATTGCGGATCGGTTCAACATCATTCCGTGCGGCTTCGGGGAAGCGAACAGCGAGGCCGAATACCTTTTGCCCTTCATAAACCTTGCTGGCTTCCTTGCCGCCGATGGCGGTTTCCACGACTTCCTGCACGTCGGCGACGTTGATGCCGTAACGGGCGAGTTTGTCGCGATCAATTTCGATTTGTAGATAAGCCAGGCCGCTGACTTTCTCCACGTTCACATCCGCTGCGCCGCGCACTTTTCCCAGCACGCGCGCCACCGCTTCGCCTTTGCTCTTCAGCATATCCAGGTCGTCACCGAAAATCTTGATGCCGATGGCGGATTTCACACCGCTCACCAATTCGTCCACACGCAGGGCGATGGGCTGTGAGAAGCTGGAGACGACACCGGGAAGTTCCGCCATCGCCTCGCGCATTTTTTCCACGAGTTTGTCTTTTGTTTTCGCAGTCGTCCATTCTTCGTGGGGCTTGAGCGTGACGATCACGTCGCTGATTTCAACGCCCATCGGGTCGGAGGCGATGTCCGCCCGGCCCGTCTTGGAAACCACGTCAATGACTTCGGGAAATTGTTTCAGGATTTTCTCGGCCTTCATCTGCAAGGCGAGCGATTGCGGCAGCGAAATGCTGGGGATGCGGAACGTCTGCACCGCGATCGAGCCTTCGTCCAGCGACGGCAAAAATTCCGTGCCGATGCGCGGCACCAAAGCGAACGCGCCGACCAAGGCGAGCACTGCCGGAAGAACGACCAGCCACGGACGGCGCACGCACGGCTTGAGAAACGCGAGGTAGGTCTCCTTGAGCCATCGGATGTGAAGCGGGTCATGTTCATGCGGCAGTTGCTTCAAAAAGTAGGTGCAGAGCATCGGCACGAAAGTGAGGGAAAGAATCAGTGAGCCAAGCAGGCCGAACGAAATGGTGAACGCCAGCGGACTGAACATCTTGCCCTCGAACCCTTGCAACGTGAACAACGGCAGGAAAACCACGATGATGATGAAGATGCCGAAGATAATCGGCCGTCCCACTTCTTTGGCGGCGTAAAGCACGATCTCAATTTTACCGGCATGTGCGTGCTTCTTCGCTTCGTCGGGTTTCCCGGTCAGGTGACGGTGAATGTTTTCCACCATGACCACCGCGCCGTCCACCATCATCCCGAGGCCAATGGCCAGACCGCCGAGCGACATGAGGTTCGCACTCAAGCCAAACCATTTCATCATGATGAAGGCAAAGAGCGCGGCCAGCGGCAACACCAGTGTGACGATGATGGCGCTCCGCACATCTGCGAGCAATATGATGAGAATGATTAGCACGAAAATCGCACCTTCCGCCAGCGCCTTGGTAACCGTGTGAATTGCCTTCTGCACCAAGTCGGTGCGGTCATAGAACGGAACGAGTTCAACGCCTGGAGGCAACGCCTTTTGAATCGCCGGCAATTTTTCTTTTACGGCGTTGACGACATCACGTCCGCTGGCACCTTTCAGCATCAGCACGATTCCGGCGACGACTTCGCCCTCCCCATTGGCCGTCACCGCGCCTTGCCGCAGTTCCGCGCCGATCTGCACGTCGGCGACGTCGCGCACATAGATGGGTGAGTGTTGGTGCGTGGCCACGATGATGTTGCCAATGTCCTTTGTGTCCTTCACCAGACCCAGGCCGCGCACGACGTATTGCTCGGACTTGTGTTCGATGAAATTGCCGCTCGCGTTGGCATTGTTTTTCTCCAACGCCTCGAAGACTTGCTGCAGCGCGATGCCGTAAGAGGTCAAGCGGTCGGGCTGGACAATGACCTGATATTGCTTCACGAGACCGCCGAACGAATTCACGTCCGTGACGCCTGGCACGGTGCGGAGAATTGGTCGCACGATGTATTGCTGGATGGTGCGGAGGTCTGTCGCGTCGTATTTCTTGTCCTTGCTGACGAGGGTGTATTGAAAAACCTCGCCCAAACCCGTGGTGATCGGGCCTAGCTGCGCTTCGACGCCGGCGGGCAGTTTATCCCGCGCGCTTTGCAGCCGCTCAAAGACCAACTGCCGCGCAAAGTAATCGTTCACGCCATCCTCGAAAACGACGGTAATGGCGCTCAATCCAATCTTGGAAACGGAACGGACCTCCTCCAATCGCGGCAAGCCGGCGAGCTCGATTTCAATCGGGCGCGTCACAAGCTTTTCCACCTCGGGCGGCGACATCCCGCCGGCGGTGGCGAGCACCTGCACCTGCACGTTGGTCACGTCGGGGAAGGCATCAATCGGGATTTGTTTGACGGCAAGCACGCCGAATCCGGCCAGGATCAGCGTGGCCAGGATGACGAGCAACCGCTGGCGGACGGAGAAATTGAGGATGGAGTTGATCATGTTATTCCTCTCCGAGTTCGCCCTTGAGCATTTCTGATTTCAAAATGAAGCTGCCTTCGGTCGCGATTTTCTCGTCCGCTTTCAAACCGGTTAAAACTTGCACGCGGCCCTGCTGCTCCTCGCCCAGGGTCACGACGCGCTTCTCGAACTTGTTTCCGTCAAGCGCGACGAATGCGATCTGATTCTCACCATCGGTTTGCAAGGCACTATCAGGAATCAGCAGAACATTTTCGAGCTTGGTTGTGGTGATCTCCACGTCGGCAAACATCCCCGGCTTCAAGCGACCATCCGCGTTGTCCACGGCGATGCGAACCTCCAGTGTGCGTGAGCCAACCTCCACCTGATTGCCCACGAGGATGACCTGGCCTTGAAATTTTTCCTGCGGATACGGCAGGACAGTGAAGGTCGCCTCCTGTCCGCTTTTGACGGCGGCGATGTCGCGTTCCTTGATTTCCGCGATGACCCACAGCTGCGTCGGATCGCTGATGGTGCAAACTTCCCTGCCCTTGTCCACCAGTTCGCCCACGCTTGCACTGCGCTCGATGATGACGCCATCGATCGGCGCTTTGAGTTCAAGCTGTTTGCCGAGCAACTCCGGGGATTCGACCAGCGCCAGCACTTCGCCCGCCTTCACGCGATCGTTTAAATCGAAGTTGAGTTTCACCAGACGGCCTTCCAACGTGGGTGTAACTTTGGCGGTCTTGTTCAAATTGGCGCTGACACGACCCGCCGCTTTCAAGGTCATGCCGAGACTGCCCAGGGTGACTGGCTCGACGCTCAGCGTCATGTGTTCCAAGTTTGCCTTGGTCAGCGTGACGATGTTTGCTTCGGACGCGGTTTCGGGTTTGGCCTCGGATATTTCAACCGGCTTGCTGCAACCGGCCAAAAAGCCCAGCGAGGTAAGCAGAATCAGGGAAAGGTTTCGTTTCATCATAAATGTTTTCAGGGTTGGGACAGGTTGGAGTCCAGGGGAACGCCCACGGCGGATTCGAGGTCAGCGCGCGCGCCGGCTGCCTGGGCAAGGCTTTCGTTGTAGTCTGCCAGCGAATCAAAATAAGTCCGCCGGGCGTCGAGATATATGAGCAGCGTGGTGGCATTTTGCGCGTAACTTTTCTCCGCCTGCTCAACCAAAGTGCGGAGGCGGTTACGAAACTCCGGCGTGTAAAGCGCCAGCTGCGCGTCGGCCGCATTGAGATTTTGTTCTGCGGTCGAGACGGCACGGATGATTTCCCGCCGCAGCCTTTCCGTTTCCGCCAGGGCCTTTTGTTGCGCGGCGTTCGCGGTTTGGATTTCTCCTTTGCGACTGTTCCACAAGGGCAGCGGCAGTGAAATGCTCAGCCCGTAAACTTGCTCTTCCTTGTCGAGTTCCAATGCGGGTCCGACGGTGAAGTCGGGCCGTCCACTCAACTTCGCTGCCCGGACACCGAGACCGGCCTTTTCGTTTTCAACCGATTGGATTCGCAGTGCCGGATTGTTGGTCAAAGCGAAAGCCAGAAAATTTGTGCCGGACAGGGAGAAATTTCCGTCCAGCACTCCGGCCACCCGGATCGGCGCGGCCGGCGGACGACCGGCAAGCACGTTCAACGTGACCTTGGCCGACGCGATGCGGCCTTGCGATTCGCGCGATAATTTCCGGGCTGCGATGAAGTCGGCTTCCGCTTTCAACGCTTCAAAGTCGGAGGCGTAGCCACCTTCCTTCCGTTTCCGGACGGCCTCGGCAAACACCCGTGCCGACTCGACTTGTTCCGCGCGGAGACTTTCAATCTGCTGCAAGGCGAGCAGTTCGTAACAGGTTTTCCGCACCTGCAACTGGATCTGATAACGCAGACTTTCCAGTGCGAGCTGGCTGACCGCGACGCTCCGCTCCGCAATCGCTTTCCGCACCGCGCGCTTGCCGGGATATTCGATCAACTGCCCCACCCCAATGGCGCCGTGAAAGAATGTCTCGTTGGGCTCACCCTCCGGCGAAACGCGTTTGGCACTCGGCGTGAAACTGAGCTCGGGATTTTGGTAAGCCCCGGCGGTCACGGCTTCGCCTTGCGCTCCGGTCAGGCCCGCTTCCGCCATGCGCAACTCAGGATTCCGCTGCAACGCTTCATTGACCAGCGTGTCGAGCGTGACCAACTGGTTTGCTTCCGGCGCACTTTCCTGCGCGCGTAAAACAGGCAGCAAGACCAACCCGGAGGCAACCAGCAAAACTCTGCATAAAACAATTCGCTTCATAGTAAAAATAAATGGATAAACCAACAAAGACACCACGACGTGAAATCACGCCGGACGATGGGGAGAAAGACCCTCGAATGAGGACCTGGTTAAGCAGCGAACGAAGGCGCGCGCGGCGGGGATGCCGTGCGGAAAACAAACTGCCAGCACTGGGGAAGCTCCGGCGGCGCAACCGTCAGGAAACCGGCGGGTGCAGCCTCGGTCCCAGAGCCGTCGGCCGGCAAAATAATTTCCGCCAGATCAACGGTCACGAGCGCGACCGGGAGAATGGATTGATGATCTTCAACTTTGTAACCACCTTCCTCGACGCCGGCACATTCGCTGTCATCGCAATGCGATTCAGCGGTGGTTTCCGAGGCACAGGCGAGGAAGGACCAGCCGGGCAGCGTCTCCAACTTGCAATGGTTCGACGCCAGCGACCACAAGGCCACCATTGCCAATGCCATCGTTGTTTTGAGCCAATGCACGAGTCTTAGGATGCGGAACGGTGAAATACGTTCAAAAGATTTTTGAATGCGGCGTCAGCGGCCGCAGCAGTTCTTGTATTTCTTGCCGCTGCCGCAGGGACACGGGTCGTTGCGCCCCACTTTCGGGCCGGTGCGGACGGGACGGGCCTTGGCCTGGGCTTCCGCCGCGGCCGCCGCTTCGCTGACCACGTCGCTGGCCTTGCTGGCTCCGGCGCCGGTGGGCGCATTGCCGCCGAACGCGCTGGTGTTCTGGTGCAGGGTCTGTTGCGGCACGTTCCGCAGGAAGTTCTCAAACGCCAGCATGGATGACGCGCTGCGGAAGATGTTGTGACAGATCTCCGTCTTCACGTTGACCATGAGTTCGTCAAAAATCTTGAACGCCTCGGCCTTGTATTCCAGCAGCGGATCGCGCTGGCCGTGCGCCCGCAAGCCGATGCTGTGGCGCAGGCTGTCCATCTCGTAAAGATGCTCCTGCCACAGCTTGTCAATTGCGCTCAGAATGGTGTAGCGCTCGACTTCTTTCAACGCCTCCGGGTTCTCAAAGCTGATCTTGATGTCGTAAGCCTTGCGGATGCTTTCGGATAGAAATGTGCAGACGGCAAATTGCTGCGGGCTCAAGCCATCATACAGCGATTCGGCCACCGGTTTTTCCGTGCCGGATTCGGCGGCTTTCAGGATTTCCGCCTCGGGCAGGCCCAGCGGGAAATTCAAGTTCACCCAGTCCGACAGGGAACGCACTTTCCATTCGCTCAAATCGGATTCGGCGGTCGTGAATTGTGCGACCTTGTCCACGACGACTTCCTCCATGATGTCCATGAGCCGGTCACGGACGTCGGTGGCGTTGATGATCTCGTTGCGGAAACCGTAGATCACACCGCGTTGCTTGTTCATCACGTCGTCGTATTCGAGCGTGCGTTTGCGTTGCTGGAAGTTGTGACCTTCCACACGCTTTTGCGCCTGCTGGATCGAGCGATTCAACAGCGGATGCGTCAGTTCCTGGCCTTCTTCCAGCCCCATGCGCTCCATCAATTTCACGATGCGGTCCGAACCGAACAGGCGCATCAGATCGTCCTCGAGCGAAATGAAAAAATGCGACGAACCGGGATCGCCCTGGCGCGAACAGCGGCCGCGCAACTGGCGGTCAATGCGCCGCGACTCGTGACGTTCCGTGCCGAGGACGTGCAAGCCGCCGACTTCGGCCACGCCTGCACTCAATTTGATGTCCGTGCCGCGACCCGCCATGTTCGTGGCGATCGTGATGGAGCCGCGCTGTCCCGCGCGCGAAACGATTTCGGCTTCCTGCTGGTGATACTTCGCATTGAGGACGGAATGGATCAGTCCTTCCTTCTTCAGCATGCGCGAGAGCATTTCGCTCGTCTCGACGCTGACGGTGCCGACCAGGACGGGCCGGCCCAGCGCGTGCATCGCCTTGATTTCCGCAGCAACGGCGGAGAATTTTTCGCGGCGGGTTTTATAGACGGAATCATGTCCGTCCTTGCGGATGTTCGGCTTGTTCGTGGGAATCGTCAGCACGCCGAGTTTGTAGATGTCGAAAAACTCCGCCGCCTCGGTTTCGGCCGTGCCGGTCATGCCCGCGAGCTTCTGGTAAAGCCGGAAATAATTTTGAATCGTGATGGTCGCGAGCGTCTGCGTCTCGCGTTCGATGGTGACACCTTCCTTGGCCTCGACGGCCTGATGCAAGCCATCGCTCCAACGGCGGCCGGGCATGAGCCGGCCGGTGTGCGGATCCACGATCATGACCTTGTTGTCCTGCACGACATATTCCACGTCGAGCAGGTAAAGGCTGTAAGCCTTGAGCAATTGCGAGATGGCGTGCATCTTCTGCGCCTTGGTCTCGAAGTCCGACTGCAATTTCGTTTTCGCCTCCAACCGTTTCCGCGCATCAGTTTCGGGACCCGCGTCCACGTCATGCAACAGCGTGTTGAGGTCCGGCAGCACAAACGCGTCCGGATCCTGCGGGCTGATGAACGTGCGCCCTTTCTCGGTCAGATCCGCCTCGTGGCTTTTCTCGTCAATGGCGAAGAGCAGTTCCTCTTTCTCGCGATAGAGATCCACCTTCTTCTGGTCCTTGTGCAGATCCAGTTCCGCCTGGTTCATCAGCTTGAGATATTCCGGATTCTCCAGAACCTTCATCAGGCCTTCGGATTTCGGCTGGCCGGTTTTGACGCGGAACAGCAGCAGGCCAATCTCGCGTTCGAGTTCACCGGCGTTTTTGACGGCCGAGCCGTCGGTCGGATTCAGCTTTTTGATCAGCGCCTCGGCCTCGGACAAAAAGCGGTTGCACAAACCCACCTGAGCGCGGACGAGGGATTCGACGAGCGGCTTCCATTGCGCGAACTGCTCGTCATGCGTGTGCATGGAGGGGCCGCTGATGATGAGCGGTGTGCGCGCTTCATCAATCAAGATCGAGTCCACTTCGTCCACGATGGCGAAGTAATGACCGCGCTGGACCTGATGCTCCTTTTTCTGCGCCATACCGTTGTCACGCAGATAATCGAAACCGAACTCGGCATTCGTGCCGTAGGTGATGTCGCAATTATATTGTTCGCGGCGGACATCCGACGGCTGGCTGTTCAAGATGCAACCGACCGTCAGGCCGAGAAACTTGTAGATCGCGCCCATCCACTCGGAATCGCGCGAAGCGAGGTAATCGTTCACCGTCACGACGTGGACGCCGCGACCGGTGAGCGCGTTGAGATAAACGGGCAGCGTGCCGACGAGCGTTTTGCCTTCGCCGGTGGCCATTTCCGCGATCTTGCCGTTGTGCAAACCGACGCCGCCGATGAGCTGCACGTCGAACGGAATCATCGCCCACAGGATCGGATGTTCGCGGACCATGACCTCCGTTTTGCGCTCGGTCAGGCGGCGGCAGGCGTTTTTAACCACCGCAAACGCTTCGGGCAGGATTTCCTCCAGCGCGGCGGCGAGTTCATCCTTGTCCTCGATTTTGGCCAGGCGCGCCTTCCAATCGTTCGTTTTCTGGCGGAGTTCGTCGTCGGAAAGCTTTTGCAGGCCGGCTTCCAGGTCGTTGATCTGCTTGACGCGCGGCCAGAGTTTTTTCACTTCGCGGTCGTTGCGCGACCCGAACAGTTTTTTAATGAGCCCAATCATGACAATTTTTGAAAATAGGAGGGAAACGCTACGCGAGGAAAGGCCATGCGTCAAAACCAATCGCCGTCCCGCCGGGGTGGGAAAAAGAAAAATGCCGCGTGAAGTCTGCGACAAAACGAAGAGAAAACCCTAACTCTTCGCAAACCAACGCAGGTTCACGCGACATTTTCCAAGCTCAATCAGCTGGCTGGCGCCGACTCGGAGCCCTGCCGGAACGCCTCGTTGGCATTCGGCGGCGTGGCTTCACGGACCACATTGGCGGCACGTCTGGCCGCATCCGAAATCAACCGGAGCTGCGGCAACAGCGCCGGATCTTCGCCATGCCGGAGCAACAGCCGGTCGGCATAACCCTGAACAATCGTCAAAATGTTGTTCAACTCATGGGCAACAATCGGGGCCACATGCCGCGCCGGGTCATATTTGTGCACCGGTTCACTGCCGCCTTCGCCACCGCCTTCGAGGGTTGATGCCATTTTCTTGTAAATTGATTCGTAAGACGACATTGACTTGCAAAAGCACCTTGTGCGCCAGTTTCGCAGTGGAAATAAATTATAAATATCCCAACATTCCGTCATCAGCCAGCCATCCGGTTCGGTGCCAAACCTCAATGAACAGGACAGTTTGTTTCAAAGCAGGACACCCCAAACCCGGGCTGGATTCTTTGGCGCGTTCCACTATCCTGTCGGCCCAACTGAATGAACTTAGCGCTTGAATCCATCGGCCTGATTGCCGGAAGCCGCTCGTTGCCACTCGATTTTGCGCGGCTGGCCCGCGCCGCCGGCGTCAAACGCATCGTCGCCACCGCCGTGGAAGGCGAAACCGACCCTGCCTTGGCCGGTCTGGTGGATGACATCGCCTGGCTCAAGGTTGGACAGCTTTCCAAGATGATTGCCACCTTCACCGACCGGGGCGTGAAACAATGCGTCATGGCCGGCCAGGTGGCCCCGAAAAATCTGTTCGACCTGCGGCCGGATTTGCGCGCCATGGGAATCCTGTTCCGCCTCAAGGAAAAGAACGCGCACACGATCTTCGGCGCCATCGCCGATGAATTGAAAAAAGACGGCGTGGAATTGATCGAAGCGACGCCATGGCTGGCGCCGCTCATGCCTCAGACCGGGTTTCATCTCGGCGCAAAACTTTCCGACGAGCAGCGCGCGGATGTGGAGTTCGGTTTCCGCATCGCCAAGGAAACGTCACGGCTGGAGATCGGGCAGCTGGTTATTGTCAAAGCCGGAACGGTTCTGGCCGTCGAAGGCCTTGAAGGCACGGACAAATGCCTGGCGCGCGGCGGCGAACTCGCGGGCAAGGACGGTGGTGCCGTGGCGGTCAAGGTGGCCAAGCCCCATCACGACATGCGCTTTGACATTCCGTGCATCGGCCTGCAAACTCTGGAGACCTGCATCGCTTCCGGCGTCGCCGTGCTGGCGCTCGAATCCGGCAAGACCTTGCTGCTCGACCGCGAGGCGTGTGAAGCTCTCGCCCGCAAAAATAAAATCTCCCTCACGACCATTTCATAACCCCAGACCCCAGACCCAAAATCCTAGACTCTATTTTCCCAATGCTTAAATCACACGAACTCCTCGGTTTCATGTCGCCGGACCTGGCGAATGACATTCTCAACTACACCTTTGAATCCGACAAGCCGACCTACAAGGCGGTGTTGAACGGCATCGCCGAGGCGCGCAAAGTCCGCCCGGTGTTTCTCGAACGCCAGGCGCGCCCGCAGCGCCACGCGCTGATGGTGGCGACCTTGTCCCGCCCTGGTTTGGACCAGGTGGCCAGCAACCTGATCCGCGCCTGGCTCGTGAAAAAGCAGAAAGCCGTGCTGGTGGATTTTCTGAATGCGCTGGAAATCCCGAACAACGAAGGCGTGGTGGAAGATACGGATCTGCCCGCGACCGTGGACGACGCAAAATTGAAAGCGGCGATCGAACTGATCCTCACCAAACATTCCCCGGAAGTCGTGGCGGTTTATCTGAACGCCTTCAACGACATGAACGAGGCCAGCTGGACGAATCTGAAGACCCTGCTCGAAAATGATTCGCGGCTGCAGGTCGGCGGGCATGCTTGAGACGAGGAGAAATTTCTTCCGCAGATTTCGCCAGCCACGGAGTGGCGAAAGAGAGTAGCCCACGGCGTCAGCCGTGGGTTAAAACGTAGAACGAACCTAGCCGCGTAGCGGCGAAAGAAAATGTTTGGCGTGATTTTTCTTTCGCTCCTGCCGGAGCTTTTTCCATTTTAACCTTAAACCCACAGCTCGCGCTGTGGACTACTTTCGGGCGCTGCTCCGCAACTTCCGCCTGGTGGAATCACGGAGCCAGCCGATCGCGGCGTCGCTGGTTGGTCGCGGTTCCAGCGGCTCAAGGCGGCGGCGCGGGTGCCGGCGAGCAGAGTGCGTCCGTCCCCCCGGACGCAGCAACGAACGAAGTCCGGGAGGCTTTTGAAACCCGCAAGACGTCGCGCAGGTATTTCTGAAATTTTCAAGCGGCTTGCCTGTTGGACATTGCTGCGCCCGGGGACGGGCGCACTCCGCAGCGTCACGGAGCCAGCCGTCCGCGGTGGGATTGATCGCAGTTCCATCGGCTCAAGGCGGCGGCGCTGGTGTCCTCGAAAAGAAATTGCAACCTCGGTGATTCAACGTGGCCGTCGCAGAAAACCACGCCGGCTTTGCCAGCACGAAGTGGCGAAAGGATTTTATTTGCCGTGCTTGGACGGCGGCAGGCGGCGCTCGAACTTCAACAATTCATTTTCCAGCCGCAGCGCGAGTTTTTCCATGTCGTGCCGCTGATTATTGGCCAGCAGCTGAACCGTCAACGCCAGGTCGCGCAATTCGGCGCGCATTTCGGCGATTTCCGTCTTGTTCTCCCGCGTGGCTTCGGCCAGCGTCAGCAGGCGGGTGAAATATTCCAGCAGCTTTTTCAACATGGTCAGGCGGATTTCATGTCGGCTTTGATTTCGGCCAGAATCTTCCGCGTGTGGGTTTTGAGCCGGTCAATCTCCGCCTGGTCTTTTTTCATCCGCCGGAAAATCGCGCGCAACGACGCGTCACATTTGTCAATGGCGGCGGCGATCCGACTCGACTCGTTGCCGGTCAATTTGATCTCCGAGGTCTTTTGCATGGCAAATAAATGTATAACGCAGCCGGACGGTTCTGGCAAAAGCTAAAATGGCATCACGGAGCCAGGCGTTCGCGGTGGGGTTGGTGGTCGCGGTTCCAGCGGCTCAAGACGGCGTCGCTGGTGCCCTCGAAAAGAAATTGCAACGTCGGCGATGCAACGCGGCTATCGCAAAAGATCACGTTGGCTTTGGTCGCTCGCAGTCATCTGCCGAACGCGCCTGGCAAGTCGCGTCCGCCATAGATGATGCGGGCAACATTAATGCCGTCCGTCCCTGGCGTATAAAAAACCAGATAATTCCCGACGGGAAACGAACGCAAGTTTTCGCCGAGTTCCGGGCGGGGCTGACCAAGGAGCGGATGCCCGGCCAGCAATTCACACGTTGCATCCAACGAGTCGAGAAAGCGGTGGGCGGCGACGGGATTGAGATCAAAAATGTAGAAAACGATTTCCGCAAGGTCGGCATTTGCATCCGACGAATAGCGATAGGAACTCATTGTCGTCCGCGTTCGCGCTGCTGCAATTTCTCCCGCAGATTTTGGATTGCCGTCCTGCCATCCACCACGTCGCCGCGTTTAATCTGCTCCAAACCAACCGCGATTTTTTCACGCAACTCGGCGGTGTTCGAGCGGACGAATTCCTCCTGTGCGCGCAACATCCCGAGGCTTTGGCCAATCACATCGCTGGCGGAACGGTAGTGGCCGTCCTTCAATTGCTCGGCGATGAACTGCTCCTGCTCGGCTGTGAGTGTGACCGTCATGGCTGAAATAAACGTCAATCGGGCGGTGCCGTCAAGCGCGGCAATTTGAGCGGAGCGCGGACGGTCTCCGTCCGCAGCACTGTTATCTTTCAAAGACGCTTGGAACTTTCCGACGATTCCTTCCGTAGCGGCGCGCTGCGAGCCGGGACGGCTCGCGCTCCGAAGCATCACGGAGCCAGCCGGTCGCGGTGGGGTTGGTGGTCGCGGTTCCAGCGGCTCAAGGCGGCGTCACTGCTGTCGGCAAAAAGAAATTTCAATGTCGGCGATTCAACATGGCCGTCGCAAAATACCACGTTGGCTTTGTCTTGGTGACGGAAAGAGCGGTGATAAAAATCATAATCCATGGCGCGCATGAATGCGAAGGCGTCACTTTCACCGATAGCCATCATTTCGACGGGAACAACAACTTCAGATTCTCTGACCGACTTTTCTGTGGCTGAATTTTCGGGGCGTTGACCACCTAATCCAAGGTTGGTGGTAAGATTACCCACCGGAAGCACGCCAAACACATTGTAGCCATAAAAAGGCGAATCGCTCATTTGACCTTCCCGAAGCTGGGCGGCCGGGCAATGCCAAATCCCCAGTTGATAGAAATTATCGACGGGATTTGAAATACCAAAACCTCCCCGCTCAATCTGATCAATCCACCAGCGTCCAGGAAGATCGGTGTTGGGTAGTCACCTAATTTGGATTTTCAATGCTTGCAGGGCTTGCATTCTGTTGGCATGGCATGAAATTCGGCCATGCAGGTATAGATTTGCTTCATTTTTGTTTGGTTTCCAAATCATCACAGGAAGCATGGAAGTTTCCGGTAAGCATGAGTCCTCCATTTTCGGTGAAAGAAAAGCAGAATTGCGACCAATGGCTATCTCCAGAAATATCGGAATAAAAAACGGTTCCAAATACATAAACTCTAGTGCCGGTCACTATTCTAGCCTCAACATTAAGGGGTATTATGACTTTGAGCGACCCTTCACAATTCGGAATCAGCATGAGGGAATCATTAATCCCTTTTGGATCATGGGGCTGGATTGCGCTCGCATCTTCTGTGATACCGCCATATTCCGAAGTAATAAGCGCCGGGGTTTTACCGATGTTTTTCATTATCAAATTCACGCTTCCATTTGTGACGGAAAGGTTGAGAGCGTTATTGGGGATAGTGACAAAAATCCACGCCCTTTCATCTTGGATTCTAGCTTGCTTCATTTCATCCAATTGACCCTCCATTGTTCGCAATTGGCCATTGGCGGCGCTCGTGGTTCGTTGCATTTCCTGAAATTGGGCATAGATGACCCAAGCGGTGGCAACAGCAGCAATCAAAGCAAGAAGCTCAATAAACTTAAAGAAGGCCGCGCCAATAGATTTAATTTTCCTATTTGTATCTTTTTCTTGGTCATAGGCGCCGTCCTTATTTGGCCTCTGACCTATGGCATGTATGTCAGCACCAGGTGCAACTGGATTATGTTTTTCCTTTTCGTGTTCGGGGCTGCCATGTTTGCAATTGGAATTATTTATTTTCTTAAGTGGCTCTAAAGCATAGTAAAGTTCTGACCAGAAATCCCGCCATCTAGGATTCCAAAAACGAATGAACTTAATAATGGAAAATCGAATTATGCGGGCGAGTTTCATCTGCGTTTGGGTGCGTAAGCTAATTGGCAAACTTGGCGTTCCTTACAATCGCAGATTGGGAGTCCGAGCCTCCTCGCATCCACTTATTTATGACGCTGATTTATCACTCCCCGCAGCGGATAGCAATGCTTTCCGCAACCAATCCGGCTTGCCCTGTTTCGAGTCGCGTATTGCCGCGTTGATCTGCTTTGCCTCAACCGGCGTAACCCGCACAGCGAACAATTCCCCTTTGGCGTTCTGGACGCCGATTTTCGGCCTGCCTGCTTTCTTTTTCATAATTATTGTTAACAAATATGTTGACGCAATCCTAATTTCTGTTAACAATAATTGCAAGTTAATAACGCTATGGCAAACATCCTTAAAACCGAAAAGAAAGTGGCTGTGGTTTCCATGCTGGCAGAGGGCGCGAGCATGGCTTCCGTTGCGCGGATTACCGGCATCCACCCCGACACCATCATGCGCCTTGCGGTTCGCATCGGACAGGCTTGCGCCAAGATTCAGGATGAGAAAATGCGCGGCTTGACCTGCAATCAAATCGAAGTGGATGAGATTTGGGGTTTCATCGGCGCGAAACGTAAGAACGCGGCCCGCGCTGGCGTGTATGGTGATGTGTGGACGTTCATTGCGCTGGACGCGGACACGAAGCTGATTCCATCTTTCATCGTTGGTAAGCGCGATTCCTATCATGCTAAAGCCTTCATGGAAGATTTGGCTGGCCGTCTCTCCCGCCGCGTCCAGATTTCCAGCGATGCGCTCCAATCGTATCCCGAAGCGGTTGAAAAGGGTTTTGGCAGCGAAGTGGATTATGGCCAACTTGTAAAAACCTACGGAGTCACGAATCTCAACAAAGACGCAGCCAGTAGGTATTCGCCCGCCGAAGTTGTGAAAACCGAACGCACGGTCATTGCCGGTATGCCGGACGTGAGCCGCATCACGACAAGCCATGTCGAAAAGCAGAATCACACGTTGCGGATGCATTGCCGCCGCCTGACTCGCCTGACCAACGCCTTCAGCAAGAAGTTTGAAAACTTTGAGGCTGCGGTTGCGCTCAATTTCGCTTATTACAACTTTTGCAAAACACACAAGTCTTTGCGTATGACGCCAGCGCAGGCCGCTGGCATCGAATCTAGCGCATGGACGGTGGAAGAACTCGTTAAACGCTGTGGCGAATGAAGATTACATTGAACGGTTGAAGCAGGTGATTTTCCATCTGCACAAGGCCAACGCTAACCACGTTGGTTCTGTGCCGGTGGATGAAGCGTTTCAAGGCAAGACGATCTGGAAGGGCGACGTTGAGGTTTTCGATCTGACTGGGCATCCAAAAGCCAAACGCTGCTATGGCTGGACGTATGGCGAGCCGGAAGAATTTATGACCATCCTGGAGCTGCCGCCCGTGACCGATGCGCAAAGCGCGGTCAAGGTTGGTGTCGCGTATCAAATCAAAAAAGCGAGGAGGAAATGAATCCGAGAACTAAAAAACTAATCATCTGGGCAATTATCATTTCTGCGGTATTGGGAATTATCGCGGGAATTTTTCTCCCTGTAATGAGCAAGGCGCCGTTATGAGATTCAAATTAGGTGACTACCCGGTGTTGGAGGATGTAATCCATGTGGGATAACAATTGTATTCGGCCACGAACGTGTGAATGGCGACACCTTGTTGATGCAAGTTGCCGACGCATTGAATTTGCTGCGCCCTTCTTTTGGATTGAGAAATTGCCGGGAGTAAAAGCGCGGCAATAATTGAGACGATGGCGACAACAACCAAAAGTTCAGTCAGCGTGAATGCCCACTGAACTCCTGGTCGCAGAATTCTCATCACGCCACTTCAATCAGCCGTGTCACTTTAGCTGGGGCCTCATCAAATTGCGCCTTCACCTTGGCCACGGTGTTCTCCACGGACAGGCCGTATTTCTTGCGGAGTTCGTCCTGCGTGGTGGCGTGTTCGATGAACTGGTCGGGCCAGCCGATGCGCACGACTTGCGTCGTCACATTTTTTTCGCTGAACAGCTCCAGCACCGCCGAACCGTAGCCGCCCATCAACACATGATCTTCCAAGGTGACGACCAGGTCCGCCGCGCGGCCGAAGAATTCCGTCGTGCCGGCGTCAATCGGCTTGGTGAAGCGCGGGTTGATGACGGCGACATCGTAGCCTTCCGTCTCCAGTTGCTGCGCCGCCTTGCGCGCGATGGTGTTCATCGGCCCGAGCCCGAACAACGCGACTTTCTTTTTGCCGTTGGTCGAAAAATTCTGCACGACCTGCGCCTTGCCGATTTCGAGCAGTTGCGGCTGGTCCTTGACCGGCACGCCTTCCGCCGTGCCACGCGGATAGCGGATGAACACGGGATGATTCTGGTGCGTGGCAGTGAACATCATGTCGGCGAGTTCGTCCTCGTTCGCCGGCGCCATCGCGATGACGTTGGGCAGGCAGCGCAGATACGAGATGTCAAACAGGCCGTGATGCGTGGGGCCGTCGTTGGCGGAAAGCCCGGCGCGGTCCATGCAGAAAATCACCGGCAGATCCTGCAAACAAACGTCGTGATGGATGCAGTCATAGGCGCGCTGGAGGAACGTGGAATAGATCGCCACGATCGGATGATAACCCATCGTCGCCATGCCGGCGGCGAAGATGACCCCGTGTTCCTCGGCGATGCCGACGTCGATGTAACGGTCGGGCATGGCCTTTTCCAGATGCTTCATGCCGGTGCCGGTGGGCATGGCGGCGGTGATGCCGACAATCGTGTTGTTCTTCTGCGCGAGTTTCACCGCGGTCTGGCCCATCACGTCCTGATACATGGGCGGCGTGCCGGGCTTGCTGGCGGGCGTTTCGCCGGTCTTGGCGTCGTAGGAACCGAGGCCGTGGAATTTTTCCGGGAACTTCAATGCCGCCTCAAAACCCTTGCCTTTCTGTGTGAGCACGTGGATGACGATCGGATGATCGCAGGTCTTGGCGAATTCGAGCGTGCTGATCAACAGCGGCAGATTGTGGCCGTCGATCGGCCCGAGATAGCGGATGCCGAGTTCCTCGAACAGAACCGGGTTGCCGTAACCCCCGCGGCCGTCCGCGCTGAACGCGACCTCGCTCTTCTGGCGCATGCCGACTTCGCTGATCGCGCCTTTGACGCCCTCTTCGGCCATGTGCGCGAGCTTGAGCGCCAGCCCGCCCTTGGGCAGCTTGCGGATGAAATTTTCAAAATCCTTCGACAGCTTGTTGTAGGAGGGATTCGTGATGAGCTTGTTCAGGTAACCGGAAATCGCGCCGACGTTTTTGGCGATGCTCCACTCGTTGTCGTTGAGGATGCCGATGAATTTCTTCGTCGTGTGGCTGATGTTGTTGAGCGCCTCGAAGGAAATGCCGTTCGTCAACGCCGCGTCGCCGAAAATGCAGACGACGTTTTCGTCCGTCCCTTTTTTATCGCGCGCCGCCGCCATGCCGAGCGCGGCGGACAACGCGGTGCCCGCGTGACCGGCGCCGAAACAATCGTGCTCACTCTCGGTGCGCAGCGCGAAACCGTTCAAGCCGTCGGTCTGGCGGATGGTCCGCAAACGGTTTTTGCGACCGGTGAGCATTTTGTGAACGTAAACCTGATGGCTCACGTCCCAGACAAATTTGTCGTGCGGCGTGGTGAACACGCTGTGCAGGGCGAGGGTCAATTCGACCACGCCCAGGTTGGGACCGAGATGACCGCCGCCCTTGGCGAGGCCTTCGATCAGTTCCTGCCGGATCTCTTCGGCCAGCTGTTCCAGTTGCGCGGGCGTCAGTTTTTTGACGTGCGCCGGCCCGTCCACCATGTCGAGGTATCTGCTCATATAAATTCTAAGGGGATCAATGGATTTTTGGATGACGGGATGATTGGAGTTTCCATTTTGCGGACGCTCATCAATCCACCAATCCATGAATCCACCAATCCATTTTTCATTCGTCCGCCAGGTCGAGCGGTTTCAATTTCAGCTCGCCTGCGGCGTTCTTCTCCAGTTGTTGAATCTTCAGTTCCGCGTCCGCCAGTTTTTCCTGGCAAACCCTGGCCAGCCGCGTGCCTTCTTCGTAACGGGCGATCAAGGTCTCCAACGGCAATTCCCCGGCCTCCATCGTTTCGACGATGGACTCCAGTTTTTGGAGGGCTTCCTGGAAACTGCTGCCTTTGGCGGAATCGCCAGCCTTGGCCGGTTTAGACATTCGCCACAAACTAACAACAATTCCGCCGGTTCGTCCAGCCCGTAGTCGCGGGTGTTTTTTTGCAGGCGCGGCTTGCGTTTGGCGATGGCCGGGATATTATCGGCACAAGGAAAATTTATTTAATGGAATTCGAGTCACACCCCGCCTGGCGCGTCATCCGGACGGTTTTTTTCATCGCTGCAATCGCCTTGGTTTGCTTCGACGGCCTCGCGCAAAGCACCGTCAATGTCCGCATCATGGCGGCGAACCTGAATGGCGACACGCAGAGTTACCAGCCGTTCGCGCTGCGGATTTTCCAAGGATTGAAACCCGACGTGGTCGCCATCCAGGAATTCAACTACACCAGCACGAACGGCCTGGGCGTGAACACCCCCGCCGCAATGCGTGAGATGATTGACACCGCCTTCGGGACGGATTTCTATTATTATCGCGAACCGTTCACCGGCAACGGCGACATCCCGAACGGCATCATCAGCCGCTACCCGATTTTAACCAACGCCTCGTGGTCCGACACCGTCCAGACTTCGCCAAACCGCGGTTTTGCGTGGGCACAAATTGATCTGCCCGGCACAAACGATCTTTATATCGTCAGCGTGCATCTGCTTACCAGTTCAGCCAGCAACCGTGCCCAAGAATCAATCAACCTGAAGGCCATGATGCAGGCGAATTTCCCCGCGAATGCTTGGGTTGTGGTGGCCGGTGATTTCAACGCCGATCCGCGCACCGAAGCCTGCGTCACCACCTACAACGGCTACCTCACCGACTATCCAGTGCCCGTGGATCAAAACGGCAATTCAGACACCAGCGCCAGCCGTAGCACGCCACATGATTATGTCCTGCCCAGTTTGACGTTCACCAATTTTGAAACCGCCACGGTCATGTCCTCCCGTTCATTTCCCAACGGACAGGTTTTTGATTCGCGAGTTTACACGCCGCTGACCGATGTCGCGCCCGTGCAGCAGACGGATTCCGGCCTGGCCCAGCACATGGCGGTGATGAAGGATTTTCTCATCCCCGTCAGCGGCATCAGCACCACCAATCCGCCCGCGATCACCGCCCAGCCGCAAAGTCAGGGCGTCGCCACCGGCAACAGCGCCACCTTCAGCGCCACCGCCACCGGCACCGCGCCGCTTGCCTACCAATGGCGGTTTGCCGGCACCAACATTTCCGGCGCGACCACCAATCCGTTCGTCCTCGCCAGCGCGCAGGCGACGAACGCGGGGAATTATTCCGTCGTGATCACCAACATTGCCGGCAGCATCACCAGTTCCGTCGCCGTCCTCACCGTGACCAACGCCGCGCCGTTCATCGCTACGCAGCCACAAGGCCAGAGTGTCCTTGCAGGGCAAAGCGCAACCTTCAGCGTGACGGCCAGCGGAACTCTGCCGCTGAATTACCAATGGCGTCTCGGCGGCACGAACATTTCCGGCGCGACCACCAACCCGTTCGTTCTCGCCAATGTCCAGGGCTCGGACGCGGGAAATTATACCGTCGTCATTACTAACATCGCCGGCAGCATCACCAGTTCGGTGGCGGCCTTGAACATCCTTTTCACCAACCCGGTCACCTTTGCGCAGTGGAATTTCAACAGCAGTCCGGCGGATGGAAGCTCTTCCACTGGCTCGACGTCGCCTTCCATCGGCAGCGGCACGGCCACGGCCATCGGGGGTGTTGCGGCTTCGTTTGTAGGCGGCGATACAACGCTTGACCCCGCCGGCGCCACCGATAATACCGCGTGGACCACTACCACATATCCAGCCTCGACGGTGGGCAATAAAAGTGCCGGCGTCCAGTTCGCAGTCAGCACGGTCGGGATACAAAACATCGTCATTTCATGGAGCCATCGCAGCAGCAACACCGGCGGCAAATATTTCCGCCTGCAATACGCGACCAACGGCACGACTTTTGTGGATTTCCCGACAGCGGCCATTTTGACGGCACCCGCGACCTTTATCGCGTTCACCAACAGCCTTGCCACCATGCCGGGCGTGAACAACAACGCCAGTTTTGCCTTTCGCATCGTGGCCGAATTTGAAAGCACCGCCACCAATGGCCCCAGCAGCGGGTCTTACGTTGCCGTCAATGCTCCCACCAGTTCTTACATGACGACAGGCACGACGCGGTTTGACATGGTCACCGTTTCCGGTACGTCCTTCATCACTTCCACGCCCGCCACCAACGCCATGTTGAGCGCGCCCGTTTTCAGCGCCGGCCAATTCCAGATGCTCGTCGCGGGCACCGCCAGCTCCAATTACGTGGTGCAGGTCACCACCAATCTCGCGCCGGCCAATTGGGTCGGCCAGTTCACCAACCCGTCGCCCTTCACCTTCACCGACGCCAACCTGACCGCGCCGCAAAAATTCTACCGCGCCATCGTCCAGCCCTGAGCGCCGCCTCACTCCACGCGGCTGGAAACTTCGCCTTTCTTCAAGCGCGTTTTCAACTGCTGGCCCGCTTTCACAGTTGCGGCGTCGCGCAACACCTGGCCCGTCGCCGCGTCCCGCGTGATGGAATAGCCGCGCGCCAGCACCTGCTCCGGCCCCAGCAATCGCAAGCGTGATTCCGTCGTGGCCAGCAGATTTTTGCAGTTCTTGAATTGCGCCTGCACCCGTTCACGCAGCCGACGCTGAGTCGTGTTCAAGACTTCGCGACGCTGCTTCAGCAATTCTTTCGGGCGCACCTGTCGCAAACGCGCCGCCAGATTTTTCCAGGTCACGAGGCGCTCGTTCACGCCCTGTTTCGTCTGCCGCAGCAGGCCGGTCTGCAAATCGTCCAGCCGTTGCAGCTGCTCGTTCAGCAAACGTCGGGGATGCATCCGCGCCATGCGTTGCGTCAGGCTGCCGACCAGTTGCCGGCTGGCGAACACGCCTTCGGTGATGATTTCCGCCGCCGCGCTCGGCGTGGCCGCGCGCACGTCCGCCACAAAATCGCTGATGGTGAAATCTATCTCGTGCCCGACCGCCGACACGACGGGAACCGCCGATTCAAAGATCGCCCGCGCCACGGCTTCCTCATTGAACGCCCAAAGATCCTCCAGCGACCCGCCGCCGCGGGTGACCAAAATGAGTTGAATGTTGAATGTTGAGTGTTGAGTGTTGAATTCGTTGAGGGATCGGATGGCCGCCGCGATTTCCTCCGCCGCCCCCTGCCCTTGCACGCGGCACGGCGCCAGAATGATCTCCAAACCGGGATTCCGCCGCTCCACCACATGCAGCACGTCGCGGATCGCCGCGCCTGTCGGTGATGTGACCAGGCCGATGCGCTGCGGATATTTCGGCAGGGTCCGTTTCCGTTCCGGCGCAAAGAGACCTTCCGCCGCGAGCTTCAGCTTGAGTTTCTCGAAGGCGACTTGCAGCGCACCCACGCCGCGCAACTCGATCTGGCGGACGACCAGTTGATATTGCCCGCGCACCTCATAGACCGTGACATCGCCCTGCAGGATGACCTGCTGCCCGTCGGCCAGCAGCGCGCGCGATTCGCGGGCGGCATCGCGAAAACAGACGCAGCTCAACTGCGCGCCCGCGTCCTTGAGCGTGAAATAAATGTGGCCGGAAGCTTGCGCGCGCAGATTGCTGACCTCGCCGCCCACCCAGACCGCGCCGATGCGCTGTTCGAGCAGCCGCCGGATCTGCGACGTCAGATCGCTGACCGACAAAACCTGGCGCGTCTGTTCCGTGGTGAACAACTCGCCGAAGTTCCATTGCGATTTGGATTTGCTCATACAGGTGACCGGCAAGCGAAGAAAAATAAAAACTGGCGGAGAGAGGGGGATTCGAACCCCCGATAGGGCTTTTGGCCCTATAACGGTTTAGCAAACCATCGCCTTCAGCCACTCGGCCATCTCTCCACCGGACTGATAGTGAAACCCGACCGCGCCCGGCACTCAAGCAAATTCTCACCGGCTTCGCGGCACCAGGCAGCGTGAATGGGCGCGTGGCAGCTATGCCGCTTCAACACGCAACTTTCGGGTGCATCCGAAAATACAGCTGTCTCCCGCAGTTCGGAAGCTGAAGCGGCGTGAACGCCGCGCGCCGGTGAATCGTTTGCGTCAGGGCAGATTGTTGAGGACCCGGAGGCGGTAAAAGCGATTCCCCCCCGGAGCGTTGGTTTCCGTGAGAAACTGGAGATTGCCGTTGCCTTTTACCGGCCCGGCCACGGGCAACCAAAGTCCCGACTCGATGGAGCCGGTCGCTTCCAGCGCATTGCTGATGGCCGTTGGGCTGCGAAAGGCGGCGCTCACCCGGTTAGTGAAGACTTGAATCGAATCAATCTTTAAACCCGCCTGGAACCGAACCGGCAGCGGATCGGAGGGTGATTGAATGGGCCCGCCGCCGTCTCCGTTGGTTGAGAGGTCAATGACCCGGAACCCGACAGTGTAAGTCCCCGGCGAACTCGCCGTAAATTCCCGGCCGTGGATGTGGCCGTAAGGATCGGACCCCGGCACTCCGGCATTTTCGCTGACGATGAAGTAATTCGTCCCATTCGTCGTGCCGGCGGGCACGCTGAAGGTGATCGCGCCCAGGTCGTTTTCCCCGTCGCCTTCCCAAAAAGCGAAACTCCCGCCGGGGGGTCCGGCCACGCTCACCACCTGCACCGCGAGCCACGAGCCAAACGCGGCGTGTCCGGGAATGGGGCCGCCATTGGGAACCGTGGCTGCGAGCGCGGTGAACGTCAACACATCTCCCCGATAGTAACCCTTGTTCATGCCGTTCGTTCGCAGGATCTGGGGGAAATAATTACTGGAGCGAGTGGCGTCATAGAGAAGGCCGTTGCTGAAGTCGAGTTTGTCATTCTGATTCGTCCCCAGCGCACCGGCAAAGAGATGAATGTCAGCCCGGCTGGGGAGTAAGGCCACCAAGCCAAGCATGGCGAGAACTGAAATCCGGATGAGCGTTTGTTGCTGGATGTTCATAGTTCAGGTTGAACCAGCCCGCTGGTTCACTGTGCTGGCGATGAGTGCCAGCGATCCAATCAGTATGAAAGCACTGCGCGCCACGGGTTCCGACTTGATCGGTCTGGGACCGGAGCGTGCCGCGTTGCCATCAAACTGAACATGAATCCTTCCGCGCCGCATCACTGGACGTAGTTCAACCGGAAATATTGCTGGCCCGCATTGGGATCCAGCACGACGCCGGGTTGTCCGTCCACGGTAACGGGTGTGTTGGTCACGCTTGTCCAGTTGGTGGGGTTGATGGACGATGCGGATTGCAGCACCCAGTTGCTGGCCGTGCCAGAAGGCCACGCGACAAACACTTTCGGCGCAATGCTGAGGGCGGGCGTCGGAGCCACCGACAAGGTCGCTGCCATGCCATAACCAGAGAGGGCCGTGTCGGAGGTTTTATTGGTGATATTGTTGCCGCCAATCATGATGGTGTAGTCACCCGCCGGGAGCGCGAAGCTGCCGGTCACGGTGTTGGCATTGCCGGTAGCCGCCGCCGAACCTTCATAGCTGAAACTGCTCAATTGAGAGAAATCGCCCGGCAGGTCGCCATCACCGCCGATTTTCCAGTCATGCAACGCATCCCAGTTTCCATCCGTCGGGGTTGGGTCCGTGGCCGCCGGATTTAGATTCTGTTGCACCCACCAAGTCCGCCAGGCGACCGAAGCATCGCAGAAGTCGTGGTCGGGACCCGGCGGGAGAGCCGTCTGAGTGGAGGCAAAGGGGGCAACGGCAGCAAGCCCGGAGTAGATGGAGAATGCCGGCGTAAGCCCGCCGAGCGAAGTCGCCGTCGCACTGGCATTGGCTGAGACGGTCAGGCTGACCAACGCGGGATTGTTCAGGTGGAAGCGGAAGCCGCGGCCCCGGTGGGTGTCACCCAGAACTCCATCAGCGGCGTCCGCCCAGCCATAGTTGCCGGTGACCGTTTGGTTGGTAATCGAAAGCGATCCGAACGACAATCCAGTATAGAAGCCGAAGTCGCGGCCGGAATAGGTGAGATGTGCCTGGGCGACATTGCCGGTATGGAGGCAGGCGCCAGCAGTCATCAGGCTCACCGCTAACTTTCGAAAGCAACTCATTTGGCTTACCTCCGCGAATTTGATGGCAGCGCGTTGGCGAAAACTCGTGACGCCCGCATCCGCTGGCGAGCCCCAAGCCAGAGCGCGCCAAGGCCCAGCCCCATCAATGCCATGGTGCCCGGCTCCGGCACCACTGTCTGCGCGCGGAAGTTCACATACAGAATGTCAGACGGCGAATGAATGGGCAAACCGTCCAGACCATTGTCGCTGGTGTCAAACAACTGCAAGCCGACGATGTAGTCTCCCGCCACCGTGGCGCTGAAGCGACGGCCGTCAATGTGACCGTAGGGGTCCACACCGAAGGTGCCGGCATCCGGATTCTCGTCGCCGCCACTGAGGGGAATGAGCGACGAACTCTCGTTCACGTTCAGACTATAAACGGGCGTGGTTGAATCGGGCTCCCAAAAGCCGAACTGTCCGCCATCCGGCCCGCTGATGAGAAAGATCCTGGCCTGGATGAACGCTCCCAGCGCGGGTGCGTTCGGCACCGGCCCGCCGAATGCGGCCGTGGCGGCCAGCACCGCCAGGGTGGGTTCACTGTTGTAATATCCGGCCCATTGTCCACTGGTCGAGGGGCTCATTTGGTAATAGCCGGCCTCGGTGGAAAAAGCCGCGCCGTTCGCCCAGACGAGCTGATCACCATAGTCTGTGCCAACGGCTCCCGCGTATAAATGGTCGTCCAGGATCCGCCCTTGGGCCAGCAGCGATGTGTCCGTCAAAAACCCAAGCGTGACCAGGCAGGTGATCCGGGCCAGGCCAATCCAGTTGTTTGGTTTCATGTATGATAATGGTCTTATGAGTGATAATGGTTTCACGGTTGATGATGATATTTCATGGTTGGTCATTGCGGAATCTCGTGCATGCGATAGAGGCGCACGGAATTGGTGGCATTGGAATCAATCAAATAATGCAGATCGCTGTGGTTGCCCCCGAAGACTTCTTCAATCGGAATCCAGTTCGTGGACACCAGGTTGGTATTGACCTCCAGCAAATAATTGTTGAAGGCCCTGGTTCCAAAACGGACGGTCACGGTGTTGTTCGTCCTGGCCATGGAATCAATGAACAGCCCCGCCTGAAAATAAAAGTAGTTGGTGGCCGACGGAGTCTGGATCGGGCCGCCATTCACACCGTTCTTTGAAGTGTCCAGCAGTTGAACGCCCACCATGTAAAGGCCCGGTTTGCTGGCAGTGAACTGGCGGCCATGGATGTGACCATAGGGATCAAGGCCGTCCGGAGTGGAGACGCCCTGGCCGGGGTCCCCTTCGCTGAGGTTGTAGTGGTTCGTGCCGTTGCTGGTGCCGACCGGGAGGCTGATCAGTTTTGTGGTTGACGTGCCATCCACACTCTCCTCCCATAATCCAATTTCCCCGCCTACCGGTCCGGTGGCGGAAACCAGTCTGAGTTCGATGTAGGATCCCGGCGCGGGAGCGCTGGGCGCAGGCCCTCCCGTCCAGAGTGTGGCCGGCAACACTACGAACGTGGCATCCGTCCGGTATAGTCCGGGATAGAGTATCGGGTCGTCTTGCGACATGAACAGGCAGGAGGTATTGGGCGGGGTGGAGTTGATGTCGTAAGTGGTGCCATTCACAATATACAGCTGGCCGTCTTGCGCCGTGCTTTTGGCGCCGGCGGCGAGATGGATATGCTGGGCAAACACCTGAAAGCCGCCCCCGGTCAAACCGAGGGCGACCATCAGATAAAGGCTCATCCGCACGGCAATTAATTTCACAAGCATGTTGCCAAATTAATCAGGGTGTGGCGCCATGCAGCCGGTAGAATATATTTGCAACCGCCGGGTCGTTCGTAAAGGTCATCGTCGTTAAGTTGGTGCCGACCGGTGCGTTGGTGAACGGACCGGCAACGGGAGTCCAACTACCCGCCAAATCCGTGGCGGCCTCCACATACAAGTTGGTCAGGCCGCTTTGTTTGAAAGCCATGGTCACGACGTTGTTGGTCTTCACAAAGCGCGTGGTGGCCAGATCAACGGTTGTGGCAAACTTGATGGTAAGCGGGTCGGAGGCTATCTGAACCGGCGCATTCGTGCTTGTCGGATTATTCTTCGAGAGGTCATAGAGTTGAAAGGTCACAAGGTATTCACCAGCCTTGTCCACGCTAAAGCGGCGTCCGGGGATGCTGCCAAAGGTGTCGCCACCGGGAGTGCCCGCGCCGGCCTCAATGTTCCCCACTTCAATCATGCTCCTGGCGGGGTCATACACGCCGCCGACGGGGAATTGATAAGTCGGCCAGCCCGCGCTCGATTCCCAGAAGGAAAAGACACCACCCGCCGGACCCGCAACGGACAGGATCTTGCAGCCGAGGTAAGCGCCAAAGGCCGCGGCCGTCGCCGGATTGGTCTTCACCGACAGCGCCTGAAACAGGAGGTTGGTGGAGCAGTAACGGAAACTGCCGCCGGCACCGGTGAAGTGGTTGGTAAACCTTTGAAAGGTGAGCGGGTGGAAGTAGCCGGAACTGGAGGCGTAGCCGGCGCCGTTCACAAATTTCAGTTGCGCGCCGACATTGGTGCTGACGGCACCACAGGTCACAAAGGATTGGGCGCGCAAGGTTTCAGCGTTCAGTCCCAGCAGCACGGCACCGAGGAGACAACAGGATTTCACAAGGGTTTTCATTGGTTGAATTTTAGTTGGGTTTGGGGCGGAGATGGTTTGATTCATGGATTCATGATTTGGCTCAAAGTGATGGTCATGGGCGTCCGGTCGGCATCACATAGCGCGATCCGGATGCCGTCAACAGGGGCGGAATATGGATCCACTTCATGGATTCCACGTGGCCGTCCAAATAGAGATAGTTGGCGCCGCCTTCATGGCGGAGGGCATCCACCTGGCTGCGAAAATTGTTTGGCGAGTAGCCTCCGGTTCCGTCGGCGCTGGGCGCCACGGAATTTTTATTGTCAGCAAAGTGAAAATGATCCTGGGCCAGAATTTCCTCCAGGATTTCGCCCATCCAGATCGTTTCCGAATGGCTGGGCACCCGGCAGAAGCGCGACAAGTTCAACGTCGCCGCGCCATAGGGATTGGGCGTGAGAAAGTCGTTGACCGCATAACTGTAGGGACGGGTTTTTTCCGAGGGGCAGCGGTAGATGTTCGTGCCGTTGTAACCGGCCAGCGAAGCCAGCCAGGAGGGCAGACTGTGCTGGCATCCGGGCAGATGGTCGTCGTTTTCGCCCGCATACATCGTGGTGGAGACTCCCATTTGCTTCAGATTGTTCATGCATTTGATGGATACCGCCTTGGCCTTGGCCTTGGAAAGCGCCGGCAGCAGCATCGCCGCCAGAATGCTGATGATGGCGATGACGACCAGCAATTCAATCAAGGTAAACCCGGGCATAAATACTCTTTTTGGCATCTCGGTCTGCTTTTTAACGTGGGCCGGGCTCACTCTGTGAACCCGGCCCACACCGGAGGTTCGTGCTTACTTTCTGTTGGCAATATAGGTTCCCACCTGGATTTTCTTGCCCATGGCAGGCACCCCATTGGAGTTGACCACGAACAGCATGTAGTAACCGCCCAGCGCAATGCCCTCATACTTGGGTGCCGTCACATGCAGCGTGTTGCCATTGACGGTGAAGGGACACTTGATGTAGCGAAGGTCCGTGTGCAGCGTGTGGGACATGGAGCCCGTGCGGATGATGCAGACCGACGTGATGGTCGAGCCGTCGTCCACACCCACATCGTAGTCCACTCCGTAATTAACCTTGCCGGGATAACTCGTGATGACCGGCCGCACGGCAGGGTTGGTATTGGCGTCAAACAGATACGGCGGGCTGTAGAACTGGGCGCAGTTGATGCCCAAGTCCGGATCACCGGCGGGAGCGAAAGGATCGCCCGCCACGGAGATGCCGTTGCGGTTCTGACCGCCCATGAACACCCGGCCATCCGGGAAGAGATGCACAATGCCGTGTTCATCACGTGGCACGCCCGTCTTGTCACCCATCCGGATGATTCCGGTTGCGGGATCACACAGTTGGACGTGCAAACTCCAGTCCTCAATGCCGGCGCCGGCGATACCGCTGCTGTTGCCGCCGAAGATCATGATTTGTCCATCCGGCAACGGTGTCGCATAATTCTGCCGTGCGCGCTGATAGAGCGTGGTTGGCAAAGTCGTCCATTTGGGCATCGGCGCAGGCGGCTGACCCGGCAGACGAGGCTTGGCGAGGCCTTCAAGATCCAGATACATGCAGCTGGCAGTGGAGGTGCCGGCACTGTTACGGCCACCGAAGTGATACAGGCGATGTGTCAGGACAAAACCATTCGTGTCAATTTCCTCCATGTCCGCATTGGCCGAGAACGGTGCGAAGGTGTTGGTCGCCTTGTCCACGAATTGGATCCACTTGCCTTCACGGACGTTCGGCGTCAAGCGGTCCGGATCGTTCAAGGCGCCCTGCACGTCAACCAGGTAGGTGTTGCGGCAATCGGTTTCTGAAGAACCGCTGCCCAATTCGCCGCCGTTCGGCGTGACGTCTTCAAACAGTTCGCTGGAATTGACCAATACTTTCCAGTCGTTGGCGCCCGGCCCGGTTTGAATGACGCAGGAATTGGGATACCAGGCCGCCTGGATGAGCCGGGCGTTTTCGAGCGGGTAGGTCGTGTCCGTGTTGCCATCATAGACTTCCGGAACCGGCTGGGTGACCTGGTTCGCCGGCACATCGCTGCTGTCGGACGAGAGGAAGCCGGCGAGTTTCCATTTGGCCGGCAGGTTGTAGTTGGTGGCAAAGGCGCCATACAAGAAATTCGTCATCGCCGTGGAGGTTGCGCTGAGCGCGCCGCGGATGGGCTGCTTGATCTCGTCACGATCCCAGCCGCCGAAGATAAAGGCCTTGTTGCCGGGAATGGCGATGCAGCCGGGATACCAACGGGCATACTTCATGTCGCCTGGAACCGGAAACGGATGGGTGACGGTCCCGATCGGGCCCATCAAACGGATCGCCGGATAGTTTGTCGAATAGTCCACCCCGGGAATGGAACTGAGATCGTGGGGATTGCAATCATAGTGAAGCGAATTGCCGACCGGGAAGTAGATGTTCGTTTCAGCGATGCCCAGGTCGATTTGCGATTGGAAGAAATTTTCCGAATACGGATCTTTCGGGTCCTTGTTATAGAACTGTCTCATGCAGGACATCGGTCGCGCCAGATACACCTCACGGTCGGGATCGAATACCTGAATCCGGTAATTGCCGTTCTGGCTGTTCATGTCATGGCCGCCGGGAAAGATGGGACGGCCATCTTCCAGCACGCAGAAACCCGGGCAATACATGTCGTAATAGAGACCGCGCGAGGGCCCCATGTTCTTCGAGGCAGCGACGTTGAGTTCGCCGTCGCTGTTGTTCAGCGCCCCGGGGGAATACTTCGGATTCGCGGTGTCATACTTGTAGGCGTCGGGATGCCCCCAGTCATACAACTGGGCGGTTTCAAGGTATTGATCCACCTTCATGCGGGTGGCCACCGACTGGCTCACGTCGTGAATGATGTTGTAACCGCCATAGCACAACTGCTGGAAGGATCGCCGGAGGGCGGAATTGAACTGGTTGCCGGCATTGCCCAGCGCCGTCTTGCCCAGCAGCGTGCCGGGTCCGGGATTGGTGTTGACCAGCATGAAATTGATGATGTCCGGATTGTTCATTTCATCGGCGCTGTAGCCCGAATGACGCTGAAACATCAGCATCTTCGGCGTGTCATCATTGGTCTTCCAGACCAGCGTGTTGTGCACACTCATGGCATGCATCACGATCAGCGGACCCACCACGCCGTCACGGCGCGGGTCAGTGTTGGTGTTGACGGTATAGGAAACCGTGCCGGTGGGCAGGACGGTCAGGTCGTCATTGGGGTAGGCGAGCAGGCTGGCGGGGAGTGCCAGCGCCAGCAAGGCGGAGGCGCACAACAGCCGTTCAAGGCCGGACGATTTGGTGTGGAAAAAATGTTTTGGTTTCATTGTGGGTTCACCGTGATTTTGGACTATGGTTCAGCGCTGAATTTGTTTTTCAATCGTGACGTCCTCAAGCAATGGAAATGCCGCCGGCGAAAATCCCGGACAAGCTGTGCATGAAAAATCACGCTGACAGCCATGAATGATTTGCGGGCACGCCATTTCAGGCAATCGAACAGACCTCGAAAAACGCGGCGGGCCATTGACGCCCGATTCACGTTCCTGCCGAATCGGACCGCATGACTTCGTAAAACTGGCATGCACCGCTCAAATCTTTTCCTGCGCGCGACAAGAACCGTGGAGAGATTTGATCAAGCTGGTGATTTTTTTGTCCAGCGGCCGGCGCGTGCGAACCGGGTGGAACAGGTCTGCACCACGAGAAGAGAATCGTCTGGGAAAACAGACTGCCCGCCATCCGGCCCGGCGCTGTGCGGCGGTCATTCCGACCATGGCCCGATCAATACGCGGCAGAACCGTTCCCGGTTGGTGGCGCCCAAGCGGGCGGCCGCTTGAAGGGTGTAGTTCTGATACCAATTCCCAATAAGAAACGGTGGAATATCCAAACGCCCCCTCACCCTGCCCTCTCCCCCGGTGGGGGAGAGGGTGGCCGAAGGCCGGGTGAGGGGGTGACCGACCAATCCACCAGTTGTCATTGAGAAATGGTATGATTCGATGCGCCGGTGGGCCGCATGAAAAACCGGCTGGTCTGCCACGCGGGCAGGCTCAGCACGGGCCGGGGATTGATCGTGAGGGAAAGAACTTTGTTGGCGACGACCGCAGTTGCATCCGTCACCTGCACCTTGATGTTGGATACAACATTGGTCGCCAGTGTTCCTGAAACAAGTCCGCTGGAGTTCAGCGCCAGGCCCGCCGGCAGATTAGTCGAATCGAGGGCGAGCTGCCAGTTGCAGGGGGCGTGGCCTCCATTCGCGCCCAGTTGCACGCTGCAGGGCACACCGGGGTTGCCGGCAGGTAGAAATGCATTTGTGATTTGCAGCGGAACATCGGCGAATTCCACGACAAAATTCAGCGTGGGTGCATTGTCATTGATCGTCACGGACTCCGGCGTGGCGCAGACATATCCGCGAGCCGTCAACTGCGCACAGTCAACCGTAATGAGATAGTTTCCATCAGAATCCACCAAAACAGTGTAGGCGCCGTCCTCCAGTGTTTTGGTGGGAAATTGGTCGCCCACATAATCGTCTCCGCTGACGGTGATGGCGGCAATGGGGTGGCCCAGGGTATCCCTGGTATGACCGGAAATCTCAAATGAGCCGCTCGAAGCCAGCGCCTGGCCGGCCGGGAGCAAACCCAGACCCGCCATCAGCACGGGCGGGAGGAATAACGTTTTGATGCGCCCGTTCACGCGTGGACCCACTGCTGGCAGTTTGTTTATGGCCCGATCAGAACGCGGTAGAACCGCTGCCGGTTGGTGGCCTGCGGGTCAGTCACCATGTAAGAGCTGGCATTTGGATTGTTGGTCGTAAAGAGTGAAACCCAGTTGGTGGAATACAAGTTGGTGGAAGTTTGGATCGTGTAATTCTGATTGGCTGCGCCAAAGAGCCGCATGGAAAACCGGTTCGTCAGCCAGGCGGGCGTGAGCAGCATGGGCCGGCGATTGACGGTGATGAAAAGCACCTTGTTCGTCACGGCGGAATTGCCATCCGTCACCTGCGCCTTGAAAGCGAATACACTGTTCGTCTTCGGCGTGCCGGAAATGAGGCCGCTTGAAGTCAGCGACAAGCCCGCCGGCAGGCTGGGCGAATTGCTGGCCAGCTGCCAGGTGTAAGGCGGCTGGCCGTTCATCGCGCCGAGCTGCGCGCTGTAAGGCATGGTGACGTTGCCGTTGGGCAGGGAGGCCGTGATGATTTGCAGCGGGGGTGCCGACACTGCGACTGACACGGTAAAATCCACCTGGTTATATTCGCCCGAAACCGTCACCGCAAATGGATCAAGACATTGAAAACCAAATGCCGTCAATTCGGAACAATCGAGTGTGACACGATAGTTTCCTTCTATCCCGGCGTCGAATAGGTAGTAGCCGTCCATGTCCGTCGTAACGGCGGGAAAGACATCGCCAACGTAATCGTCCCCGACGACATCCAGACCGACGACTGGATTGCCAACACTATCCCGCACATAGCCGTAGATGAAGTGATACACACCATCCGCCGCAGCGCGGCCGGCCAGCATAAAGTCCAGACTGATGATCAGTGCGATCAACAAGATGGGGTTTTTGGCGAGAGTTTTCACGGTTTAATTTTTGTTTTTGGTCCTGCTGTTTTTTTGGGCGCCACCAGCCATCAGTCATTTCGCCGGTGAATCCGGTGGCGGCGAGGCCGGCGTGCCCGGCAAAGGACCGGGATTAATGGCGATGGAAAACACCTTGTTTGTGACGGTGACATTTGCATCCGTCACCTGCACGATGATGAGGGACACGCCGTTCGTCTCCGGCTTGCCGAAAAGGTGGCCGCGTGAATTCAGCACCAGGCCGGCGGGCAGATTGGTCGAATCTACGGCGAATTGCCACTTGTAAGGCGCGCGTCCGCCTTTCGCCCCGAGTTGTGTCTGGTAAACCGCGCCCGCGACTGCGTCGGGCAGGAAAGTGTTTGTTATCTGAAGCGGCGGAGCGGCGGGATGCACCAGGAAATCCAGCTGGGCGGAACCGCTCGTCATCGTCACGGCACCGGGGTTGACACAGCCATAGCCAAGCTCCGTCAACTGGGCGCAATTAACCGTCACCTGGTAGTTTCCTTCGGTCTTGAGATCCACCGAGTAGTATCCATTCGCGTCGGTTGTGGACGGATAAAAATCACCCGCGTAGTCGTCGCCGGTGACATCCACACCGGCGACCGGGCCGCCCAAATCATTCCTGACGTAGCCGGTGATTTGCATCACTTCGCCCGTGATGATTGCCCGGCCAGACGGTGGCAGGCCCAGGATCGCAACCAGCGTGAGCAAAAAGGCGAAGGACTTTGTGGGAGTTTTCATGGATTCAGGCAGTGATTTAGTTTGGGCCGGCGGCGGCGTTGACGGATGACGCCACTTTTTTGGACGGATACTGCTTTACGAGAAACGCCACGAGCGACTCGATCTGGTTCGTGTCCAGTATGCCTCGCTCGGTTTTTGCGAACGCGGGCATCAGCGAATTGGTTTTTCCGAAGATGATGTTCCTGCGCCAGTAGTCGGCGCTGGTCTCCTGGTTGAGCGCGGCAAGGTCGGGAACCATCTGGGCGCGATGCTCGGAGGTGTGGCAGATGCCGCAGACGGAATTGAAAAGACTTTCGCCGGTGCGACCCACGGCCGGCCAGGCATGACACGCGGCACAGTGTTCGCCGAAGACCGCCTGCCGGTCCTTTTGCGAGGCCATTTGCTCCTTGAGCCGGGCGGAGACGTTGAAGGGCGCCGGGGAGATTGGAATATCAATGTTCACGGTCAGCGTCTGCGTGCCATGAGAGGTGTAAACGGTGACAGTTTTGGTGACCAATCCATACTTGCCTTTGACATTGACCAGGACATTCAAGGCGCCTCCGTCGCCGGGCTTGAGTTCCCACGGCAGGTGTTCAACCGTGGTCGCCGCCGTGCAGTCGCAGGAGGTTTCATTTGAAAAAATCATCGCACTGGCCGGGGACTTGTTCGTCACATAAAAATCGAAATAGGTCACGTTGGTCATGAAGGGCAGGCTGCTGCTCTTTTCCATCGCGTCCCAGACCAAAGGATTGGATTCAGCGATGGGAGCCGGCTGAACCGTGTCCGCGCGGGCGATCAGCATCGCACAGGCAAACAGCACCAGGAGGGTTGGAATTGTTTGGGAGGTCGTCATGGTATGATTTCGTAATCGGCCATCATCCCGAGGTCTTCGTGTTCGAGGTTGTGGCAATGGAACAGATATTTTCCCGTGTAACCCTTGAAACGGGCCGCCACCGTGATTTGCCCGTTTGGCGGCGCGACCAGCACGTCCTTCCAGCCATGCACCGACGGGTCTTGCGGCACGCCGTTGATGTCCAGCACTTGGAATTGGATTAAATGAATGTGGACCGGATGCCGGTGCCCCGTCAGATTGACAAATTTCCAGCGTTCCACGTCGCCGTGTTTCACCTGCACGAGCGGCGGATTGTTCATGTCAAAGGTCTGGCCGTTGATCGTCCAGATCGTTCCGTTCGCGGTGGTCTGCCGGTTCAAAATAAATTGCCGCGTCACGGTTTGCGCATCAATCGGCAGGTCTTCCCAGGATGACAAACAATCGGGGACGACGGAATCGTCCGTGGCCGCGGCGTCCACGTCGAAACGCATGACGCTGGTGAGCGGTCCCGAACAGTCGGGACAGCCCACGCAGGACTCGCAGTTTTTCACGATGATCCTGGTGCCCGCCGCATAGGCGCTGAAATCGATGACGACATCAGCCCTTTGAAACGGGGCCAGTTCGACCAGCGTTTTGGCCATGGGCTTGGGCAGCAACCCGCCGTCCGATCCGATCTGAACGAACGGCGCGCCGGAATTCAGTTGCAGGTAATACGATCGTGCGTTCGAGGCATTGATGATCCGGAAACGATACTTGCGGCGGGCCACTTTGAAGTAAGGCATCACGACGCCGTTCACCAGAATCGTATCACCCAGCATGCCCGTCTCGCGCGTGTTGCTGTCGAGCATGTAATTGAACGACCCGTCCGAATTAAAGATGCGATCCTGGATCATCAACGGAATGTCGTAATCGCCCTGCGGCAAGCCGAGACTCTGTTCCTCGGGGTCGTCAATGAGATAGGTCCCCGCCAGACCGTGATACACATGCATTCCCGTCTGGCCGTGGGAATGATCGTGATACAGCAGCGTCGCCCCGCGCTGCTGGTTGGGATAATGATAGTCGCGAAAGGTTCCCGGCGGCAGTGCTTCGCGGGGATGACCGTCATCCTGTGGCGCCACGTGCGCGCCGTGCAAATGCACCGCCGGATACATCATGGTCATTTCCGACCCGCCATCCTGATGCGTGTCCGGCAGGCGGCTGACGTGACGGATCACCACCGGATGGCCTTTCGTCGCCCGGATGGTCGGTCCCGGATACAGTCCGTCGAATCCCCAGATGATCGTCGTCGGCAGGTCACGATGCACCTTGGCCAGGGCGGCGCGCATGGTGATCGTATAGAATTGGGTCTTGCCGCGCAGCACCGGCGTCAGCACCGGCGGAATGCGGAGCGGGTCCTGAAATGCCGCCAACGCCGGACTGGTTCCCGATGAACCCATGTCCATTTGCGCCAGCACCCGCCGGGGCATCACTGCCAGCGCGGCCAGTCCCAGCGCCGTGTTGCGGATCATTTGACGACGATTCAGCATAAAAAATCAGGGTGCGTAGGGAAACAACCGCGTGGTCGGCACCACTTCCATCGGCAGACCGGGACTGGTCCACCGCAGGATCGCGAGCGCACCCGCCGGATCGGCGACATAGTCGACGCGCACGGCCGTAAGTTGTCCGGAGACGAGCGAAATCAAAGCGCGCCGCGTCTGGCTGAACGAACAGCCGTTCCATTCGTCAATCAACAACTGGTTGTTCACCCAGACCCGGGCCTGGCCGCGATATTGGAATTGAATGGCATATTGTTCCGTGAATTGCGGCAGCAGCGAGCCTTCCCAGCGCACGGCAAAATTGTCCGCCGTGATGCGGCGGTTGGGCCGGGCGCTGCCCCAGTTGAAATTGACCGCCGCATTGGTCACGACAACCAGCGGCGAGGTGAAGTCAACGATGTTGTTGTAGCTCGCCCGCAAACCAATCCCCGGCTCGTTGAAAGCAACCAATGTTGTGAATCGTGTGGGCGTGGAATATTCACTCCACCCGCCCCGCCCATCCTTGTAGCGAACCTGCCAGTCATACGTCGTGCCTTCCGACAGGCCCGCCGGACCATAGTTCGTCAAATTGCCCGTGACCACGCCGCTGTCCACGGCCACGACATTGTTGTTCGCGTAACGCACAATCCACTGGCTCGCGGCATGGAAATCGACCGCGTCCGGATCGGAAAACGGACTGGCATTCAACTGCACCGCCACGGGTTGATTGCTCGCGTTGTTGAGCGGCAATGCGTTCACGGGCGTGGCCGGCGGATTGTTTCCGGCGTTATCCGAAACCACGATGACACCCGACATCCCGTGACCGTGGAACAAACAGTAGTAAGGATATGTGCCCGGAGTATCGAAGGTGAAACTAAACTCGTCTCCAAAATCCAGCGTGCCGGAATTGAAGAGATTATCATCCGAGGTCACCGTGTGTTCGGTGTTATCCTCGTGAACCCACGTCACCGTGTCTCCGATGTTGACCGCCAGTTGATCGGGAACATAGGCGGAACCCTGGAGGCTGATATAACTGGTCTGCGCCCGGCTCGTGAGGCAAAGCATGGCCGCCATGATGGTCATGGCGAGCCATGCCGGAAATCCCGCAATGCCGCACCGCAACCGTTTGGCCGCGGAGACATTTCCGGCCTGACGGCCATCCAGTGATTTGGTTCTTGAGTTCATCAATTTCACGTCATTGACCGGATGAGGCGCGATAAAACTGCCGGTTGAACTGCGCTGCATTCGTATCCGCCAGCTTTTCGGCGCCCGCGAAATTGGTAAACGTTTTCAACGAGCACCAGGCATCGAGATTCGAGGAAGCCTGCACCGAATAATTCGGTCCTTTAAAGCCCGTGACGGCGAGTTGAAACTGTTTTGATGAATCGGTGAATCCCTCCGTGACCAGCACCGGCGCCAGCGAAATCACTGAAAAGCCGGTGTTCGTGACACTGACCAGGCCCGCGTTGTTGGAGGCCGCGAGCGTCAGCGTGTAGTGCCCCTCGGTCAGATTCGTCAGGCTCAATTGATACGGCGATGAAAGAATTCCGCTGCGGCTCATGCCGGAAGTGCCGTCGAACCAATAATCCACCCGGGCGACTCCGGCCGGGTCGGTGACGGTGGCGGTGGCGGTGATGTTGGTTGCCGTCGTCGGCGACGAGACCAGCATCAAATAACCATCCGCCGGCGACGTGATGGAAATCGCGGGCGGCGAACCCGCCAGCAATCGCAACTGGGCCTTGCCAAAGCCCGCCGCCGATGCGCTGTCCACCGCGAAATAATAAACCGTCCCGTTCGTGGCGGCGAAGGTCACCTGGCTGAAAGGATTCACGCCGGCGTCGTCACTGGCGCTGACTTCCGTGAGCGTGCCCAGGCTGGTCCCCGTGTAAACCCCGAGCACCGTGTCGAAACCGCTGCCGGCGGTCGTCGCCGTGAACACGCCGTCGGACACTGCGCTCCACGCCCACCAGACGGATTTCCCGGCGCCGACTCCGCCATGAACCGGTTCGTTTACTTCGCTGGTCGCGTAAGTGTTGGAACTGATGAGCGTCGTGTTCAGACTCATCACCGTCGCCTGGCTCCAATTGTCGTTGGCCGGCGCGGACGAAGCGGCATTGATGTCGAAGCTCACGTCGCCGCTCGGCGGGGTTCCGGCGGCGGACAATCTGGCGGTGAGAAAATATTTGCCCGCCGTCAGATTGCTGAACGTCACCGCATACGGCGGCGGCGACGTGCGATTGAGCAGCACACTGCCCTGACGCTCCAGGACAAAAATCACATTGGTTGACCCGGCCGGAACGGATGGCGTCGCCGTGACGGCCAGGTTCATCGCCGCGCCGCCGGCCGCCAGGACCATTACACTGGCTTCGCCGACGCCGGCGATTGAAATCCCCTGGCTGCAGGCTTTATTCGGAATGGCCATCAGGCAAAAAACGACGGCAACGGCCGCCAACCGGGCGCACCAGCGGGTCAAATAAAATTTCCTTAAAAACATCGCTATGACTGAATCGGCGGAATTCTCAATGAGTCCGCCGGTGCCCAAGTCCAAGCACCGCCAGTGCCAACGCGCGGCCAGGCATCGAGGTTGCTTCCCGCGCTGCGCTCAGGCGAAATTCGGTTTTCGGAGGACGGGCTTCGGACACCGCGCGGGAAATGCCGGATTCATTTGCCAGCCGGACCATTTCCGGCTCACGGTGCGCGGATAAAATCCGTGACCCGGTTTTATTCATGACTTCCATGAAATTAAATCCGGCACCGGAATGAAAATCCCGCCGGCTTGGCATGATTGGCGCGAGACGTTTTGGCCACTCTGGTCAAACCTCCACAGTAAAAATCTCAAGATTGAGAGACCCGTCCAGCAGGAAAGTGTTGATCAACATGGCCGCAATACTCACGAGCGACGTAAAGGATTTGGTCGCCTCGAGGCTGAACTTCGAAAACATCTCCTCCGCCAGGTTGGGCTTGCGGTCCAGCGAGCGCAGCAGACACCAGTTGCGTTTCAACTTTCGTTTCCCCAGCGGCACGGCCACCAGCGTATGCTCCTCCAGTTCTTTGCGCACGGCCCAGGGCGCCGCAGCGGTGATGCCTTCGCCCGCCTTCACCAGTTCCTTGATGGCCTCCAGGCTGTTGAGTTCCAAGCCGCACTTCAGGCGGATGCCGTCGCGCTGAAAAAACTTTTCCAGCAGCAGCGACGTGTAGCTTCCCGTGCGGTTGCAGATGTAGTTCTGGGTTTCAATCCCTTCGGCCGCCGGGCTGCCAGTCCGCGCCCACGGATGATTGGGTGAAACGATCCACATCACTTCGTCCGTAAACAACGGTGTCAACTGGACCGGCTCCGGACGGCTGGGGGCCACCACGACGGCCACGTCAATGACGTTCTGCTCGATCCACTCCACACATTGCCGGGTGTCCCCGGTCTTGACGCTCACCGGCCAGCCGGGAAATTCCTTCAGAAACGACCGGAGAATGCCGGGCAGCAAACAGGAGCAAAATTTTCCGTTCACGCCCAGCCGCAAACGGCTCGTCCCCCAGCGCGTGCGATGGTCCAGCGAAACCCGCGCCACCGACATGTCCGCCAGGATTTTTTCCGCATAATGCAGGAGGTGCTCGCCGGCGGGCGTGATCTGGATTTTTTTTCCGTCCCGGTCGAGGAGGGACTGGGCCAGTTCGGCCTCCAGCGCCTTCACCGCATGGCTCACGGCGGATTGCGACAGAAATAATTC
>Ga0247670_1000038_pt1 | contig 46206 bp, 52 predicted proteins | sample CNK11_metaG_FD_183042 | JGI IMG/M metagenome (GOLD analysis project Ga0247670, IMG submission 183042) | Soil microbial communities from Purdue University Martell Research Forest, Indiana, United States - CNK11 | ecosystem: Environmental > Terrestrial > Soil > Temperate forest > Bulk soil...
TCGCACTCGCATGGAGCGAAGTGCTCGGCGCTTCGCAAATCATCGTCGGCGCGAACGCCTTCGACCTCGCCGGCTTCCCGGACTGTCGCCCGAGCTACCTCGCCGCCTTCGAACGCGTCGCGAATCTCGCGCGGCCGCACCGCTTCGGCTCACTGCAAGTGCGCGCGCCGCTCATTCGCATGTCCAAGACGCAGGTCGTGCGGCTCGGCATCGAGCTCGGCGTCGACTATGGCTCGACGAGCTCATGCTACGACCCGGCGGCGAATGGCGCGTGTGCGTCATGCGATGCATGTGTGATTCGGCTCGCCGCTTTCGCCGAGCTGGGCTTGCCCGATCCTATCGTCTACCGCGAACCGCCGAATGTGTGATGCAGCTGTATGCGAAATATGGCGAGCTCGACCCAACCACCGACCCAGAAACTATGGAGTGACCCAGCGTGCGTACCGAACTGCTCACCGACTGCACAAGCGCCGACGAAGCCATGAATCGCACACCGTGGGCCGCCACCGTGCGCCGCGTCGACGGTGGATGGCGCGTCTTCGAGTCGCTCGGCGATGCCGCCGCGCTCGACCGCCAAGCGCCGACCGTCGCGCTCGGCCGCGACGGTATCGGCTCGAGCGGCCCCGAAACCGAAGACGAGTTTCAAGCATGGTTTGACGTCGCCGCGGCGCATCTGTGCGACGCCGTCGGGTTTCATGTGAGCGTGACGCAGCGCCGCGAAGGCGACGCCGTGCAGTCGACCGCTATCGTCGCGCCAGGCTCCGACGTCGAGCAGACCATACGAGACGCGCTAAACGCCTTGTGGGAGCGCTGGTGCGTCGGCGAATGGCGCGAAGACTGAAAGCTCGGCGCATCGGTGCACCGGTCTATCGGTGCACCGATGCGCAAGAGCATCGAAAAATGGTTGTGGATAACTTTTGCCGCCGGTGTAGCTTCGGGTACTCACGGCGCTTTCAACGTCACAGATGGGAGTCATCATGCACGCGCAGCTCACTCGACACGACCGCATTATACGCTTCGCGCAAGCACTCGTACGGACCGACCGCGCAGCCGTGCGCCGCACGGTCGAGCATGACTGCGAAGTCGACGAGCGGGTCACAGAGTGGACGGGCGAATCGACGACGGCGCTTGCCGACCACTTGCAGTGCGCCGTCGCCGACCTCACGCCCGACGACCTCACGTGCGCCGTATCCGCTTACGCATCCGCCGCCGAAGCCTCACGGGACGATTGATGCGCCGGCCGCTCGTCGCATCCCGCTCGAGCTCGAGCGCCAAGCAAGCGCCGGAACTGCCGCCGCCATGGCATATCACGCACAGCGCATGCCGGCGGCTCGTCGCCGCGCTTTCGTGGCTTCCCGAGCCCGGCGTCGACCTCATAGCGCGAGCTCGGCAACTCTTGCTCGAGCATGCGCCCGGGGCCGCATTCCTGCATCGCGACGTCCAACGTCGCGAGCGCTGGGTTTCGACGATGGGCCCGACGGTCGGCCTAATCTGGATTGTCTCCCATCGGCTTGGCTCGGCCCAACCGGAGCGCCCGCACCTTATCTGGGTCGGCTACGCACCGCCGCCGGCCGAAGTCTGGCATGTGTTTTGAATGGCGCGCGTCCGAAGACTAAAGCCCGATATCGTCGCTTGCGTTGCTCTTGTCGAGCAGAGTGGCGTCGCGCACGTAGCGGTCGACCATGCGTCGACCTTGCCATCGACCTTGCATCATAATCGCCCGGTCGCTCTTGCCCGCTCGAGCCGCTGTCGTCGCGAGCCCGGCGCGCAGTGAGTGTCCCGAATAGCGCTTCGGGTCGAGCCCGGCCGCGGCAACGGAGCGCTTCACGAGCCGCGCAATACGGTCGCCCGAGATGCCGCGCTCAAGCACACGCCCACCGCGCGACACTTGCCGAAGCAGCGGGCCGCGCTCGAGCCGGGCAAGCTCAAGCCACACTTGCACCGCGCGCACCGGGCACGAGTGACGAAAGCGACCGCGAGCGACGCCGACGCTCACGCCGGCGCCGACTTGATCCGTCTTGCTGCGCACGACCCGGACGACAAGCCCGTCGGGTCGCAGCTCGACGTCTTCGACGCGCAGCGCCGCGAGCTCGGAACGTCGCAGCGCCGCCGCCATGCCGAGCGCCAGCACAACCCGATCGCGCGCGCCGACCATGCTGTCGGGCAAGACCGCGCACACCGCGCGCACCTCCGCCGCTGTGAGCGGCGCAACTTGCCGCACCGCAACGCCGTGCTCGCGGCGAATGCCTTCCCACAGCTCGAGCACGCGCGCGTCTCGAGTCGGCGAATCGAAGCGCGAACCGCGGTGCACCCACGCAATCGCCGCGAGCGCAACCGCCAGTGTGCTCACGCGCACATGCATCGCACGCTCGATAAGCCACATTGCAAGCGTCTCTGGCGCGCAGGGAAGCAGCTCGACGTCGCGCTCAAGACACCACGTCTTGAATAGCCGCCACTGCTTCGCATATTCCGCGAGCGTGCGCTTCGAGCGGCTCGCTCGCTGGTAGCGGCTCGCTCTCTCGAAGAAACGCGCAAGCCCGTCGGCCGGCACCGTCGCGCGCACGAGCACCTTTGTCAGGTCGTCAAGCTCGCCGTTCATTCCGGATCGACCTCGAAGACGCGTTGCAAGTCGAGCTCGAAGCCGTCGAACGGCTCGGCGCGAAGCGTCGGTCGGTACGCATGCCGCTCGCACTGATACATCTGTGTGCTTGGCAGACTGCACACGTCGACCCACCGAGCTTTCGCGTCAACCATCCAATAGAACGGCACGCCCATCCGTTCGTACACTTCGCGCTTGATCACTCGGTCGCGCTTGGGATGCTTCGACAGCACTTCGCACACCCAGTCGGGCCGCTCTTCGAAGATGCCTTCGTCAAGATCGGTCGGCGCGCGCTCGACGCGCCAACCGGCGACGTCTGGGATCACATATTCGCGCTCGTCGCTTTCGCACAGATGCTTCGGCAGATACACGCCGCAGCCAATCAAGAAGAGCCACTGCCGGCGATTGCCGCGCTTGCCGCCGCCGAGTTCGTCTTCGAGCTGCGTGCGCAGATTGCCGGCCGCTATGTTGTGTCGAGCGCTCGGCGGCGGATACACAATCAGCTCTCCGGCGAATATCTCAGACCGCACGCCGTCGGGTAGTAGGTCGCGAATCTGCTCGAGCGCGGTGCGGATCGGAACGGGCCTAGACTCGGCCGAGCGGCGCGCTTTCCGCTGCAAATCGGCTCGCACAAGGTGCGGATCGGTCGGTCGGCTCGTCATGGGGGCCATTGTAGCACGGGATCCCCGCTAAAGGTTATTAGCGGTCGTGATCCGTCGCGCTATAACCGCCGCATGCCGCCCAAGACCCGAACCCGACGCCACCGACGCCGCACGACGGCGAAGCCAACCACGCCGCCGACAGCCAACGAGCAACGCGCCGAGCTCATCGGCATGTTCGACGCCGTGCTGCTCAATATCGAGTCGCTCGTCGAGCGCTTGGAAGCCGACGACCCAGACGCCACACGAGACGCGGCCGCGTTCGTCCGCGCTTCCCAGCCCTTCAAAGCGGCTATCGCCGAAGTGCTTGCCGCGGCTCCGAAGCGGCGCAGCCACTAACCGATGCATCGGTGCATCGAAGCACCGGTCGACCGATGCATCGGTGCACTAGTCGCTCGAGTGTCGTGCGCACTCGTCGCCGTCTTCGCAGGTCTGGCAAACGCACGCACCCATCTCGCACGCCGAGCCCGCGAAGCCCGGGTCGCCCAACATGGTCGGAAACCACGCCCGGCCGCACTCCGGGCATGTGTCGTGCGCCGCGCACCAGGGACCCGGCGGCGCGCTCTTCGCGTGTTGCGTCATGCGCTCACCGATACGAGCCGCAACTTCGCGCGCCATATCTTCGACGCCGCCGGCGTGCTTCGGTCGTAGCCTCCGACGCATTCAACGTGACGGAAGGCGCACAGCTGACCGATCGCGATCTGCACCATCGGCTCACTACAACCCGGCATCAACGCTTGAATCTCGGCGCTCGTCATCTGCTCGCGTCGACGTAGCAGCCCGACGATACGCTGCCGAAGCCGCGCTGCGACTTCTGGCGTCATCGCTTCGGCTCTTGCATATAACCGAGCCGCTCGAGCAGCAAGCCGCGCAGCTCTTCGAAGCCCGCCAGGTCGCCGGCGTCATCGCCGAGCGCCGCCGTCACCGTGAGCGATATAAGCTGCTCACGTGTGAACGTCTCCGGCGCGAGCCGCAGCGCGACGATTAGCAGCACGCGCGAGCGCTGCGCGCGTCGAAGCGGCGCCAGCGCTTCGGCTATGCCTTGCAGCGCTAGAAACGGCCGCAGAAACTCTTCGCCGTGCGGCTCGGCGCTCGCCAGCTTGCGCACCGCTTCGACCGCTTGCGCGTGCTCGTCGGCGGTCATCGGGTCGCCTGTTTTGCTCACGGCACCACCGGCAGCATAGTCCAGATTTTCTCGTGCTCTTCGAGCCGCTCACGGCGGCGCCGTATCTCGAGCTGCATCAAGACTTCGGCGGCTACCAACGCGTCATACATCGGGTCACCGTCGGCCGCGCCCGGCTTGTGAAGCAGCATAAACCGTGACGCTCTTTCGAGCGTCGCCAAGTGCCGTTCGAACTCGACAACCGCCGCGCGCAAGAGTTCGCGCAGCTCGGCGCGCGACGTCGCTAGCGTCTCGCTCGTCGTAGCTCTCGGCTCTGCCGCCATACGTCGCGGTATAGCCTGATGGCTCGAGACGCACCAGACGCAACCGCGGCAGATAACGCGCGCTCGGTCCGGCACTGGTCGGCGTTTCCGCCGCCTATGCGCCGCCGTGGCGGCTTGCTGCAACGAAACCCGACGAGCCAGCCAGGTTTCGGCGCGCGCCGTCCTAGAGTCTGCAAGCGCCATTCGCGTGCTCGCGAGCTAGAGCTTCGACGCTAGAGCGGTCAACCGCGCTATCCGCTCGCGGTGCTCGCGGCGTTTCCGGCGTTCGCGGTGCCATTCGATCCAGTCTGGGTCTAACTGCCACACTACGACTACGCCGCTCGCGTCTGTCGCGCGGCGCGCTCGGCTGCAAAAGTCGGGGAAGCGCTGTATCGCCCACGACTCGGCGGCCCACTGGCTCGGAAAGCAAGCCTCGCGCCCGCCGGCGAGCTCGACGCCTTCGTCGAAAGCTCGCAACCCAAACATCTTCGGCAGCGCTCGAGCTCGACTGTAGAGCGCGAGCGTCAACCGCTCGGCATCGACCGCGCGCCAAGCGCGAATGAGGCTTTCGACGTTGTCGACGCATGGATGCGACATATGCGCAGCGTGCCATCGCTACGCCCATCGCGTCTAGGCTATAGCTCGCGGAATCTAGCTCGCGATACTGTTTTCTCTTGACATGCTCCGGTATGAAGCCTGTACGCTCGCGCGAGCGCGGTTTCCGGAGACCTCAACGATACGCTTCTAGCTCTTACACGCCGCATTCAAATCGAGATCCCGGATTGATTCTGATTTCCCGGATCTGCAGATCATGCAGATTCTGCGGAATCTGCATGATTAAGACGTGCAGACGGAAGATCATGCTCTTAAGAGCGCCGATGCATGCGCGCGCGAGAGACCCACCATGTCTGGAAGGGCCTAGACCATGTCTGGAAGGGCCCACGACCATGTCTGGAAGGGCCTCCCAAAGCGGCGACGGAATGTGGATAACTTTGCATCGGCCGCGAAGGCGCAAATCAGCCGCCGACGCCGTCGGCGATCCGTCGCGAACTATCCGGGCGCTCAGTCTTCGACGATTTCGTCGGTTGCACTGACCGAGACCCGACGGCCGCCGACGGCCGAGAGCTCGCGCGCAGCGGCTTTCACTCGGCGCCGCACGCCGAAGAGCGGCTGCGCAGCGGCCACGCGCTCGCGCACATGAGTCACCGTGAGCGGCGGTCGGCCGTGTGCGATTTCGAGATACATCTGCATCCATTGCGCGAGCGGCCGATTGCCGAGCGCATGCCGCTGCTCTTCGTCGAGTTCAGCAACGCCGAGCCCGAGCAGCGCGAGCAGCGGCCGGTCGACGCCAAAGTACATTGCGTCGGCTTCGTCCACTCCGAATCGAGAAACACACAGCGCGCTCGCGGCCCACGCGCGACCCGGCGAGCGCACGGCGAGCGTGCAGCATGCCAAATCGTGCACGAGCCCTTCGAGCCCTTCGCGCTTGAGCTGTCCATGGTGACGCCCCAACTCGCGCAACAGGTCTTCGACCGGCATTTTGAAGCGATCGCCTTCGACGCCGCCGGACGCATGCCGGAGCGCAACGCCGAGCAAGTCGGCGTGTGCCTGGGTCAACGTCGACCCGCGGAATACCAGGCGATACCCGTCGGACTGTGCAAGCTCGAGCTTGCGGCGGCGCTCACCGATGCGCGCTACGCCTACATGGCTCGCGCCGAATACGTTCGCGTGAATAAGAGCCGTTGGCACGGGTAGCACTCCCGGTCGCCATTCTGGCACGGCGGCCAGTGGCGCGCTCGCGAGCTCTAGTGCCGCTTCACAAACCGACTTGAGCTTCGCCGCTCTATCTGCTTCACTCGCCATCACGAACCCCAGTGCGGGACCAATACCGCCGGTTCAGGACACCGCGCTGTTAGAGCAGTGCGGTGTCGCCCTATGGCCTCTGGGCCATGTACGGCCGAGTAGAGCCCGGCGTACACCGCAACGCAAAGAAAATCGGCAATGTGCGAGATATTGCCTACGGCTTACGCGCCGCTTGCCGGGCTTTTACGCCAACCGTGCGCGGTCGCTGCGACCTTCCGACGGATCGCCGACGCGCCGGCGGCGGCTCTTCGAGCGCGGCCCGGTCGGCTTCGGCGCACCGGCGCATCGATGCCGTGTCGTGCCGAGTGAAGCTAAGGGCCCATACCCACGGATTCGCCTCTACGCTTAGATCCGGTTGTGGATATGACAGCGACCATCGCCGCTCGAAGAGCTGCCGGCGCAACGGACACTCGGCTTGGCAGTAGCTGTAGCTTGTGTCGTGCTCCGGACACTCGACGCCTTCACCAGCAAGGTCATAGTGGCGCGCGTCGCCGAGCCGTTGTGCTCTGACGTCATAGAGTCTCAACCACAACCGCGCGGCCGACGCCGGCATCAAGAGCGGCGATATCCATGCGTGCGCGCGCCAGCTCTCCGCGCTGTCGCTGTCGGCTTCGTAAACGACCGTGCGCTCGCGGCCGCGGCCCGCAAACGCCCATCGCTCGCGCACCCATAACCAATCATGCACCGCGCCATATGGACAGCTCACCGTCGCGGGCTTGCCCGTCGCGGTCGAGCACACGACGCGCACTCGGTCGCGGTCGGCCGCATCTGTCACCCACCCATCAATCGACAAGCCCGCCGCCACTTGCACCGGTCGGCGCAGTTGCCACTGCCGACCCGCGCGCAGCCGTCGCACTTGCCCGCGCGAGCACACAACGTCCCGTTGCTGGATGCGCGTTGTCGTCATCCGTTCTAACGGATACTATAGCTTTGCGCATACTGTGAGTAATGTAAGTGCGACAAATTCTCATTGCCGTGAACGTCGCGTGTTCCGAAGCCCCGACAAGTGTGTCACGAGGGAACTGCCACAACGCGGCGCCATGACTCGACCGTCGGCCGTGCGCACGATACACGACGCACTTCCGCCGGCGATACGGTGACGCACGTTGGCCAATGGGGGTTTGCTAGCAGCTATGAGCCGGAGTCGCCGCCACGCACTTCACGTCGACGCCCCGGCGCTAGAACTGGCCGACCTCGAAGACGCTCGCGCCGCGGTCACTGCTATCGTCGCCATGCGAACGCCGCCGCATTGGGCCGACGCACGGAGACTCACGCCGAGCCGCGAGCGGCTTATGGTCTGGTGCGTGTGGCTCGGCTTTTCGAAGGCCGACACAGCTTGCGCGCGCTTCCGTTCGCCTATCCGCGTCGCGGCAGACGTCTCGCACGCCATTCGGCAGCTGGTGCCGAGCCCGCCGAGCGCACTAGGGCTCGCCGTCGCCGTGCTCGAGTCGTGCAGCTTAGAGCTCGACGCCGCGTCAATCGCCGCGCTCTGCATGTTCGCGCAGCAATGCCGCTACCCTAGGCCCGTTTCTTAGAGCGTCGAGCCTGCGATTGCACGACCGCTGCCGTGATGGTCTCCGGCGAGTACGGCGCCCGGCCATCGGCGCGCGCCAGGTCGCGAATCTCTTGTAGGCTCGCATGACCTTCGCCGCGCGCTTTGCTCTTGCTCGTGCGCTCGCTCCAATACGTCTCTAACCATGGCATCGTTGCCGGCCGTTGCGCGCATGCGCGCATCACGGCCGCCACTTGCCGCGGCGTCGCTCGACGCTCCGCAAGCCATGCCGTGACGTCCGACGTTGTAAGCACGGTCGGCAGCTCGAGCTGCGCGCGGTGCGCGTCTCGACCTTCCGACCCGAAGATTAGCTCTTCGAGCGACACTTCGAACATGAGCCCGATCCGCATGACTGTCGGGATCGTCGGCATCGCTTGCCCTAGACACCAGTTGTCGACGGCACCATAAGAGACGCCAAGCACCGCGGCGAACGCGCCCTTCGTATAGCCTTCACGTTGGAACAGCGCCCATATGCGTCGGCCGAGCGTCGGCTCCGCGAGCGGGTCGACATCCATCGCCGGCGCTGGCTCGCGTGTGATCTTTCCTCGCCAACCCACAATCGCGACCTAGCGCGGTATAGCCAAGATACGCAAGCCTTTGGCGGTGTGCTGCGAATAAGTCTCACGTCATTTCTGCCTAGTCGGCAGCTGAATCCATGCGTTAGGCAGACGATAGCTCACCGCATCTAGTCCGAAAGCTCTATGGCTGCCGGGCTTTATGTGGTCCGAAGCACAAGTGCGCCGAAGCACCAGTGCACAAACGCACACGTGCGCGAGTGTGCGCGAGCGCTTGTGCTCGCATGCTGTGCGATCGGGCTATACATGGCCATCTAGCCATATTACACCGGGGCGATGCAACTTGCGCAATGGGTCGAGACTCAAGACGCCGGCGTGCTCACGCGCCTACAACTGCAAACCGGGCTCAGTTACACCGCCATTCTCCGCGCGGTGCACCGGCGCGTAAAGCCGCTTTACCAGACCGCGCACAAAATCGCCGCCGCGACAAACTACGTCGTGAGCGTCGAAGAGATATGCGCGTCGCCGCTGCCGCCGGCACCGAAGCGCAAGCGCAAGCGCGCGCCGGCGCTCACGCCGAAGCAGCCCGCCAACGGTAAGAAGCCGCCGAAGCGCAAGCGCGCCGAGCGGCCGACCGTCTCGCCGTCCTGACACGCATCGCTTCGCGACCGTTGCCGCCGAGCTCGCCGCTCTTGTGGGTTGGGTAAGCGGCGAGCTCGACGTTTCCAGAATGAGCGTGTGACAGCCTATGGCAAAAGCTTCGAGCCGACTACGACCAACGCATGCGCCGGAGCGACCGCTCACGGTCAAAGTACCGTCGCGCTACTGGGCCGCCGACTCGCCGCTCGACGGTATCAGTCTCGCGGTGTGGGTCGGCTTGTTGCATCTCGCGCGACGCACCGAAGAGCGCGCTCGCGCGCGTGACAGTCACGGCGACAGTCACGCGCCGCGCGAGCGTGACCGTCACGCCGCTATCGAACGCGGCGACGTGCACCCAGCGCAGTCAATCCGTGACGCCAACATGCAGCCGCTCAAGCTCGCCGACATGTGCCGTTTTGTGAAACTGCCCCGGCATCAAGTGCAGCACGCGATCACGCAGCTCGAAGCGGCCGGCGAGCTCGCTCGAGCCGTCGACGGCGCCTATATTTTAGCGGGTTATAAGCTCGCCCAAGAGAATCCCGGGACCGAGCGCAAGCGCAAGCAGCGCGCCCGTGACCGGTGTGACAGTCACGGGGACAGTCGCGCCGCATGCGAGCGTGACAGTCACGGGGACAGTCACGCCGCCGAGCGTGACAGTCACGCGGTCGCGCGCGCGGTCTCAGATCTTAAAGAGAGAGAAGAAACCCAGATCTTACCCGCCGCCGCTCTTACACAATTCGTGACTGCCGCGCGCGCGCGCCCGCATGACAGCGGCGTGTATGCGGTGCCGACCGAGATAGTCGGCCATCGCTGGTATCACGAGCTCATCTGGTCAACCTGCACACTCAGCGCGCCGACGCCGACCCGGAGCTCGAAGCACTTCGAAGCGTACCAGTACATGGGGGCGGCGCCGGCCGCCGAGCGCGAACGGGTCGCGGCGTGCGCTCGCGCCGTGCTCACTGGCCTATCTGAGCCCGCGTACTGGTTCACTCCGTCGCACGTCATGGACCACTGGGCCCACTACCTGAGCGGCAACCCGCCACGGCTTCGCGGCTCGGCGCCGCCGCCTAGACCCGGCGAGACGCAAGCCGAGCTCGAGCAGACACGCGCCGACTTCGAGCGCGCATCCGCCGCCAATCAACCCAGCTGGCTCACCGTGCGCGCCGACGGCGCCAGGGGGGCCACATGACCGAGCACAGTGGCGAACGCCTTGCGACCGTACTGCAACGGCTGCAACGGGCGTTCATCGCCAACGGCAAGCAGACCGAAGCCGAGCTCGACGACGACAAGCGGCTCGCCGAGCGCGCCGCTCGCCTCGAAGCGCTCGAGCGCGCCGGCCACGCGCTGCCGATTACGCCGGCCATGCACGACGCCATCGTGCGCAGCACGCTGTCGAGCACCTATGCGCTCAATGCCGCGCTCGGTTGGCGAGACAGCGCCCCGGGCTCACCGGTGCCGCGAAAGCCCGGCACGCTGCCGTCGCGGCCGATGCTGGTGCTTCATGGCATCACCGGATCGGGCAAGTCTGTCGCCGCGGCCGCAGTGCTCGCGCAGACCATCGGCGGTCGCTGGGCTTCGGGCCGCACACTGCTCGAGTGCTACGTCGGCAGCTTCGGCGAAACGCTGCAACGCCGCGCAGTGCTGCAAACGTCAAAGCTGCTCGTGCTCGACGGCATCGGCGACGAGCGGCCAGATAGGGCCGACGCCATGGCCGATGCGCTGCTCGACATGCTCGCGCATCGCACACACCGCCGCACGATTATCACGACCCGCTTGCCCGACACGCTCTTCGCCAAGCGCTATCCGTCGCCGCCGCTCGGTAGTCTCTTCGTCGAATCTGCCGACCTCATAGCGATACCCACTGGCGACATGCGCAAGGGGGCACCGTGAGACTTTGCCCGCGTTGCCTGCTTCATGGTCTGCGCGTGCACATGCGCGTCGACCATTCGTGCGCATGTCCCGACGGCCGGTGCGACCGGTGCGGTCGAGCTCGGCTTGTCACGGTCTGGCGCATCGACGCGCGCGGTAGCTTCTCGAAGCGCTCGGCGTGCGGCTGCTTCGTCCCGCCGCCGCCGAGCCCAACACAACCACGGAGCGCCACGCTATGACGAGCAAGCCACCACCGACGCCGCCGCTACGACCGAGCAGGGAAGGTCGCACGAAGTGGCGTGTGCTGCGTTTCGGCCGCACTCGCCGCGCTCCCATCGCTGTCACGCTCCGACCGCTTCGAGCTGTCGTGCTCGCCATTGATTCCGCGCGCAAAAGTGGCTGGGCCCTTTACGACCGCGGCACGCTCGTCGCCTATGGTGAGTGCGCCGCGAATATCGCGCACCAGCGCGACCATGTGATCGCCACGGCGTTACGCACGGCCGAAGCCGCGACGCTTCGCGCCGCCATTGCGGTCGAAACGCCATTCGGCGGCGCGCTGCAAACTATCGTCTCGCTCGCGACGAGCGCCGCGCTATGGCGCGACACATGGCGCGCGCTCGGCGAGCCGCTTCGCGCTTGTCTCGACGTCCAGGCGGGCGAATGGCGCCGGCATCTCTTCGGGTCTGGCAAGATGCCGCGCGACGCCGCTCGGCGGCTCGAGCAACTCACCGCGCAGCGCATCGTGCAACAGCACCAGCCCGCGATCGGGCTCGCGGATATTGGGCCCGACGCCGCGGCCGCTATCTGCTTCGGGTACGTCGCGCGCTCGAGCGTCGAGCTGCAATCAGCGCTTCGCTGCGACCTTGTCGAAACCTCGAGGTTACTCCGACCCATGGGAGCGCCGCGCGCATGACGACACCGCCGAAGCGCTGCAACTTCGTCGCCGGCACGTTCACGTGCCGCGGTGCCGCATACTACGAAGACGCCGACGGGCCGCGCTGCTACTCGCACCGACCCGAGCAGCTCGCGCACTCCGAACGCAAGGCGGCCGAGCGCGCTCGAAGCGACGCCGAGCGCGGCATACGCCGGTGCGGCGTGACGACACTGGCAAACCGGCCATGTCCCCGCATTGCGATGCAAGGCGGCACCACTTGCCCGCAACACGACCCAGCACAGCAAGCGGCGCGCGCGCAAGCCAGCATCGACCACTATGCCGCGAAGAAACGCGAGCACGAGATATGGGCCGTCAAGCGCAAGGTCGAGCTCGCGTGCGGGCTCGCGGCTCTGCAGACCCGACACAATGCACTCATACAAGACGACATGGCGTTACGCCGGAGCGTGCGCGACTTGCGCGCCGAGCTCGAAGGGCTCAAGCGCGAGCGGGACGCAGCGCCGAAGCCGCTCGACGCCGCGGCCGAGCTGCTCGAGCTCGCGCGCGCATTCATCTCGAGCGACGCCGGCGCATTCACGACCGAGCGGTGCGACCTCGCGATCCGCTACGCCGACGCACTTACCAACCATGCACGCGAAAAGCGGCTTGCCGGTCGGCCGCAACCAGGCGAACCGCGAATCACCCAAGTCATGTTCGGAGACCCAAGGCTCACCGACTAACCCATGCTTGCGCTCAAGCCCATACCAGCTACGCCGACGCACTGCCGCGCATGCGCGCGCGAGCTGCCGCCGTTGCGTAGGTATGGCGGCTTGTGCGAGTTCTGTGTGGTGACACACCGCTCACCGCCGCTCACCGACCCGCTCGAGCGTGACTGGACAATCATCAAGACGAGCACGCGCCGGCGCGCGAACGGCGAGCTCGAAGCCTGCATGCGCATCCGCTGCCGGTGCGGTACCGAGCGCTTGATAGCTGCTTCGGCTTGGCGTGAGCGACGCTCGAGCCGCTGCAACCGCTGCCGCATGCGCCGCGAGCGCCGCGGCACCGGAGGTCTCGCCAATGCCACCTAAGACGCCCAAGAAAGCCGCGAAGACCCGCAAGCGTAAGACAGACGTCACACGGGTTTCCGCACCATCGCGCGCGCGTAGGCGCCCGCCGCGACTGCGGAAACATCCCGACCCGCCGCCGCTGCCGCCGGCGCCAAACGTCGGCGGCCGGCCGAGCCTGTACACGCCGGCGCTGCATGAGCGTGTCTGCGCGCTCGTCGCCGTGCGCGTGCCAATCCGCACCGCATGCCAGCTCGAAGGCATCGGCGCGCGCACACTTTACGACTGGCGCGAGCGCGGCCGCAGTGGCGAAGAGCCCTTCGCGACCTTCGAGCAAGACTTGGCGATCGCTGTCGCGCGCTCCGAAGCGACGGCCGTGCAGTTCATCGCCACCGCTGCCGCCGACAACTGGAAAGCCAACGCATGGTGGCTCGAGCGGCGCTTCCCGAAGCGCTACGGCGCGAAGCAACAGCTTCGCGTAACAAAAGCCCCGGCCGAAATGACCGACGAAGAGCTCGAAGCGGCCATCGCTGCGCACGGTTTCGTGCGTGCACTGCCGACCGACCCGCTCGCGACCGACAGCATCACCATCGCCGAAGAGAGCACATAACCATGTCAACGCGCCCTACAACACCCATCCCGACTTGGTCGACCGCCGGCACGAATATCGAGCCGAGCGCCGGCAAAAAGTCGCAAGGCTGGGTCGTCAACGAACGCCCGCCGGCGGAATGGCTCAACTGGCTTCAAAACAGCGCCGGCGCTTGGTTGCAGTTCCTAGCCGACGTGACGAGCGGCTCGCCGACGCCGGACCTCTTACTCAACTTCGCCAACGCCGACTTGTTTACGCCGCTTATCGACCTCACCGCGGCGACGGCCGGCAGTCAATACAGGCTCGTCGCGCGGCTCAATGCGACCGGCACGACGAAGGTTAGGCTATACGTCGGCAACTCTAACCGCCGGTTCATGCTGGTTAGCAATGCCGTGTGGGGGGGCTCTAGCTGGGTCTCCGAAGTCACAACAGCCACGTCGACCGCGATCGCGCTTTACAACGATGGCTCGACAAACGCGGTCGAGTTTCTGCAACACCCATCTTCGTCGTCGAGCTGGGCCGACAATGCCTGGGCTTCGGGCTCGGTCAATGCGCTTACCGTCAAGAGCGTGCATGCAACGGGGCCCGCTACTTCCGCCTTCGACGCCGGCATCAGCGCAAACGACATCGCGACCGCCACGCTCACCGCGAGCGGCATCGCGACATTCAATAACGTAGCTCGATTCAATGCGCCCAACGTCGAGCTCGCCAGCGGCATCGACCTGGTGCATCCGAGCCCCCAACCAGTGCGCAAAGTGCAGATACATCTGCTCGCCGGCACCCAAGTATTAGGCGGCGCCGGCGATAGCATCGGCGCCGGCAACGGTTACGACGTGACTAACGGTTACCTGCACACGACACCGGGCGTTGACCGTTACTTCGACTATGCGCTCACCATACCGCGCGACACCGACAGTTGGAACGTCGAGGTCCTATGGATGACACCTGATTCGGGGCACGGCAACACGTTTACCGTGTTCAAGCAATCGCGCGACCTCGACAGCGCGGCGAGCACACCGCCGCCAGTGACGAATATGGGCTCGCGCACTGCGACCGTATTCTCGACCACGCTCGCGCAGTTTGCATCACTGCTCACGCCCATCACCGAAGCCGTGCAGCCCTATAACAATAACTATTGGGTACGCGTGCAGCTCAAAGGAAACGCATCCGGGCAAAATCGGCTCTATGGGCTCAGGCTCGTCTATGATGACCCTGGGCCCCGTAACGGTTAAGTCTGACTGTCATGTGTGGCGCATCCTAGACACGACTTGTCTGCGCTCATAGCCGAGCATCAACGCCGGGCGACGCGAGCAGCGCGACGCCCGGCAACGCTGCATGCGTTCATCAAGGCGGCATGGCCGCTCGTTGTTCCCAACGCACCATTCGTCGACAACTGGCACTTAGGCGCACTATGCGAGCATCTCGAAGCGCAATCGCGCGGACAGTTGCCGCGCCTCGTGATCAACGTCCCGCCGGGCTCGAGCAAGTCGACGACCGTGTGCGTCATGTGGCCGGCATGGGAATGGACCTGGAATCCAGGCTCGCAATGGCAGTTCGGCGCCTATGCCGACACGCTAGCCGTGCGCGATAGCTTGCGCTGCCGCGGGCTCTTCGAGACCGAATGGTATAGGGACCTTTACAGCGAGACTTGGAAGCCGCAGCGCGGCCGATGGCTCGCGAACTGGCTGCAAAACGACAAAGGCGGCATACGCCAAGCGATAAGCGTCGGCGGCTCGCCGACGGGGTTTCATGCACACAGGCAAATCGTCGACGACCCACTGAAACCCATCGAAGCGCACTCGCCGGCGGCGCTCGAGCGCTGCACTAGGTGGTGGTTTGAAACGATGGCGAGCCGCGTTTTGCCGGGGCAAAACACGCGGACAATCATCATGCAGCGATTGCATGACCGCGACCTAGCCGGGCAAGCCGCCGAGCAAGGTTATGCGGTGCTGTCGATTCCGATGCGCTATTTCAGCGCCGCGGCGCGCGCTCCGACGCCGATCGGTTGGCTCGACCCGCGCTCGAGCGACGGAGAACTGCTTTGCCCTAGCCGATGGGACGAATCCGAAGTCGAGCGGCGCAAGAAAGAATTTGGGCCGGATGGCTGGGCCGCTCAAGACCAACAAGACCCGGTGCCAGAAGGCGGCGCGATATACAAACAAGAGTGGTTTCATAACTACTATCGCGAGCGGCCGCGGCTCGAAGGCGCGCTCGTCGTCATCAGCTTTGACTGCGCATTCAAGAGTCACGAGACGAGCTCTTACGTCGCCGGGCAAGCGTGGGCTTTCAAGCCGCCTAACTTCTATCTGCTCGCCGAAGTGCGCGAGCATCTCGACTTCGTCGGCACGATCGCCGCCGTCAAATCCATGTATGCGCAATTTCCCGACGCATCCGCGGTGCTCATCGAAGACAAGGCGAACGGACCGGCCGTGATTGAGATGCTCAAGTCGAGCATTCCCGGCGTGCTCGCTATCGAGCCAGACGGGTCTAAGGAGGCTAGAGCCTATGCGACGCAGCCCATCTTCGCGAGCGGCAACGTGTGGCTTCCCGACGCTTCACTCGCGCCGTGGATTCTCGATTGGGTCACAGAGCACAAGCGCTTTCCGCGCGGCATCGCAAACGATAGGGTAGACGCGCAGACGCAAGCGATTCGCTGGTGCTTGAAAGGCGGCTTCGGCGACTACTATGCCGGGCTCGAGTCGCTCGACGTCTGACCCATTGACACCGGCCGGCCGTGCCAATACACGCCGGCATGTCAGAGCATACGGTGGCGCTGGCGCTCACGATCGTTCCGGTGACTCTGCGCGAAGCATCGGCGTTTGTGGGTCGCCATCATCGTCACCATCGACCGCCGCAGGGCGGATTGTTTGCGATCGCTGCGTCGCGCGACGATGTTATCGTCGGTGTGGCCATTGTCGGTCGCCCGGTAGCGCGTAGGTCCGATGATGGCTTCACGGCCGAGATCACGCGTGTGTGCGTTGTCGACGACGTGAAGAATGCCTGCTCAAAGCTGTATGCGGCAGCATGGCGAGCTGCTCGCGCTATGGGTTACCGCCGATGCGTCACGTACACGCTCGCAACCGAGACCGGCACTAGTCTGCGCGCCGCAGGTTGGCATCTCGTCGGAGAAGCCGGCGGCGGGTCATGGTCGAGAGCTGGCCGACCTCGCATTGACATGCATCCACTGCAAACGAAGCTCAGATGGGAAGCTCTTGACACTCGACAGCCGTGCCAATACACGCCGGCATGACTGAGCCGATCTTGCAATTCTTCGAGTGCGACCATTTGCCGCCGGGCTTGCAAGTCGTGAGCACGCCGTTCGCCGCGCTCGCGTCCCGCATCGTGCACACGCTACCGCGCAACGCCGAGCGCGCGACGGCGCTTCGCAAGCTGCTCGAAGCAAAAGACGCGGCCGTGCGCGCAGCCATCGCACGGCCGCTCGCGCCGCTCATTGCCGCCGAAGCCTCGTGCGAGACCATCGAAGGCCCAAAACAAGGCGAGTGACGCATGGAATGGCGCGGAGACAGCTGGGAAAACGCGGTAACCGGGCTCGGCACGCTGCGCGACAAACTGCAAGCGCACACGCCGAAGCTGCGAACGCAGCTCTCCGACGCTTCGCTCGAAGCGCTACACACCGAAGACGACATCTGCGCGCGCATCATCGAGCAGCTTCCCGCCGATGCTCTTCGTGAGGGATTCTCAATCAGCATCGCCGCCGACCAAGTCGCCGATACCGCGACCGTCGGCAACGACATCGACGCCGCGCTCGCGAGCCTAGGTGCCGAAGCGGCGCTGCGCGAAGCATGGGTGTGGGGGCGCCTTTACGGCTTCGGCGCCGTGTTTCTAGGCGTCGACGATGGGCGCACGCCCGACGAGCCGCTCGACCTAAACGCCGTCGTGCGGCTCACGCACCTAAACGTGTTCCGGCGCACGCAGTTGCAGCACAACACATACTACGGCGACATCTCGGCGCCCAACTACGGCAAGGTCGCGACCTACCGCGTGACCAATCTCGGCTTGCCATACGGCAGCACGGCGAAGCCAGTGTCGCCGGGCGCCAATAACCTTGTCGTGCACGAGTCGCGCTTGCTCGCATTCCGGGGCGTGCTGACGTCGCGCTTCGGCGCGCAGTCGGCGTGCTTCTGGGATGACTCCATCTTGCAACGCGTCTACCAAGCCGTGCAGGCGAGCTCATCGTCTTGGATGGGCGCCGCGCATCTCATGACAGACGCGAGCCAAGGCGTCTTGAAAATCGCCAACTTGATGCAGCTCATGACCGCGGCGGGCGAAGAAAAGCTGCGCGCGCGCATCAAGTTTCTGGACATCTGCCGAAGCGTCGCGCGCGCCATTCTGCTCGACGAGCGCGAAAGCTTCGAGCGCATCGCTACGCCGTTCTCAGGCATTCCCGAACTACTCGACCGCTTTATGATGCGCGTTGCGAGCGCGGCGCAGATGCCGGTTACGGTGCTCTTCGGACGCTCGCCCGCCGGAATGAACGCAACCGGCGAGTCTGACATTCGAACATGGTACGACCAAGTCGCAGCCGAGCGCGGCAAGCGGCTCACGCCGCAAATCGATAAGCTCGTGCGCGTCATCATGGCGACCGACAAGGGCCCGACTAAAGGCACGGTGCTCGACGGCTTCGACATCGTATATCCGCCGCTATGGCAACCCACCGCCAAAGAGTGCGCCGAGACGCTCAAGACGACCGCCGATGCGCTCGCGACGCTCGTCAATGCGAAGATTATTCTTCCCGAAGAGGGGGCGATCAAGCTCGCGCATTCTGGCGAGTTCGACGAGCTCGACATCGAAGCCCGCGAAGCGGCGCTGCGCTATGAGCTCGCGCGGCTCGCCGATCCGCAGCCCGAGCCGCCGCCGCAGCCGATGCTGCCGCCGAGCAATGGCAATGGCAACGGCAACGGCAACGGCATCGACCCGGCGCCGCCTAACGGGCTGCCGGCGGAGCCCTACGACGCATGACAGCGGCGGCGCCCGGCTTGCGCTCGAGCTCGGCGCCCGACTTTCCGACGACGGCGCTACACGGGTATCTGTCCGCGCTGCTCGCGAGCGGCCGCGAAGTCGAGCGCACACTGCGCGCGCACGTGTTGCCGTATCTGCCGACGCTCGCGCACGACTACGCCGCCGCCGCCGGCGCCGCTGAAACTCGGCACGACGGCCGGCGCATGCGCGTCGCTGTCGTCGGTGGGCCGCGCACGGGCAAGACGACGGCCGCTCGAGCGCTCGCCGACGCGCATGCGCTGCCGCTTCGACACGCCGACGACCTCATACCGCTTGGTTGGAGTCGCGCCAGTGAGCAGCTCGCGCACGAGATACGCTTGTCCGATGGCGGCGTCTTCGAAGGCGTCGCCATCGCTCGAGCGCTGCGCAAGCTGCTCGAGCTCGAGCCCGGCCAACCGCTCGACGCCGTCGTGCGCTTGCGCGCGCCCTATGCCGAGCTCACGCCGGGGCAAGCGGCCATGTCGGCGGGACATGACCGCGTGCTCGAAGCGATATTGCCCGAACTCGAGCGCCGCGGCGTGCGCGTGCTCGAGCTGCCGGCGCAAGGGCTCACCGCGCGAGCGGCGCTCACGTTCACGGCGGCGGCCGGCATCACTCCGCGGCTCGACGCGCGCGATCCGCTGCTCGGCGAGATATTCGCGCGAGCTCGAGCGGCGCACCGCTTCGACGTGCGGCCGGCCGCACTGCTCGCCGGCATGCGCGTCGACGAGCATGTGCGCACGACGCTCGAGCACCAGGTCGGCGAAGCGCTCGGCTTGCCGCGCTATGCGATTCGAGCGGCCATTGCGCCGCCGCGCACCGACGCCGCCGAGCGCACCGACGCCAAAAAGAAGACGCCGCAACAAAAGCTCGCCGCGAAGCATCCGCTCGCCGCTATCGACCCGCTCACGCCCGGCAGCCCTATCGCCGGCAAGCTCGACGCGTTTGTGAAGTCGAACGTGGCGCGCGTCGGCACCATGACCGACGACGTCTATGCGCAAGCACAAGACGCCGTGCGCAAGGGGCTCGAGCAAGGGCTGCGACCCGAAGCGCTCGCCGCGAAGCTGCTCACACAGGCGAAGGGAATAAGCCAGGATCAAGCGACCATCATCGCCAACGATGCCGTCGGCAAGTTTCACGGCGCACAGACGCAGCTACGGCAGCAAGCGCTCGGCATCACGCATTATAGATGGCGCACCGTGCGCGACCTCAAAGTGCGCCCGGGACATCGGGCGCTCGAAGGCACCGTGCAGTCTTGGGCCGAGCCGCCGGTCACGAATCCAAGCACCGGCAAGCGCGCGCATCCGGGCTTCGATACCCACTATTATGCTTGTCGATGCAGCGCTTCGCCCATCATCGACCCGGCGACCATAGCGCCGCCGCCGGATAGTCCATTCACACGCCAACCGGGCGCGCCGGCGCCGCAGCTGCCGCTGCCGAGCGTCCCGCCGCCGACGTATCCACGGGGCCCATTCCCCGTCGTCACAGAACGGCCGAAGCCCGCGAAGGGCTCGAAGCCGAGAAAAGCGCCGGCGCCGCAACTGCCGCAGCTCACTCTGCCGCCGCCGACAGCGGCACCGCTGCCGCTGCCGCCGCTACCGCTGCCGCCGCCGCCGACGCGCGCACCACTCCCAACGCCCGCACCAGCGCCCGCACCAGCGCCGGCCATACCGGCCGCCGACCAAACGCTGCTCGCGCCGCTCGAGTATGGCGTCTCGGATGCACAGCTCGCGTATCTGCGCGAAGGCATGCGCGACCTCACGGCAATCACCAGCGCATACGCCGGCGCTACGGCGGCCGAAGTCGACCTCATCGCGACGGGGCAAAGTCGGACGAAAACCGGGCAAGCCTTCGAGCCGATCGTGATATCGGTCGAGCCCGGCTACATGGAGCTCACGGACGGCCGGCACCGCATGGCGGCGGCTCGCGCTGCCGGCGCGACGCGGATACTTGCGCGCATCAAGACGCCCGGCGGCCGCGAATACTTGCGAGTCATTCCGATACCGCGTTAGCTCGTCACTGATAGTTCGCCGGCGACATGGCTGCGCGGTACGTAACCCGCGTGTAGCGTTGCCCGCCGGGGCCGATGGCGCGCTCGTCGAGCTCGCGCACGCATCCGCACCGCTTGCAACCTTCGACGAGCACGCTACCGCCGAGCGCCGGCAACCACGCGTGCGCGCCGAAGCCGGGACATAGCGGCTCGAGCGGCGACACTTCGACATATGCCGAGCCGACTTCGCCGCTCGTCTCGCACATGACCGACACTTCGAGCAGTCGCGTCGTGCAGCTTCGCGCGCGTTGCGTGTCGACGTCGACGCGCGCAAGCGCTTGTGCAAGCGCGAGCTCGGCCGTCGCACTCTCGACGGCGGTATACGGGGTTTCGTCTTCTGACACGATCCATGTGGCCATCGCCTAACAAGCCTCCTGTGTACTGCAAGCTATAGCGCCGCGGCTCTAGCGCGGTCAACAACGCAACGCGCGAAAGCGGTGTGGGTAAGCCGTGTGTAATCGGTGGATAAGTGCACCGATCCATCGATGCTCTTGTCCACTGGTGCATCGGTCAATCGAGACGCCGACCGGCCGCTCGAGCCGCTCGACCTCGACCGGGGGCTGGCAAGTTACCTGCTATCCCCGGGCTTAGGGCGACCGACCGCTCGATATCCGGGGCCGAAAGCGCCCCGGGGGCCGCCGGCGCCCGGGGGCATGGCGCGCCCGGAGGTATCTGGCGCCCGGTGCACTGGTGCACTGGCTCACCGGTGCATCGGTGCTCTTGACAACCGGCCAACGTGCCAATACGCGTGCGCGTGACAGTCACGCGCTACGACGCAGCCCGGCTTGGTAACGTTCGCAAGACGTCGCAGGGTTTCTTGCGGGCTCCGGCGCGCGTCACGCGCACCGGCGTGCTCACCTATCACCGGGCCGACGGCTCGGTCGTGCGCGAGCTTAGGCGGCCCGACAATGTCTTCGCCGCCGACTCGCTCGCCACGCTCGCCGACGCGCCAGTGACCGATCTGCATCCGCGCGACATGCTGTCGCCGAGCAACGCCAAGCAGCTCGCCGTCGGGCATGTGTCGGGCGCATCCGCTCGCGCAGACGCCGGGCGCTTTGTCGAAGCGCAGCTCGTCATCACCGACGCCGCCATGATTACGGCCATCGAAGCCGGCGACCGGAGCGAAGTTAGTTGCGGCTACACGTGCGATCTCAAGCACGGCGCCGGCGTATTCAACGGCGAGCACTACGACGCCGAACAAACCAACATTGTCTACAACCACGTTGGCATCGGGCCGCGCAATTGGGGCCGTGCGGGCTCCGAAGTCGCGCTGCGACTCGACAGCAAGACGCCAGACGACTTTGCGCTCGGCGAAGGCGCCGCGCGAGCAGTGCTCACCGACGAGCCAAAGAGGGACAGCAACATGGATCTGGTCACCATTCGCATCGACGGAATCGAAGCGCAAGTCACACCGACGACCGCGCAGATACTGCAACGCACGCTCGACACGCGCGACACCGCTGCGCGCGACGCCGCTGCGAAGCTGACAGACTTGCAGAAGCGCTACGACGCGCAGCAAGCCGAGCTCGACGCGACGAAGACGCAGCTCGCCCAAGCCGCCGACCCGAAGCGCTTCGACGCAGCGCTGCGCGATCGGCTCGAGCTGCTCGACCGCGCGCGCCCGGTGCTGGGTCGCGACGCGAAGCTCGACGGCAAGAGCCCGCGCGACATCAAAGAGCTTGCGCTAGAGAAGATGAAAGCCGGCGGCAAGCTGTCGGAACGCTCCGACGCCTACGTCGATGCGCTCTTCGATATGACCGTCGACAAGTGGCTCGCCGACAACAAGGTCAATAACCACCGCAGCACCGACCCAGCGCCACACCACGACGGCGGCAACGGCTCAGACGTCGACGTGCACGCAATCCTCGACGGCCGGCGCGCCGACGGCACGCAGCCGCTCAAGCGCGAATATCAGTCGCCGCCATGGCGCTCGAAGCTCGCGAGCACGCGCACCGAATAGGCCGACCACACCGACCACTCAGAAAGGGACACAACCACCATGCAGCTCTCTTATCCCGCAACACCTGTGATCGGCGTGCACGGCCAACACATCGAAGGATGGCCGAGCGCCATCGCTACAGGCATCGCGCAAGCCGCTGTCGTGCAAGTCGGATGCGTTGTCATCTTCGACCCGACGGCCGGCTACGACCCGCATGCCATCAAAGCGCCCGCCGCTACGGGCGACGTCACAACTACGCTTGGCGTCGCTGGCATCACAATGTGGGATCCCACGTATCCCGAGCCCCCATACAGAATGGGCGCCTTCGTCCCCGTCATGCGCAAGGGCCGCATTGCCATCGCCGCGGAGACCGCGCTTGCAGCGCATACGAACCCGTTCGTGCGCTTCACCGTCGGCGCGCCCGGCACACTGCTCGGCGCTCTTCGCAATGACGCCGACACGGCGAAAGCGGTCGCAGCGCCCTACCTCACCGTCGTCATCGGTGCCGCTGCCGGCGGCGTCGCCGTCGTAGAAATCAACCTGTAACGCGCCACTGCGCCAGCGCCCGAAAGCCAAGAAGGTCATGCATCAACATATTCTAGATAGGCTCGACTCTCATGCGCTCGAAGAGCAGCTCGCGCAGCTCGGCAAGAGACTCGACGCGACGAGCTTCGCGAACGTCGTGCGCGCCGTCGCACACACGCGCGCATCCATCCACGGCATCGACCGCTTAGACGCCAACGAAACGGCGCTCTTCGGTCGAGACCTGGAGTTTATCAGTGCGCGCTTGCGCGAAGTGCACCGGCCGGCGCTCAAGTGGCGGCAGTTCGTGCCGGTGAGCTCGGAAGCGCCGCCGGGCGCGGAGACTTGGTCTTACCGCATGTGGGACAGCACCGGCATGGCTGAAATCGTCGCGAATTTCGCCGACGACATTCGCCGCGTCGCCGTGATGGCCAAAAAACAGAGCTACGACATCGCGACGTATGCGCTCGGCTACGACTATTCAGTGCTCGACATCGAACGCGCCGCCATGGCCGGTGTCGACTACCAGAACAAAGAAGCCGAAGCCGTGCGGCTCGGCTTCGAGCAGCGGCTCGAGCGCATCGCTTCGGTGGGCCAGCCCGGCACGAGCATCAAGGGGCTCGTCAACCATCCGAACGTCCCGACGATCGCCGCTTCGAACGTCGGCGGCACGACGCCATGGGGATCCGGCACGAAGACGCCCGACGACGTCTTGAAAGATATGATCGCCGCCGAAGACAGCATCTTGACGGCGACTAACAGTGTCGAATCGCCCGATACGCTGCTCTTGCCACTTAGCAAGTACCGCTACATTCAGAATACGCCCGTATACACGGGCGCCGGCAGCGACCCAGAAGACACGATTCTGCGCGTGTATCTCGCGCGAAGTGCGTTCGTGACCAACGTCGACTGGTGGATGCCGCTCGCAACGGCAGACGCGGCCGGCACTGGGCCGCGCGGCATCTGGTATCGCCGCGACCCGCGATATGTGCACTTCGAACTGTCGATGCCACCGCGCGAGCTGCCGCCGCAAGCGAAGAATCTCGCACTCGCCGTCGAAAGCTGGGCTCGCGCCGGCGGCGTCGCTTGGGAGTATCCGCTCTCCGCTGTCTACATGGATGGCATCTAGCCGGGCGCCACACCGCACACGCAGGAAGGGACCAAGCACATGCAACCCCGCTACACCGCACCGACACCGACGCCACTGGCGACCGGCGAAGCCACAGTCACAAACCTAACAGCCCGCATTTTGTGGGTACAGAGCAACAGCAAGCTCATCAAGTTTCCGCCGCTCGAGACCGTGATAGTCGCAGCCGAAGACGTCGAAGCGGTAGGCTATGCGCTCGTCGGCGTCTTCGCGCCCTACGTCACCGACGGCACGGTCACTTACACGCTGCCGGAGCCACCGCCGCCGGAAGCAGACCCGGGCACAACCGGCACCGGCACCGAATGCCCGCCGACGACACCGCCGACCACTCCGACGGCGCCAGCGCCGTCGCCGGGGCAACTGCCGGCCGACCCGACTACGCCGCCGACAGCGGCATCGAAGCTCACGCCGAAGGGCTCAAGTAAGTAACCGCGCCATGACCGTCACAGTCGAGCAAATCTTTGACGAGTTCCCGGAGTTCGCGCGCTGCGCGTTCACGCTCGTCAAAGCCAAGCTCGACGACGCCGAAGCGCTCACCGCGGCGACCTTCGCCGGTGCAACGCCCGTCGCGAAGCCCGACGGGCTTACACCGCCGGGCGTTGTGTTCGTCGACACCGCGCGCGACATGCGCGTGAAATACCTCACGGCCGAGCTGTTAGTCTTGACGCCGGCCGGTGAGTTCGCGCGGCTCGACCCGAGCAAAGAGCCAGACGGCGCCCGTTCCATCTATGAGCGGCGCCGTATGGAGCTCGACCGCAACTATAACCCGCTCGCCATGGTGCTTTGACATGGCCGTCACCGATACCGACAAGGGCTGGAATGACCTAGGCAAGGCTGTCGCGAAGCTCAACGGCGGCCCCTATGTGCTCGTCGGTATTCAAGGCTCGAAGGGCTCGGCGCAGCACGGCGCCGACGGCTTGACGAATATCGAGCTCGGCACGATTCACGAGTTCGGGTTAGGTGTGCCGGAGCGCTCGTTCATCCGTGCCGGCGTCGACGAAAACCAGAAGACACTCGTCGACTTCATGGCGACGATGGGTCAGCGCTTTCTGCTCGGCGAAATCACCGAAGCCGCGCTGCTCGGTCTCACCGGCGAAAAAGCCGTCGACATCATCAAGGATCGCATTCTCGCGCATATCGAGCCCGCGCTGCAACCCGCGACGGTCGCGAAGAAAGGCGGCATCGAGACGCCGCTTGTCTGGCACGCGACGCTTATCAACTCCATCACTTGGGAAATAGGCGCCAAGTGAACTGGCAAGACTTCGCCGATGGCACGCGCGCTTGGGTCGCAAGCACGTCGAAGATTCAGATCGACGACGTCGTATGGACGGGCGAGCCAGAAGGCATGCTCGGTCGCCCTTGCGCGCGGCTCAATCTGCTCGGCGCCAATCCGCCGGTGAGCAGCGACGAAGTGCGCCTAGTGTCGCAGGGACCCGGCGAAGACGCCGCCGTGCGCATCGTCGGCAACCGCGCGATCATCCTGAATGTGCTCGTGCAGACCCGCGACGGCACACCGTGGGGGCGCGCTTTCCGGTATCTCGAGCGGCTTCGAGATGCGCTCTTTTTGCCAAGCACGCAACAGCTATTCTCCGAGCTGCGCGTCGCACTCGAAGGCCCCGGCGTGCTCGTCGACTTGCAGCGATTCGTCGACTTCCGGCGCGAGTCGGCCGCAAGCCTCGACCTCCGAATGAACTACGCATTCGACACCATGTGCGAATGCGGCGAAGGGCTCACGCCCGAAACCATCGGCACGATTGAACACGTGCGCGTAGCGGGCACCGTCGACACGCCATTCGGCGGCGACGTCGACGTTGTGCAGGTCCCCGAAAAGCAGCTCGATAGATAGGTGAAATCTTGGGAACCGAAATCGAAGTCATTCAACACACAGTCGTAGTCGCCGACGCCACGGTGACGCGCTTCGGCTTCGGCATTGCGCTCATTGCCGTCAATCACAGCTATTGGCCCGAGCTCGTGCGAACATTCAACACGGCCGACGAGCTCACGTTGCCGCCTTACAACGTGCCGAAGACGAGCGCGCTGTATCTCGCGGCGAAGCAGCTCAAGTCACAGTCTCCGAGCCCGCCTTCATACAAGGTCGGCCGACTCACCGGCGGCTTTACACAGACGTTCACGCTCACGCCGACGGCACCGACTGCGCCTAACCAACACTACACAGTGACCATCGACGGCGTTGCAGTCGACGTGACAGGCTCGCCGCCGGACACCGACGCGGCCATCTGCGCAAAGCTCATCACGGCCATCAACGCCATCACCGACGTCACGGCGACCGGCACGACGAGCGTCACCGTCACGAGCGACACCGCGAACATCACGCACGCGGTCTCGAATGTCTCGAGCAATATCGTCTTCGCCGACACGACACTCGCGCCGACCGTGTTGCCGGCGGTCGACTTGGCGGCCATCCGTGCAGCCGATGGTGACTGGTATGCGCTGCTCATGCTCACGCCGAGCGCGGCCGCCATCTCGAGCGCCGCGTCTTGGGCGCAGCTCGAGCGCGCGATTTATCTCGCCGCGAGCTCCGACAGCGCCATCCCGACGGCGGCCACAACGGACATTGCGAGCGTGTTGCAGGCTCAGTCAATGACCCGCTCGTCCATCTGGTATCACCCAAATCAGGCCGAATATCTCGACGCGGCCGTAGTCGGTGCGATTTTGCCGAAGTTGCCGGGGCCCGTGACGTTCGCGAACAAGGGGCTCGCGGCCGTGACGATGCAGAATCCCAACGCGACGCAGCGCTTGGCGCTCAAGACCAAGCACGCGAACTGTTACGTCAACATCAAGGGGCTTGGCTTCACGTTGTGGGGATGGGCCGCTTCGGGGCGCTTTCTCGACGTCACCGTCGCGATCGATTGGTTCGACGTCAACATCGAAGATCGCATTGTGTCCCTGTTACGCAACAATGACGTCGTGCCGTATACCGCGAGCGGTATCGAGCTCGTGCGCTCGCAAATCAACGGGCAAATCCTCGACGGCATCGCGCTCGGCATCATCGACGGGCAACAGCCCTATTCAGTCACGGCGCCCGAGCTCGCCGCCATCGACCCGGCGCTCAAGACGCAGCGCATTCTGCCGGACATGCGTTACACGTATGCACTCTCCGGCGCCATTCACCAGGTTCGCGTAGTCGGACTCGTGCAGGTCTAGGACCCAATAGTCAGAAGCCAATAGGAGCCACGCGTATGGGTTTCAAAGCCTGGAATATCAATGAAATGTCACTGAGCCTAAACGCCGTGCCGCTCGACGGCGGCGGCTACGCCGAAGACGAAGTGCTCACTATCGACTGGACAGAAGACTGGTTTAGCATGTACGTCGGCGCAGACGGCGAAGTGACGCGCGTGCGTACGAACAACTTCTCCGCGCTCGCGACGCTCAAGTATGCGCAGACCGCCGACGCCAACGATCGCTTGAGCGCCATGCTCACGGCAGACATCGCCGTGCTAAACGGTGCCGCGGCCGGCGTCTTCAATGCTCGCGACCAATCGGGCCGCTTGCTCGTCACGAGTGCTCGTGCGTGGATCACTGCGCCGCCGGCCATCAAAATCGGCAAAACGGTGCAAGTGTACGAATGGAAAATCAATCTCGCCGACGCGCGCACTTCATTCTTCGGGGGCCGCTAACAGATGCCGACGCGCGCGGTAAAGGACAAAATCATTGGCGGCCATCGCTACGAAGTGACGTTGCTCGGCGCGAAGCAGGGACGCGCCATGCTGGTGCGTCTGGTGCGCCTTATGGGCCCCGCAACGGCCGGCTTTATCGAAGGTACCCTGCACGCGAAGGGCGACCTCACCGTGTCGCTAGCGTCGGGCGCGTCCGATGCCATCCGCGAGCTGTCGCAGCGCATCACCGAAGCCGAGTTCGCCACCGTGAGCGACGAGCTCGCGCGCTTCACGGTCGTGCATCTCGACCACGAGCACGCGCCGAAGCTCGACGCCATCTTCGAAGACCACTTCGCCGGGCGCTATGACGTCATGTTGCAGTGGTTCGGCTTCGCGTTAGAGGCAAATTTCTCGAGTTTTTTCGACGGCACCGCGAGCGGCAAGAGCACGCTCGCGGAACGGTTGAAAGCGCTGACGTCATTACTTGCGCCATCCCGGCCGGCGTCGACTGGGACATCCACCGCATCGCCACAAGCAGCCACTACCATGCCGGACTAGCGGAGATTTGCCACGATTGGAGTCTTGACGACCTATACGACGCTCACGCGGTGCTCGATATGTACGATGAACTAGACCGCCGCCACGCCGCCGCAGTAAGGGACCGCAAGTGAGCGCGGTAGTCGTGCGCGAGCTCGTCGCGCTGCTCGGCTTGAAGGTCGACGAAGCCGCGTTCAAGAAAGCCGACGCCGGGCTCGACAAGGTAAAGAAAGGGCTCGAAGGCGTCGACGGCAAGATGCGCGACGCCAAGGGCCGCTTTATCGGCGCCGGGCGCAGTATGGGCGACGGCGCTGCCGGTGCCGCCGGCGCCAGTGCGAAAGCCATCGCGAAGCAGGTAGGCGGCTCGAGCGGCATCGGTGCCGCCATCGGCACGACGCTCGGCAAGTACATCGGCGGTGCCGCGGTCGTCTCCGCGATCGCGCACATGACCGAGCTCGCGAGCTCGGCCGATGAAACTAACAACGTGTTGCAGCAAGTCTTCGGCCCTAGTGGCGAAGCCGAAGTGCATGCGTGGGCCGAGACGACCGCGCGCGAGATGGGCCGATCTAAATATGCGCTCGAAGCCAACGCCGGCGCACTCGGCGCCATGCTCGAGCCAATGACCGGCAACGCTAGCAAAGCGCAAGAAATGTCGACCCGCTTCGCCGGGCTCGCGGTCGACTTGGCGAGCTTCTTCAATGCATCCGACGACGATGCGCTCGCGGCGCTCAAGAGCGGCATATCGGGCGAAGCCGAGCCGCTCAAGCGCTTCGGCATCGTCATGCAAGACGCGACGCTGCAAGAATACGCGCACAAAGAGGGTATCCAAAAGAAGCTCGCGGCCATGACTGTCGCCGAGAAAACAGAGCTTAGATACGGCTACATCCTGAGCCAGACCACGAAAGCGCAAGGCGATGCCGCTCGCACCGCCGACGGCTTCGCCAACCGGCAACGCGCGCTCACCGACTCGGTTCGCGACCTTGCGACCGACATCGGCAAAAAGCTTCTGCCGGTCGCGACCAAGCTGCTCGGCTGGGCACTGACCTCAATCAAGAAATTCGGCGAGCTCACGAAGACGAGCAACGTACTCAAGGCGAGTATGGCCGTGCTCGGCGTCATCATGCTTGCAGCGTTCGCTCCGGCGCTGGTTTCGATTGGCGCCGTGGCTGCCGCGCTGCTTCTCGTGGTCGGCATCGTCGACGACCTCATTACGTGGTTTGAAGGCGGCGATTCGGCCTTCGGCGACTTGCTAGAAAGCATGTTCGGGCTCGGCAGCTCGGCCAAAGTGCTCGCGGCGTTCAAAGAAGCGCTCGACGATGCCGGTAAAGCCTGGGAGGTCTTCACGACCGCGATCCGCCGCTTCCCTTGGGAAGATACCTTCGACCGATACGATCGGCGGCTGCGCGTCTTCGGCGAGACCATCAAGCTACTAGCGAAACAGTGGCGCTACTTCGCCGGCGTCACGGGCGACAAGCCCATCACAGACGAAGAGTCGCAAGACATCGCAGCCGAAGCCGAAGACGCCGCCGCCGCCGGCGTGCGACGTATGCGCGCCAGGGAAGCAGAAGCCAAGCGCTTGCAGCGCGAAGCCGAAGCGCGCGCCGAAGTGCAACGCCAGCTCGACGCCGAAGCCACAGAAAACAAGGGCCGCACAGACCTAGCTTACGCAAATCCGTATGCATCCTACGCCGGCGGCGTATCCGCGTCGGCACCGCTGCCGCCGCCGCAGTCGGCTGCAACAACGGTCAACCAAGCGCCGATCACTATCAACAACTTTCTGCCGCCTAACGCCAACGTCGGCGACTACACGCGCGCGCAAGACCGCGCGAATGACATCAACCTTCGCCGCACGAAAGCCGCGCTCGAGCGCACAGCGCCGTAAGAGCCATCATGCCCGACGCCTATCAACGCGAAGTTATGCACTTGCAAATCGACCGCATCTGGATCGATTGCAGCATCCGCGAAAGCCACGGCATGAGCGCGCAGTGCACACAGTTTCCGGTCGAAGACGGGCCCAACGTGAGCGACCACGTGCGCACGCAGCCCGAGACACTACACCTCGAAGGCGTCGTATCGAATACGCCGCTCGACGCGCCCAAGTCGCATACCGAAGGGCTCGTGTTCGACGACAAGTCGAGCTACCCGCTACGCGACGCGCACGGTCAAAAAATCACGACCACATTCGATACCTACGTGTCGAAGTCGCTCGAAGGCGAGCCCGTCGGCGCATGGTTGAGCGTTCTGCCGTTCGTAGGCCAGGTCGCAGACCTCACACGCCGTAGCACCGATCCACGTTGGCCGAAGGTCAAGCTCGCCATGGAGCGCGCGCAGCCGCGTAACATTCTCAATAACCTATCCATGACGGCGCCGCAGATGCTCATCTCTCCGGCCGCAAACCCGCGCACCGACGTCGCGACGGCATCGGTCGACCGCGTCGAAGCCGTGGCGGCCGCGCTGCGCGATTCCTTCATGCGCCGGCGGCCCGTGCAGGTCGTGACCGCTTTCCGGACCTATCAGAACGCCGTGATGGTCGAACTGTCTGTCACGCGCGACGCGTCGAGCTCGCGCAACGCACTCATGTTCACGGCGCAGTGTCAGATGGTCAACGTCGTTGGCGTGACGTATGGAACGCCGTTGCCGGCACAAGTACGTGCGACGCCGGCGAAGGCTAAAGGGACCCAAAACACCCAACCAACCAAGCCCGGCGAAGTCTCGCCGGACCAAAAAGACAAGACGAGCTCGCTCAAGCAAGTCTTGAGCGGCGCAAAACAGAGGCTGCAAGGGCTCGCGCATCCTACACCGTAACCGTGCATGGCAAGCCTACGCATCGTCACGACGCCCGACGTCGACACTACCCAACGCGTGCAGCTAAGCGGCTCGAGCTATGCGCTGCGCATCGTCTGGAGTCAGCGCGGCGAGTGCTTTCACATGCATGTGTCTGATAGCGCCGGTGTGCCTCTCGTCGTCGGCGTGCGTATGATCACCTTGTATCCGCTGCTCGACCGCTATCATTACAATACGGCGCTGCCGCCGGGCGATTTGTGGTTTCTCGACATGCGCGACGTCGGTGCGAAGCCGACGCTCGCCGAGATGGGCGACCGGTTTCGCCTTTACTACGTCACCGATGGCACATGGTGACGCATGGCCGACGACCCGAACGGCATACCGCAAGACGCACTATTCGACCGCATCTATGCGTTGCAGGTCGAAGACATCAGCATTTCCGAGCTGAATATTCAGTTCAACGTCAAGCGCTCGTTGTCCGCGAAGGTCTCCGGCCGCTGCGACGTTGTGATCAACAACCTATCCGAAGAGACCCGCAAGCGTCTCCACGCCATGCGGCAAGTCTTCGTCTCGGTCGAAGCCGGCTATGTGCACACGGGCTTGAGTCTCATCTTTCGCGGCGACCTCGCCGAAGCCTGGAGTGCGCGCGAGAATACCGAATGGACAACCACGATCACGAGTGACGACGGCGGCGCAAAGAAGAAAGCCGCGCGCGTGCAACGCAACTACGTGCAGGGAACTACCCTTGCGAAGATTATCAACGACATCGCCGCGGCGATGCATGTCGGCGCCGGCAATGCGGCAGCCATCGCCAGCGATGCGCGGTACTGGAAAACAGGTCAAGCCGCGGTCGGCAAAGGCATCACGACGAGCGGCAATGCCGTCTCGCAGCTCGACCGCATTACGCGGTCGTGCGGGCTGTCATGGTCGATTCAAGACGGCGAACTGCAGTTTCTGCCATCGCGCGACGCGGTGCTGCCGGACCCGCCTATCTTGCTGTCGCCGCAGAGCGGCTTGATTGAGTCGCCCGAGCTCGGTAAAGACCAACTCGTCAAAGCGCGCACGCTCATGCTTCCCGGCTTGTATCCCGGCCGGCAAGTCGAGCTCAAGACGCGCTACGTCGCCGGCGTCTATCGTATCGACACGGTGAGCTTCAAGGGCGAATCGCTCGGCAATGCGTGGGGCGCCGAGCTCGAGCTCAGTGCCGTCAAGCGCTAAGGGCTCTTGCGCGCGGCTCGACTCTGCCGCTATGCGCCGGCATGCAGAACGCCGAAGACACGACAGCCCACACGAGCACGGCAGACGCCGAAGAGATCACCGCCGAGCGCCCGGCCGTCGAAGCCGAGCCGCTCGCGAGTTCCATACCCGCCGGCGACTTGCAGCCCGTCCCGGCGGCGCTCGACGTCGAGCTCGACGACGAAGACGGCGCCGCCGAGTCAAACTAGATGGCATCCGCGACGCCCGATTTGGCCGAGCTGGTGCAGGTCGCGATCGCTTCGGCGCTCGCCGATGCGCATACGGCCATGCCGGGTCAAATCGTCGCGGTGTACACCGACGCGAACGGCCGCGGTCAAAGCGCCGACGTGCGGCCGTCGCTGCGCAACACGCTACCGACCGCCGACGACGTCGAAGGCTTCGAGCCGTACGCCGAAGAGGACTTGCCGGTGATTCCGCGCGTGCCGATCGCCTACCCACAAGGCGGCGGTTTCGCGATCACATGGCCGCTCGCCGCCGGCGACTTTGTCTTGCTCGTCTTCGCCGAGCGCTCGATTGACCAATGGCTCAACACGGCATCCAAAAGCCGCCAGGTTGCCATCTCGACGGGCGACCTCGGTACACACACGCTCGACGGCGCTGTCGCCCTACCGCTCGGCCCAGCGCCCTATGCGCACCTTCTAAGCGCGGTCGCTTCGAATGCCATGCGGCTCGGTCATGACACCGGGAAGGCCATTTTCGTCACCGCGAGCAAGGTCAATCTAGGCAGTTCGGCGCCGACCGACTCGGTCGCGCTCGCCAGCAAGGTCGACGACGAGCTCGCGCGCATCGCCGCCGACCTCTCGCGGCTCACGCTCGCCACCGAAACCGCGATCGGTGCTGTCCCCGGCGGCGGCGCCGCGAAAACCGCTTTCGCGGCGGCCGTCGGCTCGACCGCCGTGCCGCCGGCCAAAGTGCCATCGGACCCGGCCGCCGTCGGCTCGACCGTCGTCGGCAGCGACTAAGCGCTCGAGCTGCCGGCGCATCGATGCACCGATGCACCGGTGCACTTGCGCTTCGGTCCACTATGCCGGTACAGCCCGGCGTGACCGACCTTGCGCTCGACCCGCTCGACGGGGACATCGTCATCGCCGGCGGCGATCTGGTGCTCGTCACGGGCGCCGACGCCGTCGCTCAAGACGCCAATCTGCGCGTCGCCCTATTCAAGGGCGAATGGCCGCTCGACGTGAGAGTCGGTATCGACTACCGCGCGCTATTTTTTGACCGCCGGCCGCCAGAAGCCGTCGTGCGCGCAGTCTTCGGGCAAGTGCTTCGCGAGACCGGCGGCGTCGCTTCGGTCGACCGGATGCAGATTGCCTTCGACCGCGCGTCGCGCGCTCTCAACGTCTCGGCGACCGTCACGACGACCGACGGAACGGTCGTGCCGGTATACCGCGACGTGCTCGTGACGCTCGACGCAGCCAACGCGCCCGACGCCGACGGGGCCCCGGCCGGCAACTCGGCGAGCTCGCTCTTCACCGGGGGCACACCGTGAGCGGGCTCACTCCGCAAGGCTTCGTCGCGAAGACTGTCGACGAGATACTCGCCGAGCTTCGCCAATCGCAGCGCTCCAACGTCGACGGCTCGCTCAATACGTCGGCGACCGGCGTCATCGCTAACTTGAATATGGCGTTTGCGCTCGAGCTCGCCGCTGCCTGGGAAGCCATCGCCGAAGTCTACGACGCACACGACCCGGTGAGCGCCGAAGGCATCGCAGCCGATGCGAACGGCTCGCTCGTCGGCGTGCCGCGGCGACCGGCGACCAAAGCACTCACGACGCTACACCTTACGATGGCGCCTAACACGCTCGTCCCCGAAGGTAGCGTCGTGTCAGACCCGACGCGCCCGGCCGTGCGGTTCGTGACGCTCGCCGATGCGCTCACGTCGACGACTTCGACGAGCTTCGACGTCGCGGCAGCCGCGGAGACCGCCGGCACGCTCACGGCCGGCGCCAACACGCTAACCAAAATCGAAAGCCCGGCATCCGGTTGGACAGCCGTCACGAATCCAGCGACCGCCATTCCAGGTCAAGACGTCGAGACGGACGAAGAGTACCGCATCCGCCAAGCCGAGCTGCGCGCGACAAGCGAAGGCTCGACGCTCGCCGGCATCGTCGCCGACGTGCGGCTGCTTCCGAATGTCATCACCGCGGCCGGCTACGAAAACACATCCGACGTCACGGTCAACCTGCTACCGCCGCACTCATTCGAAATCGTGGTATCCGGCGGCGCCGACGCGGCGATCGCGCAATCCATCTGGCGCAATAAACCCGCGGGCATCGAGACCTACGGCACGACCACAGTCACGATCACAGACAGTGAAGGCGTGACGCATCCGGTGCGCTTCTCTCGCCCCGTCGACAAGATTGTCAACGTCAACTACGCCGCGACCATCGACGCGAGCTACGTCGCCGGCAGCATCCGCTCGACGCTCGAGCAAGCCAGTGTCGACATCACGAGCCCGGCGCACTTCGCCATCGGCGCGCCCGTCTATCTCGTGCGGCTGCTCGCCATCGCATCCGAAGTGCGCGGCGTCGTGAACGTCACGCTCGACATCGCGCTTGCGCCGGCGCTGCCGCCGGATGCCGTGCCGACTTCGCCCGATAACGTGCTGCCGGTGTCGACGCGCGAAGTCGCGACATTCACCGGCGCGAACTGGGTCGGCCCGTGACGCTCGAGCACAACGCGCAAGTCGTCGCCCAAGGTCAAGCGCTGCCGATTTACGACCTGCGCACGCCGAAGTTTCTCGCGTTGCTCGGCACCTATCTCGAGCAGATTCAACAGCTCGAAGACGCCATCTACGACGTCTTCGTCGGCACCATGTTGCCCGGCGCCGAAGGCGATGCGCTCGACATGCTCGGCGAGCTCGTCGGCCAACCACGCGCCGGCCGCGACGACGAGACCTATAAGATATGGATATCGGCGCGCGTCATGCTCAACAGCTCGAGCGGCCGACCGCCTGACATCTTGGGTATTGCTCGCACCATCATGCCGCCGGCCGGCACGGTCTTACTCACTGAGTATTTCCCGGGCGCATTCAAGCTCGAGCTTATAGAACTGCCGGCGGCGACTACGGCCGTGCAGCTGCACGACCTATTCAACGAAGCAAAGGCGGCCGGCGTGCGCATTGACGTCGCGTATTCGGCGCTACCCATCGGCGAGCAGTTCACGCTCGGCGCCGCCGCAGTCACGCCTGACATCAACGTGTTCCAAGGCTTCTCCGACATCGCGCAAACAACCGGCGGCGCGCTCGCCGGAGTGGTGTAGCTATGGCAATCACACTCACGTTCGACCAACCCGGCGCCGGCATACCATCCGGCAGCATCGACCGCGGCCGCACTGACATCAAGAGCACGGGGCCCATAAGCTCGCCGCGCGCGCATCCGGTGACTATCACTGTCGGCTCGATTCCGACGGCCGCGCTCGTCGACGTCGTGCTGCTCGACGAGCCGCCGGGCGCGAATCCGCTCTTGACCGAGCTCGCGCCGGGCAACTGGACGCTCGAGTTCGACGTCGGCTGTTGGGGGCCTTTCCGTGTGCGCGTGACTGCGACCGCAAGCGGCGAAGTTGTGTCGTCTGTCACGCGACGCATAAGCATTCGGTCGCCCGGCTACCACATCGACTATCCGGGGCTTGCGGAGCGGTACGATCCGAATGCGACTCTCGTGCCGACCGTGCCATCGGTCGAGCTCACGGAGATGAATGAAGGCTCGACGAATCGGCCGCTCGTCGACTTCCATCGGCAGATGGTCGAAGCCATCGAAGGCGGCGGCAGCGGCGGCGGCGGTGTCATCCCGGACGGCAGCATCACGGAAGAAAAGCTCGCGCCCGAGCTCTCCGACAATCTACTGCGCGCCGACGGCACGATACCGTTTACCGCAAGCCAAAATGCCGCCGGGCGCACGGTCGCAAATCTCGGCATACCGGCGGCGAGCGGCGACGCCGTGCCGCTCGCGTATCTCAATCTCTCATTTGCCGTATCCGGTATCCGGCCGCCGTGCAGGCTCGTCGCGACGACACCCATCACTGCTTCGAATACGCAAGTCATCGATTCGAAGCCGACTGTAAACGGCGACCGTGTGCTGCTCACCGGGCAAGCGTCGCCGACGGACAACGGCATCTTCGTCGCCAATGACACCGGCGCATGGGTACGTAGCGCCGACGCAGCGACGAACGCGCAGATGCAACCCGGCTTTGTCGTCTTCGTCACCGACGGCACCGAATACGCGGAAAGTGGCTGGATTCTGGCGACCGACGCGCCGATCGCGCTCGGCACTTCGCCGCTCAACTTCACACGCTTCACGGGCGCAGCCCAACTCGTCGCCGGCGCCGGCTTGACGAAGACTGCCAACACGCTCGACGTCGTCGCGCACGCCGACGGCTCAATCGCCGTGTCTGCAGACGCCGTGCAGGTCGGCACGCTCGCGACCGATGCGCAGCACGGCAGCCGTGGCGGCGGCGCGCAGCACGTCGCAGCGACGCCGAGCGTCGCCGGGTTCATCTCGGCCGCCGACAAGACCAAGCTCGACGGCATCTCGAGCGGCGCCGCGGCGCTCGCGAGCTCCGCGCCCGCCAACGTCGGCACGGCCGCCGCTGTCGGCGTCGGCACGACGGCTGCTCGAAGCGACCACGTGCACGCGCACGCCGCGCAGACCGACGGCACGCTGCATGCCGCTGCCACGCCGAGCGTCGCCGGATTCATTTCAGCCGCCGACAAGACGAAGCTCGACGGCGTCTCGAGCGGCGCCGCGGCGCTCGCGAGCACGACGCCGGCGGCCGTGGCATTTACGGGCGCGGTAGGCGTCGGCACAACAGCCGCTCGAAGCGACCACGTGCACGCGCACGGCGCGCAGACCGACGGTACGCTGCATGCGAACGCGACGCCGGCGGTCGACGGCTTCATGTCCGCCACGGACAAGACGAAGCTCGACACGGTCGCGACGAGCGCCGCGGCGCTCACGGCAACCGCACCCACGCAAATCACTGTTACGACCGCCGCCGTCGGCGTTGCGACGGCTGCCGCGAAGGGCGACCACGTGCACAGTGTGTCCACGGGCGCGCCGTCGGCGCTCGCCGTCGCTGGCACGCAAAGCACCGGCTCGGCGACGTCGCTCGCTCGAAGCGACCATCAGCACGCGATGCCAGACGTCGCGACGGCGAGCGTGTCGGGCTTCCTATCGGCCGCGGACAAGACGCGGCTCGACGGCATGGCCACGGGCGCCGCGGCGCTTACGTCGACGCTGCCGGTCAACGTCGACAACGCGACTAACGCGGTCGGCGTCGGCACGACTGCCGCGCGGCACGACCACAAGCACACCGTGACCATCGGCACACCGGTCGCGCTCACGGTCGGCGGCGCCAACGCGCAAGGCGCCGCTACGTCACTCGTGCGCAGCGATCACACGCACGGCATGCCGGCACTTGTGACCGCGAGCGTCGACGGCTTCATGGCGGCGACCGACAAGAGCAAGCTCGACGGCGTCGAAGCCGGCGCGCAAGTGACGAGTTTCGCACGCGTGCAGACCGCGCTCGGTCTGGCGAGCTCGCCGGTTAGTTTCAACACACAAAAGATTACAAACGTCGTCGACCCGACGGCCGCACAGGAAGTTGCGACGAAGGCATACGTCGACGCCTACGTGCAAGGGCTCGACATCAAGGCGTCTTGCAGGCTCGTCGCGACGAGCAACGTTGCGACCCTATCGGGCTCGCAAACCATCGACGGCAGCGCGACATCGACCGGCGACCGTGTGCTCTTGACCTCGCAGACAACGCCAAGCGCCAACGGAATATACCTCACGGCCGCCGGCGCATGGTCGCGCGCGACCGACGCCGACAGCTCGTCAGACGTCTCGTCTGGCATGTACACGTACATCAGTGAAGGCACTGCGAACGCCGATAGTGGCTGGGTACTCACGACCAACGATCCGATCACACTCGGCACGACCGCGCTTGCGTTCACACAGTTTTCGGGCGCCGGGCAAATCACCGCCGGTGCCGGCTTGACGAAGACGGCCAACACGCTCGACGTCGGCGCGAACGGCGACGGCTCGATTGTCGTCAACGCTGACAACATTCAGATCGGTGTCATCGCCACCGACGCGCAACACGGCGTGCGCGCCGGCGGCACGACGCACGCCGCGGTCGTCGCCGGCGGCGCATCCGGCTTCATGACTGGCGCGGACAAGACGCGGCTCGACGGCATGGCGACGAGCGCCGCGGCGCTCACGAGCTCGGCACCGGCGAGCGTCGGCACGACCGCAGCCGTCGGCGTCGGCACGACAGCGGCTCGAAGCGACCACGTGCACGCGCATGCCGCGCAGACCGACGGGACACTGCACGCCGCTGTCATCGCCGCCGGCGCATCCGGCTTCATGACCGGGTCTGACAAGTCAAAACTCGACGGCGTCGAAGCCGGCGCGCAAGTGACGAGTTTCGCGCGTGTGCAGACCGCGCTCGGCGTCGCGAGCTCGGCCGTTGGCTTCAACGCGCAAAAGCTTTCGAGCGTCGCCGACCCGACGGCCGCGCAAGACGCCGCGACAAAAGCGTACGTCGACGCCATTGCGCAAGGGCTCGATATCAAGACGTCTTGCAGGCTCGTCGCGACGAGCAACGTTGCGACCCTATCGGGCTCGCAAACCATCGACGGCAGCGCGACATCGGCCGGCGACCGTGTGCTCTTGACCTCGCAGACAACGCCAAGCGCCAACGGAATATACCTCACGGCCGCCGGCGCATGGCTGCGCGCGCCCGATGCCGATACGTCGGCCAAAGTCACGTCGGGCATGTATACGTTTATCACCGAAGGCGCCGCCAACGCCGACAGCGGATGGGCGCTCATTACGCCAGACCCGATCGTGCTTGGCACGACAGCTCTATCATTCACCCAAGTGTCGGGCGCCGGGCAAATCACCGCCGGCGCCGGCTTGACGAAGAGCGGCAACACGCTCGACGTCATTGCCAATGCCGACGGCTCAATTGTCGTCGCCGCCGATGCCGTCGGCGTCGGTGTGCTTGCGACCGACGCGCAGCACGGAACGCGCGGCGGCGGCACTGTGCATGCGGCCGTCGTCGCCGCCGGCGCTTCGGGCTTCATGACTGGCGCGGACAAGACGAAGCTCGACAGCGTTGCGACGAATGCCGCGGCCGTGTTGAGCGTCACACCGCTACAGGTCGACGGCAGTAGCGGCAACGGCGGCGCTGCGACCACTGCTTCGCGCTCCGACCATCGGCACCAGGTCACCACTGGCACGCCGAACGCGCTCACCATGGGAGCGAGCACCGCCGCCGGCACGAGCAACAATCTCGTGCGTGCCGACCATATCCACGCTTTGCCCGCTGCCGGCACGCCCGTCGCGCTCACACTCGCCGGCAGCAATGCGGCCGGAAGTGCTGCGACGCTCGCGCTATCCGACCACGTGCACGCGCTGCCGGCGAGCTCGAGCGCGCCAGTTGAGAGTCTAGGCGTCGCTAGCGCTGGCGCCGCTGTCACACTGAGTCGCAGCGATCACCAGCATCCAACTGTGTGGAAGGGCGCTTGCGCGGCCTATCTCAACACTGAAACGTTCACGCCGGCCGGCGGCGCTAGCGCCGTCGTCGACGGTGTGTCGCTCGTCGTCGGCGACCGCGTGCTCGTCGTCGACATCATCACACCGGCCAATTGCGGAATATGGCTCGTCGTCACCGTAGGTTCTGGCTCGAATGGCACATGGTCGTTCGTCGAATCGCTCACCGTCGGCGAAGTGACGGCCGTTCGCAGTCGCGCGACGCTCTATACGGGCGACGCCACTGCGACGGCCGTCGAGCTCTACCCTTACGTAGGCATCTCTAATGGCGGGCTCATGTTCGCCGCAGATTACGTCAAGCTCGGCGGTATCGCTGCCGGAGCCGCCGCAGTCACGAGCACGGCGCCGACGCAAATCACTGTCACGACCGCCGCCGCCGGAAGCAGCTCGAGCGCTGCGCGCGGCGACCATGTGCACAGTGTGTCGACAGGATCGCCCGTAGCGCTCGGCATCGGCCAAACCGCCGGAGACGGAACGTCGACAGCTCTCGCACGAGCCGACCATTCACACGCAACACCTAGCAGCGGAATCCCTGTCGCACTCACGCTCGCCGGAACTAGCGCTGCCGGAGTCGCCACTACCGTTTCGCGATCTGACCACGTGCATGCACTGCCGGCGAGCATAACAACACCGACGGCGCTTGTCGTCGGCACCGGCAGCGCTACGGCCGGCGTCTCCGCTTCTATATCTCGCGCAGACCATGTGCACGCACTGCCGGCGAGTGCCGCGCCCGTCTCTCTCACGCTCGGCGCTGCCAACGCGGCGGGCAGCGCCGCAACGCTCGCGGTAAGCGACCATGTGCACGCGCTACCGGCGACGGCCGCGCCCGTCGCGCTCACCGTCGGCGGCAGCAACGCCGCCGGGTCGGCTGTCACTCTGCCGCGCTCCGACCACGTGCACGCGTTACCAGCATTCGGCACTACCGCCGGAACGTTCTGCGACGGAGCCGATGCTAGATTGACCGTGATTCCAAGCGTCAATGGCTTTCGACTCGCGCCGACTGTAGACGACGCCATACCGACCGATGGCACGTATAGCACTGTCTATCTCGCGCCCATCACGAGCGACCTAATCGCGATCTACACCGGCACGGCATGGGTGTTGCGCCAAGCGTCCGGCGTCTCGTATGTGCTCAGTGGTCGAACGACTGACATACCATTTGACGTCTATGCCGCATGGAACGGCACGGCTGTCGTGCTCGAAGTGCTCAACTGGACAAGCGGCACCGCGCGCGCGACGGCAATCACGCGCGTAAACGGTGTGTGGACGAAGTCAGGCGACGCGACACGCCGCTATCTCGGCACCGTGCGGCCGCGTAGCGCCACGACATATGCAATACGGCGCCAACCCAACTGGACAGTCGGCACGGCAGCGGTCGACATTTGGAACGTCGACAACAGGAAACAAACGAACGTAGTCATTCAATCGCCCGGCAGCGATTGGACATACAGCACAGCGACCTACCGACAAGCCAATGCGCAGACAAACGCGCAAATCGACACGCTCGCCGGATTAGCTGGTGACTGCGCGTCGCTAGTGCTGCTCGCAACGGTAAGCAGCACCGGCGCTGGCGCTGGTGACAAGGCGGGCGTTGCAATCTCCGGCGCCTTGTCATCATCGCAGACTTATCTGCGCGTATTCGCGACCGTCAACTCAACCGTCGGCACCGTCGAGCTAACAGCGTTCTCGCAAGACCAAGTGCCGCTCGGCGTCGGCGCTTTCAAATGGCTCGAGAAAGGCACCGGGAGCGGCACGAATACTTGGTATGGCGACACCGCCACGGAAAACCAAAGCGGATTAGGGGGCGTGATATGGTGCTAGTAACCGACTGCAACAAGGTGACGCCGTGAGCTGCATAGGCACTGCTTCGTCGCTCGACCTGGGTCGCCGCTTCTCCGATCGCCAGGTCGGCAGCACGCTAGAGCCTTTCCAGTACCGCATCGAATGGCACATGCAGCCCGTCGACTTGAGCGACGCGGTCGTCACATTCACCATGACCAACTGCGTCACCGACGAAATCAAAATCGCCGGCGGCGTCGGCACCGGCACCGCCGACGGCGTCGCGAGCTATCAGCCCGTCGACGCCAACGTCGACACGGCCGGTCTGTATCGTTGCCAGTTCGTTTGCACGTCTGCCACAGCTGTCTACCGCTCGCCGATGATTCAACAGCGCATTAGGGCCAATCCCGACGCGCCGCCGGCGCATCTGGTGCCAGTTGTCACACTGCCGATCGTACTGCCGCCGGGCACACCGCCGCCGACCGTGCCGACGCATCCGGTAGTCTTGCCGCCGACGCCGTGATACTCCGGGCTCTAGCTCGGCCGCTAGAGCCCGCGAGCGCTCATAAACGCGCACACCGTGCGACCCGTCCCGACATAGTAGCCTGATACGCACTTAGCCTTCTGGCTATATCCACTGGACATGCGGCCGCGCTCGCGGCAATGCTCGCTCGGATGGAGCCGTCAACTTGCCCGCTCGTTCCCGAGCATACCTTCGAGCGCTACGTCGACGCCGACGCCGAGCTGCGCGCCGCCGGCTATCGCTATAGCTTCGACGTATCGCAGTGGTGCCACCCAACGCGCGCGCCGGCGTACATTCGCCGCGTCGCGACGCTCGGCAGCACCGGACACCAGGTCACGCGCTACAGCATCGTATACACGGCGGCAGACCGCTCACCGACTCACTAGCGGCTCGCCGGCCGGCGCCGCTTCGACGGCCGCGCGCACGAGCTCGAGCAGCTCGAGCGAGACGCAGCCGTGCGTGACGCGCATGCGCCCGTCGACTACGCCGAGCACGCCGGCGGCGAGCGTCGGCCGCATGCCGCGCGACGACGGTATACGACCAAGCACGAGCCAGGTTCGCTCGAGCGTGCCGCGTCGCCACTTCGGCAACGGGTCGAGCTGCACGACACGGCCGTACGGCAGCCGATAGCTCACGGAGACCATGTGCCCTAGCCTACCAGCGGCAGCGCCATCTGCGCACCGCTGCCGGGCTCGAGCGCGGCCGGCCGGCACTTCGCGATCGGCTTGAGCGTGCCGCCGTCTGCTTCGCTCGCCAAGACTACGGCCCATAGACGCGACCGAAGACGCGACCCGCCGGGTCGCACGCCGCGCTCAATCATCGACAACGTCTCGACCGTGCAGCCCGCGAGCCGCGCCAGGTCGGCGAGACCCATGCGGCGACCGCTCGGCAGCCGCTGCCGCTGCCGCCATCGCCGAATCTCGAGCCCTTCGCCTTTCACGCCACGCCGCTCGAGCTCTTTGATTGTGAGTTCCGACATCGCACACCCACCTAACCATCGGTGCACCGATGCGCTAGTGCACCGGTGCATCGGTGCACTTGTATACCACACAACGGACATAAGCGCCGCCGGGCGCGTGTCCGGCGGCTATAGGCTGCCGGCCATGACCGCGCCCGACCCGAACTCACCGGCGCTTGCGCGTCGCGAGCTCGTTGCGTGCCGTCCATTCCTTCGCCGCTGTCTCGGCCGCTTCGGCGACGCCTATGTCGAGCGCTTCGGCGCGCTCGGCGAGCCGCTCGAGCATCGCCGGCGTGAGCAGTGCGGCGCCGCCGGCGAAGTGCCGCTCGAGCGCTTCGGCGACGACCGTCGACATCTCAATACGTCGGGCCGCGCAATGGGCGCGAAGCTTCTCGCCGAGCTGCTTCGGCAGATAGCTCGTCACGCGGTCGAGCTCGGCTTTGCGCCGCCGGTGCACGAGCCCGCGCGCCGAGCCTTTGACGCCGGTCGGCTTGTCGACGAGCTCGAGCGCCAGGTCATCGACGCCGGAGCCTGGAATTGCGGTTTGCCGCGCAGACCGCGGCGACGACAACGGGCGCGGCTTCATGGCCGTACCTCGACCGCTCGCAAGGCTTGCGTGTCGAGCGCTTCGCCGCGCTCCGGTATGCCGCCGTCGGCGAGCTCTTCGAGCTCGGTCGCTAGCTGCCGCACTTCGCGAGCCGCTTCGCTCTTCGGCGCATATTCGGTCACGCCGAGCCCGGCCGCGAACGCATAGGAATAATCGACCCGATAACTGCACCGCGCTTCGAGCGTCGGCAGCCCGACTTCGGCGATCGCCGCCGCCGCATGCCGACCCATGACCGTTTGCCCGTTCCAACGTGTGAGCAGCGCCGCGGCGACGCACGCCGGGCGCCGCTTGCGCTCGGCGCGCACGAGCTCGGCCGTGTCATATAGCGCCCACATCTCTTGCGCTTGCGACCCGGTCGGCACCACGATTAGGTCGGCCATTGCGACCGCTGCCGCTTGCACTTCGGGCTGCCGTGGCGGCGTGTCGACGATCACTAGGTCGAAGCCGTCGCCGACCTTGCGCAGCTGCTTCGCGAGCGTCGCCGCCGGCATCGCTCGCACGACTGGTGCTTTGTCTAGGTGGCCAAGCTCCGATGCGAGACCGAGCCAGGTCACCACATGGTGTTGCGGGAAGTCGGTGTCGACGACGAGCACGCTCAAGCCGCGCGAGCGCCATTCGACGCCGAGCGACACGGCCGTAGTCGTCTTACCGACGCCGCCTTTATGGTTTGCACATACAACGGTGTAGCTCATGAGCCATACCCGTAGCGCTATAGCTCGCGAGCGTCAATGTTGTTGTGGCTCGGCGCATCTATCGACCGGTGCACTGGTGCACTGGTGCACCGGTCGACATGCACGGAGCAACGCCGGCCGGCGTCCGTGCCAGGTCGGCCGGCGTTGCTCTACCATCTCTGGAGCCGCGCCACGGCCGGTCAAGCCGCTATACTTACCTCATGCCATTCGCCACTTTCCGACCTACAGAGTTCACGCTCGATTGTCATGGCGTGCAGCTGCGCGTCTCGGTCGCCGAGCCCGACGAGCTCGGTTACGTGCATTGCATACTCACGCGCGACGACTACTTGAACGGCCCTATTGTCGGCATCTTCGCCGTGCACTCGTCGCTCGCTCACATGCTGCCGGCAGACCTACCTAAATACGCGCAACGGGTCGTCGACGGGCTCGAGCGCCCATCTGTCGCTTGACAGTCGGTCGCCCTGCCAATACGCGTCGACGTGATCTCCTATCTCTCCGGCGTGACGAATGTTCAGCTTGAGCGGGACGCCAAGCGACACGGCATCGGCCTTCTGGTGCAGCCCGGAAACTCGCTACACCGACGGCTTGAGCACTATCCCATGTGGGCCGCCGACAATGGCGCCTTCACGAGCCGCGGCGCCTTCGACCCGGTGCGCTTTCGCGCGCTGCTCGCGCAGCCCGCGCTCCGCGAGCACGCGGACAGATGTTGGTTTGTGGTCGCGCCCGACGTGCTCGTTGTGCGCCCGAACGGTCTCGTGCGCGTCGACGCCGTCGCCACACTGAAACAGTTTCCAGAATGGGCCGCGGAGATTCGCGCCGCGGGTCTGCCGGTCGCGCTCGTCGCGCAGAATGGGCTCGAGCGCATGCTCGACGACGTGCCATGGGATCTTGTAGATACGCTCTTCGTCGGCGGCTCGACCGAATGGAAAACCGGGCAAGGCGCGCGCCGCTGCGTCGCCGCAGCTCAAGCGCTCGGCAAGCGCGCCCATATGGGTCGGGTCAATAGCTACAAGCGACTCGCCATCGCGCAACGGTGGGCCGTGGACAGCGCCGATGGCACATTTTTGAAGTTTGCGCCCGATACCAATCTGCCGCGACTCCTGGGCTGGCTCGACCGCGCGAGTAGAGTGCGACAAACGGAGATGCACGTATGAGCGTTGCCATCGTTCTCTTGAGCGGCGGCATCGATTCCGCGACCGCGCTTGCTGTCGCACTACAAGAAAAGCGCCAGGTGACCGCGCTGAGTATCGACTACGGACAACGGCACCGCGTCGAACTCGACTGCGCGCGACGTCTCGCCGCTCGCTATGACGTCCCGCACAAGGTGGCTGTTATCGACCTACATGCCGTAGGCGGCTCGGCGCTCACGTCGGGCGACATGGCGCTTGAGCGTAACCGCACGCTCGGCGACATGACCAACGTCCCGCGCTCCTATGTGCCGGGGCGCAACACGGTATTTCTATCGCTCGCACTCGCATGGAGCGAAGTGCTCGGCGCTTCGCAAATCATCGTCGGCGCGAACGCCTTCGACCTCGCCGGCTTCCCGGACTGTCGCCCGAGCTACCTCGCCGCCTTCGAACGCGTCGCGAATCT
>Ga0247670_1000039_pt1 | contig 44764 bp, 33 predicted proteins | sample CNK11_metaG_FD_183042 | JGI IMG/M metagenome (GOLD analysis project Ga0247670, IMG submission 183042) | Soil microbial communities from Purdue University Martell Research Forest, Indiana, United States - CNK11 | ecosystem: Environmental > Terrestrial > Soil > Temperate forest > Bulk soil...
TCCTTCCATTTATCTTGGGCCTCCCACGGTCGCTGCTCCCAGTGATCTACTGGACACAAAGGCGGCGGCCCGCCTGCTTGACACGTTCCTGGGACTTTCTCAACCCATCCGAGTGCTGCGGAACAGGCTTGGTTTGCCAACTGATCCCAATGCGCCAAATCATCCTTAATCCACTGATTAATTTGGCCATTTGCTTTTTGTTTACAACCGTCCGAGACAAGGAGGACACCAGCATCAGGATACCTGCCATCAAGAACTTCTTTCGCCGTGAATTCTATGTGTCGTCCTTGTGTATCCTGACAAACTTTTTTTATTTGGAACAAATCGGGAAGGGGTTCGTCGGCTACGGCCTGACAAATTTTACCTACAAAAAAGATTGCGAGGCAATGTGTGATGAAGCGTCGGGGCAAAATGCCTAAAAACCTCATGGCAACCTCACTCAGACGCCAACGCACGTATTTGTTCTTGAATCTTTTGTATTTCTCCTTCTGAAAGAGAATCCTCTTGTTCTTTGAGCTTGTCTATCTCACCTATTAATGGGTCGAAAAGCTTCGCGAGTGCTTTTTGGCATTCCTTTTCATGCCACTGCATCACTGCGTTCATATCACCTGTTTGCTGATACATCGCATCGGCGCGTGTCTGAAGACGTTGTGCAGTGACCGAGTCAGGAAAATCTTGCTTTAACTTTTCGACCCTGGATTCTTTTTGTTCAATGGTTTTCGTGATCGACTTTAGTCGTAAACGTGCTTGATCAAGTTGGTCTTGAAGTTTGGCACGCTCGGCCGCTTTTTCGCTCTTTTTCTGTTCGAGAATCGCCTTCTGCTCACTCTCAGCCTGATCTTTCTTTTTTTTCAGGACTTCTGCTTCGGCGGTTTTCCGCGCCATATATCGCAACTCGGCCAACTTCTCCAGTATTGAGGGCTGTCCCGGCATCAATGTGTCGTAATTGGTGTAATAACGAATCGCTTGCGTGTAATTTGTCAAACACTCAAAAGTTCGCGCCATATAATAGACCCACATTGGGTCTTTTCTGCCGTCTTCGGAAACCGAATTGAGTGCCTTTAACGCAGTAGGGCAATCTTTGAACTTATCAAGCGCAACGCGCCCCTCAGCAAAATTGTCTGCATCTGATTGGGCGAAGGTGGATTTGCCGACAATTAGAATAATCAGCAATAATAAAGTTCGTGCAAACGGATAAACACTTATTCTCATAAGGAAAATTTATAAATTCTTTTAACGCAAGGTCAATTCCAAAAAGGACGAACTCAAGAACGACATCACGCGCCAAGCGCCGCGAGCTTCGAGCCTTTACAAATAGGCTCACCGGCACGCTCCGGCCAACTGAAAAATGGGATGCCAAACCGACGTCCTTGCGACTTGAGCACACAGCATGACTCAATGATTGTCCAAGATTGCCAACACCAACACAACACGCTTAAAAATGCGTTTTGTCCACGCTCCGACACCTCGCGATTGGTCTTTTTGAATGTCCAACGGCACGGCGAGTATTTCAGAAATTACTTTTGATTCGAGATGACTGAACGTTGTCATAGTTCAATACCGAATAAGGTTTAGGCAGGAAGATTGGCGCGGAGTCATTCTCAAACAAACGGACAAGGCTCCTTTGCTGGAGTGAGGATCACAGCCTTGCTCATTGCGCGAGTGACCGCTACGCGTAAGGCCAGCAATGCCTGTGCCTTTTGTTTGTCATTTGCACCAGACCATAAGATGCGTTGAAAGCTCCCCTCATAAATAATAACTTCATCAAATTCTTTTCCTTTGGATTTGTGAATGTTCATGATCTGAATGCCTTGCAACTTCCGGGTGGAAGCTGAGAAATGTTCCTGCAAAAGTGCATCCTGCAATAGGCGAGATACACGCCTATAATCACCATCGCGCCTGAAAGCCTCACTCATCCTCGAACGAAGTGTGCTATCCTTTCGAAGCAATCGGAGATATTTAGCGTCGTTTGCAATTGTCTTAAATTCTTTTGCCGATGACCCGTCGAGCACGTCCTGGACAAGCTTCCAATCTTGTTCCGGATCGCCAGTTAATTTCATAGAAAGCCGGATTTCTGCAATCCTCATGCACTCTTCCACAACGCGTTTGTGTGGTTTGCTTTTTACGCTCACCTTTTGTGCGCCAATGTAATCGCCCAAAGCTCCGATTAAAGAAAGCTCACCCTGAGCCGGCGACTTCTCTCCCTTGCGACCCTGAAGGTGACTGCGCAATGCGGCGATCATGCCTTCGGCCACAGAAACTTTATTCGGACCGCTTTCGAGAATTTTGGCTATCAACGTTGCGGCCAAATACGGGCCGTGGGCCTCTACTGCGACTTCATGGAATAATAGAGGAAGTTTGCCTGTACTGTATGCCTGTTCCTCTGAAAAATATTCCGAGACGTCCAGCATCAATTGTTTTGAAGGAACAAGGATGGCAATGGACCAGTCAACTTTACCCGTTTTGCGTAGCCTTTGACATGCACTGATTGTATGCCATTTGAGGTAACCATGATGCAGCGGGGCTTTTCGGAATGGATATTTAACAACGGTTACGTTTTGATAGGTTTTGCTTTTGTTTCTCTGGCTTATTAAATCATTCCCATATTGGGCAATATCCGTTCCGTTGCTACGGTTATTTTCCGTTCCAAAGTCGAATTGAGCTGGCTGAAAAGTGGAAACGAACTCCCCAATTCGTTTAGGGTCCGCCCCTCGAAACTCATAAATGCGCTGGTCAGCGTCAGCCAGAGCAATTAAACGACTATGGACACCCAAAGCTTGGATCAATTTCCATTCAAATGGATCTGTGTCTTGAAACTCGTCCAATATTATCGTCGGGTAGGCACTGGAGATAATTCGTGCAAGAGGTTTGCTATTGAATAAAAGTTCCCAAGCGCTTCGGGCAAAAAAATCAAAATGGAGCAAACCCTCTTCTTTAAAAAGTCTGACTTTTTCAGCCTCCCTTGTCGAAGGATCAAATGTCCCAAGTCTTGATGAGGCATCGTGTGGCGGCAGAAGCCGAATTGGTTTTGCAGTATTTAATAAGTATCCATGGCTTCTAATTATGCTCCATGCAAAGCCATGATAGGTATTCATTTCCAAGGCCGACCTGTGTTCCTTGGCGACAAATTTTATAGCCTGTTGCGCAACACGGGCAATTGTGGCCCTAGCAAATCCAAGAAAAAGGATATGTTGCCCCGGCTTAAGCTTCGATGCACCGATTTCATGCTCAGCTTTGCGTAACGCGATGTAAGTCTTGCCGGAGCCGGGGCCGCCAAGGGCTAAAATGTGGCCATCTGTGACGAGCAGCCTTTCCTTTTCAGGCGATAGAGCCATTTAACCCTCTTTTCTAACCAGACGGCGATTTGTTGCTTCTGTGGTCGGCGGCGGTGGAATCGGCCTTCTCGGAGGAGGCGGCTTTCGCGTTGGCGCGGCAGGGCTTGGTGGAAGTGTTGAGGACGGTGGCGGAGTTTGTGGATCCGTTGGCGGCGAAGCCAAACCATCCGTCGGTGGCGTCGTTGGCTGCTCGACGATATCCTGAATTGCTTTCAAGGTGGTCCGAATAAATTCAGGAATTTCGTCACGACTGCACTGTCCTAGCAGGTCTGCTGCGGTGCCGTGCCCTTTTGAATGTTTAAAGAATTCACTGAGAGCGCTTTTGAGACTTGCTAAAGGCATAGCGGCTGTGGGCGTTTGCGCCAGTAAATGCGGTGGCCATTCACCATCCGAAACTAAGCTAACGCCATATCGACGCAGAGCAGCCTCGGCAGTGCCGTTCAAAATGACTTTCTCGAATGCGGTTTCTGGTGCTTCATAGGGATGATCGACAGCGGCAACAATGGCTGCTTTTGCTTCGGGTTGTTGCTGATCGAATACCGCGAAAACAGTTTTTCCAAGATGTTTGAAATGCAATCCAAGTGGCGCGACTTGACTATCAGTTTGCGCGTCGATGATGGCAATTCCAAGTGCCTCAATGCTTTTAAATTCATCGGGATGCAACTCATTAAGACGGCGTGCCACTGCAGGGAATGCATCGTATTCCGTGCGGCCTTCAAGCACCAAAACCCGGCGGGCTAAAATAGCTTCACAAAAACGATTTCGGAACTCCATCCGGTATGCCTTCGGTTTTACGGCAGGCGGATATTGCGCGGGCACGCCGGAAAGTAGGCCGTTATGGCGTCGTAAAACCAGAACTTCGGAAGGTTTGAATTCGCCTAAAACGTAAGGTGAATGGGAGGTGAAAATTGCTTGGGCCGATTTCTTGCAGACATTGTCGATGATGCGCTTTTGAGTATGCGGTGGAATAGCTATTTCAGGCTCTTCCATCGCAAAGATGACATTCTGTTTTAATTCCGCGATCAAAGACAAAAGAGCTAATACGAGAGTGTTGATCGTGCCGGTCCCTTGGTGCTGGAATGGAGCCGCATAGTCTTTACCGCTAGCGGTCTTCGCGCCGGTCCCCATGAAAACTGTGAGAGACTTACGCAAGCTTTCGCGTGTCAAATCCGAAACCCTCATTCTCGGTTGATCTGCCCAATCCGAAGGCACAAAGGCCCTCACCGCGTTTTGAACACTCGTTAAAATTTCGCTGATGCCAAGTTCCTCTCGCTCCGCCACGGGTAGCTCACGCAATTCCGAGAGAACATCTTCCCACATTTGGAGCCGTTTTTCTTTAAGCCGCAGGATGATGTCGAGGAGTGAACCTCGTTCCAAACTTAACGCTCGCGAACCCGTCCGCAAAGTACGCAAAAATAAGAAGCCACATTTCCGTTTGTCGGAAATTCTGAATTGGTCATGGTCTCCCTCTTCTAGCTTAGGCGACATGAAAAAGGTGCTTCCTGTAAAGTCATCCTCCTCAGCATCGTATTTGCCGACAAATCCAACGCGTAACGCGGGCTCGACATCTGGGTCGTCCGTGGCCTCAGGAGGAGGAGTTGTAATGAGGGTTTTGGTTTGATTGTTCCACCATTCAATATGATTTCTAAAATCTCGCTGTTGTTCTTCAGATAAATCAACAACCACAACTTCAACAGTGATTTCTATGGGACTTTCATCGGAGCCGAGATAGTCGCCCGCGTAAAAGTCATGCTCATCGATTACCGGATGCCTGTTCAAACGCTCGGGTCCCAAACACAAATCGATGGCTTCAATTACCGTGGACTTACCACAATTGTTGTCGCCAGCAAGAACGACGTTCTTGGGGAAGAGAAGTTCGCCGCTTTTAATGCCCCGAAAATTCTGAATATTTATCCGTGCAATTCTCATAGCGTTTCCTGATTGGGTGTCCTATGACCAGACAGCATATGCAAGTTCAAAATGCAAGTAGGAATAGATCGGCGAAAAAATCCATCAGGAACGAAAAAAGCCGCGTTCGAGAGAACGCGGCTTTTTTGATGATCTACTTATAATCTGCCGAAGGCGAATCTCTTAGGAACAATGTCAACACCAGCCAAGAACAGTTTATGGTTCATGATAGCGGAGACACATGTCGGGAAATTAACGAATGTCCGCCATTTGGCCAATGACCCTCTGAACCTCGAGGAAACGATGCTGTTGAACGAGGCGAAAACTGTGCTACGAAGCTGAGTGCTTTGTGCCGGTTGGGTGGCGGCATGAACTGCACGGTGCCATTCCATAAGATTCTTGTGCTGCCGTGACCAACGCGCTTTCTTGCTGCTCTTCACCGGCCGCCGTTCGGCCAGATCCCCTCACGACCGCACCGGTTCAGCTCCGCAAGAAAGCGCGTCCGTCACGAGCGGCAATTCTAATGCCGAAGGATCGGCGGGCTTTCCGCCTGCGGTTCCGCAACGGTCGTTCAGCTCCGGCTCCGGTCCATCCGTCTCTCCGCCTCCGCTTCACTTTCCCGTTCGCCGAACCGCAGGCCGAAGCCTTGAGCCAAATCTTTTCTAACTGAGGTGGTCAATTTAACTGACTCTGCTCGGAGGTGGATTTCATCTCCGTAACCACAATGTCCCGAATCCGGGGCTGGCCATCGGCCACCAGCGAATGATATTTCGCCGGCAAAGGCGTGATGAATGATAATTCCAGCCGGTGGAGGGCGGTTTCAATCCGCCGCAGAGTGTTGCCGCGAACCATGATTTCATGGGTTGCAAAAGACAGATGGAGCAGTTGCTCCTTACCGTCGGTGTCCATTTGGGCATACGCCAATTGATCGAGCGGCAGCAGAAATATGCGCCCGGTCAGCAATTCTACGCGGAGGCAGCTTGCCTGGGGTTCAGTGGTGTAACATTCGGGTGATTTTGTGCTCATGTTTTTGTGTGCGTTGATGGTGACGTGAAATTTTCAGACGGCAAAATGTGTCGGCAGCCCGTTTGCCGAACCGAAGCAGATAACCATGCAGCCGTTCCCAAAGCCGGTTGGCATGGCGCGGACGAAAACCCTGTGCCAGTTCCATTGCCAGCTGCCGGTGGCCGGAGCGAACCAGGTTCTCACGCAGTTGGATCTTATCCGGCGTAAAAATGCGGATGCCACGCCGGCCGCGTGAAATGGTGACATACCATTGTTGGGCGTTCGTTGCCGCCTTGATGGTGGAGTCGGAAAAAAGGACGTGATCCACGGTCTTGCCTTGTGAACCGTAGGACGTGACGGCATAACCCGGAAGGAACTCGCGGAAACTTTTTCCCAAAATCCGGCCGTCGGTCAGTTCAATTCCTCCATCGGGGCGGAAGGATTTGACGGTGACCAGTTCCCCATTGGTGGTGCGCGCACCGGCAGCCAGCTTGCGGTTGGCCTTTAGGTGCAACCGCTCGCCTACCGCAACCGGGATCTCGCGCGGGAGACAGACGGTGATTTTGTCGAGCAACTTGTTGGCAACGGTGACGCATTTGCCGTCCACCTCGACCAGCACGCCAGTTGTTACGATGCCCAATAATTTCCCGCTCGCTCCCGGATTGGCCTGACGGACCTTTTGATTGAACACAATCACACCGTCTTTCGGATAAAATCGCTGGTCGCGTTTCTGGGCGTTCGTCAGGTCAGATTTTTCCAGCACCTGAACGGCCACGTCATTTGCTCCAAGCAATCCTTTGGATTTTAAGGCACCGCGCACGCTCGAATTGACGCGGTGAACTTCCGCCCAAGTCTGCGAAACAACCACGGCCGAGGAGTTTTGTTCAGCCAACCGGAGGTATTCCGCGGCCAGCTTCTCGGCCTGTTCACCCAATCCGCAGGCGACAATTGCGCCCATCTGGTCGAGCCGTTTGAAGGATTCGACCAGTTTGCCATCTGCCGCCGCTTCGACGGCTTCGCGATATTGCTTGATGCGCGCCCGTTCACTTTGATTGCGGGCCAGCGCCGGATCTTGCCGTCGGATGTTGCGTAATTCCACCGGCGTAATGCCGGAATAACGTTCAATCGCCAGCACCGCATCGGAGGCTTCAACCGCGCCGTGTTGCCGTGTATCGCCGGAAAGAATCACCCGCGCGTTTTTCTCGCGGGCCAGTCGCAACAAATGGTGCATCTGCCGGCCTCCGATCTGGCCAGCCTCATCCACCACCACGACCGCGCCTGTGGCCAGTTCACCCTTGATCAAAAAATTCGCAATTGTCGTGGGCGATGGGAATCCCGCGCTTTCCATGTCCACGACCTGCTGACGTTGCGGCGCGAGGACGACAACTCCCTTGCCCGTCCGGCCGATTTGCTCGACCAATTCCCGCAGCACAAAACTTTTGCCCGTGCCAGCACCGCCTCGGAACAGTGAGACGACATTGGTTGAATGGATCAAGGCGTCCAATGCTTGGCGTTGTTCGTCATCCAATTGTGGATTCACCGGCTGTGGAGTTTCAACGACCGGTCGGCAACCACCCACACCATCCTTGACGGCCTGGACAATTTCCAACTCGCGCAGCAAGGCTTCCCGCAAAGTCACTTCATTGGGTCGTTCATCATTACGGATATAATTGCGATGGCGGGTGAATTCCTTGAGTTCAGTCATCGCGAAATCTTGACCGCGCGCCCGTTCCAATGCCTGCTGCCACAACTGGCATTCCATCACCACCGAATTGCGGTCGAACAGATGATCTTCAGCCCATTGCACCGCTTCACTGATCCCAACTCGCCGGTCCGTGTTGGTTATTTTTTCAGATAGACCCGGAAGATGACGCAACGAAACGCGCTCGGCATCGCTCATTTGTGCATCCCATAAAGTCCGCAACTCAGCCTGGCCCAGATTTTTCTGCTTTCGTGTCCGATGCTGCGTGGCTAATTTCGCCCTCAATTCCTTGATGTTTGCGCTGGCCAGTTCCGGTTTTTCATCCAGCAGCTTTGCCAGCGCCCGGTCAACTTCCGCGTCCCGTTTTGAAAACCGGCCGCAAATTTCCTCGCTGACGCCTTCGATCATGAAATCTCCCCTCGCTTGGTTATGGAACTGATAACCGAAATTTCTTAACTGACGGGCAAGCTCGTGGTAATAGACATTCTCGGCGAATTTTCTGGCCCGCAGCATCTCGTAATTTTGTAACGCCTTCCAACGATTTTCCACCGGGTCAAAGGTTGCGTTGAAGACGACACAATGAGTGTGCAGATGCGGGTCGAGGGCGCGTGAGGTTTCGTGGGTGAACAACGCCGCCGCAATGTTGCCGGTGGAACGGTCGCCATTCCCACCACCGACTCGGACGCGGGTTGCGGCAAATGTTTCGAGTTCCCGCATTGCCGCCCGGACAGCATGATGGTGGGCCGCAACGATTCGTTCATCGGCACCTGCCAGAGCCACGATTGAAACCGATTTAGGCGGTGAGAAGGTGAAATCGTAAAACACCCGGCGGTTGACGGCCTCCTTTCCCTCATCCATCCGCACCGTGTTCAATCGTTGGGTCAAGGTTTCGCCAGTGGCCGGATGTTGATTTTCGCATAGCCGCAGAAAATCATCCGCGCGCACCTTGTTCGCCAAACCTAGTTGCTCCGCTCCGGTCCCGATCCACTGGCCGGACACCCGTTGACCTTCATCGTAGTAATCACCGACGCACAGGTGTTCCTCAAAGTATTCCCTGGCGTTCGTCAGATTGTATTGCGTCTTGGCCGTCAGCATGGAAAACAGCCTCGCAAATCCCGTCTTTCCTTTTGTGTAAAGGTTACACAAAACGCATCCGTAAAATTGGTTCACTCGCGGCATGATAACGAACCAATTCGCGTCATTGGAGAACAGCCAGTTGAATGGCTGGCATCCGCACATCATTCCCTGCTGAATTATGCTGACACCAACCACTGCTGAATTACTGAACGCTATTGAGGTCCTAAACAAACTCGGAGAACGCATCAATACGTCTGCCGTAAACTCCGTCTTGCAATTGTCGGAAACGAGTTCGGGCGATCACAACGCCAGACGAATCGAAGTGAACTCCATCGAACAAAACAGCCACATCAAAATCGTCGCCGAGCAGCTCCAAAACTGGCGCGACGAACTCATTCAACCAAGGAGGCAAAATGTTTCTCAATCCGTTTAATACAGGACAAGCCGGACCCCTTCGCCAGCGAAGGAAATGGCGCGATCCGCGCTGCGACGCCGATGCGGTGTCAGAAGCCAAACATGCCACCCACTTGGGTGCTTCGTGGGCTGCGAACATCTTTGCCAACTTAAATGCAACGCCATCCGCTGCGTTTACCGCCAACCATTTTGCGGCAGGTATGCCAAAACCAATATGAATAAACCTGCGATTCCACCTGATGCGTTAAACCGGTTCCGTCATGCGGCGTCACAATATGCCCGGACCGCGAAGTCGCGTGCTTCGCGATTGCTGGCGCTCAAAGAGGACATTGCTGCGTTGCGCAAGCGCGGGGTTTCCTACCGCGCCATCAGCGAACTACTGACGCAAAGCGGTATCACCGCTTCCGACACCTGTGTCATGAATTTCTGTCACCGCATCTTGATGGAAAGGCGGCATAAACCATTTGTGGCCCGGGGTGCGAAGTCAGATGCCAACCATCCTGCGGCGCGAAAAGCTGTTTCCAATGCCACGGACAAAGCCGCATTGCCCGCTATACCGACCACGGTTGTTGGTGCGGTGCCCGTGCCAACTGAAAATGCCCCGGTGAAAATTCGCGGGCCGCATATCGCCAAAGTTGAACTGCTGCCACCCGGAGAACAATATGATTAAACGACTCGACCTCATCCTCAATGGCAAGGGCGGTGTCGGCAAAAGTTTCTTTGCCGTCAATTTCGTCCAGTATCTCAAAGACAAAAACATCCTCCATGCCGCCTGCGACTGCGACAATGAAAACTCCACGCTGAAACGGTTCCACGGCGAGGCTGTGGAGTTTATGGATTTGGCCCGTCCGCGAGCGTTGGACGCCATGTTCCGTGCGTTCGAGAAAACCGATCTCGTGGTGGTGGACTGCCGCGCGGCGTCCACTGAAGTGTTTTTTGATTACTTCGATATAATTGACCTGCGGGGGACGCTCAAGATTCTGTCCGTGGCATTGACGCTCGTCATCCCCGTCAATCACGAGGCCGACAGTATTGACCAGCTTCAGCGAATCGAAAAGAGGCTGACCGACGCCTGTTCCTATGTCGTGCTGCGCAATGCCGTTCACGACGACACGTTTGCCGTTTATGACCAGTCCGTGGTCCGCAAGCACCTGCGAAAGGATTTGGGAATGAAGGAAATTAACATGACGCGGTTGCAACCGTGGTTGGTGGAGGAATTAAGCATGAAAAGCAAGCCCATCACGGAAGCGGTCAAGGACGGGTCCATGTATTTGCTGGATCGCCAGCGTCTCCAGACCTGGCAACGGAGACTCTACACCGAAATCGATTCGACAGCGGAGCTGTTGCTGCCCACAAAATCATGAGCGCGACGCCAAAAAATGCGAAACCGGACTTTGACGAGGAATTCCTGCAAAAACTCAAAGAGTGGCGGGAAATGAACAAAATCCGTGACGATGATGCGGTCTATCTCCTCGTCGAAATGTTCCGGATTCATCAAAAACATTGGGACGCCTTGCGCCAGCGCCAGATGCCGTCGCTGGACCAGTTTCGCAGCGACGTTGCCGCCGTCACCGAATCGGCCAAATCTTTCCGGGAAAGAGTGGAGGATTTGATCGATGCGTTGGTGGCGCATCCGACGGCGGCACCAGTTAAATCCATTCCCTTGACGGAGGCCAAATACGTTGCCGCCACTGCGTTGCTCGGCGGTCTCTTGATCGGTTTGGCTCTCGGTAAATTTGTGTTATGAACATCATTTTGCCCTCCCTGCATTGGCATTATCATCGAGGATTGTCTGAAACTTTGTTGGCCTTCGCCGCCGGCTATGGCGTTTACCTGTTATACAATGTCGTCAGGCATTTATTCCCTCCGCGTAAACCTAAAATATATGTCGCGCAGCTTGGAAATCTGATCTGGCGGCGCAATCAATTTTGCCGGGGCTGGCTCATCACTGGCGACACCGGCTCCGGCAAGACCAGTTCCGGCATCAATCAACTCGCCCATCAAGTATTCCAAAACGAGAAAAATTGGGGCGGGCTGTGCATCGATGAAAAAGGCGTCTATTGGGAAACGCTTTCAGCGATGGCAAAACATTACGGTCGGGAACAGCACTTGATCCATTTGCAAATCCGAACGGATGATGCCGACCTCAAATGGAGGCCGCCTCATCGCTTCAATCTGACGGGCGACCGCAGCATTCCATTTTCCACCTATGCCAAATTTGTCGTGGACACGGCCACCAGCCTGGGTCAGGGAGGCGACAAGGGGTTTTTCAAGAGCCAGGCGCAGACGCATATCGCCCACGCGCTGGAATTGCTGTTTGAATTAAACCAGCCAGTCACTTTGACCGGCGCATTTGTGCTGCTGTCCAATAAAACCAGACTGATGGAGGAATTGCAAAATCTGAACGACCTGTTTGACGTTCCCCGGCGCAAGGAGTTGCAGGACCATTTCACCAACCGTTATCTCAACCAGCCCGAAGAACAGGTGGGCGGCGTTCGTGAAACCATCGGTAATTATTTGCAATACTTCCTGACCCCGGAAGTGGCCGAGGTGTTTTGCTCGCGCGAAAGCACGTTTGATTACTCGGCGATTGATGACGGCAAAATCATTCTCGTGACCATGCCTCAGAAGTTCCAGACGGAGCGGCGCTATGTGAACACATTTCTGAAGCTGCTTTTCTACAATCACGCGCTGCGACGGTTCGACAAATCGAAGGCCAAACGCGCCGATGACAATTTGCTGGTCCTGTGGGCGGACGAAGCGCAGCGGTTTATGACTGCCAGTGAGGACGGCACAAGCGATTACAATTGCGTGGACGTCATCCGTGAAGCTGGCGCAACCATCGTCGCCGCCGCCCAATCCACCACCTCGCTCATTCCACCACTTGGAAATGACAAATCCAAAGTGCTGACGTTGAATCTGCGCAACCGGATGATATTCCGCTCTGCTGATGAGGCGGACGCGGTTCAAGCCGCCGATTTTCTCGGTAAGAAACAGGTCGTGAAGCGTTCCTGGGGATCGAGTGCGGGAAAGCGCACGGTGAATTATTCCGAAATCGAGGAGCACAAAATCAAACCGCACAAGCTCCGGAATCTCCGCGACCACGAATGTGTTCTGGTTCACTGTGAACGAGGATTTCAACGCCTCACACTGCCGCCTATGGAAGCCAACGGTGAAATCAGTGAATGGTTTCCGCTGTGGCGACAGTTGATGTAGCGGCAATTCTTTTTGAGAAATCGCCGCATTAAGTCCCGATGATTGACAACAATCCATAGTCGGCGAAGCTTCAGCCATGTCATTTGACCGCAATCAAGTGGGTGGCAAATTGGCAAAACTTGCCGCCGCTGGCGTGTTCATTGGCACGTCGAGTTGGAAATATCCCGGATGGTTCGGTCAGCTTTACACGCCAGCGCGCTACGAATATCGCGGCAAAGTCGCCAAGACTCGGTTTGAGCGTGACTGCCTTACTGAATACGCGGAGGTGTTCAGGACGGTTTGCGTGGACGCCGCTTATTACACTTTTCCTTCGCAAAAATATCTGGAAGGGCTGGCCGCTCAAGTGCCGCCGGATTTTCAGTTCGGTTTCAAAGTGACCGACGAAATCACGATTAAGAAATTCCCGAACCTTCCCCGGTTCGGGCATCGAGCAGGCAAAACGAACGAGCATTTTCTCAACGCAAAATTATTCACAGATGCGTTCTTGAGACCGTGTGAACCGTTCCGGAATCAAATCGGCCTGTTGATATTTGAATTTTCAAGATTCTATCCCAGCGACTATGAGCATGGCCGGGATTTCGTAGCCGATCTGGACAAGTTTCTGGGGCAACTCCCCAAAGGCTGGCCCTACGCCGTGGAGATGCGAAACCACAAATGGTTGCAACCGGATTATTTTGCGTGTCTCGCCCGTCACGGCGTCACGCACGTTTACAATTCGTGGGATGCAATGCCGAGTGTCAACGAGCAGATGACACTGGCGGGCAGTCGGACAAATCCGAATCTCTGTGCCGCCCGGTTCTTGCTCAAGCCCGGTCGCAAATACGAAGAAGCGGTAAAAACATTCCAGCCATACGACAAGGTAAAAGAGCCGTATTCAGATGCCCGCATCGCAGGTGCGGCGCTTGTCTCCGAGGGGCAGGCAGTCGGGCCGGAGCGAAAAACGTTCATTTACGTCAACAATAGACTCGAAGGAAATGCGCTTGAAACGATTGACGCGATGATTGATGAAGCAGATTAAAACGCCGCGTCAAATATTCTCCAGTGAGTGTTTTACGGAACGGCAGAAATTCGATAAGCTAGAATCCTAGTGGGTCCAATTTTAATCTGTGATAAATCTTCGTTGCAGGCGCTCAATCCAAAAGAATTGAATGCGCTGCGGAGATATTATTCGTTAAATATACCACCAGTTTTGTCGGTCGAAATACTTGGCGACCTTAAAAAGCACAGCGACCCTAAAGCTGGACAGAATGAAGTCAGAATTCTTGCGAACAAATTAATGCCCGCAAATTCAGTGGTTAATACAAATTTCCGGCTCTTAATCGAAGGTGAGCTATCTGGGCACAAATTTCCAATGGACGGGAGACCGGTTTTGACCGGCGGCAAGAATATGACCGGGCCTGACGGTAAAAACGGCATTATCTTTGAACAGTCAGCCGAAGCGGACGCTTTGTTGCGTTGGCAAACCGGCGAATTTAACGAAGCCGAAAAGCTAATGGCCGACGCATGGCGAACGTCAACTGCGGCGATTGATTTGGAAGGAATGCAGCGTCACTTGAGGGGGAAGTATTCCGGAAAGCTAAAGCTCCAAACGTTACCTGATACGGCACAATTTGTTGGCGATTTAATGGCTTCAAATACTCCGAAAGTCCTTCTGACGTGGTTTCTGAATGATAATGGAATGTTTGGCGATAAAGCTGTCCTGGCAGTCGAAAAGTTCAAAGACGCTTCCGCAGGCTCGCTCCATGCGCACGCACCATACACCGCTTACTGCGTGCGAACAGCCCTAATCTTCTATTTCGCAGTAACATTTGGTCTCGTTTCGACTCGACCCACGAATCGTGTTGACCTTGAATATTTATATTATGTGCCGTTCTGTAACGCATTCTCGTCCGGTGACAATTTCCACCGTAAAACTGCGCCTCTTGTCGTGCGCGATCAAGTTTTCGCAGACCGAGATATATTGAAGGCGGACCTAAAACGATTAGCCGAATGGTGGGATAAATTAAGTGCGGATGAACGCAAGCATGAATCTGACTTCAGTGGCCCTCCAAAAAATGAAGAATCTCTGACACATCAGCTTTGGCAACGAGTAATGAAGAAGGGCTACAGAGAGCGAAGCCATTCAGAACAAAAGTTGTCCCCGGACGTTTCGGCAAAACTTTTGAAGCAGGCACAAAGCTGGGTCAAGGAGGGGGTCCCTACCGATAAAACATTTAACGACTCAATGGACGAATGCGATTTTATGGTATTCAAACACATGGTTCGTCTTGACGGCCCATGCATCTGTAACAGTGGAAAAATGTTTAAAGATTGTTGTGGAAGCAAATTAGATGGGCGCGCCAAATAAGTCCGACGAAATATTTTGGGTGTGCGCATGGAGGGTGCCACGATTCTGGCGCAAACAAGCATGGGTTCTTGACAGGCGCATTAGGTGAGACTACTCATATGAGTAGTAAATGAACGAATTGACCAAACGGCAGCGGCAGGTGTTGGATTTAGTCACGAAATGGCAGCAGGAGAATGGAATAATGCCCACGTTGCGCGAAATCGCGGCGTATTTTCGTTTCAAAAGTTCCCGTGCCGCCGCCGATCACCTTGATGCCTTGAAGCGAAAGGGCTTTGTTGAATCCGACTCCGGCAAGGCCCGGTCACTGCGGGTAACATCCCCGCTGGCAAAATTGCGCAGCCGCATCGTGGACATTCCGCTTTACGGCTCAATTCCGGCGGGATTGCCGCAAGCCCGCGAGCAGGACGCCGAGGGCTGCGTTTCGGTGGATGTGGCCAGCATTGGCTACAAGCCGACGCGGAACGCTTTCGCGCTACGTGTGACCGGCGATTCGATGATTGGCAAGCACATCCTCGACGGAGATTTTGTGGTGATGGAACACGGGCCGGAGCCGCGCAACGGCCAGATCGTCGCGGCACTCATTGACGGAGCGAGCACGCTCAAGACTTTCGTTGTGAAAAGCGGCAAGACGTATCTGCGGGCGGAGAATCCAAAATTTCCCGACCTCATCCCGGCACAGGAATTGATGATTCAAGGCGTGTTCAAAGCCCTTATTCGCCGCGCAAAGGAATGAATCATGTCCCGCACCATCGTCCATCTGGACGCGGATGCCTTCTTTGCATCCGTTGAGCAGTCGGCGGACGCGCGACTGCGCGGCAAACCCATTGCGGTCGGCGGTGAAAGTCGCGGCATCATCGCCTCGGCTTCCTACGAAGCACGGAAGTTTGGCATTTACACGCCCATGCCCACGGCGCGGGCGCACAAGCTGTGCCCGAAACTCATCGTCCTGCGCGGCGATTACGAACGCTACGAACAGTATTCCAACTGGATGTTCAATGTCGGATACGACTTCACGCCGGACATTGAACGAACCTCGATTGACGAAGGCTATTTCGACATCACTGCCAACCGGAGCAAGCCGCCGGTCGAAATTGCACTGACCATCGGCAAAGCCATCCGGCAATCGTTGAAGATCAGCGTTAGCGAGGGCATCGCTTCCAACAAGCTCATCAGTCAGATTGCCTCAAAGCTAAATAAACCCGCCGCCTTTCAGATTGTGCCTGCCGGAGAGGAAAAGTTTTTTCTTAATCCCCTGCCGAACAAATGGCTGCCGGGCATCGGACCCAAAGGCGCGCTCCGATTAAACGCTGCCGGTCTGGCTGACATCGGGCAAATCGCTGCCATGCCGTTGGATCTTCTGTCGTTGGTCGTCGGCAACCAGGCACCGCAACTTCGGCAGTTCGCCAATGGCATTGATGACCGACCACTATTGCCAGCGAGCGAACCGCAGAAATCATTCAGCCAGCAGGAGACGTTCAATGAAGACGTGACCGACGAGGAATATGTCGAAGCCGTGCTTCGTCGCATGGCCGATCATTTGTTTGCCGACGTGCGCGCCGAAGGCCGGAGCGTGCGGACGTTGACCGTGAAAGTGCGCTACAACGACCGCGACGAAAACCAGCGGGCCGAAAGTCTGCGCGAACCGACTGATTTGGAAACCGATGTTTATGGACGCTTGCGCGGGATGTTGCGCGAGGCGTGGCAACGGCGCGTGAGCCTGCGGATGGTGTCTTTGAAATTGTCGAACATCTACCACGGCGTGTTCCGCAGCGAACTCGCTCTTGAAAGCAACGCGCGAAATCACGATGCCCGCGAGCGGCTTGCGGCGGTGCTGGACGAACTGCGACGCGTCAAAGGCTGGCCGGTGATTATGCGCGGACATGATTTGCGTTTGCGAGACGCACCCCGTGACATCACGAGGGAGAACGCAAAGCCGCCGGTCAAAATTCGTTTTGAAGTCCGCAAAATTCAGGCCGCGCCCAAAACCACCCCTTATGTGCCGCTCCGCGCCCGCAGTCATTATACATTTCTGGATTCAACGCTGTCGCCCGGCGCGATTGTGAACCTTGCCAAGCGGCATGGCATGAACGCCGCTGCTTTGACCGACCTCGGAAATTTGCATGGGGCGGTAGAATTTGCGCAGGCGGCCAGGCACGCGGGCATCAAACCGATTTTCGGAACCGAGTTAAATGCGAACGGCCAGCCCTTGCTGCTTTTTGTGGAATCCGCGCGCGGGTATCACAATTTGAACCGTCTCTTATCACTTCGCGCAAAATCAAGTTGCGAGGACGGTGCAGTCGCAATGCAGCAACGCCGACCCGTCCCCGTCGAACAGTTGGCGGATTTCGCCGGCGGATTGATTGCCGTCAGCGCGGACGTGCGGCTCGCGGAATTCTTTTCCGACCGATTTTATCAGCTGGCCACGAAACAAATCGCCACCGGCAGCTTGCCGGTCGTGGCGTGCCCGGAGGTTCACTACGCCTCGGCGGACGACCGGATGAAATATGACATCGTGCAATCCATTCGCACGTTGACATTACTCCGTCAGGCACACCCGGACAAACGCGCGGACGGCCGGCTTCATTTCCGCACCCCGGCAGAAATGACCGCCGCCTGCAAAGACCATCCCGATTGGCTGGCGCACTCACTGGAAATCGCCGACCGCTGTCGTTTCGAAATGCCGTTTGGCAAGCCGCAGTTTCCCGCGTTCATCACGCCTGACAGTTCCACCCCGCGCCAATTTCTGCACCGGCTCGTCACCGAGGGATTGCACCGCCGCTATCTCGACCGCGCCGGTTCGATGCGGCCGCAGATCGAGCAGGAGCTGAACATCATCGGTGCGGTGGGTTACGAAGAATACTTCTTAGTCGTCTGGAACATCCTGCAAGACTGCCGCGCAAAGGGCATCGAATGGATCACGCGCGGCAGCGCGGCGGACTCGCTCGTTTGTTATTGTCTCGGAATTTCCGACGTTTGCCCGATTCGTTTTGGTTTGTATTTCCGACGGTTCTTGAATGAAGAACGCATGGCATTGAACAAATTGCCGGATATTGACATTGATTTTCCGCACGACCGAAAAGACGACGTGGTTGACATCATGTTTGCCAAATATGGCGCGGAGCATTGCGCCGTGGTGGGCGGCTTTTCCACTTTCCAAGCCCGTAGCGCTTTTGCGGATGTCGCCAAAGTTCTGGGCGTGGCCGAACGCGAAGTCAGAAAATTCACCGACCATTTTCCGTGGAGCTTCGGCGGCGGCTGGGTGCCGGACGAACACACTCCGAGTGGCGGCGCAAAATTGCGTGAATTGCTTGCGGCCAGCCCGGAAAATCGCGACCTGCCGTTGAATGAAGAACCGTTCAAGACCGCACTCGACATGGCGGAATTTTTGGATGGTGTTCCCCGCAATCCCAAGATGCACCCGTGTGGCGTCGTGCTGTCGCGCCAGCCCGTCCATGAATTGACGCCCACGTTCATTTCCAACAAAGGCTATGCAACGACCCATTTCGACATGGACGCGGTTGAACTGATTGGCCTGGTCAAGGTGGACGTCCTCGCGCAGGGCGGATTGGCCGTCATGCGCGATGTGAAATCTTCACTTGCCACGCGCTGCGTCAGCGTGGATTTGAACTCGCTTGAGCCGTGGCAGGACCCGCAGGTTTGGGAGATGATTTCCGGCGGCGGCGGTCGCGCGGTTCATCACATCGAAAGCCCCGCCATGACCAGTCTGTGCCGCCAATGCAACGTGCGCGATGTGGACACGCTCATCGCCATCGTCAGTGTCATCCGCCCCGGCGCGGCCAACGAGGGCAAGAAGCTCGCCTTCACCCGCCGTTATCAGGGGCTTGAACCGATCACCTATCCGCACCCGGACCTGGAACCGGTTTTGCGTGACGCCTTCGGACTCGTGGTTTATGAAGAACACATTTTACAAATCTGCGAAGCCTTCGCCGGCCTGCCACCCGGACGTGCCGACGTGCTGCGCCGCGCGCTCAACAAACAGAAACGACCCGTCATTGAGGAAATCCGGCAGGAATTTTTCGCCTCATCCATCGCGCGCGGCCATTTGCCAGAAAAGATTCAGGAAGTGTGGGGACTGATCACTGGTTTTGCCGGTTACGCGTTCTGCAAGGCCCATTCCACCGCTTACGGTGTCGAGGCGTATCAAGCCGCCTGGCTCAAATGTAATTATCCGGCCGAATTCATGGCCGCTGTTCTCACCAACGGCAAAGGCTTTTACGCTCCGCTGGTTTATGTCCTCGAAAGTTACCGGCTCGGTTTGAAATTTTTGCCGCCCTCCGTCAACGATCCCGGCCCCGCCTTCACGGTGCAGGGTAACTCAATACGCGTTCCGCTCATTCGTGCCAAAGGTCTCACCGACCGCACCAGCCAACGGTTGCTGGCCGAACGCAAACTGGCCCCGTTCGACTCCATCGCCGATTTTTATCGACGCGTCGCGCCCTCACCGGAAGAAATGGAAATTCTCATCCGTGCCGGCGGCTTCGATGGATTCGGCGAACCCCGCACCCGCCAGTTTTGGGAGGCGCAACATCTTCAAAAGACGGTCAGGCGCAGCGAAAATTTAGAATTCAATTTTGACGGTAAGACTGATCCCGTGGATTCATTTTTCAAACAGCACCCGTCGTTGCTCCGTGAACCCACCCGGCGCGAGCAGCTTGAGGCCGAGGCGGAATTGTTTGGTTTTGCCGTCAGTGGCCATCCGCTTGAGCTGTTTGCCGGCATCGCCTGGAATACTTATTGCCCGGTGTCACGCCTTGCCGAACACATCGGCGAAACCGTGGTGACATGCGGGCTGGTGGTCGAGCAACGCACGCATCATCAGATCACCGGCGAGCCGATGAAGTTTTTGACCTTGGCGGATTGGACGGGCATGGTGGAAACGGAACTGTTTGCGCAAACTTACAAAAGTTACGGGCTCGCCACCGTCCGGTATCCGGTGCTTGAAGTCACGGCAACGGTCGAGCCGTTCGAGAACGGACGCGGCTTTTCGTTGCGCGTATTGCGGGCGGACAAACCACGGCTCAATTGTTAGGCTACGAGAAAATCCGACACGCCGACGATGGACAGAATGAAAGGCCGCTTCGTCGAAACTCTCCCGCCGAAATTGGCCGACAACCGAATGCTACTGCTTGCGCAAACAATATTGAAAGCCAAAGGCGTCAACGTCGCCAAGTCCGTCGCGGCAGGTCATCTTCCACGTTCTCGTCGCTGATTCTACAGTTTAAAATCATACGGGGGTGTGTATTTAACGCAAATTGCCGGATTATTCCATGCGTGAAATGCTGGTAATCTTCAATAAAATTGGGCGTCGAGTTCGCAATATATCTCACAAAAATTTACGAGTTTGCGTTATCTACATACTCCCGAGGGATTCTTCGCTTGGACAGCCTTTGTCCGACCAATAATGCCAAAATGGGGGCATGAAAATCGAAAAAACAAACTGGTTTAACATCGAAAAAACATCCGAAACACTCGCGTTTTTCGGGAAAGCTCGCCTCCTCAGAAGACACGACGGCAAACACGAACTCTCCGGCGGCACGGCTGATGAACGAGCAACCGCCCGTGAATGGTGTTTGCTGTTCGCACCCGAAGTGGTTTTCGCCGATTCCCCAAAGCGTGAAATCGCGTTTGCGTCATGATCCACAACCCTGAAAATAACGCCCTCATTGAAAAACAATTGAGCGAAGATGCGCCTTGTCGTTATTTTCTCGCGTGCTAATTTTATTGAAATTCGACTAAAAATTGCATGGGCGCCAGCGATACAGAAACCGGGGGAAATACAAAAACGGTGAATTATCGATTCACGGGACACGACACTTTCCACTGCCGCTATGCATGGCTCCCCAAGACCGTGAGATTGCTGGCAGGCGATCCTTTATTGTTCGGCAACAAGGACGATGTGGCCATGCGACGCATTGGCGTCGGTAAAAACATGGTGCAATCCATCCAGTTTTGGGCGGAAGCAACTGGAATAATCGAGCCAATCGAAAAGGGCAAGGGCATGCGTCCAACGAAATTTGGAATGGATCTGCTTCATAGAGAGGGACACGACCCATATTTGGAAAACGAAGAAACGCTTTGGCTGCTCCACTGGAAAATTGCGACGAATCCAGAGCCGCTATTTGCATGGGACTTTTTGCTTAACAACTGGCACCGCAGAGATTTTGCCAAATCCGAGGTGATCGAGGCATTTCAAAAAGAGGTTCAGCGGCAGGGCAGAAAGCTTTCCACGTCAACGCTAGAAACACATTTCGAGGTTTTTTTGCATTCGTATATGCCGACGCGGAGTCGTAAGGGGGAAGTTTTAGAAGATAATCTGGATTGTCCGTTGATCGAATTACGCCTGCTACTCAGTTCGCCGGACCGGATTTCACGCGATGGTGGTCGGCGAGAGCCGACTTATTCCTACCGGGTTGATGATAAACCAGAAATTTCTGACGAGCTTTTCATTTATTGTCTAAACGAATTTTGGAATTCGCAACCAACTGGTGACAAAATCTTGGATTTTCGAACCGTCAGCGTCGCCGCTGGCAGCCCTGGACAAATTTTCAAGCTTTCCGAAAAATCAATCCGTGAACGCTTGGAACGAATTGATCGTGAATCGAGGGGTGCCTTTGTGTTCGAGGACACCGCTGTTTTGCAGCAGGTGCGACGCGTTAGGACAGCGACCCCTGAAACTCTGCTGCACAGCATCTACAACAAGCATAATTAATCATGCCCGACACGATTTCCAAACTTCTCCATGTTGACCTCCGTTATCAACGGTCGGTTCACTTGGAGCGTGATTTTACAGATTCGTCGGCGCTAGCCGGTTATGTTCCCACTTTACAGGTGGAGCAAACACTTAACCGAATTTTGGGCGGTCTTGATGAACATCCTAACCGGCGCGCTTTCCGGCTCACTGGAAATTATGGTGTCGGCAAATCCAGCTTTGCCCTGCTACTAGCCCATCTCTTGCAAAACGGCAAACAGGGTTTGCCGGTAAAACTTCAAGGGCGACTTAAATTAACTTCTGTCAGAGGTCTCCCTGGTCTCATGCCAATCCTGATCACGGGTTCGAGGGAACCGATGGCCGTGGCAATCTTGAAGGGATTGGCTCACGCGCTGGAGTCACAGTTAGACAAACGGGTTCAAATCCAAACATTGGGACGAATTTATTCCGTTCTTCGTGCCAAGGGGCAACACATCAATGACGAGGTGGCTTTGGATATCATTCAAGCTGCCAATAAAGAATTGATTTCAAAAGGCCGTGCAACCGGTCTGGTGATTATTCTGGACGAGCTCGGCAAATTCCTCGAGTTCGCGGCTCTGCACCCCGAACGGCAGGATGTGTTCTTCCTGCAGCAGCTCGCCGAGATGAGCTGCCGGAGTAGTCATGCCCGGGTGCTGTTGGTCGGTCTTTTGCACCAGGGCTTTTCAGCTTACGCTCACTCCTTGTCCCAGATGGATCAGCGTGAATGGGACAAAGTCGGGGCACGGTTTGAAGAAATTATTTTTAAGCAGCCACCTGAGCAGATTGTAAATCTGGTTGGTGCCGCCCTGAGCGTCAGGCCTGTGGACTGGCCGAAGGGCTGGGCACCACATGCCAAGGAATCAATGGCGTTTTTCGTCAAGACTGGTTGGTATGGTATGGGTGCCGCCGCCCATACGCTTTGCCAAGACGCACCATCAATTTACCCGCTTCATCCAAGCGTTCTTCCCGGACTGGTCAAATTCTTCACGAAATTCGGCCAAAATGAGCGTTCTTTGTTCAGCTTTTTGCTTTCGAACGAGCCGGGCGGGTTGTTGGAATTTGCATTGTCCAATAAACCATCAGCGGGAACTTGTTATCGGCTGCATAATTTTTACGATTATGTGGCAGCCAATTATGGTGACAAACTTGGTGCCCTAAGCCTGCAAAATCATTGGAACCACATCGATGCGGTAGTTCGGAGTTGTGACATCCGTTCGCCCGAAAAGACCATGTTGGTTAAAACGGTCGGCATTTTGAATCTCGTTCAGTCTTCGCATTTGAACGATACGGTGCCAACGGTTGAAGCGCTCGCAAACGCTCTGGCGGAACATCCAAACGAACGGGATCGGTTGCACGACACGATTCGGGCGTTGGCAAAAAGCGAAGGAATCTTACATTTTCGTGGAAAAGCAGGTGGCTACTGCTTGTGGGCCCACACCAGCATTAATTTGTTTGAGAAATACGACGAGGCGAACCGGTCGCTTCCCGCTGTTCGCAGCATCGCTGACGTCGTTAGAGATCGTTTGGATAATCGACCATTGGTGGCACGCCGCCATTATATTGCGACCGGCAATCTGCGGAGTTTTGAAGTGACGTATTGCTCCGCGTCTGAACTTTCTAGCAAGGCAAATGAGCCCGTCACGGAAACGGATGGGCGTGTCTTGATTCCTCTTTGCGAGACAAAAAATGATGTAGCGGAAAGCCGACGCCTCGCCCAACAATTTGCGACCAATAAACAGGTCATTATTGGTATCACTCAGCCACTAAGTGGCCTTGAAGGTCTTGTCAAAGAAGTTGAACGCTGGGAATGGATTCAGAACAACACACCCGAACTAAAAGACGATTGGTTCGCTGCGCAAGAAGTTCGTCAAAAACTAGAAAACGCTCAAGATGAGATGGAGCGTCGCGTGCAGCATTTTGTCGGGCTTCGACACTCTGCTGGGGAGATGCCACTCGACTGGTATCATTTGGGCCGCGCAAGATCTGTTCATTCAAGCCAAGCTTTTCTCGCCTGGCTTTCAGACATCTGCGATGACGTGTATCACAGCGCACCAATTGTCCATAACGAGCTAATTAACAGGCGGGCTTTGAGTTCGGCTGCCGCACGCGCGCGGATGAAACTGGTGGATCACCTCTTCAAATCACCCAATAAACCACTTTTGGGAATGGATCCCGAAAAGCGCCCCCCTGAAATGTCCATGTATTTCTCCGTTTTACAGGAGACGACATTACATCGTGAGGGGCCGGAATCTTGGGTGGTGGATTTTCCGGTTGCTAAAGACCCAGCGAAACTCCTGTTGGCTCTAGAAGCAATCAAGAAAAAGTTGGAATCATCCCCCGATTCCCGTGTGGCGGTCACTGACATCGTCGGGATGCTACGCCAACCGCCGTTTGGTGTTCGGGACGGACTGATCCCATTGCTTTTGGTGATCGTTTTGGTGAAACACCATCGCGATATCGCTTTTTACGAGAACGGAACATTCCTCAGCACAATCGGGCAGGAAGAAATCTTACGGCTAACCAAAGCGCCCCAAGATGTCGCTTTGCAATGGTGTCGTATCGGTGGTCTCAGGCAATCGGTGTTTGAGCGGCTTTTGTCGGTGCTCGAATCCAGAACCTCCAACCCCAAAAAGCTGGAGTTGCTGGATGTAGTGCGCCCTTTGGTGAACTTGGTGGCAGGGTTGCCCCCCTTTGCCCGAAACACCAAATCGCTATCGCCAGCCGCAATTGGTGTTCGTGAGGTGTTGATGAAGGCAGAAGACCCAACCAAACTTGTATTCTGCGATTTGCCAGTCGCTTGCGGTATTGAAGCTTTTTCACCACACGAAGAAATTCGTGACAAGAAGCTTATAGAGCGGTTTGTGATAACGCTCAAACAAGCTACCGACGATCTCAGGTCAGCATATCCCGATCTCATGGAACGATTAGTTGCCCAGCTCCGACAAGCTTTCCATTTTGAATCGCGCACACAAGGACTCAAAGAATTACGTGAGATTTTGGCAAAGCGTGCGTCAGTATTGACTCCGCTTGTGGCTGACGTGGAATTAAAAGGATACTGTTTGCGCTTGAGCGACGCGATATTGGATGATTCCGCTTGGCTGGAATCCTTCGGAAGCTTCGTGGCGGCGACGCCTCCGTCTCGGTGGCGGAATCAGGATGAATTTGTCTATAACGAGCGGGTTCACATGCTTACGGCTAAGTTTATCCGCACCGAAGCCGCCATCTTTCCCATGCTTGCTAAAAAGGGTCAAGGCAACGGCATGCTAGTCACCATTACTCATCAAGACGGAAATGAAAAAAGCCGGGTTGTGCAACTCACTCCTGACGAGGCCCGCGAGGTTGAAACTTTGAAGGCAGAACTCGCACCACAATTGCAAAATAATAAAGGGGTGTCTCTAACCGCGCTTTCGCAGCTCGTATGGGAGCTGCTTGGAAAACAGGGCAAATAACAATGGAACATAATTTTGATCCAAATAAACCCATCCGGCATATCTTGGGTCTCTCAGGCGGCAAGGACAGCACAGCCCTGGCGTTATTCATGCGGGATCGAGTGCCGGAAATGGAATACGTATTCACTGATACCGGAAAAGAGTTAGAGGAAACCTACCAGTATCTCGACCGCGTGGAAGCGTATTTGGGCAAACCAATCATTCGGTTAAACGATAAGGCCGGGTTTGCGCACTGGCTCAAAGTCTATGGTGGCTATCTTCCCAACCCCAACATGAGGTGGTGCACAAACATGTTGAAGCTGGTCCCATTTGAAAAACATGTCGGGGACGATCAAGTCATCAGTTACATTGGCATACGCTCCGATGAGAATCGGGCGGGTTACATCAGCACAAAGCCCAACATCAAGCCGGTATTCCCCCTCAAAGAAAACGGGATTGATTATCAGGGTGTGATGCGGATTTTGGATGAAAGCGGTTTGGGACTGCCGCCCTATTTGAAATGGGGGCGAACACATTCGGGTTGTTTCTTCTGTTTTTTCCAGCGCCCTATTGAATGGGTTCGCCTGTTGGAAAACCATCCAGATCAATTTGAAGAGGCAATTACATACGAAAAAATTGATCCGGACCCGGCAAAGACTTTTACCTGGATACAGGGCATGTCGTTGACCGAATTACGGAAGCCAGAAACGATTGCCGGGATCAGAAAGCGTCATGCTGAACACACGGAACGCGTTCGGAAAAATAGACCAAACAAGAAGCTGGTCGAGACTTTGGGTGGCTTCTCCGACGAGGAAGAAGCGCCAACGGCTTGCTTGATTTGTCAAAAATAGCCATAATATAAAGGGGATCGATGCACTTCAAACATCTGACATGGAGCGTAAAGCGGCTAGGTGACGCTAGGCCAGAAATGAACACCAAGCCACGGTATCAGCGAGGTTCTGCTGGTCGCTGCTCTTAAAAAGAAATGAAATGGCTTCATTTTCTTCGTCATTACGGGCCGATTGCTCGTAATGACAACATGTATGATGAGACCATACGCCGACTGTCGCGGCGAAAAGGTCTGGTGCCAATCCGATTTAAGCACCCTTTGGAAGAGCAAGTCGTTGCCTGCTTTGATCATTCTACACCAGACCCAGTTTCAATTGTCCTCACAGGCACGGCTGGTGAAGGTAAAACGCACATTTGCTTTAGCGTTTGGACACTTTTAGGTGGAGATGAAAAGGCATGGGCTACTGATAATCCCTATCTTACATTGAAGGCTCGGTTCCCTGTGGATCGAAAAACTTGGCCGGCCTTAGACGATCCGGCTTTTTATCGAGAAATGACAGTGCATTTCATCCGTGATTTAAGTGGCTGGGCACCGCTTCAAGGCTTGGACTGGGAACCAGAGCGTAAAGAACTGTTGCACCAGTTTCATACGGCGCTTCACGACTCGAATTCCTCGGATTTATTTTTGGTCGCTGCTAACGACGGCCAGTTACTTGAAGCATGGCGCCGGCTGAACCACTCCGAGGAGGTTTCGACGACCCGGAAGATGTTCGAAGACCTGCTCGTTGATGAGAAGCAGGAGGAGCCGGGCTTTCGTGTGAAGGTTTTTAACCTGAGCCACGTGAGTTCAGATGTTTTGTTCAAGTTGGCCGTGGAGGCGTTTCTCAATCATCCAGGCTGGAACGAATTGAAGGAGGGGGTTCGTGGAGAGGCTGAATTGTTTGGCCCCCGTTGCCCGATTCGCCAGAACTATGAACTGCTGCACACACCGCTGGTTCAGCAACGGATTTGTGCCCTCTTGGAACTTTGTGAGCACAATGGTTTGCATGTGCCGATTCGCCAGCTTCTGCTGTTGTTAACTAATTCAGTTTTGGGGCACCCCGATGTTGATGATCATCTGATGGTGCCGGAAGACGTTCCGCAAATCATCGCCAATGCGACTGTGGCCAAGGCGAGCATCTACAATAATATTTTTGGGGGTAATTTGCCTGACAACCGGAGACGAGCAATCACCATCTTCGACTATTTTGAGAGGTTCCAAGTGGGCTACGAAACCTCAAATCGCATCGACAACATTCTCATTTTTGGTGACGGCGACCAGCAATTACAAAAGCACTTCGAGGAATTTATCGCGAAGGATTCTTTTTACGGGGCCGACCCCAGCTTTCACGCAGCTCGAAATCAATACATCGAGGGAGCAGAAGAGGATTCTGACAAGGGCAAGGATTTCCTGAACATGCTCGTGAGCCAACGGCGTGGACTGTTTTTCAAGATTCGACCCGAACAGGAAGATGAATTAAAATTGTGGGAATTGACGGTTTTTAAGTTTGCCGGCGAATACCTATCAGAAATTGTTGGTGAACTTCGTCAAGGACGCCCCGTGCGTCGTCCATTGATAGGGCGGCTTGTCAAAGGCCTGAACCGCATCTTTACCGGCATGCTTGTGAATCACGACCGCGATCTTGTCTTGGCAAGCAGCGGAAACTTTTCTCAAGCAAAGGTCAGCCGTGTTTTTGTTGACCGTGTTTCGGTTGAGCCGAGCCGCGGAGAAAGAGTTTCTTTGCGCTGGATTCCTGAATCTGACCGAGTTGACCTCATTGTCACGCTTTCGCCGACGGTTCAGAAGACTTTTGCCCTTACCTTGATTCGCTACGAGTTTTTATCCCGTGTTGCGTTGGACGGAGCTTTGCCTGCCAGTTTTTCCAAGGAATGCTACGAGGATATTTTGGCGTTCAAGAGTCAACTGCTGGCAGCCTGGGAAAAGCGCAAGGGCGATGAAGGGATACCACCATCTTCCACGATCGAACTAAAAATCCTGTCGCTCACCGCGCAAGGCCAACCTGATCCATATCCGGTGGAGGTGATTCCATGAACCCACAACTCACTCCTCTCGCCCCACCCCATGATCCAGATCCTTCGATGTGGATTGACGAGGCCATTTGGGGCCACCGTCTTTATGATGAGCAGACACCGTGGCTGGTCTTCATGGAGTTTCTGAACGTCTTTTCACACGAAGCTAGAGAGGGCCGTGCGCTCAAAGAATCAGCAGGGTTAAATAAACTGGTGTATTCCCCTGCCCATCGCATGGCGCTCCGCAACATCCTTTTCAACAACCCACGCCTTGAAGACATCCGGCTTTCCACAAACAACGACAACACGCGCTGGACGCAGTGGTTCGCCTCTATGCAGAAGGCACAAGGCTTGGCTGTGCCGGACTTTGCATACCTCCGCAAGCACTTTCAGAGTTTCGATGATTTTTGTGAGGTGGTGAGCCTGATTCGCTCGACCAGTTTGGAAGTGAATTCCAATAAGAGGTGGACCTCGAAATTTGTATTCCCCTACGGGGCTGATTGTCTCTACGAGGATTTGGATAAAACCGCGAACAGCAACGACCGCCGGTTCTTTGGTCGGAGTGGTGAAATTGTTTATCTGATGCTTAGCCGATGCAAGCAACGTGAAAAACTGAAAGCAATGCTTGAAGAACGCGTGCTCAAAACCAGTCCAATGTGGGCGTCGCTAGTTCGTTGCCTACAACCCAAGGACCAAAAGAATCATGGCCCAGAGCGTGGTGGTTCATTCCTCCCACATGAACACCACTTGCTTTACGATCAACTGGCAGAAGATTGGATGGTGGTGCTGAATTTAGACGTTCCGAACTTGGACCTTTTTCCCCATCTCGTAAACCTGGTCGGTTTGCACCTCATCCGTTATCAGTTGAATGTTGCCAACCAGATTTTAGAACAAGATCACCCGGCTTGGTTCGTGTGCGAGGTCGTCGAGCCAAGGAAGTCGTCCGTGCGTGAGGTGTCTGCGGAGATTTACCAAGCAAACAACCTGCTCACCACCCAAGCAGTTGACCGCTGGATCGCCAACATCGAAAAATCAGAAATGTGGACAAAAGCTTTGCAGGAAGAAAACGCTTTCTATGCCTGTAAAAACCATTTGGAAAAAATAGTTCTTTGGCCTCGCAAGCCCGATGATTACCAAAAGGAAAGCGACCCCATAAAACTGATTGGCGAACTCAGAAACAAAGCATTACAGCGACATTCCCAACATGCGGCCAACATCCATCGAAATTATGGTCGGGAAATTGGCCTCGTATCACGTCGTGGCACGACTAAGTTGCGCTACGCACCGAATGACGACCTGCTAAAGAGCCTGATCTTTGCAAATGTGCAGGATCGGGTTGAACTCAACGATTTCCTCGCCGCTCTTTTTGAGCGATACGGTTTGGTTTTCGGAGACCGGGAAGCATTCCAAGCATTGCCACCAAGCAGCTTTGAGAAAAAGCATTTTAAGGCAAATGTTCGTCGCCTGGAACAACGTTTGGCCAGTCTCGGTTTGGTGAGGCGATTGTCCGACGGATGCGCATACGTAGTTAACCCATATCGCAGGAGAGAAAATGGCCAGTAACGATTTAATCGGTTTGGTAGCGGCAGATTTTCTGAAATCCCGGGTTAATCGCGATGGTACCGGCGGCACCGCACGCTACCTGCTGGATTGCCTCACAGCCGAGCAAACGGCAGCGGTGGCGCAGGCCGTGCTTAACGATGCCACCCTTTCTCCGTTGGTCGATATCAAGCTTCCAGCCAGCTTCGTGGGCCATTTGGGTTTGCCTGCTGCTGTTTTAACCACGGAACGCACCACGTTCTTCCGCAGCGCTGATTGTGATAAGCCTTCACGTCTCCTGGCCAACATCGGTGACGATGAAGAGCAGTCGCTGAAAGAAGTTGTGCCCATCGGTGCCGAACAATTGCTCAACCACCCTGAAAACTGGGTGGAGGTCACATCCGTGGGGCTTCACCTGACGGACGAGCATAAAAAATGGTGGACCAAAGCACTCATCGGATTGCTCGACGTCTGCTCCTTCCCCATCGACAGGTTTGCGGAATATGTTCTCCAAACGCAGGCAGCGATTCAAAACGAAGGACAATCCATCAAGGCGGCGCTGGGCTACGCTCTCCCCGGGCTTCTGATTCCCAGAGATACTGCCTATTTCAACGCCATCAACGACAAAACTGCCGGCCACGCTTCGAAGTGGAAAACGCTTTACGCCCACGCTATAAAAAAACGCGGGTGCTACCTGCTCAAACAAACTCCGAACCAAACTTTGCTGACTGAGGATATCCTGACGGACGCTTTCGACAAAGTTCGCGACAGCATCCCCGAGACGTCGCACCCGGTCGTTGAATCATTCATCAAAGCAGGCAGTGGTTGGAGTCGCGCTTCTGGGTTGTTGGCTCAAGAGGAATGGGAAAACATCAAACCCCTCTTCGACGGCCTGCAACGCGAGAGGTTTAACCTTGGCCGCGCCACCATCGAATTTTACGACGAGAGGGAAGAAGGCCTCATCAAGGAGGATGAAAAGGATTACCTTACCCTATTAAACGAACGTAAAACCACCGAGGCCCTAGACGAAGACGAAGAGTTCTATCGTGACCACCGGCTAGAACTGAAAGAGGAGCCCGCACTAAAAGCCAAGTGGGATCGGTTTATCTTTGGAACACCGGTTGAGGCCGCAGATTTTGTTGTCGGCGTTGCGATGTGTTTGGAACACCTGTTTGACCAAGATTTCCAAAACACGGAACGGAAACTCCATATTCAGTGCGACCGTCGCACGAAGAAAGATCTGCGCGAACTTAATGAGACTGCCGGCTTGTTTTTCGCGCGGCGCTATCGGGGCCTCCAAGCACTGTTTGGCAAAGCGGTTACGTGGGACGTCGGTGAATTGTTTCGTTTCGACGATTTGGCAGAAGCTAGGCATGCAGCGAAGAAGCCATTCGTAAACCGCTCGGTCAGCCGCGTCGCCACATCGCTCAAATTTTACCTCGAACTTGAGGTTAAACTAAGCAATGGCAACGTTGACAAGTTCACGAAGCAATTCACTTGGATTTTCAATCCGAATGCAGTCAGCGCCGAATTTACGGAGGATTGGGACCGCCTAATTAAACATCCGCTGGTTCGTTGCCGGGCTGACCGCGAGACCAGCAGCAGCAAGGGCCGTTATGAGCCGCTCGATTTGCGGGATTCCAAAGGCCTTAGGCCATCATTTGACAAGGACCGCGGGTCGTTGGTCTCAACATATTCAAAAGAAGACGACATCGGCCTCCAGTTTAAGGCCAACTTGAAGGAGGCGGAAGCCCGCGGGTCTGTCACGCCAGAAACTGCTCGGAAAATTGAAAAACTTTTCGAGAAGTTCTTGTTGGATTACTCGGAAGCGATTTCCGGGTTTGCCGAACGTGGTTTGGCGAGTCCAAAATTATTGGAACAAGTTCGAAGCCTCACCGAGCTGTTTGACCTGCTTTGCTGTGAAGCCAAAGGCGACCGGAATCGCTCGTGGTTGCTTCGCCCGCTGCTGGAGATCGGCACGGTTCAAGTGCGAGGTGGAAACATTGCCGCAATCGTTTCACCTTGGCAACCGATGCGCCTTGCAGCCTTGGCGGTCAAGGCCAGACAAGTTTCGGCGTTGGTGCGTTACCTTTTGACCACCGATGATGTGATTTTCGGTGACCCCCGATTGTTCTTCCGGGAGCTACAAACCGAACTCGATCACCCTTATTATCCTGAGGTGGTTTTAGGATGGCGTGGAACACATCCGGAAATATTGTCTCATACAGACCACTACCTCGACTACAGCTTGCACGAACTGCCTGTGGCCGCAGACAAGGGCGAAGATGATACGAATGACAACCCGGCGGCCAGCTCCGACCGTGTGTTGGATGTCGTTCGCAGATACCTGAATCTTTATCCGCACGAGCGGTCCAATCTGTCAGTTGTGCTCTACAACTGTGATTCCGCCCGGTTGCCTCAGGCAATCGTGGATAAAATGGGAGAATTGCAAGAAGACGAAGAAGAAATGCGTTGCCAGGTCGTCCTGCGGCATCGTGATGAGACGATGCTTCGGTTCCTCTACGAAAAGATAATTGAATCAGCAGATGGTGATGCAGATTCATTTGTTGCCAGCGAAGCCACCAAAGATTTTATGGCGCGGCTCCGTATTGGAATCATGGTGGATCAGGCGGCACCAGCGGACCATTGTGACGGGCCTCCCACGGACGTTGTTTTCCTTCACGATGTCATCGCCCGTCATGCCAAGTTTGAGTGGTTCGAAGAATCAGCGAAGCCAGTGGAATTTCTGGAACTGAACCCCGCTAGGTGGTCGCGCCGGCGCCCGGCCGCAGAAGATGATTTGAAGTCGGTAAGCTATTTGTGCTGTCCGGTTCAAAGTCCCGAAGGCTGGGCTTATTTGACGGCCTTGACCACGTTCTTTAAGGGAGACTGGAACGGCGACGAAAAAGAACGCTACCTGCCGGCACGCCAGTTGGATTTCAGCGACCCGGAGACAGCCAGCATTTTCAAAGAGGTGCATGATCTGGGTAATTGGGTCGTGAACTATGATGAGCTTTTGGACCGCCGCCAATTGCTCAACCAAGACGTTCAGGTCATCCGTTATCAGCAAGGCGCCACGCATGGACGAAGCCTGCTAATTTCATCCACCGCTCCATTGGGCCTTCTAAAATCAATGGTGTTGAGCAGGGTGAAGTCATTGAACCTCGAGTTGAATGATGATAAATGCCATGTGTTGACGAAGCGGCTCATTGACGATGCCAACCGGATTTCAGGCGACATTGTTTTGCGTGCGGCGAAGCGCGGGCGCAATGCGAGCGAGTTGATCGGTGTTGTTTTGAGCCGTTTTCTGGTCAAAAGCGAATTGTCGGAGCAAAGATATTTCGGCTGGTATTTCCTTGATGACTACGCCAATTGGCTTGGGCAGAAGGAAGAGCAAATTGCTGATGTTTTGGCATTGAGTCCAGAGGTGTCGGTAGATGGCAAGCTCAGGCTCACCGCCGTCATTACCGAATCCAAATACATTGATTACGGAAGCCTCGCCGATAAACGCAAAGAATCCCAAAAACAGCTTCGGGACACGATGAAGCGTATTGATCAGGCCCTCTTCGGGGACCCCCACCGGTTGGACCGTGACCTTTGGCTATCGCGGTTTTCCGACCTTCTCCTACAAGGAATTGAGTTTTCAGCCGGTTCGCGACTCGACCTCGCGCACTGGCGCCGAGCAATTCGTGATGGAGAGTGCGAAATTTACCTACGTGGCTATTCCCATGTCTTTGTTTCCGGGCCATCCGATTCCCCGGAATGCTCAGATTTTACAACCGTCGCTGAGATGGACGGGGCCTATCAGGAAATATTTTCTAGGGCACATCTCCGACAATTGATAATGGCCTATTGGCGTAATGAAGATCCGACTCCGATTCGTAAAGAATCAGCGGACCAAGATGTCTGGTCATCTCCCTTGTTTCGATCACCGTCTAAACGCATTACCATCAGTTTTGAATCCAACGATGGCAAAACGCCGCCCCCTGACGATGGGAAAGGCACTGAGACAAAACCCAAACCAACAAAACCCAAAGGACCGGTTCCGCCTACTATGCCAACGCCGACTCCAGTGCCTGCACCGGCACCGGAAACACCTGAGCAAGAAAAAAAACAGCCCGCAGATGTCATTGTAAATCCTCCGACACCTGTTGATGCAGACACTTGGGCCTACCCTAGCTTTCAGACATTACTGCAACAACACAACAGCCCAACGACAGACTCGGAAGAAGAAATCCGATGGCTTCGCCAAACGGAAAGCGGATGCAAAGCCGCTCTGCAACAATTCCAACTTCATTCGAAACTGCTCGTCAGTTCGCTCACGCCCAATGCCGCCCTGCTAAAATTCCAAGGCAGCGCAAACCTGACCGTTGATCAAGTTCTGCGTCGTCGTTCAGAATTCCTGACAACGCATCGGCTCAATGTCATTTCTGTCAGAGCAGAGCCAGGTGCAATTTGCATCGCTATTGAGAGACCCGAACGCCGTGTTTTGCAATTGGCAGACGTTTGGAACGACTGGAAGCCTTCATGTGTTGGGGGTAATCACGATTTGCTTGTTGGAATTCGGGAAGAAAACAGCGAAATGCTTTTTCTTTCACCAAAACGCAATGCCCCACACACGCTCATTGCTGGCTCAACAGGCAGCGGAAAATCAGTGCTGATGCAAAACCTGATTCTGGGCATCGCTGTCACAAACCGCCCGGAGGAAGCCCAAATCACCGTCATTGATCCGAAGCTTGGCGTGGATTATTTCGCATTTGAGGGACTGCCTCACTTGAATGGTGGCATCATTGACACACAGGATCGGGCCATAGAAGTTCTCAACGGTCTCGTGACAGAAATGGACCGGCGCTACAGCATCCTTCGTGAAAATCGTGTGTCGTCCGTAATCGACCTGAATAAAAAGCCGAACGGAACAGTGAAACTTCCGACCCTCTGGGTCGTTCATGACGAATTTGCCGAGTGGATGATGACGGAAGATTACAAACAGCAGGTTTCCAATATTGTCAGTCGTTTGGGGGTCAAAGCACGGGCGGCTGGAATTTACCTCATCTTCGCGGCCCAACGCCCGGATGTCACAGTCATGCCGCCTCAGTTGCGAGCGAACCTAGGCAACCGATTAATCCTTCGTGTTGACAGTGAAGGCACCTCTGAAATTGCCTTGGGTGAAAAAGGTGCAGAACGTTTGTTGGGCAAAGGTCACATGGCGGCAAAATTGGAAGGCGAACCGAACCTCGTGTATGCGCAGGTGCCGCATGTGGATTCTGTATTCCTCGCAAGCGCCGTTGATTTAATTAAACAAGCAATTTGATCAACAAAAGCTTATGGATTTTACTCATAATACGTGGAAAATTCGGAACTTGATTGAGCATTATAATGCAGGAAAGCTCAACCTTTCCCCGGGTTATCAGCGAAATATTATTTGGTCTTCAAATGCACAGAAGGAGCTGCTTGAGTCGGTTTTCCATAAACGGCCAATGCCAAATTTTTTTCTTAGGAAACTCGAGGATGACAAATATGAAGTTGTGGATGGCCAGCAACGGGCACGAACACTAATTGGATTCTTTTTGGGTCAATTGGATACTTTTGACGGATATTTCTTCGATGGCTTGCCAGCTTTTCAGGCTGATCTCCAGGACCGATTTTTCGATTATGAATTAAGCGTTACAATCATCACATCTCTTGACGCAGGTGAGCACATAGAGAAATTTTACGCATTGATCAATTCTACGGGTTTACGACTCAATCGTCCGGAAATTCGCAAGGCTGATTTTTACACGACACGATTGCTTCGTTTGGTTACCACAATAGCTGGCCTGCACGATTTCCAAATGTTGGGCTTGTTCACTCGTTTGTCAAAAGCACGGATGAATGATGTAGATTTTGCATCCGAACTGGTAGCTCAACTTGAGTACGGATTAACTGACAAGAAAGACCGAGTTGATGAATTATACGGAGAAGACATTTCTGAGGCTCGTTTCAAGGAGCTTCGAGTTGAGTTTTTGCGTATTCTCGCCTTGGTTAAAACCGCAGAAGCAATATTGCCCATTTCAAAAACAAGATATCGTCAAAAAAACGATTTCTATACTCTCTTCGGATTTCTACACAACAATGTCGTGGTTACTGCCGAAATTTGGAAAATATTTTACCAAGTCTTAATTAAAATCAGCCCTTACATTCGACCATCTCAAGACAGATGCGAACCGCTTAAAAATTACGCTCTAAACTGTGTTACGCAATCAAACTCGAAAAGCGCCAGAGAGGAGCGACTAAATTTTTTTTACGACTTACTGCTAAATCCAAATTCCACACCAAATGATGCCCAACGCTTATTGCTACAGTTCTTTCGACTCAACGAGTCAAACATGGTAAGAATTTCAGGGTATTTAACTATTGATCCAAACGCAATCTATGACCCTGACCAGCCTGAGATGAGTTTTGCGGAGGGAAACGAATAATGAAATTCAACGAGGGCGAATTTCAATTGATCCTTGATGGGGAAACTTCCAATCGGGATTATATTTTCCTTTCTGATGGCGACTTTTTACTAAAAGAGCTGAGCCCCGGGGCAGGCTCGGGCAAAGGAAAGAATTCGTGTGTTTTTCGCGCATCTCACCCAGATGGAGGAGATGACCTCATAGTGAAGTTTTGTTGCTATCCCGACGGGGTTCAGGGGGATAGCGAGGTGCGCAGGAGGCAAAGATTTTTAAGGGAAATCAATGCACTTAAAATAGTCACAAAAAAGAATTTGGGCGACTTTTTAATTACTTACTATGAGCATGGACGTCACAAAGTTGGGCCTCATGTTTTTGACTATTATGTAATGGAGAAAGCTGATTGCGACCTAAGTGATTATCTTTCGAGGAGCAATTTATCGCTACAACAAAAGTTAGTTCTTTGCCGTTCTTTACTGGGGAATCTCGCAGCACTACACGGTTTAGGTATTTACCATCGAGATCTCAAACCCGACAATGTATTCTTTGTTGGGGATCAATGGAAAATTGGTGATTTGGGTTTTATCAAGCATCGCGATGATGACGCAAGCATCGATGAACCTCGTGAACGGATTGGCCCAACTGGCTTAATGTCTCCGGAGGCAATTAACAAGGCATTCGCCAACTTAGAAAACGAGGAATTTTTGCACGACTGCGAATTCGATGAATTGTCAGATATTTTTTTATTAGGGGGGGTGTTTTGGTATGTTCTTCAAGGGAATTTTCCAACCGGCCAAATTAGTCTGGAAGATTTCAGGATCGGCAGAGAGGATATTTTGAAAAGTATTCTCTTGCCGATGTTGCAACATTCAAAAGGACGGCGGCCTTCCTTAACTATCTTGGGTAGTGAGTTTGAAAAGTTAAAGAATGAGTTCGCACTCTGATTAATTTGACTGAGCTTGCAGAGATTCTTTTAGTAACGACTCAGGTGCGGGAGACATTAAATGCTACCAGAACTGTCTTCAACCCGTTAACCACCTGTTCTAGCTCCTGTTCAGTGTTTAGGTGAGAAACGCTGAATCGCAAGGACTGGCTGGCTTTGTCGTGAGAACCAGTCATCGCGTATATAACGTGTGACGGTGACAATGAACTAGCGAGGCACGCCGACCCAGAGGACACGCAAACTCCATGCGAATCCAACAATCCGACCAGGGCATCAGAATTCACGCCGGGGAATCCGATGTTTGTTGTGTTGGGGAGACGTTGTGTTTGGCTTCCGTTCACCCATGTTCCCGGAAGCTCCGCTAGAATTTTGCCTTCGAGTTTGTTTCGGAGCTGATCGGTGTGAGCCGACCACTGCGCTAGATTTACCGCCGCAAGTTCGGCAGCCTTTCCAAAGCCAATAATTGCGGCGACATTCTCCGTTCCTCCACGCCGCCCACCTTCCTGCTGCCCGCCAAAGAGTACCGGGTTTTTTAGGTTTTTCTCAGACGCAATCAACGCACCACATCCTTTAGGGCCGTATATTTTGTGGGCACTTAAAGTGAGGAAATCCGGCGAACTAGCTATCGAATCAATCTGGATTTTGCCTGCGGCTTGGACAGCATCGCAATGGAACAGAACATCACGCCCACGGCAAACCGATGCAATTTCTTCGACTTGAGACACGACTCCAGTTTCGTTGTTGGCCCACATCAGAGAGACGACGGCTGTTTGCTCGGTGATTGCCTGGTTCAGATCTAAAACCGAGATCAGTCCGTCCCCATTGACCGGTAAATAAGTCACGGAATAACCAGTTTTCTCCAACTCTTTGCAAAAACTGAGCACCGAGGAATGCTCAGTCTTCGCAGTGATTATCTGACGTTTTCCGGGGGCAGATTCAAGGGCGGCGCGAATTGCGGCATTGTTGCTTTCTGTTGCACAAGACGTGAAGAGAACCGCGGCAGGATCGGCTCCGACCAACGTGGCAAGTTGCTCCCGGGCATTGTCCAATGCCTGTTTGAGATTTGAACCGAAACGATACCCGCTCGACGGATTGCCCCAGTCCTTCGTCAGAAACGGCATCATCGCTTCAAGCACCTCCGGTGCGATTGGCGTCGTTGCGTTGTGGTCGAGGTAAATCACGTTTAACTGATTTTTAGAAGGGTAGCAGTGCGCCTAGAATCATCAAGCAATCCGCCCAATATTCAGACCCCAAAACGATAGTTAACGAATCCGTGGTTTATCAGCTCAGATCGTTGCTCACAAAATGGATCGCATCTTTCGCCCCCTGCTGTATCGATTTTGGCAACACTGACACCACTAAATTCTTGAGAGCGCCACCCACTATTTTTTTACCCTCTTGGTCGCTAAATCCCCACGTTGGATCATCTCCGGTGCAGGTTTCAGCATAAGAAAAGACGCGCTCAAACAACATGCCTACGTTTGTGAGAGAACCATCGTGTTCGAGTTTCTCCAACGTGATTGATATGGCAGAACTAAAATCCAAAAAGGCTTTTCCACGTTCACTTTCATAACGAGCATTTGCCAAAATAAAGTCAGTTGCCCCGCTATATTTCCAAGCTGTCTTGCGCTCCAAATTCTGGCGAAAATCATTAAACGCCTTAGCGCTGAATGCCCAATCAGGAAAATCCACCAAGGGAACGCCGACAATATTGTTAACTTGAACCTCAATTTTTTTGCAGTACCCAGCAAAATAAAAATTCACACGCTCGCCAGACCTATCATCAAAATAGGGCAATGCTGGTAATATCTCGTTTTTTGCAAAACTGGAATGCGGCTGGCAAAACACAAGACCAACAAGACGAACATCACGTTTCCGATTCATGTATTCGGTTAAACTTGTGCAAACCTCTTCGTAAGTGCGTGCTGGAAGCATAAATAATTATGGAATTGTCTTCGAGAACTGAGCCATACCGGAATATCGATGTCAACGGCAAAAGCGAAAACGGAGTGGCCAAATCAGCGTTGTTTACGAAGTTGGATTAGATTTTCATTAAGGGCAGCGCTTTCACAAAACTTCGTAAATTCAGCCTGTGTTGGCCCCATCATGTTTTTATCCGACAGCCCCAGCTTTCTCAGTTTTGTGCTGAATGCCTCCATTTCGGCGCGGCTCGGATGATTGGGCGACAGGAACCGTTCTTTGAAAAACAAAAGCTGCCCCTCAGCGCTGTGATCGAAGACCTGCACCCAGCGAGTGCGCAGGTTGACTTTGATGCGATGGCGAAGCTCCGGCAGCGGTTTCCCTTCGAAATCATCGTAGCCAAGGAACGTGACCTTTCCTGATGACTTGTGCAGCTTGACCACGTCAGTTTGGGAGACATCGCCGAACAGCGCCGTTGCACAGCCGACATAAGCACGCAACACCGGCGGCAATTCGTCCAAAACACTCCGATGGAAAAAAAGGGCTTGTTCATCCTGCCAACCGACCTTCAAATCCTCGCAGGCAAGTTCAATTTCGCCGGTATCGCCGGCCGCAAAAAGTAGCTCAACGCCCTTTTCCAATGCCACCGTGTAATTCCCAAAAAACTCACGTATGTCGAACCGAAGGCCTTGGGAGAGATGTCCAAAAGGCACCCGTTTTCGCAGGTTGGCAAGGGCAACATAAACCAAAAGGTCCCGCTTTCGGCTTTCGGCTGCCCGTTGCATTTCTTCGCCGCCGCCCTTGTTGACGAAAATCCGCAGCGCCTGTTTTGGCGACCCGACCTTTTCAAGTAATTCGGAGGTTTGCGGATATTCTTCCGGTTCCAGCAACCGGCCTTTTTGCAACATCAAACCCCAATAAGCCTCCAACAAATCGCGGTTTTCCTCATAATGTTGCTCCCAGCGTCGTTTCGGCGGCTGCCCGATTCCAAATCGCACCCGTATTTCATCCCATTTCAAATCTTCCTGAGCCCCACCCTGAACAAACGCTCGAAGCGCCCGCCTTGCTGACCCCAGGAGTTGATCAACCTCATGCAGCCGGGCGAATTCCATTTGCTCCGGAATCCTCCCCAAGGCCAGCGCCACCTTGCCAAATCCATCCAACAATTCCTTGTGCGAATCATACAGCGACTTCCACATCGTCCGTGGACTGCCCAAGCCAAGACGAGCACTGATCTGCGTCCAATCAATCGTCCGGCGGCTTCGCGCTGAAAGAAAATCCTGCTGGTCGGTCGGATTTCTAAAAACGTAAAAAACACCTAATGAAACCGGCACGGCCGTGCACTCCAGTGCATCCTCGATGAATTGCTGCAGTTCCTGCTGTTGGAAAAACTTTTGGAAAGTATTCCGCTTCGTCAAAATCCCATCGCTATATTGCTCAGCCCGCGCCGAATCCACTGTTTCCTGAATCAACCCGGCCACTACTAGCAACCGACGAGCATACCGATATGCATCCACAAGGGCAGATAAACGTTCAGCTGGATTCTCAATGACGTTGAGGACGTAACCCATGTTGACTACATCAGCTTCCCGTTTCTTAACCTCTGGTTTATGAACCGGGTCCCAGCCCTCAGCCGCGTGCCCCAATCCCTGCAAGCCCCGAACATCACTTCCCTGGCCACAACCGTAGTCAAAAAAAACATCGCCGGCTTTCAACATCCCATACTCCAGAAGAGTTTTGACGGGCTTCGATAAATCGTAACGAGTCATTGCGGTCTTGTGCCGTTCGATGACCGGTTCTGGTTCTGTCGTCACCGAAGGCGCATGCTGGCCACGTTCCAATCGATGCCCTTTTATGATTAAACCCTTTTCATTCAGCAGCCGCTCCCAATTCAATTTGAAACCGATCGTTGCCGGATGCTGATACAGCCCCTCAGCTTCCTCCGAGCGCGTCAGCGCATCAAATGTGGCCCGCTCAGGATGAGCTTCCGGCAGGAAACTTTCCTTCCGATGCAGAATCGGGGGATTGTGATTGTCCCCGTAATCTGTATGTCGCGCCTTGCCTGTCACCAGGTCAATCGTCACGGCATAGCGTAGCGCTGGATGCGCCTCATCCAAGAAATCCGGGTAACACAGGAACGAAACCTTGAGCTCATCCGTCCGAAATTTGATGACATTAAATTTCGCATCCAGCTCATGCTGCGTCTCCAAAATGGCGAGAACCTGATTCAATTCGCGTCCGAAATCCGTGTCCGCCTGCCTGAAGACATAAATCGCGGTTGGCAACCGTTTGCCATATTTCAGGGCTGTCAAGTGACATTGATAATCCTCAAATTGCACACCCCACGCTAACCAACCGCTACTTCAGCGTCCACCCTCGAAAGAATTTAACGAAGAATTCTCGTCAGGCGTCTTGGTGCTTTTCAACAAATTGCTTATTGAATATCCTCACGCACATGAGGCTTCAAGCCTATGTCTTCTGCGGCTGTTACGAACATGGCCGGGTTAAGCGTCCTCCGCCCAACCCTGAAATTGTCTGCCTGCATCCCAACGGCGACAACTATTGTTTTCGCCCCACACCTGCCCAGTATCAGGCTTACGAGACCTGGCGCCTCAATGCCTGCCACCACAAATATGGCACCGTCACCGGCGGTGAGTTGGGCCATCGCTTGCCCCGCGAGGTTCTACACCGGGCCATGCTCCCGCATCGCCGCACTTTCCCGGTCCTTGTCCGCAAGGTTCTTGGATGTAAACCGCAAACCCGATTCTCCCATCTCACTCTCAAACAAGTCGCAAAACTCCAGGTTGAACTCACCCGCTTCAAGAACTTTCACCTGCCCGACCGCAAGTGCGATAACGAGCTGCAATATTATTGCGGTCAGATGAAACAACTCGTGCGCGCCGCCTTGAAATTTCAACGGCCCATCGCTATGTAATTCAGGTCAAGCCTGCCTGCCCGCCGTGACCAACGCGCGTTTGCTTCGTTTCACGGGCTGTCGGTCGCTCGTATGCCTTGCGACCACGCCCGTTCCCTTCGCAAAACCGCACGCTCGTCACGAGCGGTATTCGTATTAGCCGCAGGTGCCGCGGGCTTCCGTCTGCGGCTCGGCGGCGGCGTTGAGCTCCGGCAGAGTTTCGCTATGCGCTCCTCTCCGCCCTCCGCTCCACTTTCCCCGTTCGCCGACCGCAGACCGAAGCCGAATTTTCATATAAACCGTGTCACGTCTTGCGAATAGAATCGCAACAAAATAGAATTCCCGAATATGGCAAGCCCTTCAGAAAAGACTGTCAAACGCCTGTTCGCTCTTTCACGTAATCGTTGCGCTTATCCCAAGTGCGAAACGCCCATCGTGCATTCAGGCGGCACGATTACTGGTGAAGTTTGCCATATCAAGGCCCAGAGCACTGGTGGGCCGAGATTTGATTCCAAACAGTCTGACGAAGCACGTCACGCATTTGAGAATCTCGTGCTGCTGTGCAGCGTCCATCATCGAATCGTGGATGACCGCCCGGACACCTACAGCGTGGAGCTTCTGGCCGAAATGAAGGAGCTGCACGAGCGGGACGGAGACATTGAACTCTCGCAAACGTCCGCGCAGATGGCACAAAAGCTCTTTGCACAAACCCAACATTCAATTCAGGCGTCAGACAACGCGCAAGTGATGGTGGGCAGCCCCGGCGGAATTCAAGCTCATCAAGTCGTCATTAAAACGTCCAAACGTCGAACACCGACGATTTTCCCCACACAAGGCGCAATTGGACACAATCTTGCTAAGCGCAACTACACGCTTCATTTGATCGAGCGTTATAATGATTTTCAAAAATGGGATGCCACGAAAATGGGAAAAGGCAAATACATCGTCATCCATCGTGCCATCAAGAATGAATTTGGCGCAAAATGGGATCTCGTGCCGGAAAACCAATTCCCAAGGTTGGTGGAGTATTTGCAGGCACGGATTCTCAACTCAAAATTAGGCCGGATTAACAATAGTCGTGGAAAAAAGTGCTTCAGCAGTTGGGATGAATGGCTGCAAAATCAACACGGTTCAGCCTCGTGCTAAATAAAAAATCGCTTCTTTGTGCAACTTAAACAAAATGCCTCGCTTCAATCTCGAATCTCCCAACCAACTTTCACAAAGATGTGTGCTTGACGATTTAACCGCGTGGGCACTGGCAGAAGCCGGTTCGGTGACTGATCCTGCCCCACGTGAGTGCATCCCGACGGTCTGCAAATCATTGGATGCATTTGTTCGATGGCCTGCCAAAGCTGTTCTTCTTTGGAATGGATGCGACCGGATCGCGCCACAAGGGGAACGGCAGAGAATTCATTCGTTCCCTGACACAATCAAACAGGCGGCAAAAGCCGTGAAAGCTCCATTGGACACCCGCTCCAATGGCCCGGCCATCGTCGCCTTTCTCGTGTCGGGTGGAGTGCGGCCAAAGCGTTTTGGAAGTCAAAATTCTTGGAGCGTCCATCATATTTACTCCGGCAAGTTTCCCTATATCGGAAAATCCTCCACCCTTCATGCTGCGAAACACGGCCAACACTTCACCCAAAGTGCCGGGGTTGTGGCCGTGCATCCGATAGCCGATGGAATGTGCGACGAATATCCTTTTTTCGCGTGGCTTCTCCGTGCCGAAGCCTTTCGGAGATTTGGATACCACCCGGATGGCGTGTTCTCGGATTCACTTGTTGACCAGTTTGGTTGCATTTCGGGGCATTCGACAGAAATCATTTTTTCCGAAGCATTATAGGGATCTCCGCTCCACTTTCCGATTAGCCATCCGTCCGAACTTGACAATGCTTTTGCAACTCGATGAGCAGTCGCGTGAACATGATGGATTTTCCGCCGCCCCCGAATTCTTTGGCCGCAGGGTGAACAGATAATCAATTGGAGGGAATATGCCACAAAGAATCAAGGCGTGAAAGCAAGTGACAAAAACCTCATCCGCACGACTCGAAATGACTCCGAGTTTGGAGGGAAACTCGCACTCAAACACTCAAATTCCAGACCCAGCCGGAATCGTGGGTTCTCTGACAAAGCTTTGAGCCTCATTTACGGCATCCTGCAAAGCCCCGCCCGACTTGAGGTTGAGCATTTTCACGATGTCTTGCAAGTCGGCATACTTAATGAAGGATTTACATTGAGTATTGATTTGAGCCATCTCGGGACTGGTTTGATAAGCAATGCCCCACTTTTCAGGCAATCCGCCGCTGCTTGAGTTTGTTTCCCGTGAAATCGGGACAATGCGCAGATAATCGAACCGCATCGCCCGCGCCATTTTGCGATTCAAGATGTGGTCCAATACGACGTTCTTTAGCGACTCGCCGGGAAACGCTTTGGCGTATGCCGTTCGGTAGCCTTTGTAATCTACATGAACCCAAACCTGCTGAGGATGATGCAATATGGCCGACTCTTTCATGGCCCAGATCGGGAGACGCCGATTTAGAGGAGGCGCATCATAGGGGTGGACCAGCAGAGCTTTATTGGGCGAGGTTGGCGTCAAGACACGAGCTATTCTGCCGATGTATTTTTCGATTGCCGCTTCGTTTCGGGATGCAATAGCAATGTGGCAACAAACTGGCAGAGCATACACTCTTAGCGCACGATCTCTCGCTTCCTCATCAATGACTCCGCGATTCATTTGTTTTCAAAGTTGAATTGCGGCCTGCTCAACAAGCTGGTCTTCATTGCAGGCGTGGGGCATGGCGTTAGGTCGCAGCCTCCTCGGCGGCGAGCTTTTGCTGCAACTCAGTCAAAAAGACGGACGGTCCTCTAGCGAAACGACGACCATATTGATTCTCGGTGAAACCGGAGAAGGTCATGTGAATTTGCTCTTTGGCACGAGTCAAACCGACGTAGAAAAGTCGGCGTGCTTCGCTTAT